>Ga0209619_10001170_pt1 | contig 19127 bp, 15 predicted proteins | sample Rifsed16ft3_FD_184011 | JGI IMG/M metagenome (GOLD analysis project Ga0209619, IMG submission 184011) | Soil microbial communities from Rifle, Colorado, USA - sediment 16ft 3 (version 2) | ecosystem: Environmental > Terrestrial > Deep subsurface > Rock core/Sediment | place: Rifle, Colorado... | reverse complement strand
CCCGAGGGATCGGCGCCTCGCTGGCACCTGCGGCCACCCCCGAACTGACCCCCGAGCGGCTTCGAGCCCTCAAGGCTGCCGGGATCCAGACGATGTCGCTGAGCCTGGACGGCTCGACCGCCGAGCGCCATGACTCCTTCCGCGGTGTCCCGGGAACCTTCGAGGCGACTCTTCGCGCCGCCGAGTGGACGCACGAGATCGGGCTTCCGCTCCAGGTGAACACCCTGATCACCGACGAGACGCTCGACGACCTGCCCGCCATCTACGAGCTGATGACCCGGGTCGGGATCATCCGCTGGAGCCTCTTCTTCCTCATCTCGATCGGGCGCGGGACCAGCCTGCGCGAGATCGATCCCGGCCAGGCCGAGAAGCTGAGCCACTGGCTGTACGACCTCTCGAAGACCTCGCCCTTCGCGATCAAGACGACAGAGGCGACCCAATACCGGCGCGTCGCCATCCGGCGGATGGCGGCCGAGGGGATGGATGACGAGGCGATCGCGGCCACCTCGGTCGGCCGCGGGTTTGGCGTGCGCGACGGCAACGGGATCATGTTCGTCGCGAACAACGGGTTCGTCTTCCCGTCTGGCTTCCTGCCACTCCCGACCGGCAACGTGCGCAGCGACGACATCGTCGCGCTCTACCGCGACCACCCGGTCTTCACCGGCCTGCGCGACGCGGCGCAGTTCAAGGGCCGCTGTGGCCGCTGCGAGTACGCCCGGGTCTGCGGCGGCTCCAGGGCGCGGGCCTTCGCGTGGACGGGCGACGCCCTCGAATCGGATCCGCTTTGCCCGTTCGTGCCGCCGATGGGCGCGGGCGCGCGGAACTGACGGGCCCGAGGGAACCGAGGCGATCGTGACCGTCCTCGTCGTCGGCGGCGGCATCACCGGCCTCGCGAGCGCCTACGCGCTCGGGCGGGCGGGCGTCCCCACGGTCCTCCTGGACGCGGCCCCGCGGCTCGGCGGCAAGGTACGAACGGAATCGGTCGACGGGTTCGTGGTTGAGCACGGACCGGACTCGTTCGTCAGCTACCGGCCCGCGGGTCTTCAGCTCTGCCGGGAGCTCGGCCTTGGCGACGCGATCATCCGGCCGCAGGAGCCGCGGACGGTCTTCGTGCGCGCCGGGGGCCGCTTCATCCGCTTCCCCGACGGGATGGGCCTCGTTCTGCCGACGAAGTTCAGGCCGTTCCTGACGAGCGAGCTGTTCTCCCCGCTCGAGAAGCTCCGGATGGGTCTCGACCTCGTGCTCCCGCGGGACGGAACCGAGGGCGACGTCGCAGTCGGGCCGTTCCTCCGACGACGGCTCGGCCGTGCGCTCGTGGACCGCCTCGCCGGGCCGCTCATCGGCGGCGTATACGGGACGCCGATCGACGAGTTGAGCCTCGATGCGGTGGTTCCCCAGCTTCGGGAGTCGGAGCGGCTCCATCGCTCGTTGTTGCTCGCAAGCCTGTCCGATGCCCGGGCGCGAGCGCGGAGTTCCAGGGCGAGCTCGGATGGCGGCCCCCCCGCCGTGGCACCTTCGCCCTTCGTCACGCTGGCCGGCGGGACACAGCAGCTCGTCGACGCCCTCGTCGAAGCCATCCGCTCGATGCCGTCCGTCGAGATCCGGCAGGACACGACAGCTGACTCGCTGGAGATCGACGGCCGCGGCGCGACCCTGCGCATCCGGGGCGGAGAGCAGCTCCGCGGAGAGGCCGCGATCCTCGCGGCTCCGGCACCCGTCACAGCGGCCCTCCTCGAGTCTTCGGCGTCTGAGGCGTCCCGACATCTGCGAGCCATCCCGCACGGCACGACCGCGGTGGTCAATCTGGCCTACCGCGACGCTCAACTCCCCGACGAACTCGCGGGCCACGGCTTCCTCGTCGCCCGCAATGAGCCGCTCATGATCAGCGCCTGCACGTTGAGCTCGCGGAAGTGGGCGGGCCGGGCGCCGGATGGCACGTTGCTCGTCCGCGCGTTCATCGGCGCGACGCACGCGAGCGCACACGGGGAAACCGACGAGGCGCTCATGGCGAGAGCCCACGCCGATGTCGCAGGGGCGCTCGGCATCCGGGGACTCCCGATCCTCACGAGGATCTCGCGCTTTCCCGGCGCGATGCCCCATTACACGGTCGGTCACCTGGGCCGCGTTGCCGCCGCCGAGGCGTCCCTGGCCCGCTTCCCCGCGCTTCGCCTTGCCGGCGGTGCGTATCGGGGTGTCGGCCTCCCCGACTGCATCGGCCAGGGCCGCGCGGCGGCGGATGCGGTCGCTGCCCTCCTCTCGCTTGGGGCGGCCCGAGAAGCGCCGGGTCCCGCGGCCATGGAGACACGTGCCGCCCCTGCCGCCGAACCGACGCATCGTTCCGCGGCCCCGCGTTTCGCGCTCGATGCAGTCCCGGTCGGCCGGAACGCCACGGTGGTCTCGATCGAGGCCGGGCACGACGGCGACCTCGCGATGGAGGGCCTCGCTCCCGGCATGACGGTGACGATCGCGGCGCGAACTCCCCTTGGCGGCCCGCTCGTCGTCGGCGTCGGCAGGGCAAGGATCGCCGTGGCGCGCTCCGTCGCGGCGCAGATCGCAGTCGAGCTTGTCGAGGACGCCACCGGCAAGGTCCCGCGATGATCCACCACCACGGACACGACAACGGGCGAAGCGGCGCAGATGTGCCGGTCATCGCGCTCGTCGGACGTCCGAACGTCGGAAAGTCCACCTTCCTTGCTCGCGGGAGCGGGCGGTTCGCCGAGACGGCGAACGCCCCGGGCACGACGGTCCACCTCGAGCGGCGGCGGATCTCCGCAGCCGGCCATGAGGCGTTGCTGGTCGACATGCCCGGGACGCGCTCGCTCGTCGACATCCCTGCCGGCGACGAGCCGTTCTGGCACCTCTTCGATGAGGTCCGACCTGATGCCATTCTCGTTCTCGTCGATGCAGGCGACCTCGCTCGCCACCTCCCGCTCGCTGTCGCTTGTCGTGACCTCGGCTTGCCCATCGTTGTCGCCGCGAATCTCTCGGACGATGCCACGCGCCATGGGATCGATCTGGATGCCGGCCGGCTCTCGCAGCTCCTGCTTGCCCCGGTCCACCTGACGAACGGCCGGAACGGCGAGGGCGTCCAGGAAGCGCTGGCCGACGCGGTCCGACTTGCGGGGAGGCGGCGTGACGTCCGCCTTGGCAAGCTGACGCCGTCCTCCACGACGCCGGCGTCCCTCTACGCGCCGTCGACCGAAGCTCGTCTCAGCGAAGAAGCCGCTCGCTTCCGGGACCTCCACTCCGTAGGGGCAGCAGTCCTGGACGCAACCGGGCTCGGTCGGGCGGTCGAGGCCGGAGTCATGAGCCCGCGCGGCGCGGCAACGATCGAGCTGGGACGGGACCTGGAGGCGGCCAGGATCGAGATCTCGCGACGCTGGTCTGGCCAGGTCGAACGTATTCGGAGCGTTCACGAGCCGCTGAGCGACCGGCTCGAGCGCCTTTCGATCAACCCCTGGCCGGGAATCCCGGCCTTCGCGGCCGTCACGCTCCTGACGTTCGGGGCGATGGTCGTTGCGGGCGGCTGGCTCTCGGCCGTGTTCGCGAATGCGTGGGCGGCGTTCGTCTCGCCCGCGTTGTCCGGTCTCGTCGGGGCGCTCGTCCCGATTCCGATCCTCGCCCGGTCGATCCTGTGGGCCCTCGACGGCGGCCTGCTGGCCATGATCTCCGTGGGAATCCCGTATGTCCTGACGTTCTACGTTCTCCTCGCCGTCCTCGAAGACTCGGGCTACCTGACGAGTGCGGCCGTGCTGCTTGACAGAGTCTTCAACGCACTCGGTTTGCCGGGACGCGCGGCGATACCCCTCCTCGCGGCTGCCGGCTGCAACGTCCCGGCGCTGTATGGCACGCGGATCCTCCGGACACGCCGTGAGCGGGTCCTCGCGTCCTTCCTCATCACCCTCACGCCGTGTTCAGCACGGAGCGCCGTCGTCATCGCGGCCATCGCCCCGTTCGCTGGGCCCGGCGTCGCGCTTGCGGCGTTCGGCGTGACCGCGGCGGTCGCGCTCATCGCCGGGCTCGGCGCGAACGCGCTCGTCCCCGGACGGCAGCCGAGCCTTGTCCTGGAAATGTCCCGGCTCCGGATGCCGGTTCCACGCCACGTAGCCGCGAAGGCCTGGGCGCGCTTCCGCGGGTTCGTCCTGATGGCTACGCCGATCATGCTGATCGGCTCGTTCGTTGTCGGGCTTGCGTGGGAGTCGGGGGCCTGGGCTCCGCTCTCCGAGGCGCTCGCGCCGATCAGCCAGGGCTGGCTCGGCCTCCCGCCGATCGCCGGGGTGGCCATCCTGTTCGGCTTCCTCCGCAAGGAACTGGCCCTCCAGCTCCTGGTCGCGCTCGCGATCGTCGAGTACGGCACGGGCGTGAGCGACCTGGGTGCGTTCCTGTCGCCGGGGCAGCTCTTCGTGTTCGCGATCGTGACATCGGTCTCGATCCCGTGCGCCGCGACGCTCGCGGCACTCGTCCAGGAACTCGGCCGCAGGCCCGCCGGCGCCATCACTGCCGGTTCGCTCGGCCTCGCGCTCGCGGTTGGCGGGCTGCTTGCGCGAGTCCTGTCAATCGCCTGACATCGAGGCCGATCCCGCGGCGGCGGCCGGGGGTGCCGGCTCTATCTCCGTCACCGCCCCCCGGCGCAGGATCAGAGCTTCAGCATCACGTGCTTGACGACCGTGTAGTCCTCGATCGCGTACATCGACTGGTCCTTGCCGTAGCCCGACTCCTTGAATCCGCCGTGCGGCATCTCGGAGGCCAGCGTGAAGTGGTCGTTGATCCAGACGGTGCCGAACTGGATGGCCTTCGCGACCCGCATCCCGCGGCCGATGTCCGAGGTCCACACGGACGCCGCAAGCCCGAAGCGGACGTCGTTCGCCCAGGCGATTGCCTGGTCCTCGTCCGTGAAGCGCTGGACCGTGACGACCGGCCCGAAGACCTCGTCCTGGATGATCTCGCTCTTCTGGTCCGGACCGGCGATCACCGTCGGCTCGTAGTAGGCCCCGGCCCGCTTCGGCCGCTGCCCGCCGGTGACGATCTCGGCGGAGCTGCGCGCGCGCTCGACCATCCCCTCGACCTTGTCGGCCTGCGCCTGGGCGATGAGCGAACCCATCTCGATGTCGTCGCCTTCGGCCGGGTCGCCCCACCTGATCGTCCTGACCTGGGCAGCAAGGTCGGCAACGAAGTTGTCGTAGACCTTGGGGCCGGTGATCACGCGGCACGGGGCCGTGCAGTCCTGACCCGTGTTCCAGTACGAGAAGGTCTTCAGGTTCTCGATGACGGCCGCGGCATCGGCATCGTCGAAGACGATGACCGGGGCCTTGCCGCCGAGTTCCAGGTGGAGGCGCTTCACGCGGTCGGCGGCGACCTTGGCGATGTGCTTGCCGGTGTCCGTGTCGCCGGTCACCGAGATCATCCCTACCTTGGGATGGCCAACGAGATGGTCTCCGATGGCGGCGCCGGTGCCGGTGATGACGTTGAGGACGCCGGGCGGCAGGACGCCCGCTGCGATCTCCGCCAGGACGAGCGCGGTGAGCGGTGTCCGGGCAGACGGCTTGAGCACGACCGTATTGCCGGCCATGAGGGCGGGGCCAATCTTCCAGCCGGCCATCATGATCGGGTAGTTCCACGGCGCGATGGAGGCGACCACCCCGACCGGCTCACGCCGGATCAGGCTCGTCCGGCCGGCGATGTACTCGTTCGCGGCCTTGCCTTCCATGACCCGCCCGGCGCCCGCGAAGAAGCGCAGGTTGTCGACGACGACAGGGACCTCGTCGATCGCGGCTCCGACCGGCTTGCCGGTGTTCCGGCTTTCGAGCCGGCCGATCTCATCGGCCCGTGCCTCGATGGCATCCGCGAGCTTGAGCATGAGGAGGCTGCGGTCCTGGGGCGTCGAGTGCTGCCAGGTCTCAAAGGCGGTCGCGGCGGCGCTGGCCGCCCGGTCCACGTCTTCGGCATCTGAGGCAGGGACGTGCGCGATCACCTTGCCGTTGGCGGGGTTCTCGACGGCAAGGGTCTTGCCACTCGCGCTGTCGACCCATTGGCCGTTGACGAACTGCTGGAACGTCTGGACCTTGTCCATGACCTCGGTCATCGGGCGTACCTCCGGGGAGCTGCGGCGCGGGCCCACCGGTCGGGCGCGCACGTCGGGGCGAGAAATGTTTCGACATTGTGCCCCAGCGGCGGAAACGCATTCCGGCCCGCCAGCCAGCCAGGCTACAGGCTCATGGCGATCCCCAGGGCCGCGAGCCCGCCGAGGCACACCAGGAGGTCCGCCCAGCGCCAGGCGATCGGCCTGAAGGTCGTCCGCGGACCACTGCCGAAGGCACGTGCATCCATCGCCAGGGCGAGCTGGTCCGCGTGCCGGATCGCCCGGATGAGCAACCCGATCACGAGTCGCGGGTGCCAGCTCGCGCCGAGCCCGCGGATGCGGCGCGCGTGGCGAAGCGTGGCGAGGTCCTCGCCGAGGCGTGGCACTGCCTGATACGCGGCGAGTGCGCCGTACGCGAACCTCGCTGAGACGTGGCCCTGCTGGACCAGCGCATCCACGAGGCTTGTCGGGTCGGTGGTCTGGGCGAAGACCGCGCCGACGGACACGATCGCGAGGACGCGGGCTCCGAGGGCGGCGGCGACCTCGGCAGCCTCGCGTGTCAGCCTGAGCGGTCCGATGCGGGCGAACTCGATGGATGAGGGATTCGTGTTGGACGCGGAGAACAGCAGATTCGCGAGGGCGATGGAGGCGGCCACGAGGGCGAGCGGCGCCAGTCCGCGGACCAGGCGGGCCGGCGGGACGCGCCCGAGCACGAGACCAGCCGCGATCGCGACGCCCGTGAGGAGTACCGGCGGGCCCGCCTTGAGGGTGAAGGCCAAACCTACGAGCCAGGCCAGCGCGAGCGCCAACTTGACCAGCGGGCTCGTCCGGCCGAGAAGGCTCCGCTCCTGCGCGGCGGTCAGGTCAATCGGGCTGAGCATCAGGCGTCCGTGACCCGCTGTGACGCCGCCGATCCGCGGTGCGGGCCGTCGTCGGCCACGACCCAGCCGTCGGCCATCTCGATCCGGCGCCGAGCGACCGTCGCAGCGAACCGAGCGTCGTGGGTCGCGGCAATCACCGCGGTCCCCTCCCCCACGAGCTCGTCGACGATGGCCGCCATGGCCTCCCAGCCGCGGCGATCCTGGCCGAACGTCGGTTCGTCGAGGACGAGGAGGCGCGGGCGCCGGGCGAGCGCGGTCGCAACCGACAGCCGACGCTGCTCACCGCCTGACAGTCGATACGGGCTGCGTCCCCCGAACCGCTCGAGCGACAGGCCGAGGCGCTCGAGGAGATCGGTCGCCCGGTGGTTCGAGGCCAGATCCAGCCCGAGTGAGATCTCGCCAGCCACCGTATCCGCGAGGAAGCCGAGCTCGGGATCCTGGAAGACATATCCGACGAGCTCCGCCAATCGCGGCGCCCGCAGCCGTGCCGGATCAAGGCCGTTGAGGTGGACGGATCCGAGGCGCGGCCGCACGAGCCCGGCGATGAGTCGGAGGAGCGTGGACTTCCCGCCGCCGTTCGGCCCCACGAGGGCGACGCGCTCTCCGGGCCCGATCCCCAATGCGATGTCACGCACGACAGGGCGCCCCGGCACGTACTCGAACCGGACCCCGTGCAGCTCGACCAGGTCCGGCCCCGCACCGATGGTGGAGCCCGCGGAGGCCACGGGGGGCACACGGATCTCGGGGCGCGCCGGAGGGCGCGAGGACACATCGCCGGGTAGCCAGATCCCCTCGCGGGCGAGGCGATCCCCGGAACGCGCCAGCACGTCCGCAGGCACCCCCAGGTCGATCGGCGTACCGGTCGCATCAAGCGCCAGCAGGAGGTCGGCCATGGGCCACGCCAGGTCCGCCCGATGCTCGACGAGCACGACAGTGGTGCGGCGCTCGGCCTTGATCAACGCGAGCCGCTCGAACAAGGCCGTCGCCCCGGCCGGATCCAGGTTCGCGGTCGGCTCATCGAGGACCAGGACCGCGGGCCACGGGGCTTCGACCCCGGCCAGCGCCAGGCGCTGCTGCTCGCCGCCGGACAAGCGGGCCCCGCGGCGTCGCTCGAAGCCCCCCAGCCCGGCGGCGCCGAGCGCATCCGGGACCCGCGCCCGCATCGCCGCGAGCGGCCAAGCCCGGTTCTCCAGCCCGAACGCGACGTCGTCCGCGGCCCGATCCATGACGAGCTGGCTGCCCGGGTCCTGGAACAGGATCCCCACCCGCGCCGCGACCTCGGCCGGCGCGGCGGTTGCCGTCTCCAATGTCCCGACCTGAAGCGAGCCGGACCACTCCCCGGGGACGTCGCGCGGAACCAGGCCCGCGATGGCCCTGGCGAGCGTGCTCTTGCCCGACCCGGACGGACCAACGACGAGAAGCACACCGCCCGCCTCAAGGCGCAGGTCTATGCCAGCGAGCGCCGGCCGATCCGAGCCGAGGTATCGGAAGGTGACCCCGTCGGCCGTGATCGGGAGCGGCCCGCCGGGGCCAGGTGGGCCGGCCGACCCGTCGAGCCGGATCAGTCGGGGAACCCTTCCAGGACGCCGGTGCGACGCAACGACCGGACGATGGCGATCGACCCGAACCCCGCGATGACCACGGCGGAGATGGCCATGGCAATGCCGCGGGCGATCTGGACATCGAGGGCGAAGTCCGGATACCACACGACCCAGTCGTGGAACCAGGCGGCGACGGCCGATGCCACCGAGGCGACGAGGAGCACGGGAAGGGACCAGACGCGGTACAGGGTGAACGCGAAGACGAGCTCCGCGGCCGCTCCCTGGACGAATCCGGAGAGCAGAACGTCGGGCCCCCAGGGGCTGAGGAGGAGCGACGAGACGCCGGCCGCGACGAGCTCCGCGTAGAGGGCGGCACCCGGCTTCCGGACGATGAGCGGTGCAAGGACGGCGGGCATGAGCCAGCCGCCGTAGATCAGGAAGGCGGCGAGCGGGGCCGCGGCGCTCGCGGGCGCCAGGATGCTCCAGGCGGCATTGAGGGCGACGAAGGCGACCCCGAACGCGACCCCGATGATCGCGGTTACGAGGATGTCGCGGGTCCGCCATCGGCCGTCCGCGGCGACGCGCGATCCCGTGTCGGGGGGCGAGGGAGCGATCGAGGTCATGGTTGCAGGTCCTCCAAGACAGAAACGCCGCCCTCCTGAGGAGGACGGCATCGAGCTTGAACGGGCCTGCTTCCTTCGCCGGTATGAGCCGGATCAGGTTCGGCGGGTCTGTGGCTGGGCCACACTCTCAGCGCCGTGGCGCTCCCCGGAGGCGGTCTTCAGTTGTGGGGGAATCCTACACCCCTTCGTCCGATGGTCCCTGCGAGGCGCCGGGCGGTTGCTCGAGCTGCGAGTCGATCCAGGCGATGACGTCGGCGACGATCTGCGGCCCCTCCGGTTCGTTGTGGGGCTCGTGGCGGATGCCCGCGTACGCGCGCCGCGTCACGCCCGGCAGCGCCGCGAGCGGCTCGCTGGCGCGCGCCGGCACGATCGGGTCGTCGAGGCCGTGGATCACAAGGGTCGGGACGGTCAGGCGCGTGGCGGCCGCACGCACGCGCGGTTGCTCCGCGAAACCCAGCGCGCCCATCCGGCTCGTCGTCGCGTACACCATGAGCGGATCGACCCGGACCTCCTCCTGTCGCGCGGCATCGCGGGACCGATGCGGCGGGTTGATCCCGTTGGCAATTCGCAGATGTGGCGCGATCCTGGCAAGCATCGGGGCCACCTTGTGCTTCCAGGCGGCGAGGTCGTCGTCAAGGCCGGGGGCGGACAGCACCATCAGGTCCGGCGGCGGGCGACCATCAACGTAATGTCCGAGGGCGATCAGCCCACCCAGCGAGTGTCCGTAAATCACGACCGGGAGGCCGGGCACCGTGGCCCGGACGGCCGACAGCCGATCCTCGAGGTCGTCATGGAAGCGCGCCCAGCTGTCGACCCATGCCCGCTCCCCGCCCGAGGCTCCGTGCCCTCGCAGGTCCCAGGCGAAGGTCTCGAGTCGCGCCGCCGATAGCTGCTCGCCGACGTGCTCATATCGACCGGAGTGCTCGCCCAGCCCGTGGACGAGGAGCACCGCTGCGCGAGGGGCTTCGGCCGCCCAATGGCGGATCAGCAGCCGGATCCCGTCCCGGGTCGTCGCGGAGTCCGTTGTCGATGGCATCGCCGGAGCGTACTCCGCACACACCGCGGTTGCAGGGCCGCGCGTACCATCGGAGACATGAGCGATTCGACGGATTGGCTGGAGATCGGAGACCGGGTCTTCACCCGTCGGTATCGGTTCTTCGATCAGCAGATCGGCCTCGTCCTCGGCGACGGGGCGGCCCTGGTGATCGACACGCGCACGACTCCGGGTCACGCTCGCGAGCTCCTGGCCGACATTGCCCTGGTCGCTGCGGATCCAGTCCTCGTGGTTGTCGATACCCATTGGCACTCGGACCACGCCTTCGGGAACCACGAGTTCCGGCCGGCAACGATCTGGGGCCACGAACGCTGTCGCAGCCGGCTGCTCGAGAACGGAGAGGAGCAGCGCGCCAGGCTCATCGCAGAGATACCCAATCTCGCCGATGAGCTCCAGTCCGTCGTCATCGACCCGCCCGACTGCACGTTCACGGACGCGACGACGATCGAGGTCGGCGGGCGTCCGGTTGAGCTGCGGTACCTGGGACGAGGCCACACCGACGCCGACATCGTGGTCCTCGTGCCCGATGCGGACGTCCTGTTCGCGGGCGATCTGCTCGAGAACGACGCCGTGCCCTGGTTCGGGGACGGCTACCCGATCGAGTGGGCCGAGACGGCGGCGCGGCTGCTGGCCCTGGTCAGCGGGCCGGTCGTGCCGGGCCACGGGTCCATCGGCGATCGCGGCTTCGTCGAGCGCCAGCTGGCCGAGTTCCGCGCGGTGGCGTCGGCGGCGACCCGCCTGCACCGCGGTGAACTGGATCGCGAGGCCGCGCTCGCGGTCATGCCGTACTCGGCCGAGGCGGCCGTGGGTCCTTTGGACCGAGCACTCGCCCAGCTTCGCGGCGAGCTCGACTGATCAGGGCTGGTCAGCCGCCGACGCGGACGATCCAGCGGCCGCGGGCTTCGCCGGCGCGGATCGCGTCGAGCGCCGGCTCGAGGGTGTCGAGGGTCACCTCGGCCGCACGCTCGGCCAGGGCACGAGGTCGGAGGTCCGTCGCAACGCGCTCCCAGAGGCGGCGGCGCTTCGCGATGGCGAGATACGCCGAGTCCATCCCGAGGAGCGCCGTGCCCCGAAGGATGAACGGGAACACGGTCGTGGTGAGCGCCGGGCCGGAGGCGTTGCCACAGGCCGCGACGGCTCCACCACGTCGGAGGGTCCGCAGGATGTACGGCAACGTTGCCGCGCCGACGGAGTCCACGGCGCCTGCCCAGCGCTCGGGCTCCATGGGCTTGCCCTCGGCGGCCACCTCCTCGCGGGTGAGGAAGCCGACCGCGCCTAGCGTCTGGAGCCAGGCGTGTTCCTCGAGCTTGCCGGTGACGGCCCAGACCTCGTAGCCCAGTTCGGCCAGGATCGCGATCGCCGTGCTGCCCACGCCGCCCGTCGCGCCCGTCACGAGGACGGGTCCGTTCGCGGGCTCGAGTCCGCGGGCCTCCAGGTCCGCGACAGCCATCGCAGCGGTGAACCCGGCCGTGCCGATGGCCATCGCGTTCCGCGCCGTGAGGCCGCGCGGCAGCGAAACGGTCCATTGGGACGGCACGCGAGCGTACTCCGCATAGCCGCCGTGCCGGCTCACCCCGAGGTCGTAGCCGTGGGCGATGACCTCGGCCCCTTTGACGAACGCCGCGTGGGATGATCGGACGACGGTCCCGGCAAGGTCGATTCCGGGCACGAGTGGATAGGCGCGCGCCACCTTGCCGTCGGCCGTGGCCGCGAGGCCGTCCTTGTAGTTCACGGACGACCAGGACACTCGGACCTCGACGTCACCCTCGGGCAGATCGGCGGGGGTCAACGTGCGCAGTCCGCGCTCAAAACGCTCGTCCTTGCGATCGACGACATAGGCCCGAAAGCTGTTCGGGATGGCCATCTGAGCGTTCTCCGGGGGTGGTATGCGGTGGGAGAATGGGGTCGGTGCGATATCATGCGCCCCGCGCCGCGACGGCGCGATCGCTGGCGAGTGGCCAAACGGTAAGGCACCTGACTCTGGATCAGGGGATTGAAGGTTCGAATCCTTCCTCGCCAGCCAAACTCCCAATCTGAACGGGGATTGATCCCCTAACTGCGAGAGCTGGCTGCCGACCACCTCCGTGCAATGTCCGTGCGCGGACTGATGCCCGCGCTTGCATACTAGCCAACTTGACGGCAATCGTCAAATAGACTAGTCTAGCGGCGTATTCATCAGGGAGGCGGACTCATGGCAATTTCGCCGACCGCGGACATCGGCGCGAACCTTCAACGGCTGCGAGGCCTGCGGGGACTGACTCAAGAGGCCGCGGCAGAGGCCGCGGGTCTGTCACGGGCCGCGTATCGAAATCTGGAAACTGGGCTCAGCGAGCCGAGGGCCTCAACTCTCGTCGCCCTGGCCAAGGCACTCGGGGTGCCTCCTGGCGACCTCCTGCGCCCCGCACCGCCGCCGCCACGCGCCCGGTTTCGCTCGAAGCTGCGCCTCAAGGATCGACCACGGATCCTTCACGATGTCGGGCGCGACCTGGACGACTACGCATCACTCGAGCGCTTGGTTGATGACGCGCGGCCGTACCTATTCGCCCACTTCCGGGCCCCTGAGGGCGAAGATCGCGCACGGAGGGCGGCCGAGATCGTTCGCGAGAGCGTTGGCCTCAAAGACGAGCCGATCTTCGACATTAGCGGGCTGCTGGAGGACAAGGTCGGCATCAAGGTTCTATGGCTTGAGATCGCCTCGGAGGGGTTCTTTGGACTGTCTGTAGCCGAGGATGGCTCGGGGCCGGCGATCGTCGTGAACAGCTGGGATCGAATCAGCGTCGAGCGGCAGATTTTCACTGCTGCGCACGAGCTGGGCCATCTGCTTCTCCACCGCAACGAGTTCAATCCAGACGAGATCGCCGAAGACGTCGACGCCGAACGCGAGGCAGATGTCTTTGCCGCCTGTCTCCTAATGCCCGAGCCACGGTTCACCAAGGAATGGCAGGAGGTTCTGGGCCTTTCCCTGTTCGACGCCGTCATGAAGATCAAGCGGATCTTCCGAGTGAGTTACAGGACCGTGCTCCATCGCCTCGACGAGCGCGGTGTCAAGGATGTATGGCGGCGCTTCATGGCGCAGGCGAAGGTTCGTTTGGGCCGGTCGCTGACCCGAACTGACGAGCCTGACCCGTTGGCCCCGGCAGCGCGTGGAACCGCCGCACCGGAACCGCTCCGCGGCCGCGAGCCGTTCGAGTTGGCTCCGAGTGACTTCGATCCCGACCGCAGAATGCGGCTCATCCGCAGAGCACTCGATGAGCACCGCATCTCGCTCGGCCGGGCGGCGGAAATCCTCGGTCTCGATCTCCGCAAGATGCGCGAGCTCAACCAGTCCTGGGCGTAGTCGGGTGGAACAGGCGTCGCCGGCCGCCCTTGTTGGCGACGCCGATGTGCTCATTGACATCGCGGACGCGAACGAGGCCGTCCTCGCTCTCATCGTTCAGCACGTCGCGCACGTGATCGTCCCGACGCCCGTCCTCGCGGAGGTGGACACCCTTGACGAGCTCAAGTGTGCTGCGCTCGGCCTCCAAGTCGTCGAGCCCACACTGGATCAAATGCGGGAGGCTGCGGTTCCGCACCCGGCCCTCTCGTTCGCGGACAAGATCTGTCTGATCGTGGCGCGGGATGCCGGAGCTACGTGCCTAACCAACGACGGGCCGCTCGGTGAGGAGTGCGAGGCCAACGGCGTGCCGAGGATGCGAGGGCTGCGACCCCTTCTCGCCCTTGTCGAATGCGGCGCTCTCCCTCTCGCGGTCGCCGTTGGAACCGTCGAACTCATCAGCGCCAACAACTCGTACATCACGCCCGCGATCGTCGAGGACTTCCGCCGGCTTGCCACCGAGGCGGACCACAAGCGCCTGGGCGGTCCGTAACGCGCCCGGCTCGGATTCACATGTAGAACTTGAACTGCGGCAGTGGCTCGCACTCGGGCGGAATCTCTCGAAGTATGTCGCCCACAAGGCGCGCGAAGCGCAATGTGATCGGGAGAAGCCCTCCGTAGTTCGCGCCGTTCCAGTTCATCTTGGTTAGCGCAAGGATCTCGGTGAGCAAAGCTTGCCGCGGTGTGTCCTGCCCAACGGCCGCACCTCTTCCCCGGCTCGTGTAGGATCGTTGCCTCTGCAACAACCAGAGAGCGAATGGCAGCGTCCATCCGACGCCTGAAGGGTGCGGTGGAGTCGAAGATGAGGGAGCGTCGAATGAACATCGCGCTGTGGGTGGTTCAGGTGCTGTTGGGAGTCGTCTTCCTCGGCCAGGGAATCCTGAAGTTCGCGGCTCCCGACGGATTGCCCGCCATGCTCTCGTGGGTCTACGACGTCACGGGACCCGGTGCCGTCGCGCTCGGGGTTGCCGAGCTCGCCGCCGCGGCTGGCATGATCCTGCCGGGCCTGACCGGCATTCAGCCTCGGCTCACGCCCCTTGCTGCCCTCGGGCTGGTCGTCGTCATGGCCGGTGCGATCGTGTTCCACGTCGGTCGCGAGGAGTACCAGCAAATCGGTTTCAACGTTCTGCTGCTGGTCATGGCTGGGTTCGTCGCCTATGGCCGATGGCGCCTCGTCCCGCTGAAGTCGCGGTCGGACGCCGCATAGCGTCGCGCGCTCCGTCGGCGGCGAGTCGCCTGACCCGCGATCGCCTGCCACGTTCGAAGCTATCTGTCGCGGAGCAGTGCATCCACGTTCGGCAGGCCCTGGAACCGGGAGAAGGTTCCCGCGTCCGCGATTTCCTGCGCCGCTTCGAGGAATCCAGCCCAGGCGGTGCGCGCGAGGGTGCCCCCAACGCTGATTCGCCGCACGCCCAGGTCCGCGGCCTCCGCAACCGTCATGAACGGGGCATTGATCAGCAGGTTCACCGGTTTGGGCGACACCGCCGCGACGACCGCGGCGACTTGCTCGACGGTACCGATTCGCGGCGCATAGAGGCAGTCGGCGCCGGCTTCCGCGTAGGCGCGCAGCCTTCGGATCGTCTCGTCGATGTCCGGGCGTCCGACCACGAAGCCCTCGGAGCGCCCGGTGAGGACGATGCCCGTGCCGCTCTCATCGATCGCCCGCCGTGCGGCGCGAACACGCTCCACCGCAAGATCGAACTCGAAGAGCGGATGGAGTTCGTCCCCCGTGGAGTCCTCGATCGAGAGCCCCGCGATGCCCGTGGCCGCGGCGAGCTTCACGTTGGCGGCGACGTGTGTCGGATCGACCGCAAAGCCGCCCTCGAAGTCCGCGTTCACCGGGACCTTCACGGCGGCTGCGACGGCACGCAGATGCTCGAGCACCTGGTCGAGCGTCACTTGATTGTCCGCGCGACCCAGCGTCCAGGCGAAACCGGCGCTCGTCGTGGCCAGCGCCTTGAAGCCCATCTGCTCCAGCGCCCGCGCGCTCCCCGCGTCCCACGGGTTCGGCATCACGAAGCAACCGGAGGCGTGCAGGCGGTGGAACGTAGTGGCTCGATCGTCCGATGTTGTCATTCGATACCTCACAGCGAGCATACGACCTTCTTGCCCGCTCCCTGCCCATACCATGCGGCTTGACATGGAAGCATCGCTTGGATGATAGACGGAGCCCGCTCCTCGGAAGCCTGACCGTCGCGGTCGCGGCCTGCCTGTTCGCGATGCTCGGTGTCATCTCGCGATTTGCCTTCGACCTCGGGCTGACGCCCTTCGCCTTCGTGACCTGGAGGGCCGGCGTGGCGGCCCTGGTGATGGCGGCGATCATCGCCGTGGGCCTCCGGCGCGGTGGGCGACTCGTGAGCTGGCGCTCACTCGATGGCCGGGCCCGCGCGTCGCTCGGTGTGGCGGCACTCATGGGAGCGACGCTGGACATCACGATGTTCCAGGCCTTCGCCCGGGTGCCCGTCGCCATCGTGCTCCTGTGCTTCTACACGTTTCCCGCGATCGTGGCCGGCGCCTCGGCGCTCCTGGGCTGGGAGCGGATGGATCGGCCGCGGGCCGTGGCGCTCGTGATCGCGCTCGGCGGGATGGTGGCGGTGGTCATCGGCGGGCCGACCTCAGGAACCTCGAGCGGGCTGGACCCGCTGGGCGTCGCCCTGGCCCTGGCGTCGGCGGCCAGCCAGGCCGTCTTCGTGCTCGTCAGCAGGCGCGGGTATCGCGCGGTCCCGACGGATCAGGCGATGGGTACGATCCTCACGGTTTCGGCCGGCATCGCGGTCGTCCTCGCGGTTGCCGGCGATGGGTGGTCCTCCGTATCGCTCCCGCTCGACTCTCCCGACCTGCTCGGCCTGCTGCTGTTCGGGGGCGTGTTCGCCGCAGCCATTCCCAGCTTCATGTTCCTCGCGGGGATCCGCTGGATCGGGCCGGTCCGCGCCGGAGTCCTCATGCTCATCCAGCCGCTCGTGGGCGTCGCCCTCGCCGCCCTGTTCCTGCAGGAAGCAGTCGGCCCTGTCCAGGCGGCCGGCGGCCTTGCGATCCTCACTGCTGCGGTGATCATCCAGCGGGCCGCCCCGCCGAGCCTCCTGCCGTCGGAGCCGCTAGGCTGAACCCGTGACCGCTCTTGTCTCGACCAGCGCCCTGACCAAGCGCTACCCGGGCGTGACCGCGCTCGACGATCTGAGCGTCGACATCGAACCCGGCATCGTCGGCCTGGTCGGCTCGAACGGCGCCGGCAAGAGCACCCTGATCAAGATCCTCCTGGGCCTCGTGGACCTGACCAGCGGCTCGGCCAGGGTTCTCGACCTCGACGTAGGGGTGGAGGGCCCGCGGATCCGCCAGTACGTCGGCTACATGCCCGAGCACGATGCGCTGCCACCGGACCAGACGGCGACCGACCTCGTGAACCACCTCGCCCGGATGAGCGGCCTGCCGGCCACGGCGGCCAGGGAGCGGACGGCCGAGGTCCTCCGCCATGTCGGCCTGTACGAGGAGCGCTATCGCGCCATCGGCGGTTACTCCACCGGGATGAAGCAACGCGTGAAGCTCGCCCAGGCACTCGTCCACGACCCCCGGCTCCTCCTGCTCGACGAGCCCACGAACGGTCTCGACCCAGGCGGCCGGGACGAGATGCTCGGGCTCATCGAACGGACCGGGACCGAGTTCGGGATTGCGATCATCGTCGCGAGCCACCTGCTCGGGGAGATCGAGCGGGTGTGCGACTTCCTCGTCGCGATCGAGGGCGGCCGCCTCCTCCAGGCGGCACCGTTGGGGACGCTCACGGGCCGGACCGGGATGGTCGCGGTCGAGGTCGAGGACGGCGAGGCGGCGCTCGCCTCCGAGCTCGCCGGACGAGGGCTCCCGGTCACCCGGGATGGGCGGGCGCTTCTCGTGGAGATCGATGCCGAGCGCGGATATGACGAAGTCCGAGACGCGGTTGCCGATCTCGGCCTGGCCCTGGTTCGCCTTGAGCCCCGTCGCCGGAGTCTCGAGGACTTGTTCCGCGACGACGCGCCGTCGGCACCGGCCGTGCCGAGCGCCACAACCAGCGGGCGGGTCTCCTGATGACCGCCGATCTTCCGGCGGCTACCGTCGACCCGACTGCCGGCGACCCGACCATGGGATCTGGCATCCAACCGTCCGCCGGGAGCATTTACGACCTGGGGTACCGCCACTACGACGGTCCGCGCCTGGGTCGGCGCCACGTGCTGACGGCACTCCTGATCTACACCCTCCGGACGACCTACGGCATCGGGCGCGGCGGTCGAGCCAAGATCATCCCGTTCGGGCTGGCGGCGATGGGCGTCGTGCCGGCCGTGATCGCCCTCGCGATCCTGGTCCTCGCCCGCCAGGCTGGTGAAGCGGGCGAGCTTCTCGAGGAGGCCTCGCCGCTCCGCTACGACTCGCTCTACGGCGCCATCGCCCAGCTCGTGTTCCTGTTCTGCGCGGCCCAGGCGCCCGAACTCCTCGGGAAGGACCAGCGATTCCACGTCCTGTCGCTGTATTTCTCACGGGCGCTCGCGCGGAGTGACTACGTCATCGCCAGGGTCGGCGGTTTCGCGATCGCGGTCCTGCTGCTCGTTCTCACACCCCAGGCGATCGTCTTCTTCGGCCGGGTCCTGTCCGCCCCGGATGTCGTGGCCGAACTCGGCGACAACCTGCCGGTCCTCCCGGCGATCATCGGACAGGGCCTCCTTACGGCCGGCCTGCTCGGCGCGATCGCCGTCACGGTATCGGCGTTCACGCCGCGCCGCGCCTATGCCACGGCCGCGATCATCGCCGTCATCGTGGTTCCGCCGATCATCGCCCAGCTGGCCGATGAGATCACGCGGCCCGAGCTCGCGCGGTGGGCGGTTTTGGCCAGCGCCCAGGACGTCCTCAGCGCGACGAACGCGTGGCTGTTCGATGTCCAGCCGGACAGCGACGCGGTTATCAGCGCTGCGCTGTCGCCGGAGATCTACCTGGCGACCGCGGTTGGGGCGATCCTCGTCCTCGGCGCCATCCTGGTGCGCCGCTACCAGCGGATCTCGGCATGACCTCGTCGTTCGTGCCCGGCGTGGAACTCGATCACGCTTCGCGCTGGTACGGCAACGTGGTGGCCGTCAACGACATCTCCTTCGCCCTTGGACCGGGTGTCACCGGCCTCCTGGGGCCGAACGGCGCCGGCAAGACGACGATCCTCCACATGGCGGCGGGACTCCTCGCGCCGTCCTCCGGGACGGTCAAGGTGGGAGGCGCGCCCGCCTGGCGAAACCCATCCATCTATCGCCGGCTCGGGTTGGTCCCCGAGCGCGAGGCCGTCCCCGCGCCCCTCACCGGGCGCCAGTACATCGAGTTCAACGCCCGCCTCCACCGCCTGCCGGACCCGCGGGCGGCGGCAGTTCGGGCGCTCTCCATGGTCGACCTGGCCGGGGCCGCGGACCGGGCGATCGGCGATCGCTACGGCGTGGACATCGGACCCGCAACCGTGCGGGCGTACGAGAAGCTCCTCGCCGACGCGAAGACGGTCGTCTGGAACGGCCCGATGGGCGTTTTCGAGATCGACGCCTTCGCGGCCGGCACCAGCGCCGTCGCGCGGGCGG
>Ga0209619_10001167_pt1 | contig 19151 bp, 14 predicted proteins | sample Rifsed16ft3_FD_184011 | JGI IMG/M metagenome (GOLD analysis project Ga0209619, IMG submission 184011) | Soil microbial communities from Rifle, Colorado, USA - sediment 16ft 3 (version 2) | ecosystem: Environmental > Terrestrial > Deep subsurface > Rock core/Sediment | place: Rifle, Colorado... | reverse complement strand
ATGATTCAAGGTAATTCGTGGTCGGCCTCTTACTCAAGGGGTCGGTTGACCAGGCTGCTCATCCCGACCTAACATGTTGATCTCGATGTCCCCAATACGGTCGACGATTCCATCACCGCGAACGACTTCTGGACGTTACTGACTTGCCAGATCCCCGATCCGCCGATTCCGAACCGATCGGCCGAGTCCTGGCCGGCAAGTACCGCATCGACGCCCTCCTCAAACGAGGTGGCATGGGCGCTGTCTATCGGGCGACCCACCTCATGCTGCGGAAGCCGATCGCCATCAAGCTCATCAAGCCGGAGCTGGTTACTTCCGAGGACACCGTCCGCCGTTTTCACCGCGAGGCGCAAGCGGCAAGCCGGCTCGATCACCCCAACATCGTCACCATCCACGACCTGGGCCAAGCCGAAGACGGCACGCTCTACATCGCCATGGAGCTCGTCTCGGGCACGAGCCTGAAGGAACTGGTCAAGACGGAAGGCCCGCTCCCGCCGCAGCGGGCGATCGGTATCGCCAAGGCAATCGGCAGCGCCTTGTCGCTGGCGCACCGCAACCACATCATTCACCGAGATCTGAAGCCCCAGAACATCATGGTGGGCACGGATGCCGAGGGAAAGGAGCAACCGAAGCTTCTGGACTTCGGAATCGCCAAGACCTTCGAAAGCGAAGGTCCCGCCCTGACCTCCACCGGCCTGGTGCTCGGAACGCCTCACTACATGTCGCCCGAACAAGCCAAAGGTACCACGGTCGACGGTCGTAGCGATCTCTACGCGCTGGGAATCATTCTCTACGAGATGTTGGTGGGAAAGGTTCCATTCGACGACACATCCATCCCGGCGATTCTGATAAAGCACCTGAACGAAAAGCCGAAGCCGCCTACCGAGCTTCGCCCCGGTCTCGACGCGGCTCTGGAAGCCGTCGTTCTTCGTTGTCTGGAAAAAGAGCCAGGGAGCCGCTATCAAAGTGCGGAAGAGTTAACCCGAGCTCTTGACGCCGCGGAGTTGGCGCTGACGAAGCCAGGGCCACCGCCGATCCCGAAGAAGACCGCGGCCTCTGCTCCGGCGCTCGATGCAGCAACCAACCGCGCCACCCAACCCACGGTGCGAGTTACTGGTCGATCTCGACCACCAGCATCGCCGGCTTCCCGTTCGGGAAGCAAGGGGCTAGCCATCGTCCTCGGTGCGGTGGCTCTGTTGCTTCTGGCCTTCGCCGGCGCGGCTTACTGGGGAATCGGTCACTTCCTTCGGGGCAAGGCTACAAGCTGGAACGAGCAGGCGACGGAAGCCAGCGGGGAGATTCCTCAGGGTACTCCGGCGGCTGCCCCTCTTGGACCACCGGCATCGGAAGCCACCGAGGAGCCGCCCATCGAGAGTCTTCCCGAGGAGGACACCCTCACCGTCGTCGAGCCTCTGCCGGAGCCCGGTTCAGGTGGCACGCCTTCTCCGACTACCGCCGAGAGTCCAGGTCAGCGCGTAACTCCGGTCCCGCCTGGGAGTGAGTCCGCGCCCGCACCGCTCCCCGCAAATCCCCCCGTCCAGATTCGTTGTGAGGGTCTGTCCGATGCCTGCGCTTCTCTACGGAGCGAGCTCCAGAGATCGCTCGAGCAAGCCGGTCTCTCCCTGGCGACGGCTTCCAACTCGGAGGTCATCGTTTCGCTCTACACCGAGGAGATCGAGTCCCGCACCGAGGAGCAATTCGGGACGACGTTCGTGGTGCGCACCTACTCCATGGAGGCTTCCGGTGAGGCTCCGCGATTCGGTGAGTCGCTCGGTATGCCTCCGCCCGAGGTCTTCAGCTTCGACGCACGATTCGGGCGCGACAAGCTGACCGAGCGCTCACGTGTGCTGGCGCAGGCCATTACCCAGAGCATCCGTGACTATTGGTCGCGGCGCGGCCGGTGAGATCAACGTTCGTCCAGCATCTCTCTCAGCGCCGCAACCGACAAACCCCAGTTGCCGTCTCCCTGGTTCGCCGCCGCCCCTAGCTCACCGCCCACCACCACACCCACCACCTTCCCGTCTCGGGTAAAGATGGGACTACCGCTCATCCCTGCCTCGATGCCTCGACCGATCTCGAGGTAACGCCCCTCGCGAACGTCTCCCAGCGCCGCCTCGATGAAGCGCGCGCGCGGACTCCCGGGATCCGTCGATCGGGCGGGAAAGCCGAACACTCCGATGGCCAAACCGCGATCGAGCCGATCCAGAATAGGGACATCGGCAAGCGGAAGCGACACCAAAGGTTGCTCCGACTCCACCTGAAGGAGTGCCACGTCGTTGCGAAACGTTCCCGGCTGGTGGTTCGGATGGAGATACGCGCCCACGATGGAGAGCGGCTCCGTCTTGGAATCGGTGAGAACGGCCACCGCCCGGAACGACCCCTCCTTGGTCAGAGCGCCGAGCTTCTCGAGCTCGGAAGCGACGTGCGCAGTGGTGGCGAGAAGTCCGTTGGGGCTCACCGCGAACGCAGAAGCCACCGCCCGTCGCTCTCCTCTCTCTTCCACCGCAACCAGGTAGACCGATCGGGCCAGGGTTCCCGCCGCCGGACCGAAGCCCAGGTCGGCACGGCGAAGCTCTCGGTAGCCGAGCGCCGCCAGAATCACCATCACCAAGGCGAGTCCAGCCAGAGGAGCCCAGGCCGCCCCACCAGGCAGCCCCACCGCCAGCAGGGGAGCTCCTCCGAAACCCAACCGGTCCCCCCTGCTCAATCCTCGGCGCTCGCCGGCAGCGAGACGCTCGTCGTTCACGTAGGTACCGTTGGTCGAACCGAGGTCGGCGATCCACCATCGGCCGTCCTTGAAGGTCGACTCGGCGTGATGGCCACTACTGGTCGCCTGCCCTTCCGGCAGCACCAGATCGTTGTCGCGGCTCCGCCCGATCCGCACGCTCGGCCCGGAGAAGGTGAGCTCCTCACCTCGGCGCTGACCATGAAGAAAGCGTACCTTCAGTGCTGCCATTGCCCTCGACAGTGCCCTCCCCGAAAAGAAAAAGGGGCGCGGGAAGCACCCACGCCCCACGCTCCCTAACCGTCTCTAGGGCCGGCGGACCACGTCGGCGGCTTTGGCGGCTCCGGTGAAGCTCATGATGGAGAACCGCTCTTGGACCTCCACGATCTGGCCTTCGCCGGTCTCAGTCTCATCGACGCCCAGGACCATGCCGGTATCGGGATCCACCAGGGGTTTCCCCACGCTGATGATCTTGAAGGCGTCTCCCACCTTCAGTCCCGACACAGCACCCATGTTGACCCAGGCGCGATTCCCTTCCACCTTGATGATCTTCCCTTCACCGCCGCCCATGGCCCCGCCCACGCTGAGCCGCGAAGCGTAGTCCCCGCTCGCGAACTTCTCAACCACCGCCAGGGCGGCTTTCTCCAGTGCCTCGCTGGCAATGCCCCACTCCGCCTCGTGACTGAGGCTGCTGCCTTGGTAGAAACCCCCGCCTTTTTTCACGTTGCCATCGGCCGAGAGCGAGACCGCCCGCTCGGCGGTGGTGGTGTCGATGAAGCGCATGTTGATGGTGGCCTCCGCGTTGGTGTAACTTCCGCCCAGGCCGCCGAAAGCGCCCAAACTACCCTTGGTGGTGTTGATGGCGAACTTGTCGATGCCTCCAGTAACGATGTACTTGATGCCCAGTATCTGGCCCACCTTAGCGGCGGTCTGTTGATCCAATGCCCCGGAACTGGCAAGACCCTGTTCCTTGAGCACCATGTCCAGCTTCTCTCGCTCGATCACGCTGAACTTGGCAGACAGGTTGGAATCCTCGGCGAAAGCCGTATCGATGAAGTTGCGAGCGGCGGGGCCGAGATCGTTCCAGAACCACCAGTGTTGTTCGGCGTTGTTCTCGAAGTCCCATATGGCAACGCGGATCTTCGCCTGGGCACTCGCCGGCGAGGGTACCAGTAACGCCGAGAGGGCGACGGCTAGAGCCACCGCCCAGTTCCGTAAGATCCCCGACAGTTCCGATGCCTCACGCGTCGAAAGTAATCTCATACTCTTCCTCCCTAATCCGGCCTTGATCTGGCCTTCGGTTGGCTGCTGACTGGTCGGTGCTAGGTGAACTCCTTGGTGAATTGGCCCTGAATGATGACGTTCTTGCCGGAAATCTCGATATAGCCTTGGCGATGCAAATCGCTGATCATGCGGGAGACCGTCTCGCGAGTCGCTCCAATCATGTTGGCGATTTCCTGGTGGGTGGGGCGTCGGAAACAGATGCGGCCGTCCTTGAGGCGAACGCCGCTCTCCTTCGCCATGTCGAGGAGCACGCTGGCCACGCGTCCGTAGACATCCAGCAGGGCGAGACTGCCGATTTGATGGTTGGCTTTCCTCAAGCGGGAGGACAGCACCGCCAGGAGGAGCACCAGAATGCGTGGCCTCTTCTCCACGATGGACAAGAACTCCCTCTGATGAAGAATCACGACCTCGGTGTCCTCCATGGCAATCGCCGTCGCCGATCGCGGCTCGTTGTCGAGGAGGCTCATCTCCCCGAAGAAGTCTTTCTCGCCGAGCACGGAAAGAATAATCTCCCGGCCGTCGTCGGACAGAATGGTGACTTTTACCCGACCGGACAAGATCACGAAAAGAGCGTCTCCGGGGTCGTGCTCGAAGAAGATCACCGAGTCCTTGGGAAACTTGCGCCGCGTGGCCACCGCGATGAGACTCTCCAGATCCGCATCCTCCAGGTCCGCGAAGAGCGACACTTCCCGAAAGAGATCGACGCTGATGCTCATCGGATGACCCTTCTCGCCAGGGCGTCCACCGCTTCCATCGCCTCGACGCCGGAAATGAAACGCTGCGGACCGAACTGGCCGGACCTGTCGGTCGACAAGAGACCGAGGGCAACCGACAGCGCCACCGGCGGGTAGTTCAGGTTGTCGGGAGGCACGTCGGCGATCGACACGGCGGGGGGTCTCTCCGGAGTCTCGCTGGGAGCCAGGGCTCTCATGGCATTGGCGAAGGCCACTGCCAGATCGGCGCGTCTCACCAAGGCCTCGGGCTGGAAGGTGTGGTTGGGATAGATGTCGAGAATCCTGGCCGCCACCACTTCTCGAATGAACTGCCGAGCCCAACTGTCTCCGATGTCGGTGGCAATGACGTTGGCGCGATGAGGAACTTCCCCGAAGGCGGGCCTCAATTTCACGAACAGGAGTGCGGCCAGCTCCTCACGAGATAGGCTGGCCGATTCGGTGATCGAGAAATACTGAGAAGGGAGGCTCTCTCGCTCGAAAGTCCGTCGGGTCTCCTGATAGAGAGCGGCCAGCTCGCTGTCATCCGGGCTCCGCAGCATCGCCTGCCGGTACGCTTCCAGCGCAAGCTCGAGGTCCCCCACCTCCCGGAGCGCGTCACCCCGGATACGGTACGCCTCGAGGCTCCCGGAATCCAGCTCCAGCGCTTGGGCGGCGTGCTCGGCGGCCAGCCGGGGCTCACCGGCAGCCAATTCCACGGCGGCCAGCTCGACGTAGAGCCCGCTCGCGTCGGGGGCGATCTCGAGCGCCCGGCGGTAGACCGCGGCGGCCTCCGCATACCGTTCCTCCTCTCGCAAGGAGCGGCCCTCCTGAAGCTTGGTCTCGGCGAGCTTGAGCTGCAGGGATGGTAGGTATTCAGCAATCAATGGATTGTCCGGGTGGTCCCGGCGCAGCAGGCGCAAACGCTCGAATGCCGTCTCTTCGTCACCCGAGGCGAAGGCAGTCAGAAACGACCCGGCTTGTGCCGCCGCCATCTGCGGCTCTTTCTCGAGTGCCACGGCGAAGAGACTCTCAGCCGCCTGACGGTTGCCGCTGCGGAGCTCCAGGTAACCGAGGGCGGCACCGAGGTAAGGATCGCCTCGGTGCTGGCGGCTCAGATTCTCGAGCAAGCGGGCCGCGACTTCCAGGTTGTCCATCACCAGGGCTTGCCAACCTCGTTCGAACGCGTCCTGATCGGAGAGCGGGAGACTGGGCGGTGCGCCGGGAAACTGGCCGGCCGCGTAGCTCCAACCGGGCACCGGGGCCGGCGCGTACGAGCGACCCGATCCGCAGCCTCCTAGATAGATCACTGCGAGCGTGGAGCCAAAGAGAATCGCACAGCGCTGCCACACAGCTCTGAGCTCTCTAAAGGTATAAAGGCGTGATTGCGCCTCTATGGTCCCTTACCAATTTGTCGGAGATTTCCAGCACCAACAACCTTTAATCTTATTCGCGCGTTCCATCCAAGTCAAGGCGCAGCTTCGTCCTTAAGTGCTTGCAGGACTTCGTCGAACGCCACCGGTCCCACCCTCAGAAGTCGCGGCTCGCCACCCACTAGATCGACGATGGTGGAAGGACGACCGCCCGACGTCGTCCCTCCGTCCAGAATCAGGTCGAGGGCGGACCCCAAGGTTTTCGAGATCTCTCGAGCGTTTCGGGCAGGTGGCTGGCCGCTGGGGTTGGCGCTGGTGGCAGTGAGGCAACAGCCGGAAGCGCGGGCTAACTGGCGCGCCAGCGGGAGACCGCTGACGCGCACCGCCACGCTCGTACCGCCGAAGGCGTCTCGCAGCTCGGGCCGCAAGGGGACGACCAGGGTCAGTGGTCCAGGCCAAAACCGCTTGGCCAGCACCGCCACGGCGGATGGGACCGGAGAGCACAAGGCGGCCAACTGGTCGAGATCGGAGACGATGACGGGAAGTGCCTTGTCAGGATGGCGCCCTTTCATCGCGAAGATCCTCTCACGGGCCTGGCGATTCAGCGCGTCGGCTCCCAGGCCATAAGACGTCTCGGTCGGGTAGGCGATGACGCCGCCCTGCCTCAAGAGCTCAGCGGACCGCCGAACGACATCCGGCTGCGGCCTTAGAGGATTGACTCGAACGATTTGCACCACGCCGCCTCCGTCTTCGCTAAGAAGGGTCCCCAGCCGGTAAGATCCCATGAAACTGGTGGTTAAACGCCATGCTATAATAATTCGTTCCCTCGAGAAGAGAGTCAATCCTCGATGAATATCAAGCCCGGGCGGCTCGCCGCCATCGGTATCGTGGTCTCTTGGATGGCAGCCTTTGGCACGCACTTGTGGCGAGCCTGGGCGCCTTCCGCCTCCGCCTCGGCGACTCTTCTCGACATGGCCTCACCTTCGGAAGCCGGGCTTACCCAGAGAGGGGTGTTCTACCGCGGGAATCGGATTGGCTTCGTGCGGGAGCGCTTCGTTCCCCTGCCGGAAGGGAGCCGCTCGGAACAGGAAGGCCGCTTCCGCATGAACATCCTGGGGCGGGAACGGGAGTTGGATATCGGCGGGTCGGCAACGGTCGGTCGGGGCGGCGAGCTTCGGGAATTCAGCTTTCGTCTCGCCACGGTTTCCGAGCAATCGCCCTTCGAGACGGTGGTCGAGGGTAGAGTCGAGGGCCAGGAGCTTCTTCTCGAGATCCGCTCCGGCGGAAGCAGCCGTTCCGAGCGTCGTCTCCTCCCGGAGCCGGTGGTGCTTCCCTTGAACCTTCACCGTTTCCTGGCTGCCCAGGAAATGGAGCCCGGTCTAACTTATCGCATCCGATTGCTCGATCCGATGACGCTCACCGAGGGCGAAGCCGAGATCACCGTGATGGAGCGCGAAGTGGTACGCTGGGGCGATCGCGAGGAGGAGGCCTTCCGCGTCCGATCCCGTTTCGCCGGACTCGCCACCACGGCGTGGATCGACGCCAAGGGCGAAGTCCTCAAAGAGGAAACACCCCTCGGCTGGACGCTGATCAAAGAGGCGCCGGGGAGCGGCTTGCAGGCGCAAGACGCCGGCGCCACCCTCGACATGATCGCCGCCACCGCGGTGCCGGCGATTGGTTTCGCCGGAGACGCCGGCTCGCTCAAGTCGGCGCGCCTCAAGCTAGAGAGATTTCCACTTGACTGGAGCGGATTGGACGGCGGCCGGCAGAAGCTCGTCGGCAACGAGGTCCTCATCCAAATCGAAACACTCCCTCTGAGCGGCCACGGCTCGCTGGCGGAGACGGATCGCCAACAGGCACTGGCGGCGGACGCCTTCGTTCAGTCCGACGACCCGGCGATTCGAGCCCAGGCGGCCCGCCTCGCCGGGGGTCTTCCCGCGCCGCAAGCGGCTCGGGCCATAACCGACTGGGTCTACCGGAACGTTCGTAAGACACCCACGCTCTCGGTGCCCAGCGCACGGGAAGTCCTCCAGCAGATGACCGGCGACTGCAACGAGCATACCGTTCTCTTCACCGCCCTGGCCAGGGCGGCAGGCATACCAACGCGAATTTGCACCGGTCTGGCCTTCAGCGCCGGCCAGTTCTATTACCACGCCTGGCCGGAGGTATGGATCGGCGGTTGGCTGGCTGTCGACCCCACCTTCGGGCAATTCCCGGCCGATCCCATGCATCTTCGACTTCTTACCGGTGGCCTGGAGCGACAATTCGAGGTGTTGAACCTTCTGGGGCGCGGCGCCAGCATCGAGGTCTTGGAGGCAGAATGATCCAGCTCCAGGCGCTCAGCAAGCACTACGGGCAACAGGTGGCGGTCGACCGTCTTTCGCTCGACGTCAAACCAGGCGAGCTCTTCGGCTTTCTGGGCCCCAACGGCGCCGGAAAGACCACCACCATCAAAATGATGGCCGGTCTCCTCCGACCGACCTCCGGTCGCATCGTGCTTGCCGGTCACGACCTGGAACGGGAACCGGAGAAGGCAAAGGCCGCTCTCGGCTTCATTCCCGACCGGCCCTTTCTCTACGAGAAACTCTCCGCCGACGAGTTCCTGCAGTTCGTTGCTGGAATCTACGGTATGAACGGAGGGGACGTGACGCGACGCATCCAGGAGCTCCTGGATCTCGTCGAGCTTCGGGAGTTCCGCGGGAATCTCATCGAGAGCTTCTCGCATGGCATGAAACAACGATTGGTCATGGCCGCCTCCTTCATCCATGAACCGAAGGTTCTGGTGGTCGACGAGCCCATGGTGGGACTGGATCCGAAGGGAACGCGCCTGATCAAAGGGATGTTTCGCGAGCGTTGTCGTAAGGGCGAGACCATCTTCATGTCCACGCACACTCTGGAGGTGGCGCAAGAGATGTGCGATCGGATCGGAATCATTCTGAAAGGACAGTTGATCGCGTTGGGATCGATGGACGAGTTGCAGCAGCAGGCGGAGAGCAAGATTCCTGCTTTGGAGCACATCTTCCTCAAACTCACCGGCGGCGATGGATTCAGAGAGATCGAGAGGGATCCGGTTTGAGGCCGGAGTTCACTCCCCGTCAAATCGTCCATATCCTCACGCCTTCTCTCTTCGCACTTCGCAACCGGCGCCGGGCGGCGGACAGAGTCGATTTCTTGCGGGCGGCGCTCTTCGGCGGCATCACACTCCTCTTTTCATTGGGTATCTTCGCCGGCTTCTACCGCGTGCTGGTCTACATCGGCCAGTTCTCGGAGTTCACCGCACCGCTCACCCAACAGATCCTCGCCACCGTCTCCATGTTTCTCTTTACTGTCCTTCTCGCCAGCAACGTGGTCACCGCCTACTCGACGCAATACGTCTCCGAGGACCTTTCGCTTCTGGCGAGCAGTCCGGTACCGCTCCCCGCACTGTACGGAGCAAGGCTCACCCTGACACTCTTTCAATCCTCCTGGATGGTGCTGGTTTTCAGCTTTCCGGTCTATCTCGCCTTCGCGGTTACCTCGCCGGCTCCGTTCAGGTTTCTGCTCGCCGTCGCGCTGATACTGGCGCCTCTGCTGATCATCCCTGCCGCCCTGGGCACGATGATCACTACCGCCCTCATCTCGGTCTTCTCCGCCCGCCGCGTCCGCGAGCTGCTCATGATGGTCGGCGCTCTCTTCGTGGTGCTGCTCGTCTTACTGATCCGAACGCAACAGCCGGAGCGCCTATTGAACCCTAGCTCCATCTACGATATCGGCGAGTTTTTCTCTGCCTTCCACGCACCAGCCTCTCCCCTCCTACCCAGCACCTGGGCCACCGATCTCCTGGCGGCGGGGCGGCAGGCCGAGCCTTTTCCCTGGTTCCTGTTGTTCCTCCTTTACAGTACGGCGGCGGCGGCGGTCGTTCTGGGATGTTGGCAAGCACGTGCCCTCTATCGGCGGGGATACTCGCGAGCCCAGGAGGCACTCCCCGCTCGCTTCACCACCTCGCCGCTCGTCGATCGCCTGCTCGAGCTCGCCGCCCGCCCTTTCGAGCTCAGATTCCGCTCCCTGCTCTTAAAGGACCTGAAGAGCTTTCTCCGCGACACCACGCAATGGTCTCAGCTCTTCCTGCTCCTGGCGCTGGTGGTGGTCTATCTGTACAACTTCAGCGTGCTCCCCTCGAACTTCACGTTTGCCACGTTCTATCTCCAGAACCTCTTCTCGTTTCTCAACCTGGGACTGGCTGGCTTCGTGCTGTCGGCGGTGGCGGTGCGTTTCGTTTTCACCGCCGTGTCCATTGAAGGACGCGCCTTCTGGATAATCCGCAGCTCGCCGCTATCGCTGCGAGACTTTCTGTGGAGCAAGTTTTGGACGGCGCTCCCTCCCCTGCTCATCCTGTCCCAGATCCTGACCCTGGTCTCCAATCACTTTCTGGGAGCCTCGCGCTTCATGACCGTCCTCGCCTCGGTGTCCATTCTCTTCGTCTGTTTCGGGATCGTGGGAATCGGTGTGGGCATGGGTGCTATGTTCCCCCGCTTCCGGTTCGAGAACGTGACCCAGATCGCAGGAAGCACCGGCGGTCTCCTCTACATGATTGTCACCACCAGCTTCATCGCCGTGGTGCTCTTTCTGGAAGCCCTGCCGGTCTATTTTTATCTTTCCGCGCAGTATCGCGGTGATCCACTCGACCGACCGCTGCTCGTCACCTCGCTTTCGCTGCTCGCCGTGGCGGCTCTGAACGTCGCGGCGGTCATCCTCCCCCTGCGGTGGGGTCAGAGACGACTGGCCGCCCTAGAGATCTAGCACTCACTTATGATGAGCACGCGGGTGGTGCTGATCGTAGACGCGCCGGAGCCTCTCGCGGCTCACATGCGTATAGATTTGCGTGGTGCCGATGTCCGAGTGGCCGAGCATGAGCTGTAACGAGCGCAGATCCGCTCCTCGTTCCAACAGGTGGGTTGCGAAAGAGTGCCGGACCACGTGGGGGGACAGTCTCTGCCGGATCCCGCACTTGGTGCCGCAGCTCCGAAGGATTTGCCAAAAGCGTTGGCGCGTCATGCGCGTGCCCAGTCGATTGGGAAAGAGCCAGGAGCCCGACCTCCCGGTGACTCCCGGCCGGCCCCGCCTCAGATACCGGCGAATCCACCCCGCGGCGGAGCGTCCCAGGGGCACGATCCGCTCCTTCCGTCCCTTGCCTCGGCAACGGAGGTAGCCCGCGTCGAGATGCAGGTCATCGAGGCGCAGGGAGACCAGCTCCGAGACTCGAAGTCCGGTAGCATAAAGCGTCTCCAACATGGTGCGATCTCGAAGCCCCATCGAGCTCTTGGTGTCGGGAGCGCCTAGCAGTCGCTCCACCTCCTGCAGGGACAAGTAATGAGGAAGATTACGGGGCATCCGCGATGACTCGATCTGTTCGGTTGGATCGGCCGGCATCAGGCCTTCAGCAGCAGCGAACCGATAGAGCCCCTTGGTTGCCGATAGGGCTCTGGCAATCGAGCGGTGAGACAGCCCTTGACGATGGAGCTGACGAAGGAAGCCTCTCATGTCGGAAGCCGTCAACTCCTCCAGCTTCTGGCCGGTGGACCGAGCGAAGGCTTCCAGCTTCCCCAAATCCCGCCGGTAGGCGGTGAGGGTGTTCTCCGAGAGCCCTCTCTCCACCTCGAGATACTGAAGGAAGGATCTCTTCAAAACCGGACCGAGGCTCCGAAATAGGACCCCTTGAGACGAAAGATCTCGCGAGCCCCTTGATCGATGCGAGCGTATCGGTGCTGATAGCCGAAGGAAACGGCGAAATTCTGATTGAAATTGTAGGTCAGCACCCCGTCCAGATTGGTCAGGACTCCCGTACCGTCTCTCTTCATCCCGCTCGCCTCGCCGGTTGCGGAAAGGTGAGGAGTCAAATAAACACGGAGCTTGAGACCGAGGGTCAGGAGGCCTAACTCCCGGCGGCCGAGGTCGGTTCGATTTCCCTGCGAGACTTCCAGCACGGTATCGGCGCGGAAGCGAGTGTAATCGCCCACCACCGTGAACACCATGTACTGAGAAGCGTAGAGGTCTCCCTCCGCTCCAATCGTCGTGTACTCGAGAGTAAGGGTGGTGTCGACGGTGCTCAGGGCCGGAAAGGTGACGCCGCCGATGGTCAAATCGCGCCGCAACATGGCACTGGCGTCGTACTCCCGTCTCAAGAAAGAGCCCCTGGCCTTCAACCAGGAGAGTAACCGAGCCGAGCCCATGAACACGTTGATCCGTTCGTCGGGGATTGCCAGATCGTCGTTCAAGGAGACGTTGGTCGAATCCGGGCCCACTTCTAGCTCGGTAACAATCTTCGCATTCCAATTACGATACTCGAACTCCACTCGATAAAATTCGCCCAGACCGTTGTTGATGCGCGTCCGCTGCTGTGCGCTGGCGTACGCGACCGACAAGAGAACAAATATCAGGCCAAACCCCACACGGACAATACTCATGACACCTCCGTTTCACTTCTTCGCGTCCGAAGGGCCCGCAGTGCTTCATCCATCTCTCGAACTCGCAGCATTTTGCACGCACCATAGAGGACGACCACTGCCAAGCCGATGGGGAGCCCCACCTGCGCCAACCGCCACACCAGCATCTGGTGACCCAGCCAGCGATCGAGGCCTTGGCTGGCGGCGAAGGCAACCGCTCCCATCAGTGCGGAGGCCACCACCATCTTGACCATCATCCGCAAGGCCGCCCAGCCTCCCAACCGCCGCATTCCGCTTCGTTTGCGAAGCAGGGCCCACAGGAGAACAAGAGACACCGTTATGGTGCAGGAAGTGGAGAGAGCGAGTCCACGATGGTCCATGCCCAGCTTCACGATGAGAAACCAGTTGAGCCCGGCGTTGGTGACCATGCTGAGAACGCTGATCATAAGGGGAGCGCGGATATCCTGAAGCGCGTAGAACCCGTCGGTAACGATTTTGACCGCGGCGTAGCTGGTCAATCCCAGGGCGTAGAAAACGAGCGCCACCGCCACCTGGGTGGTGTCCTCGGGCTGGAAGCGACCCCGCTCGTAGATCAGGCGCACGATGGGCTGCGCTAGCACCACCAGTCCCACTGAAGCGGGCACGGTAAAGAGTAGGACAAGCCGGATAGCGTGCGAAAAAGTCTCCCGGAAGCCCGCCTCGTCTTTTCTCGCCACCGCGCGGCTAAGCTTCGGGAGCGACGCCACCGAGACCGCAACCCCCACCAGCCCAAGGGGCAGGTGTAGTAGACGAAAAGACTGACTGATCCAGGACATCCAGCCAGAGCCCAGCGAAGCGAAGATCGAGTTGATGAACACATTGACCTGAACGGTCGCGGCCACCAGCGCTCCCGGACCGAACAGGTGAATTACTTTCCACAGCCCAGAGTCGCGAAAGCTCAGGATGGGGCGGTAGCGGTAGCCCTGCCTCCATAACGCCGGCACCTGCCAAAGAAGCTGGAAAGCACCCCCGGCGAGTACCCCCACCGCCATTCCCACCGTGGGATGATGCCCGTAGCGAGGAGCCACGAAATAACCAGCCACCCCGACTCCGATAGAACCCAGATTGAAGAACATCGATGAGACTGCCGGAACGAAGAACTGCCCTCGAGCGTTCAGGAAGCCCATGGCGACCGCCGCCAAGCTCACTAGGAGGAGAAAAGGGAACATGACCTGGGTCAGAACGATGGTGAGCTCACGCTTGCTCGCGAAACCGAAACTCTCTCCGCCGGGGAGGGCCAAGTCGAAACCGCCTCCCGGGAGCATCAGGTTCACGATCGCCTCGGAAAAGTAGATTCCGAGCAGAGTCGACAGACCGACGACTACCAGCACCACATTCGTCACTAGATTGGCGAGCCTGACTCCGGCCTGCTCGTCTTGCTTCTCCCCCACCTCGGTGAAGACGGTCACGAAGGCCTTGCTGAGCACCCCCTCGGCAAACGTGTCCCGTAGCAGATTGGGAATGCGGAAAGCCGCATAGAAAGCGTCCAGTCCGCCGCTCGTTCGGAAGAAGTAGGCAAGCACCATCTCGCGAGCCAGGCCGAGCACCCGGGAGCCCATCACCCCCAGGCTCACCGTGCCGGCGGAGCGAGTCAGCTTGTCGGTGCCTTCGCCGACACTGTCGACGGGTAAGGTCGGAACGGCTTCGGTCGAAGGAGGAAAATGATGGCTTGGTCTTGCGCGGACTTTCTTCTCAGCTGGAGAAGAGGACATCAAGCTCCGTCATTATAGTGGCCCGACACCGTGAGCGCAAGAATAGCCCGGTGGAACGCTCGACGAGCTCTCTGAGAACGCGGCGAAACCTTCTAGAAACCCATGGGGCGACCGTTGCTTTCATGATATTCTGGTTTCGATTCGCCGTTCCTTCTTGAACATCACTCATGTCGTTGCTTTTTCTCGCCATCGCGTTGGCTCTGGCGGTCACGCTGGTGTACCGCGGCGGTTGCTATTGGGCATGGGTACTGGGCGGCCTGATGCTGGTGCCGGCGGGTTGGTCGGCGGGCCTGACTTCTCCGACAGTGTGGACGATTTTCGCACTTGTCTTCGCCGCCCTGGCTCTCATTTTCGGAATACCGGCTCTTCGCCGCCAGATCGTGACTCGCCCTCTCATGCCCGCCTTTGCCTCGGCTCTACCGCGGATGGGCGATACGGAACGGGTCGCGCTAGAAGCAGGCACGGTGTGGTGGGATGGGGAGCTTTTCTCCGGTGACCCCGACTGGCGAAAGCTTCTCGCCTTCGATATTCCCGATCTCTCCGATCGAGAGCGCCGGTTCCTCGCGGGACCGGTCGAGGAGCTCTGCGGGATGCTCAACGATTGGGAGATCTCGCAGGCTCGGCGGCTCTCCCCGGACGTTTGGGAATTCATAAAGAAGCATCGCTTTCTGGGAATGATCATCCCGGAAGAGTACGGAGGGCTCAATTTTTCCGCGGCAGCGCATTCCGCCGTCCTGATCAAGGTCGCAAGTCGCAGCATCGCCGCCGGCGTCACGGTAATGGTGCCGAATTCTCTGGGTCCGGCGGAGCTACTGCTGCACTATGGCACGGAGGAGCAGAAGCGCTACTATCTGCCCCGTCTGGCCACCGGCGAAGAGATTCCCTGCTTCGCCCTGACCGGTCCAGAATCGGGAAGCGATGCCGCCGCTACTCAGAGCGTCGGCATCGTCTGTCGCGGCCGGTTCCAGGGCAAAGAAGTTCTTGGAATGCGCCTCAACTGGAACAAGCGTTACATCACCCTGGGGCCGGTGGCCACCGTCATTGGACTAGCCTTTCGGCTCAAGGATCCTGACGGTCTGCTGGGTGGACAGGAGGACTTGGGAATCACCTGTGCCCTCATCCCCGCCAACCTGCCCGGCATCAAGATCGGCGAGCGTCACGATCCCATGGGAGTGCCTTTCCATAACGGCCCCAACTACGGACGGGACGTCTTCGTTCCCTTGGACTTCATCATCGGTGGCAGGGAGATGGCCGGTAACGGTTGGCGCATGTTGATGGAGAGCCTGGCCGCCGGCCGTGGCATCTCTTTGCCCTCCCTCTCGGTAGGAGCCGCCGAGCTGGCGACCAGATTGGTCAGCGCCTACGCCACCGTGCGCGAGCAGTTCGACACACCCATCGGTCGCTTCGAAGGAATCGAGGAGCCGCTGGCTCGGATCGGCGGGCTCACGTATCTAATGAACGCCGCTCGCCGGCTGACTCTGGGAGCGATCGATCGTGGAGAGAAACCGGCGGTGATCACCGCCATCGTCAAGGCCTATCTGACCGAAGCGATGCGCGACGTGGTGAACGACGCCATGGACATCCGCGCCGGTGCGGCTGTCAGCCGGGGCCCGCGAAACATTTTGGAGCCGATCTTCAGGTCGGTGCCCATCGCCATCACCGTCGAAGGAGCCAACATACTCACCCGTTCCATGATCATCTATGGCCAGGGCGCCATACGCTGCCATCCCTACGTTCGCGAGGAAATGCAAGCAGTGGCATCCGGGGATCTGGCCCGTTTCGACCGTGCCTTCTTCAAGCACGTCGGGTTCTCCCTCAAGAACGCGACGCGGGCCTTCCTGCTCGCCCTGACCGGCGGGAGGCTCGCCGCTGCCCAGGGCGCCGGCAGGGTCAAGACCTATTTTCAAAGGCTGAGCCGCATGAGCAGCGCCTTCGCCATCGTCTCGGATGTGGCCATGGCGACGCTGGGAGGCCGGCTCAAACGCCGCGAAAAGATCAGCGCCCGACTGGCCGATGCTCTGGCCTGGATGTATCTCGCCTCCGCGGCGCTCAAGCAGTTTTTCGATCGAGGCCAGCTCGCGCGGGATCTTCCCTTCGTGTCTTGGTCCTGCGAGCATGCCCTGTTTCAGATCCAGTTCGCCCTTCTTGGGATCATGGACAATCTACCGAGCCGTCCCGCCTCCTGGTTGCTCCGCGTCCTGGTCGTCCCTCTCGGTCCGCGGCTTCGGCCACCCAGCGATCGGCTGGGAGGCGCGGTGGCGCGCTCTCTCTTGGAGGATCGCCAGGCACGACTCGAGCTGACCAAAGACATCTACATGCCCCGCGCTCATGAACCGGGGCTTGGTAGGCTGGAGGCAGCCCTGGACAAGGCGGTGGCGGCGCTGGCGGTGGAGACGAAAATCCGGGATGCCGTCCGCTCCGGGCTCCTCGACCGCGCGCCCGGTGACGAGCTCTTGGACCCGGCGGTGGCGGCGGGCATCATCACCGAGGAGGAGCGCCTCAAGGTCCTGGAAGCCGACGAGGCTCGCCAGGAGGTCATCCAGGTCGACGCCTTCGATCCCGAGACGTACCTAGCGCTCCACGGCTGATCCCGCTAGCCAAGAGAATAGTTAGTCCTTTTTCGCGACGATGCCGACACCCTGGACGACCGTATAGGAGCCAGGACGGAGGCCCAGGAGCGTCTCACGTTCGCCGCCCGGCCACTGAATGGTGAGCTCATCGATTCCTTCGGCGCTACCCAGGCCTAAGTAAAGACGGAAGTCTCCGTGTGACAAGTATCCCCGATCTCCGCGCACTTCCCTGACCATCGTGCTTTCGCCTACTCTCGCCCAGACGACCGCTCCCACGCCGTCACGGTTCGCTTCCCGCCCCACCAGCTCGAGCACCACGACGCGAGCCGACGACGCCAGCCGGTTCATTATCAAAAGCGGCGTTCCGTCCATTATCTGAACCACTGCATCTTGAAACAGGTCGCCGTCGAGATCCCCGAGCGCCGCGCCGCGCGCTGCTTGCGGTCCTAGCTCGGCGTCGAAACGTGAGCTTCCATCCTCGAACGTACCGTCACCGCGATTGAAAAACAGCTGCATGGGCTGCCGAAAACTCTCACCGACGTCCGAGCCATCCACCTGAGGATAAACGTGGCCGTTGACTAGGAAAATATCCAAGTCCCCGTCCGCGTCGAGATCGGCCAGACTAGTGCTCCAACCGAGATACGAGAGGCTCGCTACCGCCAGGCCAGCCACGTCCGTGGAGTCGACAAAGCGGAGCTCGCCCAGATTGAGATAGAGCGTGTTGTAGTCGTCGGCGAAGTTGGTGACGAAGAGGTCGACACGCCCGTCTCCATTGACGTCCCCCGCGTCGACTCCCATCCCGGCTTGCTCACTTCCCAGCCCGGACAGGGCCGCGCCGGAGACGAGGGACACGTCCCGGAACCGTCCCGCACCTAGGTTTTCGAACAGAACGTTCGTGGTCGAGTCGGTGGCCAGGTACAGATCTTGATCTCCGTCGAGATCCAGATCGGAGAACACCGCACCGAGCTGGTACGTATCCCGACGGCCAACCCCCGCCTCGTCGGTCCAGTCTTGGAAAGTTCCGTCGCCGCGGTTCCGGTAAAGGACTCCGGACTGAAAATCGAAACCTTGCGGGCCACAGTTCACGGTCAACCCTTTCCAAATACAGAACTGTCGAGGGATGAGCTTGTCGAGAAGCTCGCGATCGAACTCGAGGTAATTGCAGACGTAGAGATCCAGAAAGCCGTCCCCGTCGATGTCTCCGAACGCCGCCCCGGTGCTCCACCGTTCGTCTTCAACTCCTCCCGACATGAGCGAGAAGGTACCGTCGCCGTTGTTGCGATAGAGCGCATTCGGTCCGTAGTTGGTTACATAAATGTCGACGTCGCCGTCGTTGTCGAAATCGGCCGCGGCCACACCTTGTCCAAAGCCTCGATCTCCCACCCCGGCCGCTTCGGTAACGTCGACATACGCGGAGCCTCCCTCGTTCCTGAAGAGACGGTTGGGCTCACCGGGGGTTCCCTCCGCTAGCCTGTCCAGCGTAGAGGCGTTGACCAGATAAATGTCCAGGTCACCGTCCCCGTCGTAGTCGAAGAGGGCAACCCCTGAGCCCATGGTCTCCAGGATGTACCGTTTTTCCGGAGATCCGGAAAGGTGTTGGAAATCGAGTGAGGGGCCGAGTTCAAGCCCGGCCTGGCCAGAAAGACCCGCTTTCGCACAAAGGAGAATGGCACAGCTGAGAAGGCTTGCCTTACCGGCGCGGAGCTGGCCGCTTCTATGCTGTATCGCCCCCTCCCTTCGCAACGGTCTCTGCCAGCTTATCAGCATACCCCTCCAGATGAAGGCTGTTGACCTCCTCCAACTTATCGATCCATTGGCTAGGGAAGGCCCTCACTCCCGCGATAGCGCCACACATCCCTCCCACAATGCTTGCGGTGGTGTCGCAGTCACCCCCCAGGTTCACAGCCATGCGTATGGCATCGACTGGCTGCCCGTTTGCGAATTTGAGAATGGCAAGACAGACCGGTACCGTCTCCGTCGTCGCCACTCCGGCGCCGATAGTCTCGTAAAGTTCCCTCATGACCCTGTCTTTGTCGCGAGACCTGTTTACGATTTCCAGGGCTAACTGGGTCCGGCTCCTGACCGACGCACCATACCAGACGGTTCCTCTTTTCATTCCCAGATCCACCGCTTCCATAGCGCGCCCTATCAGCTCATCTACGTCGTTCATTCCACGATTGGCGCACCCAATGACCATGGCCACCGCGCTGGCACCGGCAATAGCGATGTTCGTGTAATGGGTCGCCATGCAGGCGTTGGCAACCGCGTCGACCGTCTTCTCTAGCTCCCCATTCCCATAGACCCCGACCGGTGCTA
>Ga0209619_10001166_pt1 | contig 19179 bp, 17 predicted proteins | sample Rifsed16ft3_FD_184011 | JGI IMG/M metagenome (GOLD analysis project Ga0209619, IMG submission 184011) | Soil microbial communities from Rifle, Colorado, USA - sediment 16ft 3 (version 2) | ecosystem: Environmental > Terrestrial > Deep subsurface > Rock core/Sediment | place: Rifle, Colorado... | reverse complement strand
CGAGCATCGAGGAAACCATGAGGGAGAGGACGACGAGGTAGAATACCCGGAAGTACCGGCCCCGTCGAAACGCGAGCAGGGCCTGCGTGAAACCCACGACCGAATCCGAACCCCGGAGCGGATAAATACTTATGCGGACAGGAGAGAAGGTTTAGATAGGGGCCGGGCTTGAAACGGAATCTCCCTACGGAGCGCCATGACCCTTCTCGTCGCTGCGATTGGAGGCAACTCGATTTCGCCCCCAAACGACCCGGGCTTTGACGAGATGCGCGCTCGGATCGCGACGACGGCCTCGCGGCTCGCGGACCTCGTCGAAGCGGGTTACGAGCTTGTCGTGACCCACGGGAACGGGCCGCAGGTCGGGAACATCCTCCTCCAGAACGAGGAGGCCCGTCATCGCGCGCCCCCGATGCCCCTCGACGTGTGCGTCGCGCAGTCCCAGGCGCAGATCGGATATCTTCTCCAGCAGTCTCTCCAGAACGAGTTCGCGACGCGCGGGCAGCCGCGAGCGGTTGCGAGCGTCGTCACGCAGGTCGTCGTGGATCCGGACGACCCCGCATTCGGATCCCCGACGAAGCCTGTCGGACCCATGTACGAGGCGGAGCAGGAGGTCATCGTGAAGCGCGCAAAGGGATGGTCCATGGCCCGCGATCCCCGCGGTGGGTGGCGCCGTCTCGTCCCGTCGCCGCGGCCTCTCGAGATCGTCGAGAAGGATTTGATCCGTCGGCTCCTCGCGACAGGGGATGCGAGCGTCCTCATCGCAGCGGGGGGCGGCGGAATTCCCGTTATCCGGCATCGCAGCGGATACCGCGGCGTCGAGGCGGTGATCGATAAGGACCTCGCGAGCGCGGTCCTCGCGAAGACAATCGGAGCCGAGATCCTCCTGATCGTTACGGACGTCCCGCAGGTCGCGCTCCGCTATGGTCGTCCGGACCAGACGTGGCTCTCGAGACTCAGCGTCTCTGAGGCCCGGCACCACTTCGACGCGGGCGAGTTCCCGCCGGGCTCGATGGGACCGAAAATCGAGGCTGTCCTCCAGTTCCTCGAGACCGGTGGCCGTCGCGCGGTGATCGCAGACCTCGACCACGTCCTCGACGCGATGTCCGGCCGCGCAGGCACGCAGATTCCCTGACGGACAAGACAAACGTTATCCGCAACCGTGGACCTCCGTTGCGCGTGCGGGCTCTGTTGATCGGCATTGGCGGGATCATCTTCCTCATGGGCGCCGTGTTCGCGCTCCAGGGCGCCTACGTCCTGCCCGCCACGTTCATGCAGGGCCCGACCTGGATCGGCATCGGCGCGGCGATCGCGATCGTCGGCCTTCTGGCGATTTTCTTCGGCGTCCGCAAGAAACCGCAGGCACCGTGAACTCGGATCATTCCGAGACGTAGAGCACGATGGAGTCGTACCCGCTCGCCCCCGCTGGATAGGGTGAGGCGGGGGACGGATCCTGGGCGTTGCCGATGCCGTCGTAGGCGCGCGCAACGATCCGGAACGCACCGCTACGCGGCGCCGTCCATGGCAGAGTCCACAGGACCCACGTGAGCGCGGACCGCGGGTAGAGCGTTGCGGCGGACCATGTGGTCCCGGCGTCCGTGCTAACCTCGACTCGCGAGATTCCGCGGTCACCCGCAAACGCGACGCCGCCGACTTCGACGACCCGACCGACGACGGAATCCGGCGGCGGGCTGGCGATGATCGCGGTCGTCCGAATTGTTCCCCCGTTCGTCCAGCCCTTCTGCTGCCAGAACCCGAGGAACTCGCCCCGCACGAGCGTGATCCGCGTGACCCACTTGGCGTCGAACATGCCATAGAGGCCGGGCACGACGACGCGGGCGGGGAAGCCGTGCTTCGAGGGCAACGTCACGCCGTTCATTTCGAGGGCGAGGAGCGTGGCGGGATGCTCGGCCCGGCCCCGTGGGATCCCGACCGTGTAGCCGTCCGAGCACGTGAACGCGACCCAGTCCGCCTCTGGGGCGGGCCCGGAGGCGGCGAGGAGGTCCACAAGCCGGACGCCGGACCACTGCGCGGTGCTAATCAGATTCCCGCCAACCTCGTTGCTCACACATTCGAATGTGACGATTTCGTCCGCATCGATCCGGTTGACGAGGCCCGCGTACGTCAGCGTCATCGGTGTCGAGACGAGGCCGTCGATGTCGAGGCGCCACGCGCCGACGTCGACGTCGGGGTCGATGACGTTCTTCGTCACGACGTAGAACTCCTCGTTCGGCGTGACCTCCTTCCGAAACATCTCTGCCACGGACCCGAACACAAGGCGACCCGTTCGTGTGACGATGGAGGAGAGCCCATACACGGCGAGGACGAGTCCCGCCGTCGCGAACGCGAGAGTCCCGAGGAACTGGCGCCGGGAGAGGCTGAACCCCGCCGGATGCCGACCCGCGAAGTCCACGAGGATGCTGTCGAGGATCGCGGCGGAGAGCCACGACCCGAGAATCTGGCTGAACGCCGCGGCCCACGGGCCGGCCGCTGTGCGAGTGCCGAGCAACCCGCCGTCGAGGATCGGCAGGATCACGACCAGCGCGATTGCGGCGGGAGCGGCCGTGTACACCGCCAGGACGGCAATTCGGCGCTTCGCGCGTCTCTGGACCCATCGAAACAGCGTCGCGTACACGCCCGGGATGACCAGGAACACGACGATCGCGGTCAAGAGTGCGAGGACCTTCGCCCCGCCGCCCATCGCTTGGATGAAGAACGACTCGACGCTTCCCGGGATTCGGATAATCGCGAAATCCACGGCGAGCTCCGGGAGAAACACCCCGAGCCCAAGGAGGCGGAGCAGGAACGTGAGCGCGAGCCCCGCGGCACCCGCCACGACGCCCGCGATGAACCGCCACCACGGAAGCCTACTCAGGACCTTGAGGCGGCTGCGGACCGCCGCGATCACGGCGCTGCTACATTGCTGTCACGCCTTGAACGTTCGCCGGAATTCGGCGTGAAAGGTTTTTAGCGGAGCGGCCCGCTGGAGCGCGCCGCGGATGCCGAATATCGAGGAGCAGATCCAGGCGACCGAGGACGAGATCCAGCGGACGCCGTACAACAAGGCGACGCAGCACCACATCGGGAAGCTGAAGGCGAAGCTCGCGCGTCTCCGGGAGGAGCTCGAGACGCGTCGCGTCAAGGCCGCGGGCGGCGGCCCCGGGTTTGCTGTTCGGAAGAGCGGGAACGCGACGGTCGGCATCGTCGGCTTCCCGAGTGTCGGGAAGTCCACGCTTCTCAACGAGCTCACGAGCGCGACGAGCGAGGTCGCTGCCTACGACTTCACGACCCTCAGCGTGATCCCTGGGATCCTCGAGTACCGGGGCGCGAAGATCCAGCTCCTCGACATGCCCGGCCTGATCCGGGGCGCCTCAAGGGGACGGGGCCGCGGTCGCGAGGTCCTCAGCGTCGCCCGGTCGTGCGACCTCATCCTCCTGATGGTCGACGTGTTCGAGACGAACGTGCTCGTCCTTGTGGAGGAGCTCCATTCCGCAAACCTGCGGCTGAACGAGAAGCCCGCGGACGTCGTGATCACGAAGGCGAACCGCGGCGGGCTCACGATCAGCCCGACCGTGAAGCTCAAGAAAATCGATAAGTCGCTAATCGCGGACATCTGCCGCGAGTGGGGGGTCCTGAACGGGACCGTCATCGTGCGAGAGGACATCACCTCGGAGCGGCTCATCGACGTCCTGGCGAGGAACCGCGTGTACATCCCCGCGTTCATTGTGCTGAACAAGATCGACCTCGTGACGTCGGAATACCTCGAGACTGTGAAGCAACGGCTCAAGGGCTGGACGATCGTGCCGATCTCCGCGATAAACGGAGTCGGCCTCGAGGAGATCCGGACGGCAATCTATGACTCCCTCCGGTTCATGCGCGTGCACCTGAAGCCCCAGGGCGGGGAGGCGGACATGAAGGAACCGCTCATCGTCCGCGAGGGCTCCACGATCGGGGAGGTGTGCGACGCGATCCACCGAGAGTTCCGCCGGAAGTTCCGCTACGCACACGTGTGGGGGTCTTCCGCGACGTTCCCCGGTCAGAAGGTTGGCGTTGGCCATGCCCTTCGAGAGGGGGACGTTCTCACGATCGTGATGCGGAAGGGCTGACTTCGCGGATTCGAATGGACTGGATCACCGTCGCCGTCTCGATCCGGCGCCTCGCACCCGACTATCGCAACCAAATCCCCGCCACGGCAAGGATCCCGAGGACGAGCGCGAACCCCACGACGCAGAGGATGCAAATCGCCTGGATGACGAAGACTTCGACAAGGGTAAGGCCGAAGCCGATCGCCGCTCCCGAGCTCGCAAAGGCGAGGAGCCACCGCGTCGTCGGCCAAGGGCCGAGGGCGTCCCGCCCGCGAAGCGCTAGGAGGCCCAAGGAGAGGAGGATCGCGAAACCCGCGACACCGACGATCGCCGTAGGGACGCCCCCGATAGCGGCGAAGGTGCTCTCGCGGACCTTCGTGCAACTGAAGTAGGTGTCGAGGTCGCACCACGATGCGGACGCGGTGTCGTACCATTGCCAGGTGAGATAGAGGGAGTCCGCGATCCCGAAGGCGGCGAGCACCGCGACGAGGAGGAGCAAGTCCCCGCGGGAGAGGCCCTCTCGGGCCATGTCAGATCCCCAGGGCGACGTCGAGCGCAGCGGCGTACGCGGAATACCCGGTGGGCTGGGACCCATGGAGAATTTGCAGAATGACGCCGTTCCGGTCGACGATAAACGTGGTCGGCGTGGACCGGACCCCGTAAGCGCCCTGGACACTCCCCGAACCGTCGAGGGCATACTCCCACGGCGTGTTGTATCTCGTCCGGAAGTCGTTGATCCGGGCGTCCGTGTCTGTCGCTCCGACGAAGCTGACATCCACGCTGAGGAACCGGATTCGCCCGCTGTAGTTCCCGAACAGAGACGAAAGAACGTTGCCCGCCTCGGTCTGGCACGCGGGACAGTCCACATCCATGAACTCGAGGAGTACGGGGGTTCCACGGAAGGCGGAGAGTGTGACTGTGCCGCCCATGGAGGTCGAGAGGGTGAAGTCGGGGGCCTGCTGGCCCACATTCGGGCCCGCACCGCGGAACGGGTTGACGACGATGAGGAAGAGAACGACGGCGACGAGGATGGATACGGCGGCGATCAGACGCACACCGCGGCGCGTGACCACAGGTGCAGGGCGGGGCCGTTGGACCTTTGCCGCACGACCCGCCTCCACCGCTAACTCCTTCGGGAGTCGCGTCCTCGGGTGGAGCTTCGCGTAGTGGGAGGGGAGGTTCTCAACTTTGATGGACACCCCGCACTCCGGGCACTTCCGCAAGTCTGCCATCGGGGCTGATTTACCGGTGTCCTAAATATCTCTCGGCATTAGCTGTATGTATCGGCCTATGCGAGCCTGTGCATCTTTCGGAGGTCCTCCTCGAACGCCGTGAGGCTCCCAGGAATTGAGACGCCCTTGATCGGCTGGCTGAGCGACACGCCGCGCTCTCGCTTTTCCCGCCACACCTCCGAATTGAACGCCTCGATCTCCGCCGTAAGTCGGACGAGCTCACCGCGGATGCCATCCCGTTCGTGCGGCAACATCTCCGTGTGGACGCTCCCGCCATACATCTCTCGCCAGATCCGATCCGTCGAGAACGGGATGATTGGCGCGAGGAGCCGGAGAAGATCCCGGAGGACCGCGTGGAGCGTGTACATCGCGCCATCATCGCCAGCGTACGCGCGCGCCTTCACCATCTCGAGGTAGTGGGGCGCGAACACGTTCCACAGAAACTCACGACAGCGGTTCGCGGGGGTGAACAGGCTGTACGCCTCGTACGCGCCGCGGCACTCCCCGATGAGACGATTCAGCTCCGCAAGAATCCATTCATCGCTCGGCTTCAAGCGGCCCGCCTCGAGGACCGGGAAACTCGAAACGAACCGTGAGACGTTCCACAGTTTCGTGATGAACTTCTGCGCCCCGCCGATCCGGTCCTCGGAGATCCGGAAGTCGTCCCCGGGACCCGTCTCGCTCGCCCCGAAGAACCGGATCGCGTCCGCGCCGTACTTCTCGATGATCGGATCGGCCGGGAGGTAATTCCCGATGGTGCGATGCATCGCCCGGCCCCGCGCGTCGAGGCCGAGGCCGTGAATGAACACATGCTGGAAGGGCTTCTGGCCGCGAAGGAGGAAGCTCTTCAGCAACGTGTAATAGAGCCATGTCCGCACGATATCGGGGCCCTGCGGCCGGAGGGCCGGCGGGAAGTTCGCCTCGAAGAATGCATCGTCCTTCCGATAGCGGGTGACCCAGAGGTTCGAGTTGCTCGAGTCCATCCACGTGTCGAACACGCGGTCCTCGCCGACGAACTCCCGGCCGCCGCACTTTGTGCACGCTTCGAAGGGGGCCGGGTCCCGCCATGGCCGGTAGTACTTCCCCGGCGGGGGGGCGAGGATGTGCCCGCACGTCTTGCAGTACCACAGCGGGATCTCCGTGTGGTAGTACCGCCGCCGGCTGATCGGCCAGTCGATCGTCAGGGTGTCGATCCAATCGAGGAGAAGTTGCCGATGGCGGGGCGGGTGGAACTCCATCTCGTTCGCAAGCGTCCGGAGCCTGTCGCGAAATTCGAGCTGCTTGAGGTACCACGCCTCGGACACGAGGAACTCCACCGGCGTCCGGCTCCGCTCGCAAAGCGGCGTCTGGTGCTCGACCTGCTCGAGCTTCTCGAGGAATCCCGCGGACTTGAGGTCCGCAAGGACGGCCTCCCTCGCCCGTTCGACCTCCATGCCCGCGTATCGACCGGCAGCGTCCGTCATCCGCCCGCGCTCGTCGATTGCCTTCACGGGCTCCAGCTGGAACTCCCGAAACAGCCGGACATCGACCATGTCACCGTACGAGCATATCATCGCGGCGCCGCTTCCGAAGTCGACCTTCGCTTCCGGATGCGTCCGAACGGGCACGCCCTGCTGGAAAATCGGGACTCTCGCCGTCTTGCCGACCGCGGTCCGCCATCGCTCGTCGTCCGGGTGGATGATCACGGTCCGGCAGGCCGCCAATAGCTCCGGGCGCGTCGTTGCAATCATGACGGCCCCGCCGCCATCGAGCGGGAATCGAATCCATGCGAGCACCGACGCCTTCGACTCGTACACGATGTCGGCCTCCGCGAGGGGCGTCTCGCAGTACACGCAGTAGAAGCTCGGGCGCTCCCCGCGGTAGAAGAGTCCGCGATGGAAGAGGTCGATGAAGATTGCCTGGCTGTACGCACGGTAGTCGTCCGCGTCCGTGTGGTACGTGTTCGCAAAGTCCATCGTCATCCCCATCCGCTTCGCGATGACTAAGATGCCCTCGCCGATGTGGGAGATCTCCTCGCGGCACTTCTCGATGAACTCCCCGCGGTCCCATTCGTGGAGGAGCTTGCCGTACTTCTCCTCGACCGTGCGCTCGATGTTGATTCCGTTTCGATCGAGACCGAACGGAAAGAGGACCGCCTTGCCGAGCATCCGCTGTGCTCGGGCGACCATGTCGATGAGGGAATAGCCGATCACCGCGCCGGGGTGCCACTCCCCGCTCGGGTATGGCGGGGGCGTGTCGATGACGTACAGGGGACCGCGGCTCGGATCGCAGGCGTAAAGGTCCGGTTCCCGCGCCCACTGCTCGAGGAGATCCTCCTCGAACTTCAGGTCCCATTGTTTCGCCTTCAGCTTTGGTTCTAGCATGCTAAGTAGGCCCTCGAAAGGCTACTCCTCTAAAAGGCTTGCCGAGGAACCGAGGACGCTCTGCTCGGCGATTGTCTCCGACAGTCATCTCTTAGGTTCGCCGCGCTCGCACCCTAGCCTTGGGGGCTCTGCCCTGCTGTGCATATCGCGAAAGGCGTCCGAGCATGAAGGCCTGCTCCCCGGGGAACACCCGTTCGAGCTCGCGAGGCTTCTCGTCTTCGAACACGATGTCCGCATGGTGCCGTATGCCATATTGGATGAACGCCGTGAGAATCGGCACGACATCGCGACCTTTCGCGGTCAGCTGGTAGTGGACCACGCGTTCATCATCCGAGTCGACATTCCGCTGGATAAGCCCCTCCTTGCAGAGATCCTTGAACCGCATCGACAGCACCCGAGGTGTCATCCCTCTATTGTTCCGCAAGATCTGGCTGAACGTCGTGTCACGGAAGAATGCAACGTCGCGTAGCACGAGGAGAGCCCACTTTCGGCCGAGGGATCCGAGGCTCGCGCGGATAGGGCACTTCTCAAACGGTATTTGCGGCAGAACAGGCTCCATGACACTCCCGAAGTTCGACGGGACTCTTAAGAGTGCACTATACTCCCATTCCCTGCCGCCGTCAAATACTATACTGAGTATACTAGATTCCGCGGGAGCGTGCGTCCCGGGGGAGAAGCAAACCTATGGCAAAACAGAGGGTCAAAATGGTCGGAAGGGCGACTCGTGTCTGGGTTGCCGCGGTGCACGTAAGCGACATGGAAAGGGCAATCAGGTTCTACCGAGACGTCCTCGGGTTTCCTGTCGTCCTAGACGGGAGACCCGGGAATGCCTGGGTCGAACTCGGACCGGAGGAACCGTTGTGCAAGGTCGCCCTTAACGGGGATGGACCCGCCCCACCGAAGACTAACGGCGTCACCGCTACGGGGATTGTCTTCGACACGGACGACATGCAGAAACTCGCAGCACGCCTCCGAAAGGCAGGCGTGACTTTCACACATGAGCCCGTCAAGCAGCCGTGGGGCGGTTGGGTTGCGGACTTCCTCGACCCGGATGGGAACGAGCTCGAAGTCGTCCATCACCCGGACCACTACGCGACCGGAAAGACCTGAGTCGTGCAACAGGAGGTCTGCCGGTTGACCTCCTCATTCCTATTTCTCCGGTTGCCATCGAAGTAATCGAAGCGACAACCTTAGAGGAACCCCACCGAGAATCTCTCGTCAGGACGTGGATTTCAACGCGATAGTCCCATGGGCGGCGTGGTCAGTCGGCCTGCCGACTGTCGACCGCCATCAACCGAGTGACAGCACCTGCGCTGCCGATCCTATTCGATGTATCGGAGCGCCTCCGCCGGAGGAATCTTCGAGGCTCGGAAGGCGGGCGACGCGGTCGCCGCGACCGTCGCGCCCAACGAGATGATCGTGATGATTGCAAGGTTAAGCCACGGAATCGCGAACGTCGCGAAGTCCGCGAAATATACGGAGTAGACCTTGTGCGCGAGCACGACGCCCAACGCGATCCCGACGCCGATGCCAAGGGCGGCGATGAACGCAATCTCGATCAAGAACGCCCAGAGCACCATCCGCTGAGTGAACCCGATCGCCCGGAGAACGCCGACCTGCTGCCGCCGCTCCACGACAGCCCGCGCCGTAATCACGCCGAGGCCCGCGATGCCCACCATGAGCCCGATCCCGAGATAGGCTTGCATCAGAGTTAGGACCTGTTGAGACGCGTCGAACGCGCGGCCGATCTCCTCCCGAATGTCGATCGTCCGGAGACCATAGGGGAAGAACACCCGCTCGAGCTCGGACCGGACGAACGCAACATCCACGCCGCCCTCGAGCTGGAAGAAGTACGCCGTGTACGTGCGGGACGCGTTGAAATTGCCCTGCACGACGCTCTCGTCCGCGAACATCCCGGAGGTGAACTGGAGCGCCTGCTCGAGGATTCCGAGGATCGTCAGGCGGACCGAGCGGTTCTCCGCGTCGAACACGGTGACGACGTCCCCCGGCTTCACGCGCAGCCCACCACCGGGGCCAACGAACTGGCTCGGGCCGGCTGCAGAGCGGTCGATCACCGCGTAGGACCGGTTCAGACTGAGGGCGCGCCAGACCTCCTCGCGCGTCACCAAATCGTGACGGGTCCCGTTCTCATCGAGGATCGACGAGAGGTGTTCGTGGAATTCGTACTGGTTCGATTCGACGAGGAAATTGTCGATGCCCCACAGCGTGTAATCGTACGGGCCGGACCCGTCCGCGGCGATCGCTTTCGCGGGGAGGACCGTGGCGGACGAGATTCCACGCTCCCCGCCGCGGAAGTACTCCAGCGAAATGTTGTCGCGGAGGATCTGCCGGAAGTCCGGAACCTCGCCGTAGTTCACCGTGTACGCGATGACGTCGTAGCCACCGGACTGCTGCTCGATGAACCGCGCGATGCTCGCACCCTGGAGGGCTTGGACCATCGAAATCACGGTGACCGTGAACAGGATCAGCGCGAATATCGCAAGCGTCATGCCGGTGCGGAACGGCCGCTCGGTCGGGTACGACATCGCGATTCGCGCGGCGGCACGGCCATTCCTGCGCGAACTCGCGACAATGAGGAGCTTCAGGGCGGGCGCGGCGTTGAACACCGCCACAAGGATTCCGCCGAGGACGAGGAGGAGGCCGATTGCGACGAACAGGATCGCGGTCTCGTTCTCCTGCAGGTTCACGAAGTGCCAGGGCCCGAGGTGCCAGACGAGATCTGCGACACCGGCTGCCGTCATCGAGATGCGCGCGGGAATCCATCGGGAAGCCGCGATTGCGAGACCGACTGCGAGGAGCGGGACGCCCGCGATCTTTCCAGGGCTGTAGTCGTACGCGAAGCCCCACGCCGTCCCGACGGTCCCGAGGACGGCGAGGACACTGCCCACCCCGAGGAGGAGCGCACGGTGACGTCCGCGAGGCTCCGGGAGATCCCGGATCGCCCGCACCACGTTAAGGCGGGAGATCCGCCACGAGGCGACCGCGACGGACGTGAAGGTCATCACGGAGCCCGCTGCGAAGGCAATCGCGAGGCTCGCGGGCTCAAAGTAGAACGTGACCTCGAGGCCCCGCTCGAGCGGCACGACGATTCCGAAGATATAGATCATGAGGGCGCCAAGAGCGAGGCCCGCAAGGGCGCCCAAGGCCGCAGCGAGCAGGGCGAACACCGAGCCCTCGAGGAGAAACGCCACGGTGAGATCCGCACGCTGGAGCCCGATCGCGCGGGAGACGCCCATCTCTGCCTTCCGCTCCTCCGCCATCATCACGAAGATGTTCACGATCAGAAGCAGCCCCGCGACAGCGCTGAACGCCCCCATCACAAGGAACAGTTCCGTCGCGTCCTCGCCGAGATCCGCCGCCTCGTCGAGTCCGTCCCTCTTCACGGGAGAGACGGAGAGCCCCGCGAGACCTTTCTCCGTGATCGTGAGCGTCGCGTCTCGGGTCACGGCGTCCGAGTGGACCACGCCCTCCGCGACGCCGCCATCGTTCGAAATCCGGATCAGGTTCACGCGGCCGGGTTCGGAGAACCGCTCCTGGGCGGTCCGGATCGCCATGAGCACGATCGGCTGCAAGTTCCAGTTCGCCTTCCCCATGTCCTGGACGAAGTCGGTGACCTGCCCGTTCACGATCGTCTGGTTCGTCGTCCCGTAGAACATGGTGAGAATGTCCCCGATGGCGGCGTTCAGATTCTGCTGCGCGCGCTCGTTCAAGTACACGCTCACGAAGAGCGGGGATACCCGCAGGTCCGACGTGTGCCGAACGACCCCGTCGAGGCCGAGGAGATCCCCGAGGCCCGCCTCCTGGGCGTCGTCCATCCCGAAGACCGTAACGGCCTGGTCCCCCGCGCTCCCGTTCACGTTCCGGATCGGCATGACCTTGACGAGGGCGGGCGCGAGGCCGTCGATCGGTGACCCGCGCTCCTCGAGTCCCTCGCGGAGGCGTGCGACGTAGGATTCGTTGAACGAGACGAGATTCCCGTTGAATTCGATCGAAACGACCTCGTCGACGACGCCGAGGCGCTCGTACACGTTCTGGACGAAGATGTGGTTCAGGGTGTCGCCGACGACGAGGGAAGAGGAGATGATCGCCGTGCCCACGAGGAGGCCGAGGACCGCGAGCGCGACGCGGCCCTTCCGGCGGGCAAGGTTCCGTCCCGCCATCCGGGCAAGAATCGGCCGGGCGAGTGCGAGGCCCGCGACGAGCACGCCGAGCACGGCGACAATGACGAGGGGTGCGAGGACATCCGTCACGAGGATCCCCGCGGCGCGTGGCTCTCCTCCACGATCTGGCCGTTCCGCATCCGGAGGACGCGGTCCGCGTAGCCGCTGATCGTCGCGTCGTGCGTGACCACGACGAAAGTCTCCTCGTTCTTGCGGTTCATCTCGTGGAGCAGCCCCATGATCTGGGCGCCGGTGTCGGAGTCGAGGTTCCCTGTGGGCTCGTCTGCCCACACGATTGCGGGACGGTTCACAATCGCCCGCGCGACGGCGACGCGCTGCTGCTGTCCCGCGCTGAGCTCCGCGGGCTTATGACGGACGAAGTCCCCGAGGCCGACCGTGTTCAACATCTCGGAGGCCCGCTCCCTCGCCTCTCGTGGCGGGAGGCCAGCGACGATCAGGGGCAGCTCGACGTTCTCGAGCGCCGTGAGGACGGGAAGGAGGTTGTACGACTGAAAGATGAAGCCCATCCGAAGGGCGCGGTACCGGGTCTTGGCCCGGTCGCTCATCTTGTTCAGAGGCACGCCCTCGATGTACACCTCTCCCTCCGAGAGATCGTCGAGGCCGGAGAGGCAATTGAGCAGCGTCGTCTTCCCGCATCCCGAGGGGCCCATGATCGCAACCATCTCGCCCTTTCGGATGTTGAGGTCGACGCCGCGGAGCGCATGGACGCGCACGGCACCCGAGTTGTAGACCTTGTGGGCGTTCACCGCACGGACAATCGCGCCATCGTCGCCCATCGCAACTCGATTCGAGCAGCGGGGCCCTATTTAGGGTTTTGTGGACCGGAGTAAACCTGTTAACCGTGTGTCGATTTCCGACGAGCAGTTCGATGAAACCGCCCGTCGTGATCTTCGACTACGACCCGATGTGGCCCATCCTATTCAGGGACGAGATGGCCCGGATCCTCGCGGTGATCCGCCGCCACGTCGTGGGCCTCGAGCACATCGGGAGCACCGCGGTGACCGGTCTCGCGGCGAAAGCGACAATCGACCTCCTCGTCGGCGTGCGGCAACTCGACGAAGGGCGGGAATGCATCGCCCCTCTCGCAGGGATCGGATACGAGTACGTCCCCGAGTACGAACAGGAGATTCCGGACCGACGATACTTCCACAAGGGCCCTCCAGTGATGCGAACGTTTCATCTCCACATGGTCGAGCACGGCGGCGACTTCTGGAAGCGTCATCTCCGGTTTCGCGACTACCTGCGGACGCATCCCGGAGCAGCACGGGAATACGAACGGCTAAAGCGCGAGCTCGCGGCAACGCATGGCGCGGATCGGGAGGGATACACGGACGGGAAGGCGGCGTTCGTTGCGGCGATCCTTGCAAAGGCGGGCGACGCTAGGCCAGCTTCGCGACGTAATGGTGGACGAGCCAGTCGACCTCGAGCCGGTCCCCCGACGCGTGGCGCCAAAGCTCGTCCTTGACCTCGGCGAGGAATGCGGCCCGAGAGGGTTCGGCCATTCCTGCGAACTCGGCTTCATTCGCGCCCCAGGCCATTCGGAAGTCGATGAAGGTCTCCGGTGGCGCGAAAACAGCCTTGTGAAGCTCCGTCTTAACATCGACGTGCCGGAAGCCTGCAGCCTTGAGGCTTGTTTTCATCCGGTCCGGACTCCGGATCGCCTTCATCGCGTCGCTCCGGCGGTAGAACGCGACGGCCGCGCGAAGGTCTGCGAGCTTCTTCGGCGGGTTCGGGTTTCTGTGTCGCTGGACCGCCCTAAGCAATGCGTCATAGGGCGGGTCCGCGAAATCACCCCACTCGGAGAAGATGAACCGGCCGATCGACTTGAGAACCCGCGCGACCTCTACGAAGCACCGGTCGAAGCCAAACGCGGGGATGCCAAGGTTGCTCACGACCGCGTCGAACCTTCGACCTGGGTAGATGATGTTCCGCACGTCCATCATTTCGAATCGAATCGACTTGATTCCGAGGCGTGCGGCGCGGTACGTGCCCGCGGCAAGGGCCCCGTCCGCGAGGTCGATCGCGACGACGCCCTGGGGCAAGACCTTCGGGGCAATCATGCAAGCGAGCAGGGCTGTGCCTGCCCCGAGGTCGAGGAATAACTCGCCTGATCTCGGGTCCGCGAGCCCGACAACGCGTTCCGCAATCGGCGCGAAGTGCGGGGTCACATTCGCGTCGTACGCCGCCGCCATCCGACTATATTCGTCCGCGAGAAGGAGGACGATTTCCTCGGGGTTCACGGCAGGCGCCATCGAAGCCCGAGACTTAACGATTCACGCCATCGCGGGTGGCCCGCAGCCGGATGTAGTTACCCATGAATATGGGTAACTCCGACGGGCGATGCTCCGCGATAGCCATCTCGGAAAGGTTGTTAAGGGGAACTGCAGGATACGGCGCCGATGGTCAGCCTCCAGCCCCGGTTCCGGGAGGAACAAATCGGGATAATCACGTCGTTCATCCGGCACGTCCTCGAGGATTCCGGGTACCGCGGCCTCGTCGTGGGGATGAGCGGCGGCGTGGACTCGTCCCTTGTGGCGAAGCTCTGCGTAGAGGCCGTCGGCGCGGCCCCGGTCGTCGGCGTATGGAGCGGGGAGGGGGCCGCGAAGGGCCCGGACTACCGGGATGCGCGGGGATGGGCGGGGACCCTTGGCATCGAGCTCCGGCGTTTCGACATCGCGCCGCTCGTCGAAACGTTCCGCCGTTCGTTGAAGATCCGGAAGGACAATCTCACGACGCTCGGGAACATCAAAGCCCGGGTACGGATGATCGTTCTCTATTCCATTGCGAACACCGAGAAGCGGCTCGTGATCGGGACAGGGAACAAGTCCGAGCTCGCGGCGGCGTATTTCAGTAAGTTCGGCGATGGCGGGGTCGACTTCCTCCCGATTGGTGATCTCTACAAGACGCAGGTCCGCGAGATGGCCGCACACCTCGGCGTGCCGAACCGGATCATCAACAAGACCCCGACGGCGGGACTCTGGCCGGGTCAAACGGACGAGGACGAGCTCGGGGTCCGCTACGAGGTGCTCGACCGAATCCTCCTCGGGATTGAACTCCACCTGACGCCCGAGGAGATCGCTGACCAGGCGGAGGTCGACCTCAAGACGGTCCACCGCATCGAGACCCGCGTCGCGGCCGGTGCCCACAAGCGAAAACCGCCCCTAATCCCCAAGGTCGGAATCCGTACGTTCGGCCTCGACTGGCGTGAGTAAGGCCTTCCGCTCCGCGAACGCGGCGAGGAACCGCTCCCGCGCATCGACGTCGAACACGATTTCATCGATCTCCGCGCCGAGAACCTGCCAGAACCGCCTTGGCGTTGCGAGCCGAACGGCGACGAGGCCCTCCTTCGAGCCAGTCACGTAGAGGCGGCGCCGGCCCCAGGGCGCGCTCAAACCGACCTTTGGTTTCCCCTCGAACGGCTCCACGGATCGGATCGACCGGAGCGGCACGACCGCGCGGAAGTACCACCCCTGTCGTAGGATGAGGCGGGTCGTCGTCAGCCAGTGGTCCGTGAGGAGGGGCGACACTCCCGACACGACGAGGTACACGGTCAACGCTGCGCCGGTCAGGGCGAGCCAGAACGGAGGCGTTGGGACGAGCAGGGCGAGGAACACGAGGAGGTTGACCGCGAGGACGGCGAGGAGGACGAGCCGCTGGAGGAACATACCCCGACGGTACACGAACTCGACGCGCTTCCGAGAGGTCGCCGTCCCGGTCACCTCAGCCTTGCCGGCTGGTGCTGATAAACTTGATCGCCTTTACCCCCTTCGCCCGGCGTAGGCTCTGGACGAACTCTTTGAGACGCCCGCTCGACCCCTCCGCGACGAATATCTCGAGGCAGCTCGACTCGTCGAGGTGGGAGTGGAGCATCGTCCGGATCTCCTCGAACCGGTGCTGGATCGAAATGAGGTCCGCCTTCATCGATTCCTTGTCGACGACGGCGGCGAGGATCAACGTGCTCGCACCGGAATCTGCGGTCCACTCCGCCTCGTCGATGAAGTCCCGCAGCGCCTCCCGGAACGCCTCCGAACGGCTCGGGTACCCGCGACGCTTCACGAGCTCTTCGAGCTTCCGGAGCGTCTGCACGTCGACGGACATCGACACGATGGGCATCGTTAATAACGAAAGGCCGAAGCGTATTTGGATGTTATTAAGAAGGGCCGAGGACTTAAATAACCCGTTCCCGTGGGACTCGGGCACGTGGTCGACCCAGTCCTCCTTGTGGCACTCGCCGGGGTCACCGGGGCGACCCCCCTCGTCGTCGCGGTGATCCCGCTCCTGCGGGCGCGCGTGTCCGAGCGCATGACGCACGTCATGCTCGGTCTTTCCGCGGGAATCCTCCTGAGCCTCTCCCTCATGAACCTCCTGCCGGAGAGCCTCGAGCTCGGGGCGGACATGGGCTTCTCTCCGCAGCTCGTCGCCTTCGGGGCCGTCGTGGGCTTCCTCAGCCTCCTCGTCCTCGAGCGGCGCGCGCTCGCCGCGGGGGCGGACGCCCGCCATGTCCACTACGAGAACGGGCGGAAGATTCAGCCGTTCGGCACGGTCGCGATGAGCGCCCTTGCAATCCACGGCCTCCTCGACGGCTTCGTGATCCCGCTCGCGTTCTTCGCGGGCGAGGGCCCCGGGATCGTCGTCACGGCGGTCGTCGCGGTCCACCAGATCCCGGACAGCTTCGCGGCCGCCGCGATCGGCCTCGCGTCCACGCATACCCGCCGGGCCGCGCTCGGATATGTGCTCGTCACGGCGATTGACACGCCGATCGGGATCGGGATCGGGTTCCTCTTCCTCACGGCGGGTGCGGCGATCCTTCCCTTCGGCCTCGCGTTCTCCGCGGGCACGTTCCTCTTCGTCTCCGCCGCGGATTTGGTGCCGGAGCTCCAGCACCGCGCGCGGAGTCTGCTCGTTACCGCGTCAATCCTTTCAGGGTTCGCAGTCGTCGCCGCGATCACGATGCTCCTCCCGGGCGCGTGAAGTTCTTCGCGCATCCAGCGAGAACTTTCAACGTGAAAGAGACACGGAGTTGCATCGTCTTCACCGAATAAAAATCCGCGTTTCCCGCGGGGCCGAGAATTCGTGTGGGCGATGAGAAACCTATTTGTAGACCGCCTTGGATACCGCGCCGCACGTCCGCGGAGCCGCGCGTTCCAGCGTGGTCTTTGCGATTCTGCGAGGGGGAGCCGACACATGGAAGAAAGCATCTTCCAACCGTACATCGCCACTCGTCCAATCTTCAAGATGGACCGGGATATCCTCCGACCGTCGTTCGTCCCGGACCGGCTGCCGCATAGGGAGGCCCAAGTCGACCAGCTCGCCCAGATCCTCGCGACCGCGCTCCGGGGGGAACGGCCGAGCAACGTCCTCATCTACGGCCAGACAGGCACCGGGAAGACGGCCGTTGTGAAATACATCGAGAACGAGTTCAAGAAGCTCGAGGGCGGCCGGATGGTCCACTATATGTACATGAACTGCCAGATCGTCGACACGCCCTACGCGGTCCTCCAGAACGTCGCGAACCGGTTCGTGGAAAACTTCTCGCAGCGGGTTCCGTTCACAGGCCTGTCGACGGACCGCGTGTACCAGATGCTCTGCGAGAGGCTTGACGAGGAGAAGCGGATTGTGATCCTTGTCCTCGACGAGATCGACAAGATCGTGACGAAGAACGGCGACGACCTCCTCTACCAGCTCCTGAAGATCAACGAAGACCTCACGCGGGCGAAGCTGTCCATCATCGGGATCAGCAACGACCTGAAGTTCACGGAATACCTCGATCCCCGCGTGAAGAGCCGGTTGAGCGACGAGAAGATGGTGTTCCCGCCGTACAACGCGGAGGAGCTCTTCGACATCCTGAACCAGCGGTCCGCGCTTGCGTTCGACAACGGCGTCGCGAACGATTCCGTCCTCCGGCTCATCGCGGCCCTCGCCGCCCAGGAACATGGGGACGCGCGGCGGGCGCTCGATCTCCTCCGGGTCGCGGCGGAGCTCGCGGAGCGCGCGGGGGAGGACCACATCACGGACCAGCACGCCCAGCGGGCGAAGAACAAGATCGAGCTCGACACCGTCGTCGAGGCGGTAAAGTCCCTCCCGACACAATCGAAGCTCGTCCTCTTGGGGATCGTCTCGAACCAGGAGGCAGGCGCGGACCGTCTCACGACGGGCGAGGTCTACGGGACGTACAAGGAGCTGTGCCGCAAGACCGGCGCGCCCGTCTTGACGCAGCGACGCGTGACGGATCTCCTCTCCGAACTCGACATGCTCGGCCTCATCCAGGCGCGCGTGAAGAGCTTCGGCCGCGGCGGGCGGACGAAGGAGGTCCAGAGCGCCGTGCCGTTCCTCGAAATCAAGAGGGTCCTCGAGAAAGACGAATTGCTCGCGCCCGTTCGGGGATACCGACCCCGCCTTCAAACGACCCTCATATAGGGCCCTCGTACTCGTCGGGCGGCGGCGGCTCCTCGGGCTCGTCCTCGATCCCGACATCGTCCCCGACCTCTGCCGGTTCCTCTTCTCGACGCGCCCGCCAGGACTTCCACCGCTTCGTCCCGAAGGTCCACCCGTAGTCGATGAGGAACGGAGCGGCGATGAGGAGGACAATCGACACCGCGAGGGCGTCCCAGCTGTTCTTCGGAGCGCTCGGATCGCCCCACGAACGACAGCAAGAGGGCGTCGGGGCCACGAGGAGCTTGATGAGCCCGAACGACGGCAGCTCCCCGCGGGCCTTTCCGATTACGTTCGCGTGGGGGACGACCCATCGGTCGTACGGCCTGGCAGGACACGGATCCCGCACGGCACTGCAGTCTCGGTCCGAGTTGTAGTCCCCCATGGTGATGTATCCGTCTTGCCGGTACCCCTGCGTGATCAGCTCGCCGAGGTTGAACGTGATGCCGAGGTCTCCTCGGAACCCGAGACGTTTGAGGTATACGCTGCCCGTGATCGCGTAGGGGAACTCGAGGTCGCTACCGCCGGCGTCCCGAGCGGCCCAATCCGCGCGCGGAAGGCCGAGGAGGCTGGGCACGTCGTACCCGTTCGACGTGATGTTCCACTCCAGGTAAAGGATCACACGGTGGATCCACGGCGTGTCGCCCGGGTTCGTCGGCGGGCGATACACGATCACGTCCCCGAAGTCGCTGTACGTCGAATGACCGATTGCACGCCCCTCGACCCACGTGACGACGTTCGCTTTCGCTGGCGCGACTTGGACGAGGACGATGTCGCCCGTGTCGATCACGCCGATGGAGCTCTCCGTGTCACTGTGCTGCATGCTCCGGCTCTCGACGACGACCTCGGGCGGCCAGTTCTGCGTATA
>Ga0209619_10001164_pt1 | contig 19193 bp, 8 predicted proteins | sample Rifsed16ft3_FD_184011 | JGI IMG/M metagenome (GOLD analysis project Ga0209619, IMG submission 184011) | Soil microbial communities from Rifle, Colorado, USA - sediment 16ft 3 (version 2) | ecosystem: Environmental > Terrestrial > Deep subsurface > Rock core/Sediment | place: Rifle, Colorado... | reverse complement strand
AGCCGGGAGCCCAGGCCACCATCGCCGCGCCGACGAACTCGGCCCCCTTGACGAAGGCGATCGTCAATAGGTATGCCGGAAGGGAGAGACCGCGCGCAGGCAGGGTCGACCGCAGCCTCCAGGCACGCTGATAGGCCCTGATCAGCATGCCGCCGCCGACGAGGAACGGGGCCAGGATCGGCACGCGTGCGGTCCAGGACCACTCGAGCTCGGGGGCTTTCCGGCGTGTCATGACATTAAATGCTCCGATCCGGAACCGTTTCACCCAGAACCGGGGCAGTTGATGCCGGGCGCGCGCCGCCTCGCAGAACCAGGGACGGATGCCGCGATCTTGCAGCTCACCCTGGAGCACGTTGACGGCGCCCCCACCGCCTTTTCCCATGTCGCTCCGGAAGCGGATCGATTCGAACATCTCGCGCCTCAAGGCGAGGTTGTTCCCATAGAGCCAGCGCGTCGGGCCCGAACCGATCCGGGAGGCGGCCCAGTCGCACAAATCCAACGTCCGACTGAGCGGCCCAAGCTCGTATTGGGTGTTCCCTACGACGACCGGATTCCCAGCTTGAATACAACCGAGCATCTGCTCGAGCCAATCCGGGACGTAGCGCACATCGGAGTCGGCGAAGACGAGGACCTCCCCCTTGGCCAAAGTCATCGCGTGGTTCTTGGTGCGGTAGTAGGTGAGACCCTCTATCCCGACGATCTCGACCTGCGGCAGCGCCTGGCGAATCCATTCGGTTTCTTCCTCCGAGGCTCCGGAATCGATGAGAACCAGGATCTGGCAACGGCGCACAGGATAGGATTGATCGAGGATCGATTGCAGAGATCGCTCGAACACGGCCCGGCTGTGCAGGTCGCGAGCGTTCCAACCCTCGATCGCCAGGGTGACCTTCTCGGGCGGGGGGGTTTCCGAACTAACGGACATGAGTTTCTCCCTTTCGACGTCGGCCGAATCGAATCCCCCTATTCAGGTCCCCATTCGTTATTCTATCAACGCCGGGGCGACTCTGGTGCCCAGAAGCTCTGCTTCTGGGCGCAGGCTTCGCCTGCGAGTACCAGACCCACATGGCGGGGGAAACGGGCACGGGAGACCGGATCATCTCCAGACTCCCGAAGCCTTTGAGGCTCCGGGAGCCTTGTCCGCAGGGTAGCTCACAGACCTGCGGCTAGAAGGGAGTCGGGACAGGTTGTTGGGGTACCTCGGGAATGTTGAACCAGCCGAACCGCCGATTGGTCCACCCTGGAGCATAGACAAAGAGGAGCGCGCCGAGGAGCTCAGCGCATTTCACCATCGCAATGGAAAGCGAATAAACGGGCAACGACCAGCCTCTCCCCGGGAGCGTCGAGCGTAGCCTCCAGGCCCGGCGGTACGCGTTGAGCAGGCTCCCACCGGCCACCAGGAACGGCCCGAGCAGGGGGACCCGCGCGAGCCAGGACCACCTGAGTTCGGGAGCCATCCGCCGGGTGGCGATGAGATACGCCCCGAGCCGCAGCCGTTTCAGCCAGAAGGGTGCCATGAAATGCCAGCCTCTGGCCGCCTCGCAGAACCAGGGGAGGATCCCTCTCTCCTGCAAGAGCTGGCGGACGACATTCGGGCCTCCCTCCCCTCCTTTCCCCATGTCCTCCCGAAACTGGATCCCCTCAAACAACTCCCGGCGCATGGCAAGGTTGTTCGTGTACATCCATTCTGTTGGGCCCGACCCGATCCTGCTCCCAGCCCAATCACACAGGTTGAGGGTCCGGCTGAAAGGTCCGGGCTCATAGAGCGTGTTGCCGACCACGAGCGGAGATCCCGCCTCAACACATCTGAGCAATGCCTCGAGCCATCCAGGCGCGTACCGGACATCCGAGTCGGCGAAGACGAGGACATCGCCTGGGGCGGAGGTGATCGCCAGATTCTTGACGCGGTAGTAGGTCGAAGCCGCCAACCTCACCAGCCTGGCCTCGGGAATCGCCTGTTGGATCCACTCCGCATCTACCTCCGGGAGTGAAACATCGACGATCACCATGACCTCGCACCGCCGGATGGGATAAGTCTGGGAGAGGAGAGAGTTGAGCGACCTCTCGAAGACCGCGCGGCTGTTCAGATCTCTGGCGTTCCAACCTTCGATCGCCAAAGTAACTCTCTCGGGCGGGAGGCTGGCCGCACTCCCGGACATCGCGCCCAGCCGATCGCCTCCTTCTTGCATGCCCTCCGGTGGATTGCCAGACATTACCGCCTGCCTCTCCTCGTCGCCCGACTCCAATCCCCATCAGTCCGGTGTGCATTGGCTATTCTATCAACAGTGGCCAGGCTCCCGAAGACCCGCGGCTACAAATGCACCGACGACTGGATCGCGCCTCTGGAGTCCGGAAGCTCTGCTTCTGGGCGCAGGTCGGAGATCTGCGGCTACCAAACACCCTTTGGCGCGCGGTCTGGTAGCCGCACCCGCTTCGGGTGGAGGCAGGCAGGCCGGAGGCCCCCGGCTACAAATGCACCGACGACTGGATCGCGCGTCTGGAGTCCGGAAGCTCTGCTTCCGGGCGCAGGCGAAGCCTGCGGTTACTGGACTCCGACTCCGGAGGACTCCGCCTCTGATGTGCGGAAGCTCCGCTTCCGAGCGCAAGCAGAGCTTGCGCACTCCAAATACAGGCTAGAGTCCGCGGCTACCAAACACCTTTTGACGCGCGGTCTGGTAGCCGCACCCTTTATGGGTGCGCCAACCGCCTCGCCTTCTCGGGGGAGGGTTTCTGGGGAGTGAGAATGCTGAATGGAGCGAGCTTAGTGAGCGGGGATCGGCTGAGGCTCGGGCTCGAACACGTACCCCGAGCCGCGCACGGTCAGGATGTGGATCGGGCTGGAGGGGTCAGGCTCGAGTTTCGTTCGCAGACGGTAGATACATTGCTTCAACAAGCGACTCTCACCAATGTACTCCGGCCCCCAGGCGAAGCTCAGGATGGCATCGGAGCTGAGGACCTTGCCCGAGTTCTTCAACAGATACTTGAGAACCTCGAACTCCTTCGGTGTGAGTTGGATCGCCTGACCGTTCATGAACACCAACCGCCGGCTGGGGTCGGTGAGCATGAGGACGTCCCCCGACGGTTTAAGCACGGGCGGGAGCGAGCCGGCGGTGCGCCGCCGCAGCGACGACGTCAGGCGGGTAACGAGCTCCTGGTAGGCATAGGGCTTGATGATGTAGTCGTCCCCACCCATGCGCAGGCCGCGCACGACGTCTTCCGTCTCATCTTTGGCCGTGACAAACACGATCACGGCCTCCGTCATCTCGCGCAACCGCCGGCAGACCTCGAAACCGTCCATCCCCGGGAGCATGATGTCCAGGATGATCGCATCCGGATGCTCCTTGTAGGCGAGCTTGAGCGCCTGCTCGCCGGTCGTCGCAGTTAGCACATCAAATTTGTCCCGCCGCAGGCTCATCGCCAACAAATCCAGGATCCGGATGTCGTCATCGACGACAAGCACCTGCGTCCGGCCCGGCATCAGCGCTCCTTCTGAACGCAGTTTCCCGTTCACGCCCCCTCCGGTCGAATCGGGCGCGAATCCCCCGAGAGTTGACCCTCTCCCCTCCGTCGCGCCCTTCCGGAGTGCGGCTTCGAGATTCACTTGTGTGGGTCTGGCACGCAGCCCCTGGGTCGAGGACAATCGGGCCCGGCGGCACGCCTTCCCCCACAGGTATGGTACTGGAGTACTGGGGACACGAAAAGTCTAACACACACGCGCGGCGAGTGTCAACGCGGGGCTTGAATCGCCTCAAGATGCCGCGGGATGCCCGGGGTGGCAGCTGATCCTGTGGGCAGTCGAACATGTTCGGTGGACAAACGGGGGGCTTGGATGATTGATCCTATGGCGGGGAGTTACTCGGGATCAGCGGATGCCAGTGTCATATGCGAGTGTAACTTGGGTGTAATTTCCGCCCTCGACGGTCACTTCAACCCGGGGAGCACGGGGGTAGGACCCGTCGGACTCGCCTTGCAGGATGTACGTTCCCGGCGCCAGTGACAACCGGAAAGTGCCGTCCGCCTGACTCACAATGCGTGATACGATCTCCCCGGTCGAGGCAAGCACGGTGATTGTCGCCTGGTACGGCCGATCGGGGCAGGGGTTCTCTGCCGCGACGACAGGACACGTCGGCCCAATCACGACCTCGCCCGCGATTCCGGAGTCACCCAGGCCCGGTGTAGGCTGAGCGTCCGACATGAGTTCCGCCACTAGCAGGCCCAAGAAGTCAGCGATCTTACCTTGGTCCGTTTCCGAAGCGGTCTGGACCCCCATGCCACTAAAGGCGAGCTTTTCGGTGAACATGTCGGCGGACCCCGTAGGCGGAATGGATTGCCATATGAAGGGTGCGTATTCCTCCCTCCAACGCTCGATCTGCGCAGTCGCTTCGGCTGGAACCAGACCTGTCGATTGAGCTGCCCCAACACAACTGTCCTGAAGCCGGTAACCTCCCCGGCTGTCTATCACGAGGCGCTGGCAGATCCCGGCGATCCCCCCCGAGCGTTCCCAGACAACCACGATCTGCAAATTCTTCGGCATGGGTGTCTGGATCGGTTCGACCCGTCGATACACCTCTCCGGCCTCGTCTGTGTGGATTTCGACATCACCTTGCGGCGTGGAGTAGAACAACCTGTATCCAGGTGTGATGACCTGGAGACACATCTCGTTCGCCCTGGCGGCGCCGAGACAGGCGTCCGGCCACTCGACGGCTTGGACCTCGCTTGTCAAGACCGCATCCAAAGGGAGATTCAGCTCGCGGGCCAGTTGCAGCCGCAAGTCTTCAACGAACGACGGCGTGGGCTTACCCACCGGCGAAGGTGACGTCGCTGGAGGGCCCTTCGGCGGCGTAAGGGCCGCCGGCTCACAGGCCGGAACAAGAAGAACTGCGACAGCAAGAAGAGCGGCGGGCAGCTTCGATACTCGCATGACCCATCCAGCGAAGCGCAGGGTGCTGACTCACAGACGCTCCGCCCTTCCTTCGAGTTCCCGCATTATGGGGAAAGAACAAGAGCCAGATACCCGAGGGCATCTGGCTCTCATTAAGAGGCTCTTGCGTTAGACTACGGGCTGAGCCGGCTGATGCGCGTGCCCCAGTTGGCCAGGGCGCTGCGCGTACCGCCGCAGCTCATGTCCACGAGGAATTCATCGAAGTCACATGTCTGCCCGATGTACTCCGAGGCAAACCAGAGACTGCCACCATCGACGACGGCCGCCCCATAGTCGCCCCAGCGCGGCCGGCCACCGCCGAGGAAGTACTCCGTGAAGCCATCTTGTGGCCCCAAGCCCTGGGCTGCCATCCTGACCGGACCAACGCCCAAGGCTCCGTTGATGATGGCGAACGCCGCACTTGGGTAGAAGTCCTCACCGACGAGGGTGAAGGCGATGATCCCCCTACCGCCAGGGAATGTGGCGATCGCCGGCATGATCAGGTTGTTGTTCGGGATCGCCAAGTATCCCTGAGCCAGCATCACGCCTCCGCCGGATCCAATGGCGGTCGGATCCACGACGAAGTAGGCGATGCCCGCCAGGAACTGCCCACCGACCTTCACGATCGTGCCCTGCGCACCCCAGATCTTGCCATCGGCGTACCAGACCTGCTGCATACGCGAATCCAGGCTGTCCAGTACACCTTCCTCCTGCGGCTCAGGCGGATCCCCAAACCCGAGACAGTCCTCATTGAGACAGTCAGCGAGTGGCACGTCGCCCTCCTTTTGGGCGGAGGCCGGCGGTACACCATAAGGCTCAGATGGAAGGACACCCCTTAAGAGATTCAGTGATGGTGTGGCGTCGTTCAGCGACGATGTGTTGGTGATGGCCCAGACACCCAGTCGGAAATCGAACCCGCGGCTGTTGCCTGATTCCTCCGTTGCCATGGAGCTGAGGAAGAACTCGGTCCCGTCCCGGAACCCGGCATACTCTCCGACCGGAGAGGTCGCCGGCCAAACGGTGAAGCCAGGCCTGCCGGCGATGTACAGGTTGTCGAAGTGCACGAACGCAGGCGACAGGGCCCGTTCTGCAAGCGCCGCCTTCGAAATGGCGTAAATCTGCGCCGTCGTATACTGATCTGCGAACAAGGCGTACTCGTTGGTGGAGATATAGAAGCCGTGCTTGTCGGCGCCAATGTGGGGGTAGTCGCCGATGCATGGGCCTCCATCACACTCGTGATCCGGAGTCCCATCCGTGCCGTCATTCTGGGCCGGGATGCTGTAGAGGTTCCAGTCTCCGGTCGGGTCGTTCGTATGGCTGACCGCCAGGTCCAGGTGGTTTGACCCGAGGAACTCGCCTGTCACAGGGTCCACATCAAGGGTCAGCACGACATGGAACCAGCGCTCGTGTTCCGGGTCATAGTAGCAGCTCGGATCGGTCGCGAATGGACCCTGCAAGAAGGTCGTCCTATCGAACTGTGCCGGGTAGCCATAGAACGTGTTGAGGTCCACTACCCCGCTGACCGGCGAGCCGGAGGTGTCGAAAACCCGCATCACATCGTTGACCGTCTCCAGAACGAAACCGTTCCCGACACACAGCCCCTGATCGGGCGGCTCCAAACTGAACTGGTTCCCACCATTGGCAAAACGCTGGTCGAAGTGATTCAGGCCGTGAAACGAAAACAGCGGCCCGCCGCCCCCTTCAATCGAACTCGGGGAGCTCACGGTCGGCGCACGGATTCCTGACGCCTCCCCTGACGGATCCGGTCTACGGGAATAACTGCGGTTGACCACGTCTTGGCGGAATGCATTGTCGGGGGCCTCGGGAAGGCTCAAGCCCGCCTCACCCATTGTATTCGCCCCGAACGAAGTGGAGCCCCGATTGATGAGTTGCCCCACGTGCTGACCTGGCGTTTGCTCCTGGGGCGCGCCCGAATCAGAAGCGGCGGCCGGTACAGCGCTCACTAAGAGCGAAAAGACCACAAGAAACCCAAACGACTTTCGGTTCATTACGTCCCTCCTCCGGAATGTCTCTAACATCGGGAGGCTCGTCGCTGAGCTACCCATCGGATGCCTATCGGTCGCTCTATTCCCACTCCACGTGCTTCCTTATATGCAGGTACCCGAAAACCTCCTTCCCATCTCCGTCCCGTAGATTCATGAGACCAGAAGCGCTGAACAGCCAGGTACCCCCGTCCAATGCGTCTCAGCCGCGTTCATTCCTTCCCCAATTGGTCAGACCGAGTGTCGGCGAATGACAACGAGCCGACCACTCATTTGCTTGGTCGGAACGCGCAAGATCGTTGAGGCCTGACGTTCGAGATCAAGGCCCGATGTTGCCTGCAGCTTTCAGGATCACGCTCTGGGCTCAGAGCGCGTGCGCCTCACCGCTCTCACCCAGGCTTACCCCCAAATGCCGGGAGGATGATGCCCTGATGTCGCGTTGTGCAGATCGAAAAAAGTGGCGAAAGAGCCTTCTCAGACAACTATACTCTAGATACTACTCCGGGCTTCTAAACGGATTCTCTATCAGGGAGGCGACAGGAACCCGCAGACGATGGAGCGACCCTCCCCCAGATCGGAGCCCTCTCCGGACTGGCGCAAACGCCGAGTTGGGCCATGAGCCCCGACAGCCCCTCTCCATAGCAATTGCCATCGCCGGCCAGCCATTCCCCTTGTTGGCTTACGACCGAAATGGGCGGCCGCTTACGGTTCCGCTGCAGTCGGCGGCCGCAATTTGAGAAAGGCAACGACTGGGCGGTGGTCGGAGCCGCCTTCAGGGCCGACGCCTGCCCGGATGGCGACAAGGTCCGAAGAGTGCCAAACGAAGTCGATCCGCTGAAGCCGAAATGGGAAGCCCAACGGCTGCACGGTATGGCCGAAGCCCCAGCCGGCCTCGCGAAAGCTATCCTCCAACACCGCCTCCAACTTAGAGTAGGCATACGAAGTATCCGTGAAGTTGCAGTCGCAGAGCAGGATGACCGGCTCATTCAGCATCGACACCGACGCCGCTAGACTGGCGGCCTCCTCCGCCCGCCAAGCGTAAGTCTCGGAGACGTATGCCGGTCCCGAATCATCCAACACATTGGAGATCAGGGTTGGCGAGAGATGGGCGACATAGACATAGACAGACTGACCCTCCATCTCCAGCTTCACCCGCATCGCCTGCTGCCTGCGTGCGAAGGTAAGACCCACCACCGACATGATCGGATAACGGCTAAACAGACCAATCCTCCGGTCCTCGGCAAACACAAGGGGAGTGCGGTACGGATAATCCTGACTCAAGAGATCACCAAGGATGTTGCCATGGGCCGCGGTAAGCTCCTGGAAGCCGACAATTCCGGGGGAGGCGGATCGGATGGCTTCTGCCACGCCTTCCATTTCATCGTTTCTGAAGTGGAGGTTGAAGCTCATGACCGCGATGGAAGGGCCTTGGATAGGCTCAGCTCCGGCCTTTCGGGGCAGAAAGAGCTCTCCGTACAGCAACATGAAAGCCAGGGCAGGAAGGGTCAGTAACCCCAGGCTATCTTTGCGAAGTTGGATCAAGCCGATGAACAACAAGACCGGGAGAGGTATGAAGAGGTAGACGGCCATGGTGTTGACCAGGGCTAGGAGCCACGACCGATCCATAAACACCGCCCGTAGGAGCAGCCATGACGCCATACAAGCCACGTAAACGATGTTGAACCAACGATAGGCTGATCGGCTTCGCATCATCTGTGTTTTATATGGCTGGCGGCCGCTTGCCAGCGCGTCCCGCGGACCCACATCCCCTTTCTCCGCGGTTGCAGCGACCAGTTTCGAGGATGGTAGTATGATCGAGCAGCGTCACATCCAGGCATGAGTACTCCGCCAGGATGGTATCGAAACCGGATTGGCGGGGTGTGAGAGTCCTGCCTCCAAATAGGATGACTTTCTCAGCGCGCAACCTCCTCTTCGCTTGTCTCATGACCTTTGTCGTGGGCTGTTCAGTTGCCACGGGCTCTCGCACTCCGGAGCCTCTCGAATCGCAACTCCCGCCAACGGCGACGACGCCAGCGCTGGAAAGCACTTCCTTCACGGCCACCCCTTTCGAGTCAACGACGGCGGATCTTGCCCGGACGCCTCCCTATCTTTCTCTCGCCACTTTGGAAACCGGCCCCGAAGCCACGGCGCAGGCGGGTTCCATGTGGACCCTCGTCACAGATCTTCATCGACGAGGGATCCTAAACAACGCGCAGGGGAAGTATCAGGCTCTCCAGCCGTTTGAAGCGAGCTGGGCCCAGATCGATTACTACGATTTCCTGCCGACCGGACACTCTCCGGGCGATTTCGTGTTGCGAGCCGATGTGCAATGGGAATCCGCCAGCGAGCGGGCCAATTTCTGGAATTCGGGCTGCGGGTTCGTGTTCCGAATGAACGCTCGGGGGGACCATTATCTGGTTTTCCTCGGTCTCGACGGGAATCTCTACCTCTATCGAAAGCTCGATCAGGTCATTTCTCGTCTAGGCAGCGGATCGTACCGAGAAGAAATCCGCGTTTCGGGGAGCAGCCAGATAACCCTGGCGGTTGAAGGGCAGTGGATGACGGTATTCGTGAACGGAGAGCAGGTGTACCGGCAATCGGATGACACTTTCAGCGCAGGTCTGCTGGGGTATGCACTCGCCTCCGGCACCAATAAGGACTTTGGCACGCGATGCGAGATGACGAATGTAGAATTATGGGAGATAGGGCCGCCCTAGAGGTGTGACAGAAACCGATCGGCTCGTTCAGCCTCCCGAACGCAAGGTCAACCTCCTAAGGTTGTCGGCACCGCCATGGTGGACCATGGGCGATATTCCCATCGACACCGCCAGGCGCCGGCGTCAAGTGCGGCCGTTGTGTCTCCCTCCGTGAAGCTGTGTGCCCTGTCGAGGTCTGGCAAGCGTCCCGGTCCACAAACGCTGGCCTCGACGGTTATTCCCGCAACCACAGCCCTCCCGAACTCCGCCAAGGCTTCCCGCTGGTTACCCTGCGCCCAGAGGAGCGTTCCCAGGCTCGCGTAGCCGCTCACGTCGCCGGGCGCCACCTCGATGGCGCTGCGATAAGCCTGCTCGGCGCCGGCCCAGTCTCCCTGCTGGCGCAATTCGTCACCCATGGCAAGGAAGGGTTCAGGCAATCCGGGCGCGACCTGGACCGCCCGCTCGAATTGCGCCTTGGCGTCCTCGGGCCGGGTGGTTTGCTGGTACAGCCTCCCGAGGCGGATATACGCGGCTACGTCCGCCGGCACAGTCTCGATGGCCAGTTGGTAGGCTTGCTCCGCTGCCGGCACTCCCGCGACCAATCGATACCACTGGCCCATGGCAAGGTAGGGCAGCACCGAGTCAGGATCAATCGCGATGGCCTGCTCGAAATGCTGATAAGCTCCCTCAACGTTGCCCGACTGCAAATCATCGACCCCCGTAGACAGGTGATCAATAAAGTCATGGGCCTCAGACCCCGGTAGGGTTTGGCGCGCCGTCGCCTTCGCATCCTCAAACGCCTGAGCCGCTGTCTGTATCGTCACTTTCCGATCGAGATTCGCGATGTACCAATCCCCCATCGCGACGTTGGCCATCGCGCTTCCGGGGGCCAGCGCCAGCGCCCTCTGGTACTGTGCACCCGAATCACCCGGGCGATCTATCGCCTGAAAGAGATCACCCAGTCGAAGATAGCCCACCGGATCATTCGGCGAGAGAGCGATCGCCGCCCTGTATTCGCTCTCTGCGGCCTCCCAGTTCCTTTCGAGCTCATACCAACTTCCCAGGGACAGGCGCGCAGCACTCGAAGTAGGCGCGAGGCTTACGGTCTGCTGCAGCAAGAGCAATGCTTCCAGACGTAGCCCCCTGGCTTGAAGCAATTCTCCCAGGGCTAAGAAGCCTGCCGGGTCGGCCCGATTGAGGCGGATCGCCCAGCGATAGGCAGTTTCTGCCGCCGGTATTTCCGCGCGGGTCCGGAGCCAATTCCCCAGTGCAACAAAGGCAGTCGAAGAGGAAGGGACTATGCCCACTCCGGCTTCGAGAGCCGTTCGAGCCTCCTGGAAACGTCCTTGGCTTCGGAGAAGATCGGCCAGGCCGAGATAGCCGCGGATGTCTGCCGGGGAAGCTTCCATCGCCGTGCGGTACATACGTTCCGCCTCCGCCCAATCCCAGCGATCGCGATACCAGTCAGCCAAGGCCAGGTTGACCTGGGCGGATCCGGGCGATAATTGTCGGGCGGTCTCAAATTGCGTTCGGGCGTCGGCGATGCCACCCTGGATCTCGTAAGCCTCTCCGAGCGCAAGGTATCCGTCAACCCGGCCGGGCGCTACCTTAATGGCCGACTGATATGAGTCGAGTGCCGCCGCCCAGTCTGCCTGATATCGTTGTATATCGCCAAGCGCGATGAGGAGATCAACCGCGGAACGAGGTACCTCGGTGAGGGTCCCCACATCGGCCGGATCGTAGAGATCCGAGATGAGATAGGGCGCGCGCTCGAGGCCGCTCTTCAGTAGGTTCGCGGCCTCGCCTGATCGGCCCATCTTCGAGTACAAGCGGCTCAAGGCGAGGGTTGCCCCTACCTTGCTCCGGTCCACACGAGACCCATGCACTAAGAGTTCGACCGCCTCGTCAGTCCGTCCTCGGGACTCGATGAACATGCCGAACGCTACATAGATGCGCGAGTCATCCGGTGCCAGAGAAAGGGCCTGGCTGAACTCCCCCTCCGCCTCGTCGAAACGCCCCCACTCAGCGTAGGCCTCGCCGAGCCGAAGATGGGCGAAGGCCACTGAGCGATCGGTCTCGACAGCCTTCTTGTAGCTTTGCTCGGCTTCCTCGTACATCGCCAGGGTACGTTGGACTTCGGCTAAAGCAATCCAGGAGTCCGCCTTCTGCGGTTCCAGGCGCGACGCTTCTTGAGCCTCATTCAGCGCATCGCTGTGCTGAGCCAGAAGGAGTGAGAGCCGGCTGGCGGCGATGTGCAGCGGTCCCGACGCGGGCTTTCGTGAGATCGCCTGGTCGAAGACGGCTGCCGCCTCAGCCGGGCGGGCCTCGAGCATGTACGCGCGGGCAAGGGCGATCGGCGCAATCACGCTACCGGGATCGTCGGACACCGCACGCTGAAACTGGTCCATCGCTCGGGTGGGGTCCGCCTCCGAAAGGTAAAGCTCGCCGAGCCCCACTCGCGCCTCGCCAACGCACCCGGCCCTCACCAGCGCTTCCTCGTAGGCTGCCTTCGACTCTGATCGCTCGCCTCTAGCGGCGAGGAATCCGGCCAGGTTCACAAGAGGGCGGCACAAGCCCGGCGCAACCAGCGTTGCGGCCGTATACTCGTGACGCGCATCCTCCACGTTGCCTTGAACGAGCATGATTTGCGCCCGAGCGGCGTAGACACGCGGGTCAGTAGGAGTGCGAGAGAGGGCGAGATCAAGAACCGCCTGCGCCTCCTGCTGCCGTCCCATTTGGAGCAGCAGCTGCGCCTGGCTGAGAAGCGAAGAGCTGTCCCTTGCGTTCAGGTCGGCCGCAGCCCGATACGTCCCGAGGGCGCTATCCAGATTGCCCTCCCGGATCAAGATGTCCGCTAAGACCATATACGGCCGCACAGAACCCTTATCCGCGGCCATCGCGCGTTCCGCGGCATCTGTGGCTTCCCCGCTCCGTGCCCGAGCCGAGAGGAACTCTGCCAGCGCCAGCCAAGCCTGGCTCTTGCCGGGCTCGAGCTCGGTGGCCTTCCGGTAGGCCTCCTCCGCCAGATCGAACTGCCCAAGATTGGCATGTGCATCTCCGAGGGCAGTCCAAGATGAAGCTCGACCGGGGGCCAGAGTCGTAAGCAGGTGCGCAATGCCGAGGGCCTCGTCGGGTCGGCCGATTTCGATGGCCAAGGTCGTTCCGCCGGCCAGAATCTCGAGATCTCCCGGCCAGCGCTCATGGAAGGCGACGATCGCTCCCATGGCGATGTCCGGCTCTCCGCGCATGGCGTAGAGCCTCGCCTGGCCGAGAGCCAGGTTGACGGCATCAGGCGCCTGGGCCAGGCCGGAGGTGAAGGTTTGATCGGCGCTATTCAACGAGCCCTCCCCGATCAGAAGCAAGGCCCAGGCCTCCTGGAGCGTCGGTAATGCCGGCTGGAGGTCGAGGGCGCTCTGAAGAACTTGCTTGGCCGAGGCGAGGTCGCCCTGCAAGGCAAACGCTCTCGCCAGCCCAATCGACCCGGCCGCCATCATTGGTTGCACCTGGATCACTGCTGCATACAATTTGACTGCTTCTTCAGGAGCCCCACGCCTCAATTCGAGGTCGGCCAGGGCCAGAGACACCCCGGAAGAGATCTCCGGCGAGAGTCGCTGCAGTCCTTGGCGGTATAACTCCTCCGCGGCATCGACGCGCCCCTCAAGTTCACGCAGTCGGCCCAATCCAACGTAGCCATCCTCCAGAGATGGCAAGCGGTCGATCAGATTGCCGTAGACGGTTTCCGCTTCGGATCGCCTTCCCTGGCGAATTCGGAGTTGCGCCAACGCGGTATATCCGGAAGGGTCCCCTGGATCAAGCTCAACGGCTCTTTCAAGCTGTTGGGCCGCCCCCTCCTGGTCACCTTCTTGTTCGAGAACACCCGCCAGCAAGACGCGATTGACCCCTTCCGCCGGGAAAAGGTCGACCAGCTTCTCCAAGGCCGACTTCGCTTCGTCAATCTGGCCTTGAGTCAAGTAGCCACTCGCCAGACCGTGCCAGGCTGCGGCTGCGTCGGGTTGAAGGGTGAGCGCCATCCTGTAATTGATAAGCGCCTGATCCCACTTCCCCTGGTTGAGTTGGTGATCAGCCAGGGCCACCAATGGCGAGGCGTCGTACGGGCTCACGGCAGAGGCTAGCTCAAACTCATGCAGGGATGCGGCCGTGTCTCCTTGAATCCCGGACAATCTCCCCTGAGCGATCAGCGCACTCGGGCTGTATGGCGCGGCTGACTGCGCCATCCATGCCCATCCAGCAGCTGAGCCAATATCGCCATCGACTTCGGCGATCGCCGCCAGCCCTAAAAACGGTGCTGGGTTGAACGGGTTTACGTGGGCCGCATCCTGATACCGAGATGTGGCCGTTTCGCGCTCGCCCAGACTGAACTCGAGATTGCCTAGGAAAACTGCAGACTGCGAGTCAACAGGGTTCCATCGCCAGGCCTGCCATCCGGAGGCCTGCGCCTCATCGAAGAAGCCAAGGGCTTGCTGCAATCTGGCGGCGGTGATGACCGGTTCGGCGAAGCCGAGCTTGTACCCGATCATGTTCTCGATCCGGGCAAGCGCCGATTCGGTCCCATACAGTGCGCTCGAAGTTGAAGCAAGCTTGGCGATAGCAGGCGACTGCGGGTTGAAGAACAAAGCCTGTTTGAAGTAGTCCAGGGCGCGCTGTCGATCCCCGCGCTTGAGCTCCACCTCTCCGAACAAATCCCTGGGAATATCGCTCCAGAAGTTCAACCGGCGGGCACGCCCGGCAGCTCCGGTCGCGGCGTCCAGATCCCCCCGTTGGAGATAGGCTTGGGAAAGAAGGGAATAAGACGCCAACGTCTCCCGGGTCGACACCGCCCTCTCCAGGGCGGCAACAGCGTCATCGGTCCAGTTGACCGCCAGATAGACCGAGCCCAATTCGCGATAGTAAGTGGAAGTCCCCGGCGTAGTCTCAAAGCTGACCGCTCTCTCGTAGAACGAACGGGCATCTTCGAGACGCCCGAGGAACCTATATGCCTCCCCAAGGCGGGAAAGCGCCTCGGGATTCCAGTCCATGATGTCGACCACTCGCTGGTAAGTTTGTGCCATGGCTGCGTAGTCTTCGCCAAGCCAGTTGACATTGCCCGCCAGCAGCCAGCCCAGGGGCGATTCAGGGCTCTCGCGGGTCGCCGCCATGAACGCCGCCAGCGCCTCCCGCCGTCGACCTGCAGCCAAATGAGCGCGACCCTGACCGATGGAGGCAAGGTACGCCGTGTCGGCGTCCTCACTCAACAAGGGCTGATAGGCGGCGATGGCCTCATCCCATTGCCCACCTGACCACAGGGTATTCGCTTCGACGATCGGATCATGTCCTTCCCAGTGGACCTGATTCCATCGTCTCTCCACCGGGACCTCGGACAAGACATCGACACCTGTGCCGCTCTGGACCCGGTAAATGCTGTAATGACTCTCCTCAAGGACCAATTCGAAGAGCCGGGGCAAGTGACGCAGCTGGCCGCCGATGGGCTGGTCGGTGCGGATCATGATGAGTCCCACATTCCAACGCGTCAGGATATCCATGAACCTTTGGTCCACCACCTTCGCCGAGGTGAAGGTGTAGACATCATCGAAGCGTTGAAGGGCCTCCGCCAGGCGTCCTTCCGGGAAGCGATTGATTGTCGTGGTGAGACCGAATTCCACCGGATAGGCATAGGCGGCGCTGGCGACCATGCATAGATCATTGTCTGGGGTGGAGAGAACCACGGTGCCATCACCTACCAGTGCGGGTAGGAGACTGTAGACAGGCTGCAGCGTACGGCATTGAGTCGCAAAAGAGTCTTCACGATATTCCTTGAGGAAGTACACTCCCCGGTAGATGTCTCCCGCCAGGACGAGCGTCGTCACTGCCACCAGCGCTGCCGGGAGCGCCTGCCTGATCACAGGCCGGCCGAGCCGCAGACCGACGCGTTCCACCAGCACCCAGGCAGCCCAGGTGATGGCTACTGGGCCCAGTAGAGAGAGCGGCCAAGCAAGCCGGTAGAGCAGCCAAGGGGTGGCACGCTCACCCAAGAACTGGACCAGCGGCGGGATGAGCAGCAAGGCCGGGTTGAGCAAGAATGTGCCCAGGATCAACTCGGAAACGATATTCTTGCGGGCTTTCCACCAAAGCAAGGGCAGGCCAATAAACGGAATCAGGATGACTGCATCGAGAAAGATTCGCGGGTGGACGATGTAAGCTTCCGGCCCGAAGGCCGCCGAGACCAGCAGGCGCTGGTAGTCAAGGGCAAGGTTGACTCGATACCACAAGGTCGGGTCGCGGGTATCGGTCAGGGAGTAAGCCACGACAGGGGCATCAGCGGATGTCTTGGCGACAAGGGGCACAATGACACCCAACAGCGAGAAAATCGACAACAGCGCGAACGGCTTAACGACCGGCCAATTGACCGCCAGCCGCTTCTTGAGCCACCCTTTCAAACCGTCGGAGCCGAAACCCCACAGGCTGGGCGGCCAAAGAGTCTCTGGGTCGAGAATTCGGAGGTGGTTGAGCAGGTGGACGGACCCTAGCCCGCCAAGCGGAATCGCCAACAGGATGATGCCGATCGGATGTGTTGTCGATAGACCCAGCGTGCAGACGCCGGCTAGCCAGTATGTCCGCCACCTCGGCCGCCGGAGATAGCTCAGGGACCATGCCAACGCTGCCGGAAGCATGGTATACCTGGCGACAAACTTATCCTGCGCCCCCCGCGCGTACATGCCGAAGCCAATGCCGTCGGCGTCCTTCGTGTAGATCAAGGTCAACATGAAGTAGAGGATCGTAAGAAAGACCGCCTGGTTTCGATTCTTAAAGAAGACCAGGCCGAGGGTGTAAACCGCCAGCAGGTTCAGCAGGACGAGCGGAGTGCGGAGTAACCAGAAGGTCTGCTGAGCCGGTAGGCCCGCCATGAACGTAATGGCCGTCAGATTGATGGGCCAAGTCGTCAGGCTGCCACGCGTGCTAGGCGCGATGTCGGCCCCGAAGACAGGTTCGAACTCGTTGATATGGGGCACGACAAGGTCGTCCTGCACGTACATGACCTGGAGATTGTCATCGAGAGCCACCGGCGCCTGGAAGGATAGCCAGATCGCCGCGACCACGGACACCACTCCCAACACGGCCAGGCTCGGATTGAGACGCTCCGTCGCATCGACATGAGGCTCCCCAGAACGGCCTTCGACTTCTCCTGGGGCCATGAAGGTGCGGAGCAGAGCTCCGGCAACCAGCAACCCTGTAACCGCCCATCCGAAGAACATCAGCGCCCGAACGTCAAACAGTGCTGTCGCTGCCACCAGCAGGGATGGGAGCACCCACACACCAATCGCTGCCGCAAGTGCCGTTGGAAGGCGGGAAAGCCAGCTCCCGCCCAGACCAAGGATGCGCAGCAGCATGGCCCCGGGCAGCATGAAGATTGCCAAGCCGACACAAGTCGCAAACACCTGATAGGGATGCAACTGCCACCCCAGCGAGGCCTTCCACCCTGCAGGAACGAGGGGGTGAAAGACAATCAGGATCAGGGCGAGGGCCAGAGTGGCCCATAGTTCGGGCAGGGCGCGTCCCGCGCGCGCCAGGGAATAGAGGAAGTGCCTCATCGAATTCGCGCCTGTGACCCCGCTTGCGAGGCGGGGGAAGGTGTCACACTCCTAAGAACCTGCGAGGGGCTTCGATCTTCCGTGGAGAGGGGTTGCCAGCCAGCCAGATTTCTGGCCGATATCTTACAGGTACCCCAGATCCTCCAGACGACTTATGACCTCTTGTTCCTCTGTAGTGGTATACCCGGCCCCAGACCCGGTGGTCGCGCCAAGTGAGGCCATCTTGAACTCTTGCCGGATCGGATGGGTATCCAAGAAAGCCTCCGAGAGCGCCTCGGAAACAACACGGCCGTCCATGTCAGATGGGATGGGATAGCCGAGGAGGTGAAGGATCGTCGGTGCAACGTCGACAATTCGACTCGGCTCCAGGCGGCCTGGGCGCACCCCCCGACCGGACAGACTGATCATCCCCTCCACCCGATGATGACCGTTGAACATCGGCGACGGCTCCATCAGCGCCGTGCTGGCGAACTCATGGCCGCCGAAACCGACATACGCCTCGTCCAGCGTGGTGAAGACGATGTCCGGGGCGCGATCGGAGAATGGCCCCTGATAAGACGCTTCGCCTCGTTGGGTGGCCTGGACAATCGCCTCGCCCGTGTCCGGATCACGCCAGTCTCGAAGTCTTGCAGCGATCTCGCTGCACAGCGCCTCATACTCCTCACCCGAGGATACGCATCCCTGCGGCTCCCGGCCCTTCAGATTGACATAGATGCCGGTGAAGTTCCCGCCCAGCGCATACGCCCGGGTACGCGACCAATCCACATCCGTCCAGGAGAGGAAAGCGCGTTGCATCAGAGTCGTGCGGGCCGTGTGCGTCATCTGGCGCTTGATCCGGTTCGTTGCCCGATCAGCCAGGCCCATTCCCAGCCGGGCTGCCACTTCGAAAGCCCGTGTCGGGGTCAGACCCAGCCGGAAGGACAGCCGTTTAAGGCGAGTGAGAAGTGAGCCCCGGAAGCAAATGTAGCCGTTGTGGGCCAGCCAATTGTTCAGATACAGAAACTTGCGCAGAGGCCCGGCCCCATGGTCGGAGAGGACAATCACGGTCGTGTCCTCGTCGAGAGAATCTAACCATGGGCCAAGGGCGGAGTCGATGTGGGAATATACGTCAGGGATTGCGTCAGCATAGGCTGGCCGCAGTGCCCGAGTCTGCGGCGTGTCGTAGTCCGGGTGGGCCGGGTCCATGTACTTCCAACACTTGTGCTGGATGACGTCCGTCTCCATGAAGACCAGGATCATGAATTCGGGCGCGTAGGTCTCCCACAGATAGCGACCGACCCTGGCCCGCATAGGGATGGTTTCATGCATGCCAGCGATCGAGCGGTCAAGGCTCTCTTTGGACCGGGGTCCGAAGACCTTATACCCGCCGACGGCGGCCTCTAGCTCGGCCTTGAGCGACCCCGGGTAGGCAAACTCAGCGTCGTCAGAGGGCGTGTCCATCCCGGAAAGCATGAAACCATTGACCGGCATGGGCGGATAAGTTTCCGGAACGTTGACGACGCCAACCCTCCCACCGTGTGCCGAGATGATCTCCCAGATCGCCCTCCCCGCCCTTGTGCGGGCGCTGGTGGGCGCGATATCGTATGTGCCCGGCAACCGGCGGATATGATCAAAGACTCCGTGCTTGCCGGGAAGCATGCCTGTGGCGAACGACGACCAGGCCGCTGGCGACAGCGGTGGGAAGACGGACTCCAGAACCCCCGTGGCCGATCGCGACATGAGGCGGCCTAGATGAGGGAGTCGCCCCTCATCGACCCACCTCTGAATCCATTGAAGCGGTGCGGAGTCCAATCCGAGCACGAGCAATCGGTCAGTCATAGACCCTTCTCAAGGCTGGCCGAGCGAGTAGCTGCCGAAGAAACCAGAAGCGGGGCTGGCGCCGGTTGTGAAGGGCGATGCGCCGCTTTTCGGCGAACCTTCGAAAGTGACCGAACACGGCCGTCAGGAAGCCAAACCAGACGAACATCTCCAGCCCGAGTATGCTGAGAAC
>Ga0209619_10001160_pt1 | contig 19206 bp, 13 predicted proteins | sample Rifsed16ft3_FD_184011 | JGI IMG/M metagenome (GOLD analysis project Ga0209619, IMG submission 184011) | Soil microbial communities from Rifle, Colorado, USA - sediment 16ft 3 (version 2) | ecosystem: Environmental > Terrestrial > Deep subsurface > Rock core/Sediment | place: Rifle, Colorado... | reverse complement strand
CGAGATTGTCCCACCCATCGGCTACCGATCGGTGATGGAGGAGGACATCACCGTCTTCGGCGGCGACCAGTTCGTGCCCGCCGTGCCACCCTTCGAGTGCGCCGGTCGGACGCACCTCGTCGACGTGGTCGACGTGCCGGGGGACGCGGACTTCGACCCGACCAACCCGCATGGAACCCACGGCGTCTACAACCCCGACTTCCTGGCCACGACCTCGGCCCTCGCGCCGGCCGGAGGCAGCCCGTACGAGGGCCAATGGCGGCCCTTGTGTGACAGCCGCCTCACCACCCTCCCCAATGGCGGCTTCGTCAACGCCGACTTCTTCATCCATACCGACGCTATCGACATGAACCCCGCGAGCGCTGACGGGTCCATCGCGACCGGCGCCGGCATCCCGATGCCCGGCCGCATCCGCGGCGTCCTCCTCGATGACTTGGTCGTCGAGCTCGACCCGGAGTCACCGATGTACGCCGAGAAGCGGGGCATCCCTAACGCCCCGGTCGGCATCCGCGACTTCACCGGCCGGCTGATCACGACCGTCTACTCCGACGCGAACGGCTACTGGGAGGTCCTCCTGCCGTCGACCGGGACGTACAACTGCGCCCTTCCGGCCGGCCCCTGTCCCGGCATGTACCAGGTGATCGGCAACGATCCGGGGACGCCGGACAACCCGAGCGAAGGCTGGGATCCGAACTACGGCTCGCTCAAGCTGTCGTTCGACGTCTGGCCAGCGCTGACGACCTACGCCGACGTCGCGATCCTGCCGATCACCGGTTTCGTCCAGGATCCGAACAACCAGTTCGAGGTGCCGCCGCAGTGCGACATCGCGAGCGGCACGCCCGACCTACAGCAGGTCTCGCACGTCCTCCGCAACCCCGGTCAGAGCCTGACGATGACGGGCTCCGGCTTCACCGGCGCGACGGCGATCCTCGACGGGACCTCGATCGACACGGTCTTCATCTCCGACACCGAGATCACCGCCACGATCCCGGCGTCTGCGACTCCCGGGCCGCACCAGCTGCTCGTGCGCGAGAACGGCACGAACAGCCCGATCGGCATCACGATCCACGTCGAAGGCGACGGCTACAGCTTCACGGCCGGCCAGGAGCGTCATGTCGGCGCCGGCGAGGAGTACGCGACGATCCAGGACGCCCTCGATGCCGCTGCCGACGGCGACATCGTCATCGTCCATCCGGGCACCTACTACGAGAGCATCCTCGTCAGCCGGAAGGTAAAGCTCCAGGGCTACGGCCCTGGCGCCACGATCATCGACGGTCGCTTCTTCAATTTCGGCGGCATCAGTGCCGGCCAGTTCGCCGACATGATCGATGCCATCCCCGGTGGCCATGTTGGGCCCGAGGTCGTGCCGATGGGCCAGGTCGTGACCGTCCTGGCCCGGACGACCGCGCAGTTCACGAGCGCCTTCAACGCCCAGATCGATGGATTCAAGCTAACCGGTGGGACGCGCGTCCGGGGCAACCGAACCGCTCCGTCGCAGGGCGGCGGGGTCTACGCCCACGGCTATGCCCGCTACCTCGAGGTCTCGAACAACCTCATCCAGAGCAACGCGGGCAGCTTCGGCGGCGGGGTCGTCTCCGGCCGGCTGAGCAATCTGAACAGTGAGAACGACAACGTCCGCATCCACCACAACCGGCTGCTGAACAACGGCGGCATCTCCCTTGCCGGGGCGATCGGGCTCTTCAACGGGACCGAGAGCTACGAGATTGACAACAACGTCATTTGCGGCAACTACTCGGCCGAGTACGGCGGCGGCATCTCGAATTACGGGTACAGCTCGGGCTCGATCCACGACAACGCGGTCCTCTTCAACTACGCCTTCGACGAGGGCGGCGGGATCATGCTGGCCGGCGTGCAGCCGGCGAACGTCTCGGAGGTCTCTCCTGGGACGGGCGACATCGAGATCGAGGGCAACGAGATCCGGGGCAACGTCTCGAACGACGACGGCGGCGGCGTGCGCATGCTGCAGCCGGTCGACGGCCGGATCCGGATCGTCAACAACATGATTGTCAATAACCTGGCTACCGACCTCGGCGGCGGTATCTCGCTCGACGACGCGTTGGACGTTGAGATCGTCAACAACACGATCGCCCGCAACGTGTCGACGTCGACCGCCGAGGACGCCCCGATCGACGACGACGTGGCGCCGCCGCCGCCAGTGCCCGGCCCGGGTCGGGTGACCCTCGCCCAGGGCGCCGGCATCGTTGCCGAGCAGCACAGCCAGGCGCTCCTCGACGCCAAGGATCCGCCGACGGCGTTCAGCGACCCGGTGATCCTGAACAACATTATCTGGCAGAACCAGTCCTGCTACCTGGACGGGAACCTGACCCTCTTGGGCACGGACGGCTGCGAGGATCCGGGGCTGCCGTCGGCGGGCTACATCGATCTCGAGATCCAGGGCGGCGGGGCGTTCACGCAGGTCATGAACAACCTGTGCACCGCCACCGGCCCGAATTGCCCGGTCGCTGGCGGGAACATCGCGGGCGACCCCGACTTCGACGACCCGATCGAGACGAGCTTCAAGGCCCTGGCGTTCGGTGGCGACCCGACGTTCGTGACGGTCATCCTGACCGGCAGCCCGGGCGATCCACCCGGCAACTACCACGTCGACGCCGGCTCACCGGCCGTGGACGCGGGAATCGTTGCCGCCTACGGGGTCGATGCTCCGTGCGACGACTTCGACGGCGACGGGAGGCCGAACGGCAGCGGAATCGACATCGGCGCCGACGAGCAGCCCGGGTCAGAGGCAGGCTGCCCGGAGCATCCGATCCTGCTCTACTTCTCGACGGCGGGCGACTTCGCGGTTCCGGGTACGGGCGGGCCATGGGACAACGCGGACATCTACAGCTGGAACGAGGTGAGCTTCGCGCGAGTCTTCGACGGCTCGGCCTCCGGCCTGGGTGGCGCCGCCAATATCGACGCGCTCGTGGTGGTCGACAGCGACACCTTCTACATGTCGTTCACGGGCAATGTCACGCTGCCGGTGGTCGGCACCGTCGCTGACGAGGACATCGTTCTGTACGACGCCTCGACCTGGAGCCTCTTCTTCGATGGCTCCGATACAGGCGTCGACCTGACCGGGGCAGGTGAGAACGTCGATGCATTCGAGATCCTCGACGGGTCAAGCATCGCCATCTCGACGAGTGGCAACGTCGACGTCCCCGGCATCACCGGCGAGACGCGCCAGGACCTCCTCAAGTGCACCGGGACCTTTGGCCCCGCAACGACCTGCACCTGGACGTACTACTTCGATGGCAGCGACGTCGGGGTGAGCGCAGGCGGCGAGAACGTCGATGGCGCGGCCCTGCACGGGGCCGACCTGTACCTGAGCACGACCGGCGGATTCGCCGTCGCGGGACCCGTTTCCGGCGGCGCCGAGGACGTCTTCCGCTGCAACGCGGTGGGCACAGGACCGAGCACAACGTGCAGCGGCTTTGGCCTGTTCTTCGACGGCAGCGCCAACGGCATCACCGGCACCGGCAGCAACCTCGACGCGATCGATCGGCCATGAGCAAGGACAGGGACGCGATGAGCAGCATCTGGATCCCGCGGGGTCTGAGCAGGCGTGACTTCCTTCGCGTTGGTGGCCTGGGAGCGCTCGCCGTGGCCGGCAGCGCGATTGTGCCTGCGACCCTGGCCCGCTCACCGCAGGTCACCCGGAGGGCGGCGACCCAGACGGTCATCCCGTCCTCACCGAGCGCGGAGGTCTTCGCCCACCTGGCCGCGACCGACGGCCACATCCTCCTGCCCGGCCGCGGCAGCCCCAACCCTCCTGGCAACGGCGCCGGCGACCCGATCTACATGTTCGGTTTCGTCCGGGTGCCCCCCATTCCTCCCGACACCACCCCCGTGACGCTCAATGAACTGGACGTCTACAAGGGCGCGGTCCAGTTCCCGGGACCAATCATCGCCGTCGACCAGGACTCGGACGTCTACCTGACGCTGACCAATATCGGGCTCGTTGTGCGGCCCGATCTTGACGACTCCCACACGATCCACTGGCACGGCTTCTCGAACGCGACCTCCATCTTCGATGGCGTCCCGGAGGTTTCCATCGCGGTCCCTGTGGGGCGGGACTTCCCGTACTACTACGTCCCCCATCGGGCCGGGACGTTCATGTACCACTGCCACTTCGAGGACGTCGAGCATATTCAGATGGGCATGACCGGCATCGTCTACGTCCGGCCGGCTCAGAACGAGACGTCGCTGGGCGGCTTCGACAAGTTCGCTTACAACGATGGCGACGGGTCGACCGGATTCGTCCGCGAGTTCGCTCTCCTGCTCAACGAGATCTGGACGACCCCGCACGACAACCTCGAGGCGATCCAGGAGACCGTCTGGCCCGACTATTCCGCCAACTACTGGACGATCAACGGGCGCTCCTACCCGGACACGTTGCTGCCCAACAACGACGGCTCGCTGCCGGCCCAGCCGGTGTCGTCGCTGATCCAGGTCAACGGCGGCGATCGGGTCCTTCTCCGCTTCGCGAACCTCGGTTATGAGCAGCAGGCGATGCAGCTGCCGGGCATCCGGATGACCGTCGCCGGAGAGGACGCTGCGCTTCTGCGCGGCCCGGGCGGGGCTGATCTCTCGTATGACACGAGCACCGTGTACATCGGCCCGGGCGAGGCGCGCGACGTCCTGTTCACCGCGCCGCCGTTCGATGGCACGCTGCCGTACGCGACCGACGCCTACGGCAACTACAACGTCTATCGCCTCAAGAACCGCAACCTGCACCGGCTGACGAACGGCGGAATGTCGGACCTGGGGGGCCAGGTGACAGAGATCTGGGTCTACAACGACTCCGGCATCAGCGGCCTCGATCCGCAGATGCACCCCAACGAGACATACCCGGAGTACGCGCCGGCGGCGCCGTACTTCGACCCTTGGATTGCGTAGGGCCGGCGGTGATTGCGATGAACGCACGAAATCTGGTCCGCCCGGTGGCCCTCCGCACGCGGGGGCGCACGGCGCTGATCCTCCTCGCCTCGGCGGCGCTCATGCTCGCCCCAGTGTGGGCCAGTCCGGCCGCCGCAACGCCACCCGCGATCGGGATCGTGTGCACGGAGCAACCCCTCGACGATTCCCCGACGTTCGACCTCGAGACGGCCACCGGGTACATCTCCCAGCCCGACGGCAACAGCGTCTTTTCCTGGGGCTACGAGGTGGAGGGTGGCTCGTACCAACTACCCGGCCCGATCCTCTGCGTGACCGAGGGCGACCACGTCACGGTCAACCTGACAAACACCGCCCTGCCCGAGGCCGCCTCGCTGAGCTTCCCGGGTCAGGTCGGGGTCGCAGCAACCGGCGGATGCACCGGGCTCTTCACCCAGGAGGCGAGCTCGGGCTGCGGGTCGGTGAGCTACGAGTTCGACGCCAACGAGCCGGGAACGTACCTCTACGAGAGCGGCACGAACCCCGGCAAGCAGGTCCAGATGGGCCTTTATGGCGCCCTGGTGGTGCGACCGACGATGGGGCCCGAGTACGCCTACGACGATGCGGCCACCCGCTTCGACGGCGAGTTCATCATCGTCATCGGCGAGGTCGATCCCGACCTGCACCGGGCGGTCGAGCTCGGACAGCCCTACGACGTCACCGCCTTCCACCCCAGGTACTGGCACATCAACGGGCGCAGCTTCCCGGACGTCATCGCCCCGAACTACGCCCCGTGGCTGCCGAGCCAGCCGTACGGCGGAGTCGTCCTGGTCGAGCCGTACAACGCCAGCACGAATCCGTACCCAGCCCTCATCCGCTACATCAATGCGGGGATGGTCAACCATCCCTTCCACCCCCACGGCGACCACCTCCGGGTCATCGCCCGGGACGGGCGCCTGCTCCGCGGCGCGGGCGGCCAGGACACCTCGTTCGAGAACTTCACGCGGACGGTCGGTTCGGGCCAGACCTACGACCTGCTGTTCGACTGGACGGTCGCCGACCCTTGGATCGACCCGGGCGGCGATCCCGTGCCGGTGACGATCCCGGGGCTCCAGAACCTCGTCTTCAAGGACGACTTCACCTTCTACAGCGGCGACGCAGAGCTCGGCGAGCAGGGTCCGCTCCCGGTCGGCGTCACAAGCTTCAACTCGTGCGGTGAGTACTACTTCCCGTGGCACAGTCACGCGGTCTTCGAGTTCACCAACTTCGACGAGGGGTTCGGTGGCCTGGCCACCGTCGTGCGGGTCGATCCTCCGGGAGGCTGTCCATGAAGCGCTCGGCTGTCGCCACGATGCTCGGCACCGCCGTGCTGCTGACGGTGCTGGCCGCCACCTCCCTCGCCGCACCGGGCACGTCGGTCACGAACGTCACCGCGACCCCGTCCACCAACCTTGCCAACCACCTGGCGCACTACACGATCTCGTTCACCACGAGCGGCAGCGGCGCGCTGAGCACGGGCGACACCATCACCCTGAAGTTCCCCTCGGGCACCCTCCTCGGTTCATCCTGCGGTGACGTCGGCGCATTTGCCGGGAACGTCACCGTCGAGGGTGTGGCGACGTCGGCCTCGTCGATCGTCAAGTGCCTCGAGCTCCGAGTCACGGTCCCGATCGTGCCGGGCGGGATCGGAAACAACGACAGCGTAACAGTGGTGGTCGGGCCAGGCACTGACGTCGTGCGCAATCCAGGGTCCGGCAGCAACTACCGCATCAGGGTCCGCACGACCCGAGACGCGCGGGACGCCAACTCGGGCAAATACACGATCGTGGCCCAGCACGCGCCGGTCGCCATCGCCCAAGCCACCGCGACCAATGAAGATGTGGCGAAACCCATCACGCTCATGGGTAGCGATCTGGATGGCGACGCCCTGTCGTTCTCGATCTCCAGCATCCCGGCCCACGGCAGCCTGTCCGTGGTCACGCTCACAGGGCCGACCTCGGCAGATGTCACGTATACGCCGACCGGGAACTACAACGGCCCGGACAGCTTCGACTTCCGCGTCTATGACGGCGTTGTCTCGAGTGCCGCAGCCACGGTGTCGATCACCGTCGATCCGCTCAACGACGCGCCGGTCGCGATCAACGACGACGCCACGGTCGACGAGGCCAGCGTCGGCAACGTCATCGACGTCCTGGCCAACGATGGCGATGTCGACGGCGACGCGCTGACGATCACGGCCAACACCGCGGCCTCCGACGGGACCGCTTCATGCGGCGCGTCGAGCTGCACCTATACCCCCAACGGCGGCTTCTCGGGCGACGACTCCTTCACCTACGACATCAGCGACGGACACAGCGGCACCGACACGGCGATCGTCCATGTCGAGGTCCTGCCCGAACCGCCGGGAGGAGGCGGCGGTAGCGTCACGATCGACCTCTGCGCCAAGGCCAACGGGTCCTGGGACCTCGGCCCGGCGAACGTGCCGATCTGGGGCTTCGCGCTCATGACCGGGCCGGACTGCTTGGACGAGGTCGCGGGCCTGCCCGGCCCCACGCTCGACGTCGACGTCGGTGACACGGTCACGATCAACCTGCATAACGAGGTCGCCGGCCAGAGTGTGGCTCTCGAGCTGGTCGCCATGGACCTGTTCCCCGACCCGAGCGGCGCACCGAACGGCGGGATGGTCTCGTACACGTTCACCGCCAGCGAGCCCGGGACGTTCATCTACGGGGCCGCCGACAACCGCCAGACGCTGATGGGTCTGTATGGCGCACTGATCGTCCGGCCCACCACCGCCGGCCGGGCCTACGAGACGTCGGCCAGCGAGTTCAACGTCGAGGCGGTCCTCGTCCTGTCCGAGGTCGACCCTGATTTCAACGCCGCACCGACGACCTTCGACCTGCTCGACTACGCCCCGACGTATTGGCTCATCAACGGCGAGGCGTACCCCGACACGGATGCCATCGCCGCCTCCGCCGGCGACGAGGTGCTGCTCCGCTACGTCAACGCCGGCGCCATCCACCATACGATGAGCCTGCTGGGGACCCATCAGAAGGTCGTTGGCCGCGACGCCGACCCGGTCCGCTATCCCTTCGAGGTCATCGCTGAGACGATGCCGGCCGGCGCGACGCTCGACGCCATCGCCACGCCGGCGACTGCGGGCACGTATTGGCTCTACAACAGCCAGTTCCACCTCGACAACGCCGGCACCTTCCCCGGCGGCATGCTGACGCGAATCGTGGCTTCATGACATGGCGAGCGAGGTGGCGGCCCTCCCGGGCGACTCGGGCCTCCGGCCAGGTCGTATCGCCGTGTTGGGAGGCCTCGCCCTCGTCGCTGTCATGAGCTGGCTGCTCGTCCCGAGCCTGATTTCGGGCCCCGGCTCCGGGTCGGTTCAGGCGAGCCGGGCAATCTTCGAAGCCAAGACCGGACTCCGTGTTGTGCTCGTCGCGCTCACAGGCGCTGACGGGCTGATAGACCTTCGCTACCAGGTCATCGACCCGGACCTGGCTCGCATCGTCCACGAGTCCCCACCTCAGTTACTCGACGAGGACTCAGGTGTCCTCATCGCCACGTTGTTCATGGGGCATGCTCACTCCGGCGACCCAAAGGCCGGCTACACGTACCCCATAATCTTTGTCAATGAGCATGGCCTTGTCCAGCGCGGTGCTGCGGTCGCAGTCGTCATAGGCGATTTCGTCCTCGAGCACGTCCCGGTTCAGTGAGCGCTCGACCATGTCCTGGTCATTTCTGTGGCCGCGGCGTCGCCCGTGCCTGGCGACTCTCGTCCTTCCCACCGCCGGGGCCGCTGCGCTAATCCTGGCCCTGGCCCCGGCGGCACTCGGGCACGCCGTCCTCGAGGCTTCCGATCCAGACGACGGCACAACGCTCGAGAAGCCACCCGCTCTGATCTCGCTGCATTTCAGCGAGCCGGTCAGCACGGCCGGCGGATCGTTCGAGCTCGTTTCGATCGATGGCCAGCGGATCCCGCTCCAGGCCCGATCATCCACCGAGGCGGACGCCACGACCGTGATCCTGGACGTCCCACTCCTGGAGCAGGACCTGTACCGGCTCCGCTGGAGCGTCCTGTCCAGCGACGATCTCCACGTGACCCGCGGCACGCTCGTGTTCGGCATCGGGGTCCCTGCCCAAGTATCCACCGCCGAGGACGCGATAACCTCGCCCGCCGAGGTGGCCGTCCGCTGGCTCGACCTCCTCGCCTTCACGATGCTCGTGGGGGCGATGTCGCTCCTTCTGGCAGGACTGCCCCGGGCGTGGGGAATGGCGGGCGACGGCGGGGTCGGAGACGCCGAGGCTGGGGCAGTCGCGCGGGCTCGCGGGCGACTCCTCCGCCTCGCCGTGGTGTCGGCGATCGCGGCGCTCACGTTCGGCGCCGCACGGCTGGCGGTCCTGGCGGCCGGCGCGGGGGCGGCGAACCCGGCGGGTATCGGCGCGATCGTCACGGGTTCGACTTTCGGGGGGCTGTGGCTCGCCCGCGAGGCCGCACTCATCACGGCCCTGGTCGGACTCATCGCGGCGTTTCGCGGCCGGCACCCGGGTCAAGGTGCGGCACTCGCGGCGGGTGTCTGCGTCTTCGCTGCGGCGACCTTCCAGGCGGCCACCGGCCACCTCGTCGCACGGATCGGAGCGCCCCTGGCGGTTCCCGTCGGAGTGGTCCATCTCGTGGCGGCTGGCGTGTGGGTCGGCGGGGTCCTGGCTCTCGCCGTCGCCGTGGTGCCCGCCGTGAGGGAGGGCGACGTGGGGCGCCGGTACGCGCGGCGGGTGCTCGCCCGGTTCGGCCGGCTCGCAGCGGTCGCCCTGGTCGGCCTCGTCATCAGCGGAACCTTCCTGGCGGGCCAGCTGGTGGCCACCCCGGACGCCCTCGTTGGCAGCGCCTACGGGGCCGCGCTCCTCGCCAAGGCGATCTTGGTCGCCGGTGTCGCCGTCCTTGGGCTGCTGAACGCGGCCGCCGTCCATCCATCCATCGGCCGTCTCATCGGGCGTGGAGTCCCGCTCGGCACTGGGGCCCGGTTCGGCGGCCATGATCTGCGTCACTCGGTGCGGGCCGAGGCGCTTGGCGGGCTCGCGATCCTGGGACTCGCGGCCTTCATCGCCTCCACGCCGCCGGCCCGCGGACCGGCCTGGGACCCGATCCGCCCGGATGCCGTCACGTCCGCCGTCGCCGGCGTTGCTGCCGATCTGCTCGTGACCGTGGACGTCCGGCCGAATCGGCCGGGTCGGAACTTCGTGTCGATCGGCGTCATCGACACGCGCCGTCCAGCGCTCGCCCCGGTGGAGCGGGTCACGGTGCGCCTGACCGATCCCGACGGTTCGGCAGTGGAACCCTCCGTCGCGGCGTTGGGCGCGGGCCGGTTCGAGGCGACTCCACGCCTCGCCGGCACCGGCGATTGGCGCGTCCAGGTCACCATCGTTCGCCCCGGCCTCGCCGACGCGGTCTTCGAGACGCCCTGGACGCTCGTCGCGGCCGGAGCCCCGCGGAGTGGCCGCCAGGTGGTCATCTCCGATGCGACGCTGGAGCCCATCCTCACGTCGCTGGCGGCGGCGATCGGGGTGCTGGGACTCGCGGTGGCTGCGGCGCTGGTCATATATGCGCGGCGCCGCCGGGCGAGGGCGACGGCCAGGCGACATGACGGCCTCGTCCCGCTCGGTCGCGCGGAGACGACGACATGAGATCGACCCGTCACCTCGCCGTTCTCGGCCTCGCTCTCGCCCTTTGCCTGACGCTCTCGGCCGGCATCGTCTCCGGGAAGGGCGCGCTTCGGACGAGCGACTCGAACGGTGCGGGCAAGATCGATCCCGCCCTCGCCGCCATCCTTGCTGCCGTCCCGCCCGGCGAATCAGTGTCCGCGATTGTCATCCTCACTGCCCAGGTCGACCTGGGCACCATCGGCGGTCCGAGCGGGCACGATCGCGGCTCGCGGGTCGTCGACGCCAAGAAGAAGCTGGCCGAGCAGACGCTCGGGCCACTCCGAGCCGTCCTCGTCGCCGGCGAGCGGGGCGGTACGGTCGAGTCGTTCACGCCTCTCTGGATCATCAACGCGATCGCGGTGACGGCGCGGCCGGCCATCATCCGGGAGATGGCCGCCTCGCCGCTTGTGTCGCGGGTCGTTCCTGACTACGTCCTCGCATCGGCGGACCTCGGTGGGGGCGGTGCGGCGGGGTCGGCCGTCGAGCCCAATCTCGACCAGGTCAATGCTCCCGACGTATGGGCCCTCGGATACCGCGGAGCGGGCATCGTTGTGGCCAGCGTCGACAGCGGCGTGGACGCCAGCCACCCGGATCTGACCGCCCAGTGGCGAGGCGGCGCGAACAGCTGGTACGACCCCTACGGCCAGCACGCGGCGCCGTTCGACGCGAGCGGCCACGGCACCCAGACAACGGGCGTCATCGTCGGCCGGGACGGCGGCGGGACGTCCATCGGCTTGGCGCCCGAAGCCACCTGGATCGCGGTCAAGATCTTCAACGACAGCGGGGTCGCAACCTCCACGGCGATTCACCTCGGGTACGAGTGGATCCTGGACCCGGACGGCGTTCCGGCCACTGACGACGAGCCGGACGTCGTGAACGATTCGTGGACGTTCGGTGCTCCCGGCTGCGTCCTCGATTTCGAGCCCGACCTGGCGGCCCTCGTCGCCGCCGGGATCGTCCCTGTCTTCGCGGCCGGCAACTTCGGACCGGCGAGCCCGAGCGACGCGAGCCCGGGCAACAACCCCGACGCCTTCCCGGTCGGCGCCGTCAGCGCGACCGACGTGGTGTGGAGCCAGAGCAGCCGGGGACCGACGTCCTGCGGCCGCGGCGCGCCGGTCACGTTCCCGGCCGTCGCCGCCCCCGGGGTGAGCATCCGGACGGCGACACGATTCGGTCTATACGACAGCGTAACCGGAACGTCCATCTCGGCGCCGCACGTCGCGGGCGCGATGGCCCTGCTGCTCGACGCGTTCCCCGGGACGTCGCCGACGACGCTGGGGGCAGCCCTGGCAACCACTGCCGTCGACGTCGCGCCGGTCGGCACCGACAACGACACCGGCGCCGGACGGATCGACGTCATGGCCGCGTACCAACTGCTGGCGGGTGGTCCGCTGCCCTCACCGTCGCCCTCACCGTCACCGTCGCCCTCTCCTTCGCCCTCCCCGTCCGCCGACACGACCGGCCCCACGGCCGGTCCGGTGAGCGCCGCCCCCAATCCGGCCGACGGCTCCTCCAACGTCGTCATCGCGGCCGTTGCCGACGACACGGCGTCGGGCGGAGGAGCCGTCGAGGCCGCCGAGTACTTCATCGACACCGCCGGCCCCGACGGCTCTGGCTCGCCGATGAACGGCGCGTACGGGAGCTCGACGGTCACGGTCAGCGCGACCATCAGTCGGTCGACCCTCGACGGGCTAGCCGACGGGAGTCACCCGATCCTCGTCCACGCGCGCGACGGCGCCGGCAACTGGGGTCCCCTGTCGACCGGCGCGCTCGTCCTCGACCGACGTGCGCCCGCCGTGACCGACATTGCGATCGTTCCAGCACGCACCGACGGCGCACCGGCGACCACCGTGACGGCCACCGCGAGCGATGGCTCGACGGGCTCGTCGTTGATCGCCGCCGCCGAGGCGTACGTGGACCTCGATCCTGGCGCCGGCAACGGGACGAGCCTGGGACCAGCCGACGGCAGCTTCGACGCCGTCACCGAGTCGGTCAGCGGCTCCATCCCGGTCGGCGGGCTGGCCAACGGCGAACACCTGCTCGCCGTGCGAGCCCGGGACGCGGCCGGCGCGTGGGGCCCGCCGACCGTCGCCCCGTTCATCGTGACACCGAGCGGCACGCTGTTCGCCGATGGCTTCGAGAGCGGCGATCTCTCCGCCTGGACGAGCTCCATCGGAGGATCCCGGCTCTCGGTGACGGGAGCCGTGGCCTTGGGCGGGGCGTACGGTCTCACGGCCGCCGTCAACGGCAAGTCGCCCGCCTACGTGACGGACGGGTCGCCGGCGGCGGAGCCGAGCTACCGCGCCCGCTTCACGCTTGATCCGAATGCGCTCTCAACCGACGCGAAACCGATCGACGTCTTCGTGGGGCGCTCGTCGAGCAAGGCGATCTTCCGGCTCCAGTACCGCGGGACGACCACGGGTGCGCTCGACCTCCGCCTCGCCGTCCTGGGGCGCAGGGGCGAGACGCAGGGCGCCTGGGTCCCGACGAGCGACACGTGGCACGTGGTCGAGATCGTCTGGAGCTCGTCGGCCTACGCGACCGCGTCGCTCATCATCGATGGCGTCGTCGTGAGCGCGCTCAGCGGACTCGACACGAGCGTTCATCGCCTGGAGTCGGTCCGGCTCGGTCCCTCGGCCGGACTGGGCAGCGGAATGATCGGCACGCTCTGGTTCGACCGGTTCGTCTCGACGCGGGCGACCCCGATCGGCCCGTAGGCAGCCGATGATGCGCCCGGCACACGAGGGCTGCTTGCACTTGCCCTGGTTGGCGGCCTGCTCGCGATCGGCCTCGGCGGCGGTCTTCTGGCCCTCGCCCCGGGCGTGACAGCGCCCGCCCCGAGCCAGCTCGAAGGTCGGCATCATCGTCGGGCCGGTCGGTCGGCTGACGGACTACTACCGGATCCCCGCCGAGCGCCTTGCCGTAGCTTTATCACCAGATTCTCTGAGCATTGGATCCGGGATCGACCTCGCGACGAACGACCGCCCGAAGATCAGCCTGCGCGCGGCAGGACGATCCGGACGGTCGTGCCTATCCCGGCTTTGGAGGTCATCGTCAGGTGGCCCCCGGACTGCTCGACAAACCCGCGAACCGCCAGCAGTCCGAACTCCGCTCCTGGCGCCGGCGCGGTCGTGAGCCTTGGCCCTGGGCCGCGATCGTGGGACGCACGTTCCAGCCGCCCACGGACATCGGACACGGCAACCGCGACGTGGTGACCGATCGAGGCAGCTGGATGGCGCCGAACGTAGGTGGCATCGACTCGGAGCCGTGCCGTCCCGATCCGAAGCGTGCCAACCGGCAAGCCTTCGAGCGCGTTCATCACGAGGTTGGCGATCGACTCGCGGAGCTGGGCGCGATCGACGAGCGCCGGGCAACCGCCGCTCGCCAGGTCAATGACCATGTCGACCGTTGGCGGCAAGGTCGGTCGAAGCCTAACGGCCACCTCGGCCACGATGTCGTTCAGGTCGGTGACGGTCGGATTGAGCGGTGCCGACCGACCGAAGGCCAGGATCAGGCGGGTGAGCTCCGACAGCTCTTCCGTGGCGATCCGCGAGGCTGAGACGTCGCGGGCGGCTGGATGGTCAGCCTCAAGGAGCTCCAGGGCGACGTCAAGATGCCCGGCGATGACGGCCAGCACCGCCCGATATCGACGGCCCATCGTCGCCGCGAACCGTGGCAGGGCGTCTCCGTCGCCCTGCGCCATCGCATCGGCACCGGCCGTGGTCGGGCTGGCCAACTCCTCGGGCATCGTGGGTCGCCGGCGGCTCCGCCCCACGCTCGACACGTTTTCACCGACCTTGTCTGCTGCGTGCCGTCCAACCCGTGGGGGGATGCGGGTCGGGCGGCAGGGGACCCCGGCCAAAAGGCGGTGAGGAAGAGGGTACCCCGGACACGGCGATGTCGTGCGGTCTCAGCGACCGATGGTGGATCCGCGAGTGGACACGAAACGGTCGAACGCGAAGGGGCCGGACACGCCGGCACCGAGGCCGGCAATGGCACCGAGCCTCACCGACTCAGCTCGGGCAGCGCTCGTGTCGATGGCGCTAAGCGTCTGCCTCAGGACGCCGTCGACCGAGAGACTGGCTGCGCCGAGCGCCGCCGATGTCCAGCCGACCTCGATCGCGTGAGGGCCGGCGGCCATCGCCAGCCAAGAGGACACTGTATGGCCTCCTTTCCGGCCAACGACGAGTCGAACCTGGTCGAGGCCGGCCCTGCCGAAGCGGTTCGCCGCCGGCACCCTCGCGTGTCGACTCGTCGGGACCCTCCCTCCTATCCCTGGTCCCCGGTGCCGCGTTCCGGCGCGCCCGCGGGTCGGCCTGCGCCGATCGCGCGCCGGCGCGCCGGTCCGGTCGATGGGTACGTCGGTGCCTTCTCGACCGGGCCGACACCCCGGCCCGGGCTATGTTGCGCGTGCGGCGGCGGGCCGAACATCGAGTCGTTGCCGCTCCACGCGCGGGATCACGCCTGATCTTCCCCCTGGAAACCACCGGCGTTTGCCGCCCCGAGAACCTGAGGTCTGGTGGGGGAAAACCTGAGCAGTCAGTCGGGCGACGTGACGAACGGCCCAACCGCCCCGGGACCATCAGGTGGCCGGTCGGGGACGACGGAATCCGCAAGTAGGGGTAGGATGGGCCGCACGTCGGTGCCCTCCATACCAGGCAGTGGAGGCAGCAGATGCTCCTTCGGATCGGCGCCCGTGCGGCGTCCGCCGCCCCCCCGGAACCGTGCTCCGGATGCGCCTGAGCGGCCGGACCGTCGTCATGCTGGGGTGCTTCGTCGCCCTCCTCGTAGTTGCGGCGACGGATCAGATCGTCCCGGCTACCAGTGCCTACCAGGCCCAGATGCGGATCTGGCTCGCCGCCCGCGCCACGGGCTTCGTTGCGTACGGATTGCTGACCGTCCTCGTCACCCTCGGGCTGATCCTCAGCCATCCGGTCAACCAGTCGACCTGGAAGCTCTCCAAGCGGCTCTTCCCGTGGCACGAGAACCTGTTCGCGTTCGTCGTCGCGTTCATCCTCGTCCACGTCGTGAGCCTGGTGCTCGATCCGTACGCCGGGGTCGGCATCCAGGGCGCCCTTGTCCCGGGCCTTTCGAGCTACCGAAGCGTCCCTGTCGCACTCGGAACGGTTGGGTTGTATGCCCTCCTCGCGGCCGCGCTCACGGCTCGCTACACGCGTCTCCTGCCGGCCGGCTGGTGGCTGAAGTTGCACCGCCTCAGCCTGTTGGCCTGGGCCATGGCCTGGGCCCATGGGATCCTGGCCGGCACGGATAGCGAGGCCTTCGCGGTCGTCTACGTGACGTCAGGGCTCCTTGTCATGGGCGCCGCCGCGTATCGCTACTGGGTCGCCAAGAAACGGCGACCCACCTTCGCCTCCAGCCTGCCCAACGACGACGGCCTTACCGATCCCGACGGCCACCGTCGTGGGTCGGTGTCGGCCCAGGGGGTCTCGAGGTGAACCTGCGCCTGCGTCGGGCGTTTGTCGTTGCCGGGGTCGTCGCCAGCCTGATCGTCGGGCTGATCTCGATTCGCATCGCCGCGGAGTTGACAGCCTCCGCGGCTCCACCCTCGGCCCCACCGGTCTCGATCGAGGAGTTGCGGAGCGCCCTCGCCGCCGAGCAGGCCCGGGCCGGCGCCCTGCAGCAGCAGCTGGAAGAGCTCCTGGGAGTGACCGGACAGCTCTCCACGGCGCTCGAAATGACCGGCGAACAGGTCTCGGTCGACGGCCTGACCGCAGACCAGCTACGAGACCGACTCAAGGCCGCCGAGGCCAAGCTCGCGACGGTGACCGAGCTGCTCAAGCAGGCCGAAGCGCGGCTGGCGCAGCTCCAGGCCGCGGCCGCCGAGCAGGCCGCGGCAGACGTTGGAACCTCAGGCGCCGGCGCCGGTCCTGCGGCCACCCCAAAGCCGACGCCGCAGATCCTGGAACTGCTCCTGACCCTCGACGCCGGCGGGGTTGGGGCGTCGTGGACGTCGTGCATCACGGCCGCCCTTGACAGCTACGTTCTCGTCCGCTCCATCGACCATGAGGTTCACTACCCGCCGGAGGACGGCGACAGCATCGTCGCCAGGGTCAGCTCCACCGGGGTGCTCGATGGCACCGTGCCGCCGGGCACCTCCTGGTATCGCGTCTACTGCCTCGCGCTCGTGGACGGGCAGGTCAAGACGGTCGCCAAGAGCGGCACCGAATCGATCGTGGTGCCGTGAGCGTGCCGCGATGAGCGAGCGTGTACGGCGCCCGCCCGCCGAGCGCAAGGTCCCCTACCACATCGGAGTGGCGATCGGGCTGAGTACGGGGGCCTATGCCTTGTCACTGGCCGCGGTGACGAACCTCCAGATCGACCACGATCGGGAGTTGATCGACGACCGGCGGCCCGTGCAGGACGCGATTGCCTTGCTCGGCGCCTACCACGGGCGGATGGCCGCCGAGCTCGAGGAGGCTCGAACGCAGTACGAGTCGGGCTCGCAGGATTACGGCGTCCTCACCGCCCGGCTTGCCGAGCTTCGAGCTGATCTCGAGCGTCTGGGGCTCGACGTCGGTTCGATCGAGGGCATGACAGGCCTCTTGCCATCGCAGATCCGGCTGCCGTCTGTTCCATCTATCGTTGCGCCGCCAGCACCGAACCCGCTCACGCCCCCGCCGACCCACGGGAAGACGGGCGCGTCGGGCGGCGGTTGATGGCCTCGAGGAGCCGTTGACCGAAGTCGGGACGGGCGTGGCGGGCAGTCGCCGGTTCGAGCGGCGGGCGATGGGCTCGCCCCTCCGCCTCACCGTGGTTGGTCCTCCGGCGGTCCTCGAGCGCGACGCCCCTCGAGCATGGTTGGCCGTTGACGAGGAGTTCGACTTCGCCGATGCGGCCCTGTCGGCGTTCCGAGCGACCAGCTCCGTCAGCCGGTTGAACGCGACCGCCGGCAGCGGCAGGCTCGTCACCGTCGAAAGCCGCCTGTACCGGGCTCTGGCTGCGTCGTCCCGGGCCTGGCGGGTGACGGCTGGCCGGTTTGATCCGCGCGTCTTCGACGATCTCGTGGGGCTCGGCCATCCAGCCTTGACGGCCTCTATGCGATCACTCGCCAATGAGCGACAAGAATCTCCGGAGACGGGGACGATGGACACCCGCGATGATGGCGCGCAATGGCTCCGACGTCTGCCTCGTGAACGAGCCGTCGCCATCACGAGACGGGTGGACTTGAGTGGGATCGGCAAGGGCCTCGCATTGCGCTGGGCGTGGCGGCGGCTCGAAGCGCAGGTGTCGATCGGAACCGGGACTGGAGCACTCCTCGAGGCCGGCGGCGACCTCGTTGCGGGCGGCCTTGCGCCCGACGGCGGGCCGTGGCGCATCGGCATCGAGGATCCGGCAGGCTCGGAGGCGCCGGTGGCCGTCGTCGACGTCGTGAACGGCGCGCTCTGCACGTCATCGGTCCGCTTGAACCGCTGGACGACAGCCGGCGGTCAGTCGGCCCACCACCTGATCGACCCGCTGACGCACGCGCCGGGTGGGGCCGGCATGGTCTCCGTGACCGTCGCGGCCGCCGATCCCGCCTGGGCCGAGATCTGGAGCAAGTCGCTGTTCCTCAGCGGATCGGCGAGGATCGCCGAGACGGCACGCAGGACGTCGTTGGCGGCCTGGTGGGTGACCGCGGCAGGAGCGCTCGAGATGACCGCACGGGCAAGGGTCCTGACTCGCTGGCCTTGACGGGCGGCGAGGATCCGCGTCGCAGCCAGCGCTAGCTGTCTGCCGACACGAGCCCTTTCAGAAGCGCGTAGCGGACCACGCCGGCGACATCGTGAACCTCGAGACGGGCCATCAGCTGGGCCCGATGCGTCTCCACCGTCTTCGTGCTCACGCCAATGATCCTCGCCATCTCCTGATTCGTGTGACCCTCCGCAATGAGCTGCGCTATCTCCCGTTGGCGCGCCGTCAGACGCTCGCTCGGACCGCGCTCCGCGGCTCCGCGGCGAACGTAGTCGCGGACGACGTGGCGGGAGACCGTCGGAGACAGGTAGGAGCCGCCACGGGCGACGGAACGGATCGCGAGCTCGAGCTCGGCCACCCCGGCGTCCTTCAGGACGTAGCCGGCGGCGCCCGCCTGAAGGGCCTGCCAGACGTAGTCCTCGTTGTCATGCATCGACAGCATGATGACCCGAACCGACGGGTACTCGACGCTGATTCTGGCGACCGTATTCAGGCCATTTAGGCCGGGCATGATGATGTCGAGCAGGACGACGTCGGGCAGGTGCCTGCCGATGAGCTCCAGCGCCTCGCGCCCATCACCGGCCTCCGCCACGACCTCGAACCCTGCCACATCGTCCAATAGCCGGCGGATGCCGGCGCGGACGAGCCCATGGTCCTCGGCCAGGAGGATCCGGAGCGCTCCGCTCATGGGCTGTCGAATGCCTGATCCGTCGCGGCGCCGAACGAGGGGAACGATGCTTGGACGCGCGTTCCGTGTCCCGCCGCCGACAACACCTCGAGCGCCCCACCGAGCAGGCGAGCCCGTTCGTACATGCCGAGCAGCCCGAGGCTTTCACCGGGCAGTTGGCAACGTACGGGCAGACGGTGTTCGCGTTCCAGGTCCCTTGCTGGATCAGGAACTGCTTCAAGAGC
>Ga0209619_10001158_pt1 | contig 19218 bp, 17 predicted proteins | sample Rifsed16ft3_FD_184011 | JGI IMG/M metagenome (GOLD analysis project Ga0209619, IMG submission 184011) | Soil microbial communities from Rifle, Colorado, USA - sediment 16ft 3 (version 2) | ecosystem: Environmental > Terrestrial > Deep subsurface > Rock core/Sediment | place: Rifle, Colorado... | reverse complement strand
CTCAGGCCGTCGAAGGTGAAGACCGTCAAGCCCTCCTCCTGTATCGAGCGAAGAATGCTGCTGTCCCTTGGCGTAATACTGGGTTCCTCGATTCCCCCAAAGTTCGGCCTCGGTGAAGGGGTCCCGTTCTTTTCCGTGTCTACCATCTACAACCCGTGCCTTCTATGAGCTGCTCTGACGCAATCGTTCATCACGTATGGTATTCCGTTTTCTGACAGCAGCCGTTTCGCCTCGTCGTTCTCGAGCCCAAGCTGTGCCCAGAACACGAACGGTCTACCGTACCGGTTCTTCATGTCTATCGTCTGCTGCGCCACCTTCGGAAGTTCTTCGCTAGGGCGAAAGACATCGACTATCTCAACCTGCTCACCTAGCTCCAGTGGCAGGTCCGAGAGGCTCGGGTAGGCCTTTTCGTCGACTATCTGGTCAGCTGTTGGATTGATCGGGATGACTTTGTAGCCGTGTCTTTTCATGTACTGCGGTACGGTGAAAGCATCCTTCTCCGGATTCTTGGAGGCACCTACTACCGCTATTACCCTGTACTTTCTCAGGACTTCTCTAGGCGAGACGGTTGTGCTGGGGATCATTGTCTGTAACGTAACTGCACTTCCTTACTCGCTTTTGCCATCGTATTCACGATTTCGACTACGTTTTCCCTAAAGCAGGTCCTGCATATATAGTTAGTAGTTCAATGCTACCAAGTACGTAGCGTGAAGTTAACCTACTAAACACCCACACCGCACCGCTGAAACCACACACGCACTGGATTTGAGGTCAAACCTTCTTCTTCTCGGAAGGTAGTTTTTCGTTAAGCCTCGCTTCATGGTAGCCCTGGGGCCATTCCAAGTGGGCTTGATGACGGTGAAATATCGCCCCGCAAGGTAACATAACGAAACGGACGAAGACTTTCTCACAACCAGCGAGGCGGGGCATAAACTTGCGAAATCCTACGCACAGCATGATTGTGGAAGGGTACTATATCCAGCGGGTCTTGACCTCACGGATGATCGAGATGTGAGGGTCGTCGGTGACGCAGACCGCCTTCAGGGAGATGGCTGTTGCCGCAATGATGCTGTCTGCCATTGGTATTCGGTGCTCTTGTCTCAGTTCGGCGGAGACGACTGCTAGTTCTTTGTCGACCGCTATGACGTTGAAGTCTTTGCTCATGAGCTCTGCCCGAAGACTGGCGGCCTGTCTGCCTTCTTTCTGAAGAGTAAGCCTGTAAACCTCATGGATGACTATAGAAGAGATGGACTTGTCTTTCTCCTGGCGGATCTCTCTTGTCGTCGAACCTATGACTTTAGGATCTTTGGAGTAGTAGTGCTCCATGAAAAACCGAGTGTCGTAGGACGTCCTAGACATCTTCAGCTCGCAGACGGTCTAAGAGACGCTTCATATTCGAGACAGAGGCGTGTTTCGCGCCTGAACCTGCCAGGTCGACAGTCGACAATTTCGGCTTCAATAGGATACCGCTGCCCGTATCAACAGCCTCGAGTCGCGACCCTTCTTCAATCCCATACTTCCGCCTCAAGGCGATTGGTATGGTAGTTTGCCCCTTCCTAGTCACAGCAACCTCCGTCAAACCGGATGTCTCGGTACTACCTTCCCAGAGTACTACTTAGCCGTTTCCTTACCTATATTCGATGCGCATATCAAACGGCGGCGCTCGCGAGAGGTCATCGATTGTAACCAAATAGCGCATCGACTGGTCTGGCAGATGGGATTCGGACACGATGGCCTATACTACGTGGCATCCAAAGACCCCAACGCCTGAGCGGCATATGCTAGAGAGTTGCGCCTTCAGTCATAGATTGCAAGGAGAGCGTCGCGTTGCCGAAAGAGTGGGACCTCGTCCTCGCAGAGCTGGTCCGAGCGTCCAAACGAAATATATGCGGGGGATAAGCCGGGTCGGGATTCAAGGTCTGGAGGTCTGGTGGGTGGTGGGGTTGCGGGAGAGCGAAGCCCTAGTTCTCAGGACGCTCCACGATTTAGGGGGAAAGGCCACGCCTCAGGAACTCATGGCCAAGTCGGGCTTGGCTGACGCGGCCGTTGCCCGTGCAGTTTTGACACTGGCGTCTCAGAAGCTCTCGACCGAGCGGGTCGCCAGACGAACGGAGCTGCAGCCTACGGAGGAGGGACGGACCTGTGTGGAGAGGGGTCTGCCGGAGCGGATTGTTGTGGGGGTCTTTCCCGAGAATGGGGGCCAGTTGCCTCTGGCTGAGGCGGTGGAACGTGCTGGCCTCGGGCCGGAGTATGTTCCCATTGTTGCCGGCTGGCTAGCCCGGAAGGGTTGGGGCAAGGTCGAGAAACGAGGTCCTGGGACATTCGTATCGGTGGCAAGGAAGCCGGCCCGAGACGATGACGAGCTGTTGCTGGAGAAGATTGGCGGCAAGACCCTTGTCTTGGAGGAGCTGTCTCCTGAGCTGCAGAAAGCAGCAGAGCGATTGCTGAAACGTAACCTTCTGGAGTCTCGGGTCCGGAGCCAAAGAATCGTCCAGATAACAGAGGCGGGGACCCAGGCGGTTCCAACGGAGATTGTGGAAGAAGTCAGCAATCTTACTGGTGAGATGATTGTTTCTGGTGAGTGGGAGAGGGTCAAGCTTCGAAGTTACAATGTGTCGAGCCCGGTCCCGCCAGTCCAGCCGGGCAAGTACCATCCTTACCTTCGGTTTCTTCGTATGGTCAAGAGGAAACTGGTGGCTCTCGGTTTCAAGGAAGTTATCGGGCCGCTCGTGGAGCCCGCGTTCATCAACTGCGACTGCCTATTCATGCCCCAAGACCATCCTGCCAGAGAGATTCACGACCTCTACTACCTCAAGGAGCCCGCAAGGACAAGCCTGGCGGAGTGGGGCGAGATAGTTGACCGGGTGGCCAAGACCCATGAGAACGGCTGGAAGACCGGGTCCACGGGCTGGGGCTACAAGTACTCCAAGGAAGAAGCAGCACGACTGATACTACGCAGCCACGGAACTGCGCTTAGCGTTCGAGCGATGCTCTCGAAGGATTTACAGATACCTGGCAAGTATTTTGCGATTGCTCGTTGTTTTCGGCCGGACCCTCTTGACAGGACCCATCTGACAGAGTTCAACCAGGTTGAGGGAATTGTTCTGGACCCTGCCTTGAACTTGCGCAATTTGCTAGGGGTCTTGGACATGTTTGCCCGGGAGGTTGCGGGAGCCGACAGGGTGCGATTCAAGCCTGACTATTTCCCGTTCACGGAGCCGAGTGTAGAGCTGCAGGCGTACAAGGAGGGCTATGGCTGGCTGGAGTTTGGGGGGAGCGGTATTTTCCGGCCCGAGGTGACTGAGCCGTTGGGTGTGAAGGTTCCGGTTATTGCGTGGGGGCTTGGTATTGACCGGCTTTACATGATGAGTCGTGGTATCGAGGATATTCGCCAGATCTTCACCAGCGACCTGGAATGGATTAGGAACCAGAAGGTAGGATAGACCACGCCAACGGTACAATTCACGCTTCAGGACCTGGAAGGGCTTCTGGGAAAGAAGGTTCCAAGGGACAAGGATGGGCTGAACAGGCTCCTCGCTTATGTGAAGGGAGACGTTGAGTCGATTGACGAGCAGACGGGGGCGGTCAATATCGAGGTCAAAGATAGCAACCATCCTGCCATCTGGTCCGTGGAGGGCGTCGCCAGAGCCCTACGTGGATTCCTCGGAATATCGCCGCCACGACCGCTGAGAGTTTCAGGAAAGTCCCTGTTGAGAGTCATCGTGGACAAGAGACTTCTGCCGATCAGACCATTCATCGCGTGCGCTGTTGTGCGGGGGGTTCACCCGAGCGAGGAGGCTCTGAAGAGCTGGATAAACCTCCAGGAGAAGATGGACCAGACTTACGGCAGGAAGAGGAGGAAAGCCTCCATTGGCCTCTACCAGGCTGACTTGATACGGTCGCCTCTCCATTACACTGTCAAGGACCCAGAAGCAACTTCCTTTGTCCCTCTGGGGTCATCAGAGGGGATGAGCCTCCGAAGAATTCTAGAGGAGCACCCGAAGGGTCAGGAGTATGGCTCCCTAATCTCCTCGTCCGACAATTGGCCTCTACTGGTTGACGGTAAGGGCCAGATTCTTTCTCTCCCTCCAATCATCAACTCTAACGACCTTGGACGGATAACCACCTCCACCCGGAACATTCTGGTTGAAGTGACGGGAACCAGCCTTGAGACGGTTCACAACACATTGAAGATTATTGTCTTGGCTCTATCGGAGCGAGGAGGACGAGTATTTTCGTGCATGCAAAACTATGGTTACAAGCCGACACGCACCATTACGCCTGACCTGGATGGGAGACCTGCAAAGGTATCGCTGGACTACATGAACGGGGTCCTAGGAACCTCACTCGCTCCATCTGATGCTGTAAAGAATCTGAAGAGAGCAGGATACGACGCCAGACCCGGCAAGCGAGGGGACATTACTGTCCAGGTTCCTCCCTATCGTCTGGACATCATGCATCCTGTTGACTTGATTGAGGATGTCGCAATTGCCATGGACCTCAACAACCTCAAGCCCGAATGGCCAAAAGTCTGGACTCCCGGCGGAGTTTCAGCTGAGACGGAGGCGGAGGACACTGTGGCGGAGGTGATGTTGGGCCTGGGGTACCAGGAAGTCTTGACGTACACGCTGACCTCTTCAGAGATCGCCTCGAGAAAGATGAACACGGAACCTGGAATGAGAGCTGAACTGGCCAACCCCAGGATGACGACTCATACAGTGCTGAGGGACTGGTTACTTCCCAGCTTACTCGAGTTTCTGAGTGCCAACACGCATGTAGACTATCCCCAGAGGATTTTCGAAGTGGGCCCCTGCGAAAGGCTGGACGGAGGGAACGGAGGCAAGATTGAGACCGTTTCCAAATTGGCAGCGGCCACAGTACACGCCAGCGCGGGATTCACGGAGATTCGTGCATGTTTGGACGCTCTCCTCAAGAGCCTCGGACTGGAGTCTACGGTGCAGCCCGGAACGCATCCGAGTTTCCTCGAAGGGAGATGCGGATCGGTCATGATCAATGGGCGGCGCATCGGCCTTCTAGGAGAACTTAACCCTCGTGTTGTCGCAGCTTGGGGTCTGAGCCTGCCTGCGGCGGCCTTTGAGTTGGAGATGGGTGGGTTGAACGCATGAGTGTCATCATCTTGCTCGGGAGGGCCATACTGCTAGGGAATGCCCAGCCTTAGGCGCCTGCTGACACGAGGTTGAATCTCCCCTGGGCTACCCGCTCAGGCATTGGACGTACCGAGGGTTCAAGTCAGGCGATTTGCACCATGTCAGCTATCTTATAGGTCCGGACCGTTACTTCAGGAACCGGCTATGACCCGTAAGGAGTGGCAGAAGAAAAAGAAGAAGATGGCCGGCAGAGAAGGCCCGAGGAAGGGCAAGGTTCGCTAAAAGCCCAAGGTAGCCCTTGAAGCTAACGTGTTACATCCGAAAGCGTAGCCTCTGTGTGGGCGTTACCTAAGGGTCCCGCTCTTGGGGGCTGTCAGAACGGTCGGGCTAGATTGGTCGGAGCCGATTTCCTTTCGGAGGATATCGTAGGCTAGGGGTCCGTCTCGGTCGTCGACGACCATTATGATATCGCCGTAGCCTAGAAACGCGTCAAGGATGTTAACGCCGTTTCGGTACAATAACTCGGTTATGTAGGATGCGATTCCCGGGGGCATCTCAGCATTAGGGGACAGGCTGAGCGTAAGTTTGGCCACGTTCCCCTGGGTCCGGACTACTTTGAGATGCGCCAACCTCTCCCGAATCACATCGTAGTCCTCCCGCGGTAGAATGACTTTGATCGAATTTGATAGAGGGAAGATGTGAGGGAAGTCCGAGAGTTCCTCCCCGACCTGCGACAATTCCTTGACTACGCTGGGGAACTGGGTCCGGGGTGCCTGTATTGTCAGATCGACTGTGCCGCTTGAAAGAGAGATTCTCGCGTCCTTGAGAACCCCTGAAGGGTCGGGGGTCTTTGTTTTGGCCAGTGTGTCGGAGAACCTTTTGATTGCGACAACTAGCGCGTTTATGCTGGCCTCTTTTCCAGTGAGCTCTTTGACTTTGGCCTGAATGAGTTCCGCGAGAGAGTGGAAGTTCACGATCTTCATCTTCAGGGAGTGGTAGATGGGATAGCTTCGGGTCAGAATCTGTCGTACCGCTTCTGGAACCGTGACCCCGTTTCTAGGCTCTGCCATTGCTATTCGCTCCATTTCTCTGATGTAATAATAGTGGCCTCTCCAATAAAAGCCTTTATATCTAAGTAATGGATGTTACTATGGTGCAATAAATTGCGAGAGGTAAGAAACAAAAATGAACACCAATAATCTCCCGACCTACGTCTTCGCGACCGTTAATCCCGGCCGTGCGACGAAAGTGGTCGAGGAGCTGAAGCGAAATAGCCAGATTGACTTCATCGCACCAGTAACAGGTAGATACGACTTAGTACTACGCCTGAAACCGAACACTCCAGAGCAAGTCTACACTGCAATCCAGCAGATCCGTGCAGTCCACGACATCCGCAGTACCAATACACACACCGCCTTTGAGGGTATCCAGCCTACGAGGAAGCTTGAGAGCCAGATGGCCCTCGGCGTATCTCTATTGAACGTTGAGCACCAGCCGTTAGAGAGCACAATCAAAGAACTAAGCAGCATACCCGGACTAGTAGAAGCATTCAGCGTACCCGGACAGTTCGACATAGTTGCACTCTGGCAAGCAAAGACTACGGAAGAGATCATGAAGACCTCCGTCGAGAGACTACCGAATGTCGGCGGACTCTTCAAGAGCGAGACGCTTCTCGCTTATGCACCGTTCTTCCAAGCTTAATCGCTTAATCAGCTCAGCGACCTCCCCCCTTTTTTAGGATCTGAAAACCGCCTTCATACTTGACGCTCGCTCTGAAACCGCCCTCGGGCCGAGCATCAGTTGGGCTCGGGGAGAAGCGTGGTCGCCCAAGGACTTTCTTCGGGATACTTGGGCGCACCCGCCAGGCCAGGTAGAATCAGCCCATGAAAGATTGTCGAAGCCTCCAACTCGAATCTCAGTCTATGTGGTAGAGAGTTATGCCTCGCCCGCCCAACGGAACTTCGAAGATTGGCTCATCGGTGCAGGATTTGGCCTACCGCTGCATACGTTTATCTCAGGAGCCTCCGACCCCTTAGCCATTCGGAATGTGATCTAACACGTCGGAAATACCTATTTTCATTTTGAAAGAGGGCACTTCCCGCTCTAGGGGAAGAGACGCTCAAAGAAGCAACATCATGGCCGCCAAGGTCCTGGCTGAGACCGTTCGCTCAACTATCGGTCCCCGCGGCATGGACAAGATGATGGTAGGAGGCATAGGCGATATCGTCATCACAAATGACGGAGCCACCATCATGAAAGAGATGGATGTGCAGAACCCAGCAGCCAAAATGCTTGTCGAAGTCGCCAAGACCCAGGACAGCGAAGTGGGAGACGGAACAACAACCGCCGTCGTCCTGGCAGGAGAACTACTGGCAGGAGCCGAATCTCTGCTTGACAAAGACGTGCATCCCAACGTCATTATCGACGGATACCGGAAGGCCGCGGAGAAAGCCCAAGAAATCCTAGATAAGATAGCCGTTAACATCAGACCCGACGACCAGAAGCAGCTAGAACAGATCGCGCTCACGTCTCTAAACACGAAGGGTATCTTCGGGTCTCAGGACCATTTCGCAAAGCTGGCCGTCGCCGCAATACAGCAAGTCATGGAGAGGCGTGATGGCAAAGTTACAGCGGACATAGACCTGGTAAAGGTGATGAAGAAGCACGGACGAAGCCTTGACGAGACCGAACTCGTAAATGGAATAGTCATAGACAAGGAGGTCGCGCATTCAGAGATGCCCAAAGAAATTAGGGGCGGCGGAATAGCTCTGCTCAACGCTAAGCTCGAGATAGAGAAGACGGAGACAGACGCTAAGATCAACATCAACAGACCCGAAGAAATGTACCTCTTCATCCAAGAAGAGGAGAATATGCTTAGGAAAATGGCTGAAGAAGTGGCCAAGACTGGCGCTAAAGTCCTGTTCACGGAAAAGAGTGCAGACGACCAAGTTCTTTCGTTTCTCGCAAAAAAGGGAATCCTAGTCGTGAAGAATGTGAGCAGCGGGGACATGGAAAAGCTTGCAAAGGCAACCGGCGGGTCCGTCGTCGGAACCACAAAGGACCTCTCGAAAGAAGCTCTAGGCCAGGCTAAGATAGTTGAGGAGGTCAAGATTGGGGACGACAAGTTGGTCTTTGTTCGCGAGTGCAAGAACCCAAAGGCTGTGACGATAATGATACGGGGCGGTTCAGAACACGTGGTGGACGAGGCGGAGAGGTCTCTCCACGACGCGCTGTGCGTGGTGAGGAATTCGGTCGAGGATGGTAAAGTGGTCGCTGGCGGAGGCGCCCCCGAAGCGGAACTCGCCAAGAGGCTGAAAGACTACGCGGTCAAGGTGGGAGGCAGAGAACAGCTCGCCGTAACAGCCTTCGCCGAGGCCCTGGAAGCCATACCAGTCGCCATAGCCCATAACGCTGGGATAGACCCGATCGACATCATGGTCGAACTGAGAGCGAAACACCAGAGCCCCGCGAACCTATGGTACGGAGTGAATGTTTCGACAGGGAAGGCTTCTGACATGTGGAAGATGAACGTCGTCGAACCTCTCCGAGTGAAGAAACAGGTGATCAATTCAGCAGTGGAAGCAGTAACGATGCTCCTCAGGGTCGATGACGTCATCGCCTCAAAGGGAGGTTCGGAGAAGGGTCCAGGCGGCTCGTCAGGAATGCCCCCCGGTATGCCTCCAGGCATGTCCGGAGGAATGTAGAAAAAGCTCTACCCGAACCAGAAAATCCTATCTTCTGACTCATCAGTCGTTCTTCTTCGCTGTGCGTCGTCTCTCTCTACGCTTGCCTCTGGACTGGCTGTCACGTGTTGGTTGCCGGCGTTTGCTAGTATCTTTCCCCATAACTCTGTTCTCCTAATTTTCTAGGAACAAAGCGGGACATCATAAGTTTTCGCGGCTAACGTCAAGGCTCAATCCAGACCTACAAAGAGGCCATGGTCAAATTTTCGTTTGGCAAGTTTCGCCCTACCGCGGGGCGCGTTAGCAGAGACGGGAAAAGAGCCTGAGGGCGAAGTACACGCTTGGCGTGGATGAGTCGCCTAGAGTTGCGTTCGGTGACGTCTTAAGTCGCGTGAGGACCCGACCCTGATTTCTTTGCTTGTCAAGGCCAACCGAGCATCCAAACATGAGGGCGTAGTGCGGTACACGCTCCAACGCAAAATCCCGAGCCCGACGCGAGCATCGAAGCCTAAAACCACAAGACCCGTTCCAGAAGGGGGCTCCCCGCCAAGAAGCTACGACATGTCTAAGCCTAGTCCCTAGTGCATTACAGCGGCTTCTTCGGGCCTATTGTTCAGACTGTTACTGTTCCGGTTGATACCCATCAAACCTTTGCTCCCCCGATTACTACCCGCATTATTGAGAGGCCTGTTATCCGCCAACTTGTTGAGGGGGCTTTCAAAGATGAACGTCACAGAGTTGGGAGACATTGCCTCGAACTGGACACTCCTTCCCAGAGTGCTCCGCAGTACGGCGGACACGTACGCCTTCATGAAATAGGAAAAGTTCACGTTGACATCGTGCTTGACCGTGAAAAAATCCTTGCCCCCTTCATAGCGATGGTCCCAGGCGTCAAAATGACTCGCCCAAAGGTCCATGAACAATAGGATCGTCCCCGGGGTTATGCGGGAAAAGAGGAACAAGAGTTCCTCATGAGCCGCAGACTCCCCCAACAATCTCCCGACCTTCTCAACCTCCGTCCGAGGCATCGACCCAAACACTAGTCTTAGAAAGTCCTTGCTGACAGGGATGCACTTCAGTTGTCCAACATAGCGTCCCCAGCTTATGTGTCGGTTGAAGATCTGCGAGACCAAGGCGTTGGGGTTAATGCCAAGCCTCCTAGCCTCCTCTTTCAGGGCTGATTTGACGTCAGACGGGATTCTGTATGATACGGTCTCTGTCTTCTTAACGGGGCCCCCAGGGTACAACGCGCACATTGGAAAGCAACACAACTGTTGAAAATGTTTGCTTAAACTTTTCGGTGTATTGCGCGATATGTAAAGCGAGACGGAAACAGACGATGCATGGCGATGTTTTGCAAGCGGTTAAGAGGTCTAACCAGCCACCAGTACTAACGAGTCGTAAAGATAATGGAAAACGGGAGTATGGAAATGAGGAAACCAAGGATAGCAAAGAGGTACCGTTTACCCGTTGTTGCATTACTGATGATATCTACCATAGTAGGCGTGGCAGTCGGAGTTACACTTTTCGCTCAAACCGTCACTTCAGCGGGCCCCTTAGACCTTACAGGAGTCAACAACTTTGCCATTCTTGCTAATACCTACACCAACACAGGCGCAGGAACCGTTCTTAACGGAGACCTTGGATATACTGTACCACCAGCAAATCCTCCAACAGTTAATGGTACAGTCTTCACATCTACTAGTCCTACCTATATTTCAGCAGAAGCAATTCAAGCCAAGCTCATCGCCTCCGCAAACGATCCAACGCAATCTGGAGCCTGTACAACAACCCTTACTGCGGCAACTGTCTTGGACAGTCTTCCCCAACCATTAACACCTGGAGTCTATTGTATTGCAGGCGCTGTTTCTATAAACACGGAAATTACTCTTAGCGGTGATGGAACTTACATCTTCCGAATGGGCGGTGCACTCAATACAGTAGCCGGCTCAATTGTTAAACTAGCTGGAAATGCAAAAGCCGACAATGTATTCTGGGTACCAGTAGGTGCAACAACACTTGGAGCGCACAGTGTTTTTGCAGGAAATGTCCTGAGTAATGCAGCTATTACAGTAGGTACAAGGGTAAGTATGGATGGAAGAATCTTGTCTAATGGAGCAGTTACTACAGGACCGTCTGTTACAATTACAGCTCCAAGAGGTATCACACCACCAGTAGACATCACACAACCTGTAACTACTTTGCTAGGTCCTAATCCTCAATTTATACAAGTCGGAGGCGTCTACATCGAGTTCGGTGCCATTGTAAGTGATCCAGACGATGTCGGATTAGTTGCAATAATAGATTCAAGTGGGGTCAATACAAGTGCAGTAGGTTCATACTTGGTAACCTATAATGCAGTCGACCCTGCCGGAAATCATGCAACTCAAGTAACTAGAATTGTCAACGTAGTTGACATCATACCCCCACCGTCTGGAGGAGTTATTACATTATCTGGTCAAGCATCGTGTCAAACATTAGGCGGAACTTGGACGAGTGCTAGTTCAACATGCACCGTCTCTACTTTGACAATTAACTCTGGCAACATACTAGTTATTGCGTCTAATGTTACTCTAAGCAACACAGGACTTATCACGGTTTTGGGCACTATCACCAACAGCGGACCTGTAGCCAACTCTGGCACCATTACAATTGGGCCGTCTGGCATTCTGACAACAACAAATGCATTTAGCAACACTGGCACGATTACATCATCTGGTACTATAACCAATAACGGCCCGGTAACGAACGACCTCACAGGGACTATTACAAGCAGCGGACTTATCACAAACTCACTTACTGGTACAATAACAAACTTGGGCACCATCACCAACAGCGGACCTGTAACCAACTCTGGCACCATTACGAATAGTGGCACACTCACCAACGGTCCAACAGGCGTCATTACAATCAGCGGCACCATAATCAACAAAAACGCCGGCATAATCACTACCTCTGGCAGCATCACCTTGTCGACCAATGGTAAACTGACCAATGAGCTAGGAGGCACCGTTACCAACAGTCTCAACATCATCAACAGCGGCAACATCGCCAACTCTGGTGTCCTTGTAAGCAGCGGCCCTATTACCAACAGTGCTACAGGTACCATCGTCAACACCGCAAGCGGTGTGATCACTAATTCTGGTATCTTGACCACAGCTGGTACTATTACCAACAGAGGCCCCATTACCAACAGCGGCCCTATTACCAACAGCGGCATCATAACCAACTCTGCCCCAATCATCAACAGCGCCGTGCTCACCAATTCTGGTAGCATCAGCAACTCATGTGGTGGCTCTATTAGCGGCGTGGTTGTAGGTAATCCAATAATAAATGCCTGCCCGCCATGACACTTCACCTCATAAAAAAATCGCGCTGGAAATTAGCAAGCTTGCGCTTCGTCAAACTAGGATACTATACTGGCTCGGCTAGAACGATTCGCTAAAAATTATTGGTGGGTTTGTTGTACTCGCGTAGGTTTTGCCTCACCACCACTCCTCAATTCTTGCCCTATCCCCTTGAGAATATCATTGTAAATCTCCATTCTACTACGGCGGACCCAATTTGATACTCCTTGACGGACTTCAACTCTCGTGGTTTACCATGAGAGTATCAGCCGAAGTGAAACCCGGGAGAGGAGGGTGAGCATTTGGAAGAGAAACCAAAATCGAAGTGGAGATTAACACGAACAAGTATATTGGGCATAATCGCCGTTGCCGCAGTCGCGGGCGTCGCGGCTTTCGTAACCTTCACGCAGTACTTCCCATCAGTACCGCCGGGACCAGTAGCGGCAAACTTAGTGGCAAACTGTGGTGTATCAACTACGACAGCGTTGACCGCTACGCCAGCTACAGTAACAGCAGGGTCAGCCTTTGCCATAGTCTACAGTTGTTCATCTGGAACAGCCGCAATATCAGTGACAGACGGTCCTATCACCAAGATTCCAACAGAGGCACCGGCAATCGGTGCAGGCGGTATGCCTGAGACCCTTAGTCTCATTGCCCCTGGTACACCTTGTACAGCTTCAGCAGGAATAGCTCTCGCGCAAAGCACCGCTGTCACCATTCCAACCGGAGACTACAACTATTGCGCAACTGGAACATCAGCTCCGGTAACCGGAGTCGTTAGCTTCACCGTAACATGGGCTTAGACGATGTTCCAAGGCGACTCGAACTCCCCCTTTCTTAGGACGATTATCTATCGCATCCCAATGAGTGACGAAGAAAGATGACAGCGGAAAAACTGCGCTGGGAGGCCTCCGTGAGGATGACAGAGGAGACTCATCCTAACTAGGAGGCCGAGATTAGGCGACAGTTAGACAACTCTGTCGAAACTCTCCACAGAATCGGGATCGACTACAAGGCCGTGGCCCTAGTTGACAGTGTCAAAGAGAATAATTCGGAAAGAACAAAAGGACGCTTGACTTTCCAGTCGACTTCGAAACCCAAAAGTCCCGAAGAGAGTTCAGGGGCGGAATAGACATTGGGCCAAGTTCAAGTTTTCCCTTGGGGACCGTTGCTTCGAAACACTCAAAGCTGAGGCTGAAGCACGGGGCATCAAGGTTCAACAACTTATCAGGGCCATCAGTGCCATCATCATACCAGACTGGATAAGACAGAATCTAGGACAAGGCCTCCCGCCGAGTTCTTCGAGAAGTGGGCGGGAACTCTCCAGTCTCACAATCTCCAGCTGGTAGACTGCCCTCCAATGCCACCAACATGCGGTCCAAGAGGAGTAATGGTGAATCAGTGCCTTTACCAACGATCAAGCGCGCTAAAACATCCCTTCGACCTGTTCAAAGCCGAGACGCGAGCAGAGGATTGTACCGCAACCGAGCGATTGAGAAAGATGCAAGTCGAATCCTTACGAACCTCTCATCGAAGAACTTGAACGGAGAAAAGGCCACGAATAATTCCTGACCTAGAAGGCGTTACTTGTATGCCACACAACTGGTAACGCTTCGGTCAAGAGGATCCCAAGACCCGCCCTTTGTAACCTTGTCTGCTCCCGAAAGAAGAAACAAGGCGGCCCGAGTCGTCATGATTGGGGTACTGGTCTTCCTGATCGCAATTCCGGTCGGGGCTACGGCAGTTCTGGCCGCATCCGGGGAGAAGCGTTCCAAACTGGTACCTAACTGCATGACCCTTCGAGCCAGTCAGGCCACCATCATTCCTGGCGGTTCTGGAGTAATATTGTTCACTTGCGGTGATAGTCCTGCGCTCACTGTCGGAAAGTCTCATAAGTTCCGACCCTTCTTCACTTTGCCGACAGGATACACAGGTCTGAAGATCGTGAGTCATGCTCTCGGAGCTACTGACTGCAATATTGGTCCAATCCTTGTTTCGGGCCAGCGCCTTGATCTTAGTGGGCCAGGAAACTTCGACTACTGCGCCAGCTATGCAAACGCTCCAAGCACTGGTCTAGCTTCTTTCGAAGTGACATGGTCGAAGTGATCCTGACGCCCCGCATTGAACTGGGCCTTCTACCTGTACAGCAGGGCCTAGAAGAAGTTCCAGCCCGGTCCATTTGGAAGGCTAGTCCTAGACAAATCAGGAAAGGTCAAAGTACCGGCCGAATGTCTAGAGAGAATGAGAAATTTTTTTCAGGATCGTATAAGGTTAGGAAAAACATCAACTCTTAACTGCAAGTATTCTCTCGAACGACGGAAGCGGTTAGGTACGGTCAGACCGGAACATGCTGAATATCGATCCCGAGTATCTTCGTTCGAATCCCCGCTTTCATGAGAGAAGCCCATCAGCTCAAGCTCACTCTGAAACCGATTCCCCGGACGACTGACCACCGGCCGGGATTCGGCAATTAGCGTGGCTTCCCAAGGGCGTTATCCCGTATTTCCTGACTTGCTTGATAGTTCACGATTGCCAGTATGTGCCCTATCCCAATATTGGTCTTAGGCGGGGTGGGAGCAAATTCCAAATCCCTACATGGACTCCGACCAGCCTCAACCTAGGAGAGTACAGCAATCCTCTTTCCTTCGCGAGAACGCTTCTTGAATGGCCCCGAGGATAATAGTCTGGCTCTACTCGCTCGGCAGCTTGTACAAGATCGGCTGGCTGAGAGCGCTTGTCATAGCCATAGTCGTATGGATTAGCGCGACCATTGTCGGCATCGTCCTACCCACTATCGTTGGGCCCCTGTAGATCTTCTTTCAGCATTCCGTGCCCCCTTCACGCTTTTGTAGAGCCGGTGTGCAGTTTAACGTACGCAGCCCACTAGTTCAGTCAGGACTCACTAACGCTGCGAAAATCCTCCGACCCCATTCCTGCTCGTCCTTCGCATTGACAGTTAAATTGGACCTCCCCGAGAATTGAACTCCACTCGCAGCTGTTTGGGTTCTAGGCCGGGCAACGGTGTAACCTTGCCTACGACAAATTTTCACGTTATTTGGAAGAAATGGCAGCCAAGGACCTGATTCATCGAAAACCAATTTCAACTACTGCAAAGGGTTTGGATTTTCTGCAAGACCACAGACGAATCAGGAGATTTGTGCACGAAATTGGCATGAAGTACTTGGATTACAAGGAATCAACGTCTTCTGAAAGAGAAGATTATGGACCAATAAAGTTCCTCGACAACCTACCGCCCAAAAAGTCATTCGGTGCTTCTTTTTGACGATAAGAAACATGCGGAATTGGTAACGTCTCACTACATATCGAAGGGACTCGAAAGAGGAGAATCGTGTGTCTACCTCACGTTCGAGGATCCAAGAAAAATCGAGCGAAGATTATCTAGGAATGGAATAGATGTGGAATCCTTCAAGCAAAGAAACCGCCTACGTATATACACGCTCAAACGTTCCGACGTCAATGAAGGCAACCCGTACGATAATCTCAGAAAGGTGATCCGAGAGTCTACCCTCGGTCTGAGAACTCCATACCGCTTTTATCGCAACTTCGTACCAATCGAGAAGTCGGTTAAGGGCATGAAGCTAGAGTTGCTCTACGAACAGCTGCTTCATGAGAACTTCAAAAGCCTTGATCTTTCGCTTTTGTGCAGACATGATCTCAGTGAGATAGAAGAATCAGCGCGTACGGCTTTTGTTGAGACCCTCTTGAGGAATCACCACCAGGTAATTTATGCCTCTGAACCTGAAAAAGCAATTGCTTTTGACCCTTCGTTACTTGAGAGTGGGGAGTGACTATCTACGAGATAGAAGACCCTACTGACCGCGTAAGGTGACGCGCTTGGTGTAAGTTCAACTTCTCTCAACGGCAACAATTGCTCCTCCATTCTTGTTCCGAACAAATTGAGAGGAAGCCCTTTTCGCGACATAGACTCGAATGTTAGCACGAGCAGATTTGAGAACTGGCCACTCGGCAAGGTTTGAGAGTTGCTCTACGAGTGTTCGGGCGATTTTCTGTCCTGCTTGGAATACGCTACTTCTGCGTAATTCCTCAATGCGACGTAACTGGTTGAGGATGCTCTTGAGGCGAGTTTAGAAAAAGAAGAGGGGGAGTTTGGAAATCCGTGGTATAAATTCGTGAGGCCTGACGGGTCTCCCCCCGGGCTACCGCATCCGCTCTGACTTTCCAGCATTTTGTGTCACAGAATCGATACTTTTCTCGACTAAAGTGTTTGCTTGAGATGTTTACGCTAGTATGAATTTGGTCCAATAGACTAGACGCGTCTTCCGCGTCTTCCGCCTGGCCTTCGGGTCGTGTCATGCGGTACGGGTGTTACGTCTTCTATCCGGCCGATCCTGAACCCTTGACGCGCGAGCATTCTGATGGCGGCCTGTGCTCCTGGCCCGGGTGTTCTGGCTCCATGTCCTCCCGGTGCTCTGACCCGTATGTGGAGTGCTGTTATTCCCTTGTCCTTCGCAACCTTAGAAGCCGCGGAAGCAGCCTGCATAGCCGCGTATGGGGTGCCTTGTAGCCTGTCGGCTTTGACGTGCTGCCCACCGGCACTTCTAGAAATGGTCTCGGCCCCGGTAAGGTCGGTGATATGGACGTGGGTATTGTTGAAGGAGGAATAGATGTGGGCTATACCCCACCTGTCCGTGGTCTTCGTCTTGTCAGACACTGATACCGCACTCTGAGGCGGTCTCGCTGTCGCCGCGAATTTAAACCCTTCAGGCACTCTGTTCTTTCGTGTGATTGGTGATACTTGCGGGCGACGTGACGAGGTTATCGTAGACCTTCGAGCGGAAAGCTTTTGACTTCTCCTAGTGGGGAAACCATGATCTTTGGGACGATTTGGGAGGGCACATACGTATTCTATCGTGGCATTTGATCACGAGGCCGGGCAGATGGGCGTGGCTGTCCGGTCCCACTTCTTCTCTGTCGGGTGGCTTAGACAGTTACTTGTTCACTTGGCTGTCGGTGTTGCGCGAAATTGTAGGATTCCGAGGATGATGACCCATACCGCTACGATCGTTATGTAGGGCGTAAACGCCAAGCTTAGCACCCAGTATGGCCCGAAGATACCTGCCACATATCCGAGCAGACCAGCCAGTCCAACGACGATTCCGGCTGTCCCGAACCATTTGTGATGAGTCTTGGTCTTGACCAGCGATGCACCCAGTAGGGAAATTCCTATAGTATAGCCGAGGAAAGCGGGTGCCAGAAACGTAAGCGATAGGAGAAAGTTGTAATCGAAGATTGCACCGGTAAGTGCCTTGTCCGATTGTGCTGCATTCGCATAGTTCTGGGCGAGGAGTGGGGTCAGGAATCCGTCGATTATGATCGCAAGAAAGCTCAGCGTAGCCCATCCTACAATTGACAAAAGTGCTGCCACGGAGAAGGTTCGGCCATCCCGGTCTCTAAGCATCCTATACACGGTAACATATCCGAACAGAAGAATGGGAATTGAGACCGTTATCAGAACATGCGATGGGTACCAAATCCCGAGGTTGTTGACGATCAAGCCGGTTTCGGTGTCGACAGATCCCGAACCCAGTTCTCCGCCCGCAGCCCGCGGATGGGTAAGATTCCCAACGACTGTCAGTAATATTCCGATGATGAGGGAGAGCCCACCGGCCCTGCCAGAATCCATAGTCCCGGTTCCTACCTCTTCCGGCTATAAGAACTCCCAGACTATGGTGATTCCACTATTCCGATTCCGCCAGCTGTCGAGACGGCTGGCCTAGAACTCATCGATGGATGATTGTGGCCAGTCTGTTAGATGGATTAGACAGAGGAACAGACAGGAGGAGGGTATTGCAGAAGGATTGTTGGTTACTGGCCGGTCAAGCCCTGACTAGCGCTGTGTCCGCCGGTCGCGTCGTGGTCCCTGTGTAGTAGCTCATAGTGGTTGCCGCAGAGGTTCCTAGCGCAGGTGTTGCAGAATTCCGTGGCTTCTCGGCCGCAACGTCTCTCGTGGGCTTCCAGTTCTTCGGGGCTGCCGAAGCCTCCTATGTCCCCGACCTCCAATTCCTCACATGTCTTGACTGTGGAAATGCGAGTAGGAGTGGGACTTGAGCTCGGGAAGGTGCTAGGACCCTGGCTTGTCCTCTTGGTGGTTCGAGTTTTACGTCCTCTCTTTGTCTGAGCGCGAGTTTTTTTGTTCGTTTTCAAGCGTTTCTTGAGTTTCATTGCTGCTGGACTGGTAACGTGGGGTCTGTGATATCCAGTGTTTAACCTCGCTGCCGGAAATCAGGTAACAAAGCGCCTCACATTTTTGCTTCGGTCGACTAGGATAGTGGGCTTTAATCTCGGAATCGAGTCGAGAGTCCTTGGGGTTTGATGCAGCACTCTCAACTCGGAGCGACGGGTCTAAAGGTTTCTCGGGTCTGTCTCGGTACAATGTCTTTCGGCAATTCTGAAGAATGGATGGTTGAGATTGACAAGGCAAGGCCCATAGTAAACCGTGCCTTGGACCTTGGAGTGAATTTCTTCGACACCGCAAACGTGTACTCTAACGGAAGGTCCGAGGAGATCGTAGGCCAACTATTGAAGGAGCACCGAGACGAGGTCGTGATCGGCACAAAGGTTAGACTCAAGACTGGAGACGGACCCAACGACGAGGGCCTCTCACGATACCACATTCTAACCCAGGTCAGAAAGTCCCTCAAACGGCTTCAAACCGACCGAATAGACCTCTACCAGATTCACCGCTGGGACTATGCCACGCCGATAGAAGAGACGCTCCTCACCCTAAACGATCTGGTGAGGGAGGGTAGAGTCAGCCATATCGGGGCCTCTAGCATGTTCGCCTGGCAGTTTGCGAAAGCCCTCTTCACAAGCGACCTTCTCCACATCGCACGGTTCGTCTCGATGCAGAACCATTACAACCTCTGCTACCGCGAAGAAGAACGAGAGATGATCCCTCTCTGCAACGACCAGCGAATAGCACTACTTCCATGGAGTCCCCTCGCTCGAGGCTTCCTCGCAGGAAAGTACAGGCGCAGGGAGACGCCTGATGGTGCGAGGTACCGTTCTGACAAGTACTTTGCTGAGAGGTTCTTCCGA
>Ga0209619_10001154_pt1 | contig 19238 bp, 16 predicted proteins | sample Rifsed16ft3_FD_184011 | JGI IMG/M metagenome (GOLD analysis project Ga0209619, IMG submission 184011) | Soil microbial communities from Rifle, Colorado, USA - sediment 16ft 3 (version 2) | ecosystem: Environmental > Terrestrial > Deep subsurface > Rock core/Sediment | place: Rifle, Colorado... | reverse complement strand
GGAGATGACGGCCCTCGCGCAGGACAAGGGCCTCCCGCCCCCGGAGATTCGCGTCGCCGTTCGGTCCGGCGACACCTCCGCTCAGGAGCGGCAGCGACAGGCCCGGAAGCCCCCCCACATCTTCATCACGACGCCGGAGTCGTTGACGCTCGTCCTCTCCGCGCCGAAGTTTCGGGAGAGCTTCACGACCGCCAGGTGGGTCATCGTCGACGAGATCCACGAAGTGTGCGGGAACAAGCGGGGCGCCCTCCTCGCGTTGTCCGTTGAGCGGCTCCAGGACCACGTCGGGCCTGAGCTCACCCGCGTCGGCCTCTCGGCGACGATCGCCCCGATCGACGAGGTCGCGAAGTACCTCGTGGGCTATGCGAAGGGAAAGCTCCGAGAGATTCACGTCGTCGAGGTCGAGAGCCGGAAGTCCCTCGACATCGCCGTCGTGTGTCCCGTCCGGGACCTCGCGGAGTATGCACTGGAGGAGGCGAACGCGCGGATGTACGATCTCCTCTCGAGCCTCATCGAGCAGCGCCGCACGACGCTGATCTTCACGAACACTCGGAGCGGGACGGAGCACGTCGCGTTCAAGCTCAAGGAGCGGGGGATCGAGGACCTCGAGGCCCACCACGGGAGCCTGTCGAAGGAAACCCGGATTGAGGTCGAGGAGAAGCTGAAGCGCGGCGACCTGAAGGTCGTCGTGTCGTCGACGTCCCTCGAGCTCGGGATCGACATCGGGTACATCGACCTCGTGTGCCAGATCGGCTCCCCGAAGTCGATTGCGAAAGCGCTTCAGCGGATTGGCCGCGCGGGGCACAACTACGGGGACACCTCCGTCGGACGGCTCATCGTGTTCGAGCCATGGGACCTCGTCGAGTGCGCGACCCTCGTGAAGAACGCGTACGAGAACCGGATCGATCGCGTCGACATCCTGCGGAACCCGCTCGACGTCCTCGCGCAGGCGATCATCGGGATGTCCCTCGAGAAGCGGTGGGACGTCGACGAGGCGTTCGAGCTCGTCCGCCGGACGTACACGTATCACGAGCTCCCGAAGAAGGACTTCCACAGCCTCCTCGAGTACCTCTCGAGCCGGAACCCGGACGTGAAGGTTTTCGCGAAGATCTGGTACGACGAGGACGAGCAGCGGTTCGGCAAGAAACGCGGGACGCGGCTCATCTATTTCACAAACGTCGGCACGATCCCCGAGGAGGGCTCGTACCGCGTGTTCTCCGAGCGCGGTTCGCCGCTCGGCGAGCTGAGCGAGAAGTTCGTCGAGTACCTGAAGCCCGGCGACATCTTCGTCCTCGGCGGGCGCACGCACCAGTTCGTCCGCGCGCGGGGGATGACCGTGTACGTGAAGGACGCCGCGGGCCGGCGGCCGACGGTGCCCTCTTGGACGGGCGAAATGCTCCCGCGGTCCTTCGACCTCTCCGTCGCGGTCGGCGAGTTTCGGCGGATCCTCGCAGAGAAGATCGAGGAGCTCGGCGAGGAGGCCGCGGTCGAGTGGCTCCTCGAGAGCTTCCGACTCGATGAGGGCTCCGCGCGGAGCCTCGTGAGCTACATGCAGGAGCAGCGGGCCGTGCTGCCGGACCTCCCGACGGATCGCCAGGTCGTCGTCGAGGGGTACGTGGACGAGAAGGGGAACCGGAACCTCATCTTCCACTACCCATTCGGGCGGCGGGTCAACGACGCCCTGTCTCGCGCGTTCGCCCACGCGATTACGGAGAAGTACCACACGAACGTCCGCGTGGGCGTCACGGACGACAACTTCATGCTCACGATCCCGAAGCGCGTCGACCTCGAGGGCGTCGAGGCGCTCGTGACGTCGAAGGACCTCGAGGACCGCCTGCGGCGGGCGGTGCGGAACACGGAGCTGTTCAAGCAGCGCTTCCGTCACTGCGCGACCCGGGCGTTCATGATCCTCCGGAGCTACAAGGGCCGCGAGGTCTCGATCGGCCGCCAGCAGCTCCGGTCCCAGCGCGTCCTCGACTGGCTCCACGAGATCGAGGACTTCCCCGTTGTGAAGGAGACCTACCAGGAGATCCTGAACGAGGTGATGGACGTCCGCCAAGCGAAGCACGTCCTCGAGCGGATCGAGGCGGGTGAGATCACGGTGAAGGTCACGGGCTTCTCGAACCTCCCGTCGCCGTTCGCGCACAATGCGATCCTGGCGGGGATCAGCGACCTCGTCCTCATGGAGGACCGGTCCGCGATGCTCCGCGAGCTTCACAAGCAGATCCTGAAGAGGGTCGTCCCGGTAAGCGAGCTCGAGGCCGCGCAGTTCACGGAGGAGGAGGTCCGCGCGTACTTCAAGCGAAAGCTGCCGCGGGTCGAGCGGAAGGAGGACATCCTCCACGCCCTCGAGCGCGTCGGCGCCCTCAATCTCCTCCAGCAGAAGGGTCGCTCCATCTTCGAGTTCTCCGACGTGCCGTTCGAGGAGCTCCGGACGTGGGCCTCGGACTTAATGGAGGCGGGCACGGTCCAGAGCGTCTGGACCCCGCAGGGGATCGTGTGGGCCCTCACGGACGAGGTCCCGCTGTACGCGGCGGTGTTCGCGCAGGCCGTGCGGCGGAAGCCGGAGGACGAGGCCGTCGTGAAGGCTCTCGACAGCGGCCCGGCGACCCTCAAGGCCCTTTCGAAGAAGCTCGGCTGGGGCAAGGAGGAGACGAACGAGATCCTTCGGAAGCTCGAGCGCGCGTACCTCGTCCACCGCCGCGGCATCGAGGAGACCGTGTTCGCGCTCCGCCCACTGAAGAAGGAAAGCTTCGAGACCGCCCTCGATCGCCTCCTCACGCGCCACCTCGACGTCCACGGCCCGACGATCGCGCACGGCCTCGCGTTCGTCCTCGATCTCGAAGAGGACCTCGTGAAGGAGGCGCTCCGCGACCTCGAGCAGGAGGGGGTCGTCGCGTCCGGGAGTTTCGTCGTCGGCGGGGAGTACCAGTACCTGCTCGTGCACGACCTCCAGAAGCTCCGGCGGAAGGGCGACACCAGGGAGGTTTTCGAGGAAGGCCAGGTGAAGGCGTTCCTCCTGAGCAAGCAGTTCTCCGGACTCCCGACGATCGAGGACTACTTCAACCTCTTCGGCGAGGCGGGATGGGCCCTCGACATCGCGAACCACGTCGCGTCGTTCGACTACGCGGACTGGCTGCGACGGCGGGAGAAGGGCGACGTCCTCGAGGGCCGCTTCCTGAACGGCCGCCTCCGGTACGTCCGCGCAAAGGACGCGCCTCTCTTCCTATCTGCGTTCCCACGCTCGGACCTTGAGCCCCTCGCTGCGAAAGTCCATGAGATCGTAAAGGCGCATCCGGATGGAATCGACTTCAGCGGGATTGCGGCCGCCCTGCGCGGGGAGGAGCGGGACCGCGTGAAGGAAGCCTTCGAGTCCCTCGATTACGACTGCTACGTAATCCGGAAATTCCAGGGCGAGGGGTGGACGACGCGGAATGTGTACGTCCCGTTCGACGTTGGGGACGACCTCGTCGAGGACGCGGTGGAGACGGTCGTCCTGAACTTCCTCCGGGCCTGCGGGCCCGCGCCGCTCTCCGGGATCCGCGAGTACGCACGGTTCCACTGGGACGAGATCGAGTCGTTGATGGACGGCCTCGAGGAAGGGGGCAAGGTGAAACGGATTCTCGTCTCCGGAAAGGGCGAAGGGGAGATGTTCCTCCTCGCGGACGAAGTCGACGCGCTTCGGAAAACCCACGCGGAGGACGCGAAAGACCGCGTTCGGATCCTCTCGATCCTGGACCCGTGGACGCAGCCGCTGTGGGCGCAGGTCGCCGCGCGGTGGGGCGAGGGATGGTTCTATCCGATTGTGAAGGACGGGGACCTCGTCGGGATGGCGGAGATCTGGGAGATGAGCGGGTGCATCGAGATCCGGGAGCTCGACCTGAATGGCCCCGACCTACTCCCGGCCGTCCTCGAGGCCGTGGACCGGTTCATGGAGTTCTTCCGGGCCCGCGGGTTCGATATCGTGCGGATCACGCGCGCGCTCGGGAAGGAGGTACCGGAGCTCGACAACGTGCAGGCGTTCCTCGAGGCCGGATACGTGCGCCTCGGCGACTTCCTCGCAAAAGGGAATCTCGTGCCGCGGGATTTCGAGAAGTCCCAGCTCCTCGCGTACGTGTTCCGCCGCCAGGGGCTCGACCCGGCGCGTCCGTTCAAGGACCCCATCGACGTGTCGAACGCGCTCCTCGGCGTTCGCTCGGACCTCGCCGCTCGCCTCAGAGCGCACGAATTCGTTCCCCTCGAGCGCCTCCACCGACGGGGCCTCCTCGCGCGGGGCCTCGGAATCCCGAGCACGTGGACGTACTGCACGGAGGCGGACCTCATGCTGTTCAAGCGCGCGAAGGACATCCGCCTCACGAAGGAGATGCGCGCGGTCCTCGAGGTCGTGAAGAATCATGAGCCGATCACGCGGGGCCGGATTCTCGCCCTCGCCCCGTTCGGCTACACGGCCGCCTCCCGGGCCCTCAAGAAGCTCTACGACGGCCTCCACGTCACGCGGGACCCGAACAACCGGTACCGTTCCGTTCGCGACCTTCGGATTCCCGTCGAAGAGGCCCGTCGGGCCGTTCTCCGGAGAATCGCAGAGAGCCTCGGCGTCTTCTCCGCGGAAGCGCTCGGTGCGTACACGCGGTTCGCGTACAACATGGCGGAGGTCCGCCGCCTCCTCCGGGAGTTCGAGAAGGAAGGGTGGCTCGTGAAGGGCTTCTTCGCGCGGGGGGAGCGGACCGTATACTGGATGCTGAAGGAGGGCCTCGACGCGATCGACGATCTCTCGTTTGACCGCCCGTTCGTCCTCACGCCCCAGGACAACCTGATTCTGTTCCTCCGGGAGGCGATCGTGGAGCGGTGGCATATGGGGATGTGCTACGTGATCTTCGACGGAACGCAGATGGTCGCGGCGTTCAAGGCGAAGCGCCGGAAGACCTCCCTCGCCGTCACGGAGTACGAGGGCGACCCCGCCGCGCGCCGGATCCTCGAGGAGTTCGAGGACCAGAACGAGATCGAGGTCGGGGAGCACGTCGAGCGGATCAGCGACGCGGAGGTCATGGAGTGGTACTCGAAGATGTACGGCCGGGGGACGATGAAGTGAGGGCCGCGACGAAAACCTCGCAAACGTTTATGGCGACACCTTGGGATTCGCGGCCGGCATGAACCCCGCGAAGGTGTTCGCCGTTCTCGAGAAGTCCCGCGACGAGATGGTGCGAACCCTTGCGGACCTGTGCCGGATCCCCGCGATCGGTCCCGCCTCGAACGGCGAGGGTGAGACGAAGAAGGCGGAGATGGTCGAGTCCCTCCTGAATGGCTTCGGCACCAAGGTCGAGCGGCACGACGCGCGGGACGACCGCGTGCCCTCCGGGATCCGCCCGAACCTCGTCGTGAAGACCGGCAAGGGCTCGCCCCGCCTGTGGCTCCTCACACACCTCGACGTCGTCCCGCCCGGGGATCGCGCAGGATGGCGGTGCGACCCCTTCGACCCACGCGTGTTCAACGGCAGGCTCTACGGTCGCGGCGTCGAGGACAACGGCCAGGCCCTCGTCGCGACGTCGTACGCTCTGAAGGCGGTGCTCGACGTCGCGGGCGAGCCGTCCCGCCCCGTCGGGCTGTGCTACGTCTCCGACGAGGAGACGGGGAACGAGAAGGGCGTCCGGCACGTGATTGCGAAGGGCCTCTTCGCGAAGAAGGACCTCATTCTCGCGCCGGACCGGGGCGTCTCCGACGGCTCCGAGATCGAGATCAAGGAGAAGAACCTCCTGTGGTTCCGTGTGACGGTCCGCGGGACGCAGGGCCACGCGAGCCGGCCGGAGGTCGCCATCAACGCGCACCGCGCGGGCGCATACCTCGTCACGCTCATCGACGCTCGCCTCCACAAGAAATTCCGGGCCGCGGATCCACTGTTCCGACCCGCAGAGTCGACGTTCGAGCCGACGAAGCGGGAGGCGAACGTCCCGAATGTGAACACGATCCCGGGCGAGGACGTGTTTTACTTCGACTGCCGCGTCCTCCCGGTGTACAAGAACAAAGCGGTTTTCCAGGAGGTCGAGGCCGCCCTCCAAGAGACGGAGAACCGGTTCGGCGTGAAGGCGGAGATTGAGGTGATCCAGGACGAGTCGAGCCCTCCGACGCCCGAGGCCGCGCCGATCGTCGGACTCCTGAAGACGGCGATCGGGACCGCGCGCGGCCTCAAGGCGAGGGTCGTCGGAATCGGCGGCGGGACCGTCGCTGCACACTTCCGAAAGGCCGGGTACCCCGCGGCGGTGTGGCAGACGACGGACCAGACGGGTCACGCAGTCGACGAATACGTGTCGATCGCGAATCTCGTCGCGGACGCGAAGGTGTTCGCGGCCCTCATGCTTGCGTAGAGGACCCCGGGATTTCCGTGTCCGGCCGTGGGGCCGGCGCGGGCCCCGTGTCCGGCACGAAGCAGTGGGTCTTCCGCCCCGCGCGCTCGACGCGGATCACGCGGCGCTCGCCCAGGATATTGATGTGGTAGTTCACCGTCGGTGGCGTGAGGCCGAGCCGGTTCGCGATCTCCTTCTGTGTGATGCCCGGCACCGTGCGGATGAGATCGACGATCGTTCGCTGAATCACATTCGGCGCGAAGTAGTCGTCGTCGGGGATCCGCATGTTCATCGGATAGAACCGCCGGTAGAGGCCGAACCGCTTCGACTTGAGGAACCGCTCCCGTTCGAGCGTCTTCAGATGGTGCGCGAGGGAGCCGTTCGTCAGGTTCAGCGCAACCTTGATCGCGTTGTAGTGCTCCCCGGGGTTCGCGAGGACGTACCCATAGATCTGGCCTCGGACGAAGTGGTCGAGGACCCGCTCCCGCCTAATTTTCGTGTACATTGGGAGGAAGATCGCGACGAGGCCGTACTTGACGTTCTCGCTCGCGAGGGCACCGAACCCGAGCGCGGCGAGGATCGTCGTCACCGCGGCGCCGACGTAGGCACCGATCGGGGGCACGGGCGCGACCACGCCGACGCGGATCGCGAAGATCTGCTCGGCGACGCCGCCGTGGGAATCCGACGCCCGGAGGCGGACGAGGTGGGCGCCGGTCTGCGACCCGGAGGGCCGCCACTCCACGAGCCCTGTCGTTGTGTCGATCGTCATTCCGCTCGGCGCCTGCTCGAGGGTGAAGGTGTGGAACTCCACGAGCGGGTATGGGTCCTCGATCATCGCTTGGTACTCGTACATTCCGTCCGCGACGATCTCCGTAAGGGGTGTGCTCGCGAACATCGGCCGCGCGTTCACGGTGACCGTGAACGTGTTGCCCATGACGGGGGCGCGGCCCGCCGCGCCATCGGAGGCCGCGACGAGGAACCGCGTCGTCCCGTACCATCCCAGCGTCGCCTCGAAGTCGAGGTGGTACCCGTCCTCCGCGATCGAGGCCCGCACGAGGCCCGGCTTCTCCTGGTACACGATCGAGAACTTCAGGAGGCCGTGGTCGTCACTGAAGTAGTTCCGGAGGTCCACGAGACCCGTGCCGAGCGTGCCCTCCGTGAAGACGATGTCCGACGGGATCGTGCGGAGGAGCGCGGGCGGGAGGTCGTCCTGCTCGAACACGAGGAGGGAACCCGGGACGCGGGCGAGCAGCTCCGAGAAGGGCCTCCCGCTGAACGGCCCGATTGCGAGGGTCGCGTCCACGCCAACGGTATCGAGCGCGAGCCGGAACGCGGGCGTGGTCTCGAAGCCGCCGACGATTCGCTGGAGGAATACCGCCACCGTCGGACCAAACTCCGCGATCGCGAGGTCGACGCGGCCGTCGTCGTTGAGGTCCCCGAGCGCGAATCTCTCCGTGAGCCCTCCCGTGAACGTCGTGGACGTCTCGAACGCGCCATCGCGTTGCAGATACAGCGTCACGGTCCCGGAGGCCTCCGTCGGATGCCGTGCCGCGAACACAAGGTCCATCGCCCCGTCGCCATCGAGATCGGTGAACCGGACCGCCACGGGGCCGCCGAGGCTGTCCGGGACCATCCGCACGGGTGGGCTCGGGAGCTGCGTCGTGTCGACCTTGTACCGGTAAATTCGAATCTCCCGCGGGTGCACGAGGATCAGGTCCGATCGGCCGTCGCCGAATACGTCCGCCGTCATGACGTCGAGGAACGTCGATGTCCCCGCCACCGTGAGGTCCGGCTTCGAGGCCCACACGCCGGCCGCAGATCGACTCTGATACCAGAGGTGCAACCCCTCATCCGTGAGGGTCGCGAGGTCCGGCAGCGAGTCGGCCCCGAAGTCCGCGATCGCGACCGCGGTCACACCCGGCACGGCGATCTCCGCGACCCGGATGTCGAACTCGCCCCAGTCATTGTAGAGGATCGCCACCTGGTCGGAACGGACGACGATGAGGTCCGCGTCCCCGTCGACATCGATGTCTTCGAGGGCAATCTTCCGTGCGCCCTCCGTCGCGATGGAAACACTCGGCGCGGCGGGCAGCCCCGTCGCACCCTGCGTGAATACCACCACGGACCCGGCGGCCTCATCGAGGACCCCGATGTCAAGGACCGCATCCCCGTTCACGTCTCCGACCGCCATCCCGCCGAGTCCCGCGGCGGCGATGCTCCGGTCATGGATCTTGTGCGTGGGAAACGCGGCGGCGGGCGTGGGGAGTGAGAGAATCAGGACGAACGCGACGAGCAACGCTACCGCTGAGGCCGTTAGGAGTCGTGCTTGCGCGGTCGTCCGAGGTTTCATTCGCTCCCCTCGGGGGTCCGATATCCTATCGCGTCGGAATTGATAAATACAGCCTGGTACGGTTTTTGAACTATCCGGTCGCCGCGGCCCCGCACTTCGACCAGACCTCCGGGGATCCAGGAGCGCACGCCGCAGATCGGACACTCGACCCCGAAAGCTCCCTGCATCGGCCGACCGATCTTGCAGGTCTGGCTTACAGGGACTCGCCCCAATCTTGATGATGCGAAGCGGACATCGGCCGGGGGTGTCGAGCCACGAGGCGCGCCTTGCGATTTCCTTCCTTGTCGGCGTCGGCCCCGCGGCCGCGCTGATGTGGGTCTCCCTCCGCCGGTTCGACTATCCCATGGCCCCGAAGGCGCTTTTCGACGACCGGCGCGTCTTCCTCGCGTTCGCGGTCGGGATGGGCTTCGGCGTGTTCGCGAGCGTGCTCACGATTTTTCTCTCCGTGATGGTCGCGGCCGCTGGGGGCTTTGGCGGGACCCTTTCCCTCTTCGTCGTCGCCCTCTTCGAGGTGAGCTTCATGCTCGTGTACCTGAACCGGCCCGGGTACCGCGGCCGCTTCGAAACGACGTTCTACGGCACCTCGCTCGGCCTCGGCGCCGCGGCGACCCTCACGATGGCGTCCGCGTTCTCCCTGAATCCGACCCTTGCGGGAAGCCCCGAGCTCGCGGCCCTCCTCGCCCTGTTCGCGGTCTCGATGGCCCTCATCCTCGGGTCGACGGGGTCGCTCGTTGGCTTCGGAACCGCGCGGCAGCAGGCGATTCGCTACTTCGCCCGCGCGTACCTCGTGCGCCTCTCGCATCTCTTGATCCTGTTCTTCTTCTTCACAACCCGGGAAGTCCCAGTCGCCGCGGCGTCCCTCGTCGCGTCCCTCGCGTTCGCGGCGGTCGTGTACGTGTTCGTGTACCGTGAAATCCTCCCGGAGACGCTCCCGCGGGAGATCCGGCGGGAGCTGCGGCGGTGGCCTCGCGAGACGAAACGCCCCGCTAAGGAGTCGGAGTGACCGCTCGGTAGAACCCCTCTCGCGGCTCGTACACGACGTTCGATCGGAGGAGCTCGTCGAGAGACTCCTCGACGTCTTGGATCCCGAGGGCCTCGAGGACCGCCCGGAGGTCCCCGTATGAAAACATCTCGAGTTCCTTCGAGAGCTCGATCGCGGAGGCCCGGATTCGGTGCGCCTTATCCCCCGCTTTCATCGCGATCACGACGACGCGCGCGTGGACATCCCCGATTCGCTTCCGGGGTCGAGGCGCGATTGCCTTCTCGTACTCCGCGAGCCCGCCGGCAAGCTCCGCGCTTACGCGGCGAACGGCCTCGACGAGTTCCCGCTCCGTGCCCACCCGCACAGGGAGGCGCGCGAGGACGACACGAATCTCGAAGCCGCAAGAGCAGCTCGTCGTTCTCTTTGAGAGTTCGACGCCCTTCGCGCGGTGGCAGCGTGGACAGACGACCACGCCAAACATCGGCTACACCAGGAAGACGAGCGCCGCGAGGCACGCCCCGTAGTGGTCCATCGGGATACTGAGTTCCTCGATTTTGTACTCGAGTTTCCGAAACTTTACGCCTCGGAGCTTTGCCATCTCGCCTATCTTCCACTCGAGGACCTCGCGCAGAGCGCGCGCGGTCCCGTGCATGTGTCCCTCCGCGACGTAGCCGCCCATCCCGTCGTCACGGGATCCCCAGCAGATTCCCGCGCTGATCATCTCGCCCTCCCCGCCCCGTTGCTGCGCGAGGACGCAGTGCGTGATCGCGCCCATTGGGAGCTCCCGCCGCTTCACGGGCCGGATCCCAATCGGCATCACGGACGAAACGGAGACTATGTTCTGTTCCGAGAGGCTCGCATCGAGGAGCGCCGTGTCAAACGCGTTGAGGTCGGAGACTTTCGAGACGGCCTTCCCGGACGTCACGAAAAACTTCGTGGGAATCGGTAACATCCGTTGCTGCGCGGCGCTATTTATGCGTCCATCTTAAGCGTTTGTGTTGAGCGATTTCTCCATCGCGAGCGCGTCGTCGCCCCACGAGTAGTAGCGCGGGAGGAGTCCCTCCGTCCGGTAGCCCCGCCGTCGGTAGAGCGCGATTGCGGACCGGTTTTTCGTGCTCACTTCGAGCCGCGCGACGCGAGCGCCGAGCGATCGAGCGATCCGCTCTGCCCCGTCGAGGAGCATGTCGCCGATCCCGCGGCGGCGGAACCCCGGCAGGACCGCGATCGAGAGGACCCGTACACGGCTCGTATCGAGGAGGATCATCACCGAGCCCACGATCCGACCGGACTCCTCCCAGACGAGCGTGCGCGCGCTCGGATTCTTCAGCACCCATTCGAGGAACTCTCGGCGGAAGCGGTGCTCCCGGAAGCAGATCGCCTCGACCCCGTCGATCGCGTCGAGGTCGAGCGCGTTCGCGAACCGCAGCACACCGGATCCATTGCGGGGCCCGATATTTCTCTGTGTCGCAAGGGTTAATCTATCGCGGCCAAGTTGTCCCCGGTCCATGGTCCAGATCCGGGACATCGTGGCGGGAACCGTCACGGGACGCGAGGTCGAGCTGAAGGGCTGGATCCACCGGACCCGCACCGTCGGCGGGAAGGCGTTCGTCGTCGTCCGGGACGCGACAGGAATCCTCCAGGTCACGATAACGAAGGGCGAGATCCGCCCCGACGCGTTCGAGGCCGCGGAGAAGGCGTTGATCGAGTCGACCGTCCGCGCGTTCGGGCAGGTCGTGCAGGACAAACGGGCGCCGGGCGGGTACGAGCTCCGGGCGATGGACTTCCAGGTCCTCCACTACGCGGAGAAGTTTCCGATCTCGGAGGACCAGAGCGAGGAGTTCCTCCTCGACGTGCGGCACCTCTGGGTCCGGTCGCAGCGGATGACGCAGGTCTTCCGCGTGCGGCACGTCGTGTTCGGCGCGATCCACGAGTACTTCCGGGACCAAGGGTTCTGGGAGGTCCACCCGCCGATGATCACGCCCGTCGGCTCCGAAGGGGGCGCGACCCTGTTCAACGTGGACTACTTCGGCCGGAAGGCGTACCTCACGCAGTCCTGGCAGCTCTACGCGGAGGCGCTCGTCGCTGCGATGGAGAAAATCTACTACATCGGGCCCTCGTTCCGAGCGGAGAAGTCCCGCACGACGCGCCATCTCACGGAGTACTGGCACGCGGAGATGGAGCAGGCCTGGGTCGGGATGGACGAGGTGATCAAGCACGCGGAGGGCGTGATCGCGCACGCGTGCAAGCGGGCCGCGGAGGGGGCCCCCGCCGAGGTCGAGACCCTCGGTCGCTCGCCGGACTTCTTGAAGCGAGTGACGCCGCCGTTCGAGCACATCCGATATGACGATGCGCTGAAGATCCTCAAGGAGAAGGGGATCGACATCGAGTGGGGGAAGGACCTGCGAACGCTCGAGGAACGGGCCCTCACGGAGGGGAAGGCGAAGCCGATTGTCGTGACGCATTATCCTGCACTGTCGCAGGCATTCTACAAGCGACGCGACCCTGAGAACGCGAACTACGTGCTCGGTTTCGATGTGATCGCGGGCGACGATGTCGGCGAGCTCGTCGGCGGCTCCGAGCGGGAGACGGACCTCTCCGTCCTGGAGAAGAGCCTCCACGAACAGGGGGAGAATCCGAAGGCGTACGACTGGTACCTCGACACTCGGCGGTACGGAAACGTGCAGCATGCGGGGTTCGGAATGGGCGTTGACCGGCTAATCCACTGGATCTGCAAACTCGATCACATCCGCGACGCGATCCCGTTCCCGCGGACCCCGGCGCGGTTCACCCCGTAGGTCCGAGGCGCCTCGCCCACAGAGGTATGCTGCCGGGCGTCAGTGCGACGTTGATCGCAAACAAATCGATGATCAGGAGTAGCCAGGCGGCATTTCGTCGACCTGAAGTTGTCAGCCGAGGAGGACGCTCAGCCTTTAACTGGGAATGGGATTCCTCATCTTCGGGACGGGGAAATGGACGCGCTCACGGAACTTGCCGAGGAGCACGCGGACTTCGTCGAGAAGCTGAGCGAGCTCGAGGCCGCCCTCGACGAGATGATGGAGAGCCACGCCGCCTCCGACGAGGACATCGAGCTCGTCGAGGAGTCGATCCGGTTCTTCGAGGAGGAACTGCTCCCCCACTTTGAGCGCGAGGAGAAACATCTCCTCCCCGCCCTGGAGAGGAAGATCGGACGGTTCGGCACGCTCGTGAACGTCGTCGCGTACGAGCACGACGAAATCCGGCGGGAGGTTCACAAGATCAAGGAGGCCCTCGCGGCTCTCCAGGCGAAACGGCCGGCGCCGCACCTCGCGGAAATCGAGGAGCTGAACCGTCACGTTGTTTTCACCGTCCAGTTTCTCTGGGATCACTTCCGCAAGGAGAAGACGAGCCTCTTCGCGACGGCCCGAGAGGTGTTGAGTCCCGAGGAGCTCGAATCAATCGGCGTCCACTTGAGCGGGTAACTCCCTTCTTCGGGCGGCACGAGGCAAGCTGCCTCCGGGTACGCTGGAGACGATCCGAGCGCGGCTAGCGGGCCGGTGACGCGAGGCCCCGGCGGATCCGCGCCGCCTGTTCCTCAAGCTCCGCGCGATCCGCGATCCGCCCGAATCCGGGGGTCGGGCGGAGGCCGAAGCCGTCTCCCGCGAACCGCGGGATCAGGTGCAGGTGGGTGTGGAACACCTCCTGGCCCGCCTCCTCCCCGTCCGCGAGGTACATGCTGACCGCGTCGCATCGAAGTCCGCTGTGTCTCAACGCGAACGAGATTTCCCGCGCGGCTTCGAAGACAGGCCCCGCCTGGCCCCGAGGGAGATCCTCCAGGAACGCCGCGTGGGCCTTCGGGATCACGAGCACGTGTCCCGGATTCATCGGCTGGATGTCCATGAACGCGAGGGTGTCCGCGTCCTCCCGGACGATGCTCGCCGGGGCCTCCCGCCGAACGATCGTGCAGAAGATGCAATCGCCGCTCATCGTTGGATCACTGGCGTTTCGCCGACGGCCCGAGGATCCGCTCCGCGATAATGAGCTTCTGGATCTCGTTCGTGCCCTCGTACAGTCCCAGGACGCGGGCGTCCCGGAAGTATCGTTCCACGTCGAAATCCCCGCTGAACCCGTACCCGCCATGAATCTGAATCGCGCGGTCCGTCACGCGCATCGCCATCTCCGCGCCGAACAGCTTCGCCATCGAGACCTCCTTCGTGTTGTCGAGGCCGAGGTCCCGGAGCTGCGCGGCTCGCAACGTGAGGAGGCGCGCGGCCTCGACCTCCGTCGCGCTCTCCGCGATCATCTCCCGGATGAGCTGGAAGTCCCCGATCGGGCGGTTGAACGCCTTCCGTTCCTGCGCGTACTTCGTCGCCGCCTCGAGCGCCGCCCGCGCGACGCCGACGGCGCCCGCCGCGATCCCGAGGCGGCCGTTGTTCAGTGTTCGCATCGCCTGCTCCCACCCGTTCCCGCGCTTCCCCACGAGGTGGCCATTCGGGATTCGACAATCCTCGAACGCGAGGTCTGCCGTCGGGCTCGCCCGGAGGCCGAGCTTCGTCGTCGTCTCGACCTTCGTGACCGTGAACCCGGGCGTCCCCTTCGGCACCATGAAGCACGAAAGGCCTTCGTGTCGCTTCGTCCCCGGCTCCCGTGCGTACACGAACACGTAGTCCGCAATCGACCCGTTCGAAATGAACCGCTTCTGCCCATTCAGAACCCATTCGTCCCCCTCCTTCCGGGCGGCCGTCTGGAGGTTTGCGGCGTCGCTCCCCGCGTCCGGCTCCGTCAGGGCCCACGCGCCGAACCTCACGCCCTTCGCGAGCGGCACGAGCCACTCCTCCTTTTGCTCCTCGGTTCCGAAGAGCATGACCGTCGTCTCCGAGAGGGACGTCTGCACGGAGATCGTCGTGCGCACGCTCGATGACCCGCGGCTGATCTCCTCGACGAGGAGCGCGAACGAGACGTAGTCCATCCCCGCGCCGCCGTACTTCTGCGGGACGGGCGCGCCGAGGAACCCGAGCTTCCCCATCTTGTCATAGAGGGACCGCGGGATCTCGCCGTTCGCCTCCCAGTCCCGCGCGTGGGGAATAATTTCCTTGTCGACGAAGTCCCGCGCCGTTTCCTGGACGAGCCGTTGCTCCTCCGTCAGCCGGAAGTCCATACGCCCACCGCCCTGCTTGAAGGCAGGAGCCCGCTTAAGACTTCACCCCGGGAAGCCTCGGGCCGTCCGCGTCGGTGCGTCACAAGCCGATGAGGACCGCGGAGGCGATCTACATCTTCTCGATCCTGAGCAACGAGCGGCGCACGCAGCGCGGGGTCGGCGAGGTCGCGGGCGCGGCCGAGGTCACGGTCCGGAACCGGTACAAGGAGCTCACGGACCGGCTCGCCATGCGGATTGAGCGATAACGCGAACCTCGGACACCGTCGGCTTGATAACCTCTTAGGGGATGCCGCGGCCGGGGAAACCAAGTGGGCGTCTACGAGGCGGTGGTCTTCGTCCACGTCCTCGGCGTGATGGGCTTCCTGCTCGTACACGGGATTTCCCTCGGCGTATCCCTCCGGCTCCGCAAGGAGCGCGATATAGTGCGCGTGCGGGCCCTCGTCGAATTCTCCTATGCGAGCGTCGGCGGAACGCACATGTTCATGTTCGTCATCATCATCACGGGCATCGTGCTCGGCTTCATGGGTCCTTGGTGGGGCATGGGCTGGATCTGGACGGCGCTCTTCCTGTTGTTCGGCATGTGGGCCTTCATGTACGCCCTCGGTACGGCGTACTACGACGAAGTCCGGAGGGCCGTCGGGGCCACTCCCTTCTACGGGGCGAAGAAGAGACCCGCACCGGCGAACCCGGACCCCGATCGGGTGAACGCGCTCCTGTCGTCGTCGAGGCCCGTCCTCCTGTCGGCGGTCGGGGTCGTGGGCCTCGCGATCCTGTTCTGGCTCATGATGTTCAAGCCATTCTAGTTGGCGACGATCGGGCGAGCGCCAACGACGTCGAGCTCTCGACTCCCGAACCGTACTCGTGCGAAACGGCGTGTTCCGGCACAAGCAGGGGATACGGGCGGGACAGCGGCCCGATGTCGAGGTATCTAACCTCCGGGATGTGCAGCACGCGATTGTCGACTCGCGCGGGAAACCTAGGCCGGGGGAGGCGCGAGCCCAATTTGCCAGACCACGCCGCCCTGGATCACGATCACCGTGCCGCACGCCTGGCAGCGGTAGAAGCGAGCGGTCGCGTCCGTACCGATGTACTCCCGATTCTCATGGGAGCACTGGGAAGGCTGGGGCGTCTCGAGCATCGTTTTGATTTCGGCGGTCCGCCCTTAAGCGGATTGTGTAAGTACCGTCGCGGCGCGAAGGTTCAATTTGAACGGACCGATGCCCCGGCGATGGCGGTCCTCCACGACCGTGGCATTCTCGAGGCGATCGAGGCGAACCGGGTCCGTATTGCGGGGTTCAATCCGAAGAACCTCACGCCCAATGGGTACGATCTTGCGATCGCCGAAGTCACCGTCGTCGGCGGGACGACGGAGACGTTTCGGGTCGGTACGGCCAAGATCCCGCCGTTGACGCGGTTCGCGGTATCTACGGTCGAAGTCGTCGAGCTCGGGGAGGACATCACCGCACAGCTCTGGCTGCGGACGACATGGGCCCGCCGTGGCGTGCTCGCCTCGTTCGGCAAGGTTGACGCCGGCTTCCGTGGGACCCTCACCCTGCCGGCGTTCAATGCGAACTCGTCCGGCACCCTCGAGATCCCGATTGGGGAGCGGTTCGCGCAAATCGTGTTCGAGGACCTTGCACGCCCCGCGGAGAAGAGGTACGGCGAGCGGTCGGGGCAGTGGCAGGACCAGCGCGGCGTCCGCCTCAAGTGATCCCGAGATCGATTGCGAGATGCACCTTCCCGGGCGAGTATCCCCGCACGATGCGGGTCGCGGCGATTTCCGCCATCCGTCCGGATAGCGTGACGATTTCGAGTGCCTCCCGCCCCGCATCCTCGACGAACCCGCGCTCTGCGATCGTGTAGTAATGGACGACCCCGCCGCGCCGGACGGAAAACGCTGCAACCCCGAGGAAGTTCCGCGCACTCTGCGGCAGGTCCATGATGACCCGATCGACGGGTGCGAGGCGGGGCAGGACCTCCTCGCCGCGCCCTTCATGGACGACGACCGCATCGGCGCGGTTCCGACGGATGTTCTCCCGGAGGAGCTCGACCGCGAGGGAATTCGCATCGATTGCGTGGACGGTTTTCGGTCTCCGAGTCCTAGCGATGAGGATCGCGTAAGGCCCGACGCCCGCGAACATGTCCACGGCGACCTCTCCGTCTGCGACCTGCTGCGCGACGCGCTTACGTTCCGTCCCCAACCGCGGGGAAAAGTACGCACCCTCGACATCGACCTCGTAGCGGAGACCGAATTCGATGTGCTCCGTCCGCACGCGAGGCTCGCCCGCGATCACGCGCACCTTGCGGATGCGGTGCTCGCCCTCGACGCCTTCGTCGACCGCCACTGCGCGGAACCTGCGGCTCCAGCGGAGGATCGCCTCCCCGATCTGCCCTTCGAAGGCCCGGAGCTCCTCTGGGAGCCGAAGGATCGCAATATCTCCGATCGTGTCGAAAGCCTTTGGCAGAAGCACTGCGAGTCGCACGGGTAGAGAGACGAGGTCACGGTAGCTCCGCACGGGCGTGAACCCCTCCCGGAACTTCCGATCGAGGTTCCGGTACCCCACACCAACGGTCGCGGTGACAGGAATGTAGAGAACGTCTCCTTCCCGCTCGATCTGCAGATCCTTCCTCAGGAGGCCCATCTCTTGGAGCGTCCGGCGGACCTCCTCCCCCTTCGCCTTTGGGACTTCGACGCACAGTGAGCGCATATCCGCGCTCCGATGCGGGCCAGCATATGAGGAACTTTCGCAGCCCACTTATACGCCCGGCCCGTTTGGAACCTCGGTATGTGCCCCATGCGCCTGCGGGAAGTCCTCCGCCTCGTCCGAACGGGAGACCCCACCCAGCTATTCCGCCGGTACTTCGTGAACACACTGTTTGACTCGACCTTCGTCGTCCTCGGGATTCTCGCGGCCTCCGCCTTCGCCCGCGACCCGAACATCGATCTCGCCCTCGGCGCGATGTTCGGCGCCTGCCTTGCGATCGGAATCTCGACGGGAGTCAGCGTGTACGAGGCGGAGCATACGGAGGGTGAGATTCGCCTCCGCCGGCTCGAGCGGGCGATGCTGACGCGGCTCCGGGAGACGGAAGTCGGTCTCCGGATCGAGGCCATCCGGTTCGCCACGGCCCTTGTGAATTTCCTCGCGCCCCTGTTCGTCGTGAGCGTCACGGGCGCGCCGATCGTGCTGTATCGCCTCGGCGTCCTCACCGATTTCATCGTCGCGGCGGGCCTCTCGAGCGCCTTCGGAATTGGAATTATCTTTGGCGCGGGATACTACCTCGGGACCCTGACGGGCAAGCGGCCGTGGCGAAAGGCGGCCCGAATGACCCTAGTTGCGATTCTCACACTCGGCGCCCTCGTGACCTTGGAGCGCTTGCTCTAGATGGGAACGTTCATGGTCGGACGCGCCGTGGTCGGCTCCCGTGGGCGAGCTCGCCTTCATCGGCCTCGGGCTGTTCGATGAGAAGGACATCACCCTCAAGGGCCTCGAGGCGGCCCGCGATGCCGACATCGTGTTCGCGGAGTTCTATACGTCGAGCCTTCGGGGGACGACCCGCGAAACCATGGATTCAGCCGATTCTCTGGGACCGAGTCTGGGAACTGGGCGCCAAGGTCCAGTGAGGGGGTACGGGCGTGCCGGGATTCGAACTTCGCTTCAAACGGAAATAATTTCACCGCGTTGCGAAATCTGCGCCGACCCGCGCAAAGGCTTATGCGAACGATACCCCATGTTGTCTCGGTGGGGAAGGTGGAATACTGCGGGTCATGCGGAACCGCCGTCGGCGATAAGGCAGAGTTTTGTGGGACGTGCGGCGCCCGCGTGCAGCATCAGGCTGTACCGCCCCCAACCCTGTCCCCGGCCGGCCTCCCGCCCACGCTTCCCGTGGGACCTCCACCTCCGCTCCCGCCCATGGGAGTGCCATCCTACGCGGCGCCGCCGCCTAGGAAATCCCGAGCAGGCCGCATCGCTCTCGTCGTCCTCGTGGTCGTGATCGTCGTCGCCGCGGTCGTGGTCGTCGCCCTCAGGGGGCTCCTTTCTACGGCCTTATCGCCACCCGTCGCGGTATACAGCCGACCCACGCCGTCGTCGACGGATACCCCGGAATCGATCATCCCCGGGACGGCGGCGGGCAGGACGCGAATCGACCTACAAACGAACACATTCTCCAACGCAGTGGATGCTCTTGGAACCTACGACGGGGACATTTTCATTGAGGTCACGCGGTTCGTTTCTTCCGGGGACGCCTCCTCGTACCTGAACTCCATCCTCTCCGATTTCGAGGGGCAGTCGGGATCGCGCACCTCTGTGAGTGCGGCCGATCAGCATTGGTTCGCCTTCTCGGGCTCGGGGGAGAGCATCTTCACTTGGAGGAAGGGGATCTGGGTATTCGTCGTAATCGCACCAAGTGAATCGTTGCGCAACCAGGTCGCAA
>Ga0209619_10001146_pt1 | contig 19289 bp, 16 predicted proteins | sample Rifsed16ft3_FD_184011 | JGI IMG/M metagenome (GOLD analysis project Ga0209619, IMG submission 184011) | Soil microbial communities from Rifle, Colorado, USA - sediment 16ft 3 (version 2) | ecosystem: Environmental > Terrestrial > Deep subsurface > Rock core/Sediment | place: Rifle, Colorado... | reverse complement strand
TGTAAAAATTAACAGCCTGAGTTATGATGCAGTCATTGAAAGATTAAAAAATGCCTCTTAATGAGGCTGTCGTTATAACTTACGAATTCCTGAGATTAAGCACCATAATGCGCATGTCGGTCATTTCCTCAATAGCGAATCGTATGCCTTCTTTACCCATGCCTGAATTTTTTACTCCACCGTAGGGCATGGGATCTGAACGCCAGGTCGGAACATCGTTTATTATTACGCCGCCAACCTCAAGTTCCTCAAAGGCTTTGAATATCCTTCCTATATCTTTTGTGAATACCCCTGTCTGCAAGCCGTACCTGGAGGTATTAATCTCTTTCAAAACTGCATCAAAATCCGTATATTTTGTAAGTGTAACCACAGGAGCGAATACCTCCTGTGTGCAAACTTTCATCCCGGATTTAACATTCGTGAGGACGGTGGGTTCAAGGATGGAGTCTGTTCTGCCGCCTCCGGAGAGAATTTTTGCTCCGTCATTTACCGCTTCTCTTATCCATTCCTCTGTCCGTTCTGCAGCTGGAAGGTCTATCATTGGTCCGATATCCGTTTTTTCGTCCATTGGATTTCCTAACACGAGTTTTTTCACCCTTTCAATAAAACTTTTTGCAAATTCATCGTGTTTTTTCTCATGAACAAATATCCTTTGGACCGATATGCATGACTGCCCTGCGTAGGCGAAGCCCCCGGAGACGCACCGCTGGACAGCGTAGTCTAAATCGGCATCCTCGTGTATGATCACGCCAGCGTTTCCTCCAAGTTCCAGGGTTACTTTTTTATCCCAAGCCTTCTGTTTTAATGCCCATCCTACCCCATCGCTGCCGGTGAAACTCAATTTCTTAATCCTCTGGTCAGCGAGTATTTTTCCGGCAAGTTGTGTGGAACTTGGCATAACGCTGATCCCGCCTTTTGGCCAGCCAGCTTCATCTATAATTTTTCCAAGCAGCAGGGCCGCAGAGGGCGTTTGTGATGCAGGCCGGACAATGATAGCGTTTCCGCTGGCAAGCGCTGGACCGACCTTATGGCATACAAGGTTCAACGGGAAATTAAATGGAGTTATCGCAAGTATAATACCCAGCGGGAAACGCCTGATAATGCCTGCTCTTCTTTCCGAGCCCTCATTCCATTCAAGGGGAATATATTCTCCGTAAAGCCTTTTTGACTCTTCTGCTGAAGCAGTGAAAGTTGTTATTGCTCTATCAACTTCAACCCTTGCGTCCCTGATGGGTTTTCCGGCTTCCAGGACAATTATTTTTACAAACTCTTCCTTCAGTTCCGTGATTTTCTGTGCTACTGTGCTTAATATCCGGTATTTTTTGTAGTCCGGCAGCCGTCTTGTTTCCTCAAAGGCTTTCTCTGCCATTGACAGAGCAAACTCGGCATCTTTTTCGGCCGCTCTGTGGACCAGAGCAACCACTTCTCCATTGTACGGATTTTTTACTTCAAATTTATCCGCTGACCTGCGCCATTCTCCGCCGGAAAGAAATTTAGCCTCTTTAGGCATAGAGGTGCTTTATTATTTTTTCAGGTCTTCAAACATTTCTTCGTGCTGAACCTCTTCTCCAAGTATGTGGCATACAATCTGATAGGTTACGTGGTCTTTGCCCATTGTCTTTGCAGCAATCTTGTTATATACCTCAATAGCGCCTGCCTCCGCTTTTGTAACGATATTAATTATAGTGTCGTAATCATCTGTGCTGGTTGGCAGTTTTGGATATTTGTCATTTGCATTTTTTTCAAGGTCCATTGGATTTCCAATGGGTAACCCGCCGAGTTCAATGATTCTGTCGGCAAGTTCGCCTGCATGCTCTTCCTCATCCTTCGCGATTTTTTTCAGGAATTCGCTCATGTCTTCATATCCCGGTCCTGTCACAATTTTTGCGAGATACCAGTACAAATAATAAGCAAGCCATTCATCCGCGTATGCCTTGTTCAGTTCATTAATTAGCTGTCTTACATCAAGTTCTACAATCTTTATTCCCCGTTCTCCCATGTTTATCCTCCTTTATGGATTAATTATATATCCTGATTATAGTATCGCATGTGAGTCCTGTCAATTTATTTACCACTTCCGTTTTGCCTTTGCTTCATCATAATATTTTTTGTAAAGGATACGCCATTCATCCGAGCCTTCCGGTATGGACTTTTTTTGTTTTTTAATTTTTTCCCTTGCTTCCGTTTCAAGGATTTCATCCCACCGGAGGTACTGCATTGTGGTCTCCCTGATTATCCTGAGTGCCTGCGTTTCATCAGTAAAATCAGCGAGCCCTTCTTTCTTTAATCCTTTTACTAAAAGAACGGAGATATGATTTATTTTTTGTTCTGTAAGTCTCATGGGTTACAGAATTAACCCCCGCTCTCTCTCTATTTGCCGTTTGATCATGTTAAACATTTTCTGGTAGTCAATCTTCCCGCTCTGAACCTCTTTTTTATGGCTCTCAAGAATTTTTGACACTTCTTCGTCAAGCCTGTCTTCCACCATAAGTTCATCAATGAATATTTCTTCCATTTTTTTAAATACCTTTTCTCTTTCTGTTTTAAGTTCAATAACCCCTCCGGATATAAACTTTTCAACTATGTTCTTGCAGAGCAGGCCGACTTCTTCCTTTCTGAGTCTCATTTCAGCCAATCCCTCCATCTGCCAGAGATCCTTCCTTCCCTTTTGTATCTCAGCATGGCATGGCTGCAGTTGCATTCCTTTTTTCTGTCTGCTGAGATGCGGAGCACCTTTAGCATTATTTCAGGCAGGATTTCTATGGAGTGCTTCACTTTGTTTTGCAGTCTTGCCGGGAGCGTGCCCTCAAATAATTCCCCTTTTTTGTATTGCAATGGTTTTACGCCTTCCGCATAATTTGAGATATAACAAATTACAGCATAGCAGATCTCCAGCTCCTTTGCAAGGAACACCTCCGGCACTACTGTCATTCCTACTGCGTCTCCGCCGAGCATTCTGAATGCCCGTATCTCAGCAGGGGTCTCCAGTCTGGGCCCTTCTGTGCATACATAGACCCCCCCGGCCCTGTATTTGTGCCTGGCTTCTGAGAGTACGGATTTTATTGCTGCCGATATTTCCGGACAAAACACCGGATTCTGTCTTATAAATCCAAGACCTTTTTTTTCAAAGAAGGTATAGATGCGTTTTTTTGTTAAATCCATAAGATCGTCGGGGATGAAAAACATTCCCGGTTTTAATCTGTTTGAAATTGCACCGGGTCCGCTCCAGGATAGGATTGTGTTTACGCCAAGGGTTTTTGCTGCATAAATATTTGCCGGATAATTCACCGCGCCGGCGATTTTTGAGTAGCCCTGTTCCCCGTGCCTGGATATAAATCCGAATAGTACGCCGCTTTTTTCATAAATACGCACAGGGTTTGAGCAACCGTAGGGTGTTTTTATTTTGAGCGAGTCAATCTCCCTGCCCCAGGCGGTTTTTTTTAGCTCGTATGCCTTGCTCCCGCCTATGATAAGAGCGGATATTTTATGATTTTTTCTTATCCCCATTAATGTCAATCCGGTTTGACAATTGCAATCGTATATTTATTCATATCAAGATATTTTCGCGCAACCCGGATGATGTCAGATCTGGAAATGCTGTTTATCTTTTCCGGATATTTTTTGTAAAAATCGTATCCGAGTTTATAAATTTCATTGAATGCAATATTTGTTGACTGGGAAGAACTTGTCTGGAGTCCTATCTCAAAGTTTCCGATAATGTATTTTTTTGCCCTGTCCACTTCTTCGTCAGTTACACCGTCTCTGAGAACTTTTTCTATTTCATTAATCAGCCCGTTGATTGCGCGTTCTTCCTTTTCCGCGCTTGATGCGATGTAAAAGGCAAAGTAACCCTTCTCAATGCCCTCTGTGCTTAAGGCGCGCACATCATAGGCAAGGCTCTCCCTGTCCCTCAGATTGACAAACAGCTTGCCGCCCTGTCCCGAGAGAATCGCTTCAAGCACTTCAAGCGGGTATCTGTCTTCGTCGGCTAAGGTTGCGCCGAGGAATCCGAGCATTATGTGGGTCTGCTTTTTTCCCTTTATTGTTTTTACTGATTTTTTAACCTTTTCCGGCGGGATTATATCCTTTATTTTAGGCTGCTTGAGTTTCTTATCCGGCAATCCCGAGATTTCCCTTTTTAGCAGCTCAAGCATCTTATCCGCTTCAAAATTGCCAACAGCAACCAGAACAAGGTTTTCAGAGACTGCGACCTGCTTGTAGTAATCAAGGATATCTTTTCTTGTAATTTTTTTAACGGTCTCCAATTCGCCGAGGATGTCCCTGCCGTAAGGGTGGTTCCCATAGAGATCCCGGAAGAACATTTTAAATGCCACCTTTGCAAGTTCATCATCCTGGTTCTTTATCTCTTCCAGCGTTTCCCGCTTTATTTTTGCTATTTCTGATTCATTGAATGCTGGATTGATCAGAATGTCGGTGAACAGATCAAGGCCTTCAGCGGTGAATCTTTTTATAAACTGAGAGCTGAGTCCAATGGTGTTTTTCCCGGTGAAGCCTGATATTTCTCCTCCAATGGATTCAACCCGCTTTGCAATATCTTCTGCATTCATTTTTTTTGTTCCCTTTGTCCATGCTCGGCCGAGAATGTTGCTTGCGCCGTTCTTTTCAGGTTTCTCAAATCTGAGTCCGCCGATGAATACTGCCTGAATGGCAACAATGTCGGAGCCCGGATTTTCCTTAACAATCAGAGTCGCTCCGTTTTTGATAACCTCGCGGATTGTCTTTTCTCCGGTTCTTTCTGTTCTGCTCTTTTCCGCTTCGGGTTCTTTCAATGCGGACCGGATTGCTTCTTCTGTAAAGGATGCGCTCTTTGGGCCAAGAGCCGCGACAGCCAGATTGCTGTTCCTGAGATATTTTTCGGCCACCTCATTAACCATTATCCCTGTTACCGCGCGGATTCCTTCAAGGTATTTTTTCTCGTAATTAATATCTCCTATTACTGATTCAAAATAACCCAGCTGCCGCGCCTGACCCTGTATGGTTTCGCGATGGTAGATTAGGTCGGATTCAATCTTAAGTTTCGCTCTTTCCAGTTCTTCTTCGGCAGGAGGATGCTGCCGTATTTTGATGATTTCCTCCCATATTGCTTTTACTGCTTTTGATAGATTTTTTTCGGTAAGCGATGCGCCGATAATGAAAATCCCCGGGTCCTTTGGTGTGTAAGTGTAGGAGTAAATTGAATTTACTAATTCTTTTTCCCGTTTAATCTCATTATAAAGCCTGGAGGATTCTCCTTCTCCGACTATTGATGATAGGATATCCAGTGCATAAGAATCTTCGTTCTCAATTCCCGGAATGTGAAACCCCATATTTAGTTGGGTCTCCGCAACATCTTCTTTTATTATTATTTCCCGCAATTTTTCCTGCCGGGGTTCTTCGGGCCTTTTAATTCTCTTAAGCCCGTATGTTTTGAATTCCTTAAAAGCATTCTTTGTCTTTGCAACTGTCATCTGCGTATCAATATCGCCGGCAATTACAAATGTGATATTGTCAGGGGCGTACCATTTGTGGTAGTAGTCAAGAACTGTTTTTCGCGATGCATTTTTAACGCTTTCGGAAAATCCGATGATAGGCCTGCGGTAGGGATGGACTGCGTATGCTTTGTCAAAGAGTGCGTTCATAACCCTTGTTTCAGGAATGTCAAGGCTCCTTTTTATTTCCTCCACAACAACCTCTTTTTCTTTCTCAATCTCCGCAGGGTCAAATGATGAATGCTGCATCGCATCTGAAAGTATGTCGAGCCCTGTATCAAAAAACCTGCTTGCTATTGTGAGATAAAATACGGTTGAGTCGTATGTTGTGAAGGCATTTATGTAGCCGCCGCTTGATTCAACCTCTCTCGCAATTTCACCAACCTTTCTCTTTCCGGTTCCCTTGAAAAGCATGTGTTCAATAAGATGGGAAATGCCGGCGATATTGTCCGATTCGTCTGCGCTGCCAACCTTTACCCATGCCTGGAGCGCAACCACTGGAGCGCTGTGATTTTCCTGGACTACCAGTCGCATCCCGTTGTCAAGCGTGGTAACGAATGTTTTTGTTCCGTCTGCCATAACAACTCCTTTTGGTAAATAACCTTTCGCAGTGAATAATAAAAAAAGAATGATTAAATATTTTAAATTCCATATCTTCATAATATTAGATTTTAGTTCAAAATTGCAAAAATGCCATAAAAATATGAATCGTCTTGTAATTGCGTTACCATTTAAAATTAAGATAACGTATCATCGTTGGCGGGCGGTTGATTAAGAAATTTTTCGTCCCCGACGGGATTCGAACCCGTGTTACAGGCTTGAAAGGCCTATGTCCTTGGCCGGACTAGACGACGGGGACAAAATTTGTAACAGGCAAAATTTTATGAGCCGCCCGGGATTCGAACCCGGGACGCCCGGCTTAAAAGGCCGGTGCTCTACCACCTGAGCTAGCGGCCCAGATAAACAATACATTTTAATCAAAGATTAGAATAATGGCAAGAAAATTCTGTTGATTTAAATGCGTTTTTAAATTCATTGTATCAACTGGTGGATAATGATATAATTCTAATAAGATATAATGCGCAACTTATAAAAAGCAGACTAAGTGATGGCGAAATTTCTTTTCATAAAATGCGGAAATATGACCAGAATGAACTATGGAGTAACAACGCCGCTTGGTGTTATGTATCTTGCCTCTGTAGTGAGAAAAAAGGGACATCTGGCGAAAGTTTTAGACATGAGATTTGAATCTCAGAGGGCAAAATTAGACATTACAATGCGGGAATTTTCTCCGGATGTAATAGGGCTTAGTGCGATCACTATTGAAGCGGATGCAATGCATGGAATTGCGGCGGAGATTAAGAAAACTTCCCCGCGTGTTGTTATTATCGCTGGCGGCCCGCACCCAACATCTTACCCTCGGGAGGTTCTTTCAGATAAAAATATAGATTTAGTCTGTCTTGGAGAGGGAGAGGGGGCTGTTGAGGATATTAGCGTCCATCTGGACAAACAAGTTGAAAATATTCCCGGGATTGCTTTCAGAAGGAATGGCGAGATAATTTTGAATCCGATCCGGCCATATCCCGATAACCTTGACGAAATTTCTTTTCCTGCCTGGGATCTCATTGATATTGAAGGGTATTCAAGGGTAAGTTCAATGTCCGCTATAGGGTTCCGGCGATATATGGGACTTTTCACATCCAGGGGCTGTCCATACAGATGTATATACTGCCATAATATCTTTGGCAAAACATTCCGTTCCCGTACACCGCAGAATGTTATAGCGGAAATGGAGAGTCTTGTGCGAAACTACGGAATCAGGGAATTTGAAATTTATGATGATATATTTAATTTGGATAAAAACCGGGCGGAAAAGATTTTTGATTATATAATTGAAAAAAACTTAAATGTAAACATCTCTTTTCCAAACGGTTTGCGCTCGGACTTGCTTGATAGGCCATTTATTGAAAAAATGAAAAAAGCCGGTGTAAATTATGTGTCTATAGCTGTAGAGACAGCTTCAGAGGGAATTCAGAAACTCGTTAAAAAAAATCTTAATCTTGATAAAGTAGAAGAAATCATAAAGATATGTACAAAATTACGGATTTTTACGAGGGGTTTCTTTATGCTTGGCTTTCCGACGGAAACCGAAGAAGGCATAAAGAGGACGATTAAGTTTGCATTGCGCTCCAGACTTCATACGGCAGGGTTTTATATTGTTACGCCATTTAAAGGCACGGAATTATTCAGGTTTATCGGAAAAAATACAACGACTGCTGTGCCGTTTAGAGACCATGATTATTTTACAGGTTATTTTAATTTGAGCGAGGTCTTATCAAAAAAATTGTTTTTATATCAATGGATTGCAATAATCATTTTTTATCTGCATCCAAAGCGTTTATTCCTTATTTTACGGGATTTTCCCAATAAAAAATTCCTTCTTTACTATGCATTCAAAACCATTACTGGATTTTTCAAGGTTATGAGAAGGGGCAATTGATCAGGTATGATAAAATATAGTTTTGCGGCAACAAAATATGCGCTATGCGAATCAGGGGAAAGTGAGTGCGCGCGCTTTTGATCAACTCCTGCCCGGAGAGTTCCAGCGGAACAAACCCCTCCTCAATTTACCCTCCGCTGGGATTGCTTTATATCAGCAGTGTGGCTAAAATGGCCGGCAAGGAAGTGCGGGTGATCGATCTGAATGCGATTGAATCCGGCGCTGACTATGTTCACGAATATATTGATAAATATAATCCAGATGTGATAGGAATTTCTGCAAATGTGCTTACTGCTCAACCGGCTGTTGAACTGGCGAAATCAATACGGAAGGCATTCCCTGCAAAAGCACTTATTGCGGGCGGTCCGATGCCGACGGTGTTGCCTGAATTGTTTCTTGATTGCTTTGATGCCGTTGTAAGGAATGAGGGCGAAATTGCATTTAACAGGATTTTAAACGGCGAACCATATGAAAATATTGACGGGATATCATATAAAAAATCTGTAACGGTCAACAACCGTCCAGCAGAATTGATTGCCGATCTTAATAAATTGCCATTCCCCGCGTACGATCTGCTTGAGCCTTCCCTTGTCCGCTACAGGTCGCGTGCGCGGGCATTGCCGTCTGCGCCTATTTTGACAAGCAGGGGCTGTCCATACAGATGCACGTTTTGCAATAAAAGCATCTTCGGGTATAAATTCCGTGCGCGGAGCCCTGCAAATGTCTTTGCGGAAATTATGCATCTTGTTCAGGAATTTTCTGTGAAACAGATTGACATTCTGGATGACAATTTTACTCTTGATATACAACGGGCTGAGGAGATCCTGGACCTTATAATTGACAAGAGGCTTGGCCTTTTCATTAACCTGCAGAACGGAATATGCGCGAACAGGGTGGATGAAAAAATCATCCGTAAAATGAAAAAAGCCGGCGTTTACAAGGTTGGCATTGGTATTGAATCCGGTAGTTACAGTGTCCTTGAGAACATTAAAAAAGACATAAATCTGGATCAAGTGAAAGAGATAATAAAGGCATTCAGACGCGAAGGAATTATTGTTTATGGATTTTTTATGCTCGGGCTCCCGGGCGATACCCCTGAAACCATGAATGAGACAATAAATTTTGCCGTTGAAGCTGATCCCCATATTGCAGATTTTTCCATGACAATTCCTTTTCCTGGGACAGAGCTTTATGCATGGGTTAAAAAAAGCGGCAGAATGAATATTGACAATATGCTTGGTTACGATAACGGGTTTTTTTCGGGGAGGACTTATTTTGAAACCGCTGAAACAAGATCATCGGATGTGGAGCGATATTTCAGTTTGGCATACAGGAGATTTTATTTCAGGCCCGGGAAGATTTACGATATTCTCAGAACCATTAAGAGTTTTAATGAATTGAAGTGGACGATTGAATCGGCTTTCTCTGTTGCCCTTGGAAAGTAGAATTTAGCTGAAAATCCGGATAATTAAAAGCGAGCATTGACATCAGAAGAAGCATGGCGTATATTATAACAGTGTAGGTATGGAGCGTGATTACTACGAAATACTCGGTGTGGCGAAAGGCGCTGCCGAGGATGAAATCAAGAAGGCTTACCGGCGTCTTGCTAGGAAATATCACCCTGATGTAAATCAGGGCAAAAAGGATGCAGAACAGAAATTTAAGGAAATAAACGAGGCATATCAGGTGTTAAGCGATACTGAAAAAAGAAAACTCTATGATCAGTTCGGCAGCAAGGCATTCAGGGGCGGTTTTGATCCCTCAAGAGCATATCAATATTCCAGCGGTAATCAAGGCGGATTTGACTTTTCCGACTTTATGGGATTCAAAATGGATGATGGGGCGGGCGGCTTTGATTTCCAGGATGTGTTCAGCGAACTTTTCACCCGGACCGGCGCCTCTAAAGAAGCCTATTCACAACAGGAAGACATTATAGGGAATGTCACAGTCACTCTTGAAGATGTGTTGCACGGTGTGTCAAAGAATATTTCTGTGCGACGCAGGAGCAGGTGCTCCGCCTGTTCCGGCACAGGAATAGGAAGTGGAAACCAGCGGTCCTGCCCCGAGTGCAAGGGAAGGGGGCATGTAAAATTAAAACAAGGATTTTTTGCCGCAACAACTGTCTGTCATGCGTGCAGCGGCAAGGGCGTAATAGGAACAGCATGCAGGACATGCAATGGCGCCGGATTGAGCGAAAAGACGGAAACTATCACAGTTAAGATTCCCCCGGGCGTTGATGAGGGGACAAAAATAAAAGCAGGCAGAAAGGGCCACGAGTCACGGCGCGGGGAAAGCGGAAATCTTTATCTTGTTGTAAATGTTCTACCCCATCCTGTATTTCAACGCAAGGGCGATGATATCTACACCGAGATGCCTGTTAGCTTTGTTGAAGCCATACTTGGCGCGAAGATTGATGTGCCGGCGTTGGAGGGAAATGTTGCAATGACACTGCCGCAAGGTACGCAGTCGGGACAGCTGCTCAGGCTGCAGGGCAAGGGTATGCCGAGGTTAAAAAGCTCAGGCAGGGGCGATGAATATGTAAGGATTAAGATTATGGTTCCCAAGGATATTGATAATAAATCAAAGGATCTGCTGCTTGAATTTGACAAAAGGACCGGGTTTAATCCGAGGAGAAACTAAACATGAAAGATTTTCATAATATGAACTAAAATTTGGTATATTTTAAAAATTCAGGAGGATATTAATAATGAAAAATACATTTAAGACAACAATTTTGTTGACGATTTTAACAGTGATATTAATAGTTTTTGGCAATATAGTCGGAGGCAAAAATGGCATGTTTTTTGCATTAATGTTTGCTGCAATTATGAATCTCGGCGCCTATTGGTTTTCTGATCGGCTTATCCTGGCGATGTACAGAGCAAAGGAAGTCTCTGAGGCGGATGCTCCGCGTTTGCACAGGGTGGTTCAAAACCTGGCGCTGAAAGCAGGAATTCCAAAGCCAAAGGTTTATTACATGAATTCCCCATCGCCAAATGCATTTGCAACAGGAAGGAATCCGGCGCATGCTGCTGTGGCAGTGACAGAAGGAATAATGAACCTTCTGGATGAGCATGAACTTGAAGGTGTGCTTGCTCACGAAATTGCGCATGTAAAGAACCGCGATACGTTGATTTCCGCTGTTGCCGCAACCATTGCAGGCGCCATCGTGATGATTGCAAACATGGTAAAATGGGCGGCGATATTCGGTATGGGACACAGGGATAATGACAGGGGCTCCAATCCTTTTGCCCTTCTTGCATTAGCGGTTGTTGCGCCGCTTGCCGCAACGGTTGTTCAACTTGCAATATCCCGCACCAGGGAATTTAAGGCGGATGCCTCAGGCGCGCAAATTGCCGGATCGCCTATGGGGCTGGCGGGGGCATTGAGAAAACTTGAAAGCGCAAGCAGACTGGTACCTATGGGTGCGAATCCTGCTACCGCACATTTATTTATAGTAAATCCGTTGTCTGGACGCTCTTTTTTAAACCTGTTTAGCACTCATCCGCCTATAAAAGAAAGGATTGCCAGACTGACTGAGATCAGACCTGAATAAAAGAGGAGGCATTTTTTGATTGACCTTGGACAATACAGGGAGCGGCTTTCAGAAAAAGCGTACCAGGTAATTGTAAAGGCTATTGAAGAGTCTCAAAAGAGACAACATTACTTTCTGGGGCTTGAACATATATTCCTCGCCCTTTCTGAAGTGGAAAATGGCATCTTTGATGGCCTTATGAAACAGTTGAGCGTTGAACCCGACTCCATCCGTGAAGCAATCAGGGACCAGATAAGGATCTCCAAGCAATACCTCGGCGGCAATATGAAGATTCCTCCTGAGACAAAGGCCGTTTTTCAGCTTGCCTGGGACAGGGTTCAGCACAGCGGAAGGCAGACTATTAGCACAACAGACCTATTTACAGCTATCTTCTTTGAGAACAGATGCTTTCCTGCTCAGCTGCTTAAGACCTTCGGTGTTGACCATAGGCAGGCTGTGGAGGAGATCCTTCATCAGGCAAGAAAGAAGGAGGAGAAGGAGCGGGAGCTCAAAAAAAAGTTTGACCTGCCGATCTATCTGAAGCAATTTGGCGTAAACCTGAATCGTCTTGCATATCTTGAAAAACTGCCTCCTGTAATTGGCAGGGAAAAGGAAATTGACCAGATGATAGAAATCCTTTCTCATAAAGAAAGGAGCAATTCCGTTATGCTAATTGGAGACGCAGGGGTTGGAAAGACAGCGATCGTAGAAGGTCTTGCCCAGAGGATTGAGCTCAGGGCGGATACTGTTCCGTTGAGAATAAGGAACAAGCAGGTTGTAAACCTTCAAATGAATACCCTTGTAGCAGGGACAATGTTCAGGGGTATGTTTGAGGACAGGGTTGAAAAAATTATCAAAGAGGTTCGTGAAAAACAGAACTTTATACTGTTTATAGATGAAGCTCATACCATAATTGGCGCAGGTTCTGCTATGGGCGTTCCCAGTGATGCGGCAAATATTTTCAAGTCATACCTCTCCAGGGGTGAGATTCAGATCATAGGGGCAACGACATCCGGGGAATACAAGGAATTTGTTGCTGACGATGAGGCCTTGGCAAGAAGGTTCCGTGTTATACATGTAAGGGAGCCCGATAACAACAAGTCAAGGCTGATTCTTATGGGAATTAAACCCAGGATGGAGAGAACCTACGGGGTTTCAATTACCAACGAGGCTCTTGAAACAGCTCTTGACATGTCAAAGAGATACAAACGCGGGGTGAAACTTCCAGATAAGGCAATCGGCTGGATTGATACGGCCTGTGTAAAGGTGGAGATCGCAGAAAAAAATGAGAGTGTAACACCAGAGGATATAATAAAGGTGATCTCGGAAGATACCCAGATACCTATTGACCTTATCACAAGGGATTCATCCGATAGGTTCAGAAACTTTGAGGAATTGATTTCAAAAAGGGTTGTTGGGCAGAATGAAGCAATCAGGGCTCTTTGGAACAAGTTGAGGTTAAATAAGGGGCCACTTAAGGAGAATTATTCAAAGCCTGACGGAGTGCTCCTGTTTCTTGGCCCAACCGGGGTTGGTAAAACAGAACTTGCCAAAGCGCTTGCAGAGGTGTTGTTCGGCGATGAAAACAGAATGGTCAGGCTTGATATGTCTGAATATAGGGAATCAGGCGTTGCTGTGGATAAACTTATTGGTATGCCGCGGGGAATTGTCGGTTCTGAACGGGGCGGTATTTTGACAACCCTTATTCGCGATAACCCATATACTGTTTTACTCCTGGATGAAATTGAGAAGGCCCATCCCTTTGTGCTGAGTCTTTTCCTTCAGGTTTTTGATGAGGGTTGGATTACAGACGGAAGGGGAAAGAAGGTTTATTTTTCGGATACGATAATTGTTATGACAAGCAATCTTGGAGGCGATGAATTCAGGAAGCTTTCGCATCCACTTGGTTTTCTTGATGAGGCGGAAAGCAATCTTGACGGAATAAAAAAATCGGTAGTTAAGGAAGCAGAGCGTGTTTTCTTCCCTGAATTTCTGAACAGGATAGATGATATGATTGTTTTTTCGCCGCTGACAAGAGATGAGGTTAAAGAGATAGCAAAGATGCACCTCAAAAAACTCAAAAAAAGAATGATTGAAGAAAACAAGGGCATTGAAATCCGGGATGAAGCGATTGACATTCTTATTGACAGCGGTTACAGCCTTAAGTACGGCGCAAGATATTTAAAAAGAGTAATTGACGATATGATAAAAATTCCCATAACCCTGCACTGGAAAGAGGGCAACTATTTCAAAGTTGGTACAGGGGACGGTCATATCGCGATAACATGGGAATGGCGGGAGTTGCCTCTTGATATGTCCGGCATGGAGAATTTTGAAACAATGTTATCGTAACAAAATTTCTTGACATATCTGGATTTAGGATTATTTTTTAAGAAAGGCTTGGTTTGCCTTTATTTTTTTGAGAATATTCGGAGGACGAAGATGATTGAAGTCATAAATTTGGTAAAGCATTACGGGGAACATGTGGGGATACAGGATATTACCTTTAATGTCGATAAAGGGGAGGTGCTCGGTTTTCTGGGGCCAAATGGCGCGGGCAAAACCACCACCATGAGGGTTCTTTCCTGTTATATGCCGCCGAGTTCCGGAATCGCCAGGATTTGTGGGTTTGATGTTTTTGAGGAATCTCTTGAGGTAAGGAAAAAGGTTGGTTATCTTCCCGAACATCCGCCGCTGTACCTTGATCATACTGTTATGGATTATCTGATGTTTGTTGTTGAGATAAAGGGCGTCAAAAAGGATAAAAGAAGGGTTTTCCTTGACAGGGCCGTGGAAAAATGCGGATTGGGAGAGGTTAAAAACCGTCTTATTGCCAACCTTTCAAAGGGATACAAACAGCGGGTCGGCATTGCCCAGGCGCTTATTCACGAGCCTGAGGTGCTGATACTTGACGAACCGACGATAGGACTTGACCCTAAGCAAATAATTGAAATCAGGGAACTTATCCGCGCTCTCGGAAGCGACCACACCATTATTCTCAGCACACATATACTGCAGGAAGTGACAATGCTCTGCAAAAGGGTTGTGATAATCAACCGCGGGAGACTTGTTGCGGCGGATTCCCGTGAACAATTGTCTTCTCAGGCTGCAGGAGTAACGAGGGTTTCGTTTAAACTCCGGAAGCCTCCGGATGGGGTTGCCGATTCTATTAGAGCGCTTGAAGGTATTAAGGATGTTGAAGATTCAGGGAACGGGAATTTTATTGTTGAAATGTTACAGGGGAAAGACACCAGGGAACTGATTGCATCCACTATTGTTAAAAACGGCTGGGGACTGCTGGAGATGAAGCCGGTTTCTCTATCTCTGGAAGAAATTTATGTAAAGCTTATTGCCTGAGGAGGATCCATGAGAAATGTATTTTATATTATGCGAAAGGAATTAAAATCGTACTTCACGTCGCCAGTTGCTTATGTTATCGGCGGAATTTTTCTGAGTATTGCGGGCTATTTTTTCTACAGCATTCTGACCTTTTTCTCCCTCCTTTCCCTTCAATACATGCAGTCTCCGTACATGATGAATAATCTTAATCTGAACGAGATGCTTATTCGTCCTCTTTATGGAAATATGGGGGTGATACTTCTGTTCATTGCCCCGCTTCTGAGCATGAGGATAATTGCCGAAGAGAAAAAACTTGGAACAATAGAATTGCTTTATACCTCCCCGCTGCGATTGAGCGAAATTATTACAGGGAAATTCCTTGCCGCACTATCCGTTTTTATTATAATTCTGATACCCACGCTGGAATATCCTGTTGTTCTCCTGCTTGGAGGTAATCCCGATACAGGGCCGCTAATAAGCACATACATTGGTCTAATCCTCCTCGGCGCGGCATTTATCTCCATCGGATTGTTTACCTCTTCCATAACAGAAAACCAGATGGTTGCCGGGGTATCAGCATTTGGCATACTACTCCTCCTCTGGGTTCTGGGCTGGGCAAAACAGAGCGTGGATCCGCCTTACGGAGACATCCTTGGCTATCTCTCGTTGGTGGAGGATCATTATGAGAATTTTTTAAAGGGTATTATTGACACGAAGGATATCATCTATTATCTCAGTGTAGTCTTCTTTGGGCTGTTTCTTGCTCAGAGAGTCCTCGAGTCCAGGAGATGGAGATGAATATATCCGTGATTAATGCCAGCAAAGGGATGTGCATACCCCGCATTAAATTGAATTGCGCAGATGGAGGTAGGAAATGAACAGAGGATACAGATTAATGCTGATAATTTCACTGGTGTTTATTATAAGTGCGCTGGCGGCATATTTAATCAGACCGGCGAAATGGGAGTGGATTCCGGCTGGCATTGGTTTAGCAGGGTTTATGGTCGCTGGCATTAAATATAAACACAAGGTGCTGGAATTTCTGAAATTGAGGAACACTATCTACGGAACAAATACAGTTGTAATTATTGTTATAGTTCTTGCGATGCTATCTATGGTGAACTTTATTGCCTACAGGCACCCTGTCAGGGTGGACCTTACAGGATCCGGAATATACACATTGTCAGAACAGACAGCCACTCTGCTGAAAAATCTTAAACAGGATCTGAAATTGATTGCCTTTGCCAAAGAGGGATCAAGGGCTAAAGATGAAATGGGGGATCTCTTCAGGGGATACCAGTACAGATCGGATAAGGTATCCTATGAATTTTACGATCCGGAATTGAATCCGGATATGGTACAGAAATACAACATTACCCAGCTAAACACAACAATAGTCGTTTCCGGCAGCAACCAGACGAAGATTGCAGAGACAAGAGAGGAAGCATTAACCAATGCAATCGTAAAGGTTACACGGCAGGGGAAGCAGAAGATTTATTTTACGTATGGCCACGGAGAGGGCGATATTGACGATAACGAACAAAGCACCGGCTTTGGTATGGCTGCCAGAGCGCTGAGGGATTTGAATTACGAGGTGGAAAAAATTAATCTGTCTTCTCAGCAATCTGTTCCACTGGATTCAACGGCAATTATTATTGCCGGCCCCCGGAAGCCGTTCCTCAGGAATGAGATTGATCTGCTCGGAAACTATCTTAATTCCGGCGGCAAGGTTCTTGCTCTCATTAATCAAGACATGGGTAAATCTTATGATGATCCCACGCTCTTTCAGTTGCTCGCGGGATATGGAGTTGAAATCGGAAAAGATATAGTTATTGACAGGGAGTTGCGGCTTTTCGCAGGACCGTCGCTGGGTGTGGAGCCGCTTGTCTTGCCATCCGGCAGCCACGCAATAACAGAACCAATCAAGGGCTCAATTCTTTTTTCCATTGCGCGTTCAGTTGATTTCAAGTCTGATGCGGCGGATGCAAACGGTATATCCATAGTTAAAACTGGTAAAACAAGCTGGGCTGAAACAGACATTGAGAGGTTAAGGACAAAGAGAGAAGCGCTTGAAGATAACATGGATAAAAAGGGTCCGGTATCTGTTGCTGTTGCCGTATCAGTAAAAACGAAGGGGAAACCGGATGATGCCAAGAAGGAATCAAGGCTTGTTGTAGCCGGGGATTCTGATTTTGCGGACAACCGGCTCTTTAATAATCTTTTTAATGCTGACTTCTTTTTGAATTCTGTGAACTGGCTTGCAGAGCAGACAGACCTGATTTCAATAAAGCCAAAGGAGAGGGAGGCAAGCAGAATATTTTTGACAAAGGAACAAAGGCGGTGGCTTGCAGCAAGTCTGGTTGTAGTTCCCCTCGCTTTTTTCTTCGCCGGTTTATTGACATGGAGAAGGAGACGCAGGCTGTAGGAGGATCGTATGAGATTCAGAAACACCTATATCCTTGCCGGAATTACAATGCTTGTTGCTGCCTATATTGCCGTTGTTGAGGTGCACCTTAAGAAGAAAGGAGAATCCGCAGCAGAGAAAGCAAAGAAGGTTTTCAATTTTGATGAATCTGCTGTCAGGAGCATAACGATCAGCGGAGCAGGAGGAGAAATACTGCTTACAAAGGTTGGGGTGGACAGATGGTTGATTTCCAAACCGTTAAATACCGGCGCCGATGAGCAAACTGTCAAAAGCCTTATAACTTCAATAATGGAGCTTGAACGAAAAAGGGAAATTCCGGAAAAACTACAGGGAAAATCCCTGTACGGCTTTGACAAGCCGCAGGGAGAAATCACAGTGGAGACGGAAACTGCAACTTTTTCATTGATAGTAGGAAACATTAATCCTGTCTCCGATGCATTGTATATAAAAAAGCCTGACGAAGATAAGATAATTCTATCATTGCGAGGAGTGGACAGTTATTTGAGCAAATCCGTTAACGATTTCAGGGATAAGAGGGTTTTGAGATTCAAGAGCGATGAGGTAGAGACTATTTCCATATCCGGCGGCAGGCAGCACATCCTTGTGCAGAAGAAACAGGATGGGTGGTGGATTGTTGACCCAGTTAATGTTATGGCAAGCAATGAGGAGATTAACCGTTTGTTTAGCGCCCTGGACGGACTGCGGACAGACAGTTTTGTGGACGACAAACCCCGCAATCTTAATGTATATGGCTTAAACAAGCCACAGGCGAGCCTGACCCTGCTCTTAAAAAATAAGGGCATTCTTGTTTTTTCAATTGGCAAACTGAACGATAAGAAGACGGGTATTTACGCAATGCGAAGTGGTGACTCGTCTGTGTATCTGGTGAGAAAGTCAATTTTGGAAGACATAGTCAAGGATCTCAATGACCTCAGGGAAAGGCGTCTTTTCGGCATCAAGCCTGATGATGTGAAGAAAATTGAACTGGACAGATTTGGCGAAAAAGTTTTGTTTGAAAAAGACAACAACGGAGAATGGAGTGTCAACGGCCTTAGGGGGAAGAATTACGAGATTGAAGAACTGATCAGAAAACTCAAAGACCTGAAGGCAGAGAAGTTTCTTGATAAAAACAAAAAGTTAATAAATGTCTCCGGATTAACTAATGCCGGTATAGTGGTAAGAATACTGATAAAGGGTTCAAAAGATCCGTTGATGCTGGAGATTGGCAATGACAGTGGAAATGACGTCTATGCAAGCAATCCGGGAAAACCATGGATTGTTACTGTGAATAAGAGTATTAAGGACTTTCTGCTTAATCCCGTCTCATATTTTCAGGAAGAAAAAAAGCAAAATCTTAAAGAATAGGGCCTATTGATTTTATTTGGAAAGAATATTATATTCTAATCTAAGAGAGGTGACTTATGTCAGATGTAAAAAATGATAAGGATTCCAGCATTGAAGATAAACAGAAAATAAAAGATATCCCAGATGCCAGTTTTTCAAATTTTATTCTGTCATTGAATGCTCAGGCCCTTGTGTTTTTGGGTGTTCTGCCGCATCCAGAGACAAATAAGATTGACGCAAATATACTCATTTCAAAGCATACAATAGACCTTCTTGAAATACTTAAGGAAAAAACAAAGGGCAATCTTACGCAAGAAGAAGCCTCTCTTCTTGACGAAATTCTTTTCAGGCTAAGAGTAGTTTATGTTGAAGTGCAGAAAAAAGGAGAAAAAAATCATGACAAAAAAATTCAATTGGATTAAAGCCTCAACATTGATGTCAATTGCCATATGTTCCATTGTGGCAGGCATATTGATTTCATCAAAGGTAGGGATAACTCCTTCAATAAGCGGAGAACCATTCTGGAAGGAAGGTAATAACGATTCGCCGGAAAAGGTTGATGTGAAAAATGGCGTTATAACCTCCTTTTCAGGTATTGTTAAGAATGTCCGCCCGGCAGTTGTCAATGTTTTTACCACAAAAGTAGTAAAACAGAAG
>Ga0209619_10001138_pt1 | contig 19316 bp, 11 predicted proteins | sample Rifsed16ft3_FD_184011 | JGI IMG/M metagenome (GOLD analysis project Ga0209619, IMG submission 184011) | Soil microbial communities from Rifle, Colorado, USA - sediment 16ft 3 (version 2) | ecosystem: Environmental > Terrestrial > Deep subsurface > Rock core/Sediment | place: Rifle, Colorado... | reverse complement strand
TCGTGTCGCAGTCCCTGCAGTAGGCCTCTCGTGCTTGGTCGCCCTCCTGATCTCCCTCCAGGTTTTTGCTGGCCAGACCCTTGAAATAACCCTCTACCCTTGGATCGTCGCGGGAAATCTCCAGGTCCCCGTCGGCTTTCTCGTCGATCCGCTCTCAACGGTGATGATGCTGACGGTCACCGTCGTCGGCTTCCTCGTCCACGTCTATTCTATTCGATACATGTATGGGGACCCCGGTTACGCCCGCTACTTTACCTACCTCAACCTGTTTCTGTTCGCCATGCTTGTACTCGTACTGGCCAACAACTACTTGCTCATGTTTTTGGGCTGGGAGGGGGTGGGGCTCTGTTCCTATCTCCTCATCGGCTTCTGGTATGAACGGAAGAGCGCCACCGATGCGGGGAACAAGGCATTTATCGTGAATCGGGTAGGGGACGCCGGCTTCCTGCTCGGCCTCTTCCTGATCTGGACCACCTTCGGGAGCCTGAGTTTCGCCGAGGTGTTCCCTAGAGCCGAACAGGGCCTTGAAGCAGGATCGACATTGGCCACACTGATTACCCTGGCGCTTTTCGTGGGGGCCGTCGGAAAGAGCGCTCAGCTTCCCCTCTACGTCTGGCTTCCGGATGCGATGGAGGGCCCTACACCCACCTCAGCCTTGATCCATGCGGCGACCATGGTGACGGCGGGGGTCTATATGGTGGTACGATCGAGTCCCTTGTTCAGCCTGGCCCCCGACACTGCAAATCTTGTGGCGATCGTCGGCGCCGTCACGGCCGTCCTGGCCGCCAGCATCGGCTGCGTCCAGAGCAACATTAAGCAGATCCTCGCCTACTCGACCATCACCCAACTGGGGCTCATGTTCATGGTGGCTGGGCTTGGGGCCTACGCGACTGCGATGTTTCATCTCGTTGCCCACGCTTTTTTTAAGTCGGTGCTGTTCCTCGGGGCCGGATCGGTGATTCAGGCCCTTCATGGCGAGCACGATATCCAGCGCATGGGAGGACTGGCGCCACACATGCGCCTGACGGCATACGCCTTCCTGATCGGAGCCCTGGCCAGCGCCGGGATCTTCCCTCTGGCGGGCTTCTGGTCCCAGGGTCAGGTCTTTCTCGCCGCGTTCAACCGCGGCTATTACTTCGTCTGGTTGTTGGGCCTCTCTGCGGCGTTTCTCACCGCCTTCTACATGTTTCGTCTCTACCTTCTTACCTTCAGCGGACGCTTCCGGGGAGACTCCCACCACGTCCATCATCTCCGCAAGGCCCCCGCGAATATCTGGATCCCTTTGGTCATCCTCGCGATTTTTTCGATGGTCATAGGGTTCGTAGGCGTCACACCGGAGCATGGAGTCTTTCATGCCTTCTTGGGCCAGGGTCTCCCAGAAAGAACTGCTCAGGGGGCCAATGCGACCCTAGGATCATCCGTCGGTCTCTTGCCGCTCGGTGTGGCATCGATAGGGATGGGCCTTGCGTATCTCTCGTATGCACAGTGGTGGTCCTTGCCGGATCGCTTCCGCACGCTCTATGTAGTGCTCTTTCGTCGCTACTATGTGGACGAGATCTACTATGCCGTTTTCCTGGATGGATTCCGTCGCCTCTGCCGCCTCTTATGGAAGATCGACAGGAAGATGATCGATGGGACGGTCAACAAGGTTGTCGCCTTGGTCCTCGGAATGAGCGCCAGATCATCGAAGGTCGATGAGCGGGTCGTAGATGGAGCGGTGAATACGGTCGGTGCCTTCGTCGTGGGGTCGAGTCGTATCTCTCGGAAGGTCGATGATGCGGTGATCGATGGAGCGGTGAATACGGTCGGGGCCTTCATGCTGGGGACGAGTGATATCTCTTGGAAGGCTGATCGAAAGGTGGTGGATAGGGCGATCGATCTGATGGCCGAGCTCAGCCAAGGCATGAGTGATGTCTTGCGGCGGGTCCAGACCGGGTTGATCCAGAACTACTTTATGGCCATGGTCTTGGGCATTCTTCTGATCGCAGGCTTCTATATGATCTTTCGATAGTTTGATCCCTTGTCGCCCTGGCTAACGTTCGCTCTTTTGTCCCTCCACTACCGGATCTTGTTTTTTCGCTTGACTTCACTGGCTGGGCTCGATATGTACGTGGTTTATACCAATTGCGCCCCTCTAGTGTCCGCCATCTGGATTGCCAAAGATTTACGGAAAGTTAGGGTTTAGGGCGATCGCGACCCGCTGCCGGAAACTACTCCAGGCGGAACCTTATCCGAGAGGCATCCCGAATCCCATTGGACGACCGGGGCTGGCGTCATGACTCGGACGACAGGCCAAATTAACCGAGATCCGGAACGCTATTATGAAGTTCGGAAGGGACTTCGTAGGTCGGGGCTCAGCGGATGCGGGGGGTTTTTATCCTTAACAATGGCTTGTAGTCCGGCTGATAGACGTGCCCAACCCCGCCGAGCACCAATTGGCTCAGAATCGAGAAGGTGCCGAGATCGTTAAGCTGAAACGGGATCACCTCAGCAACCTGGCTTGCGATCAGAAGGGCCTTACCGCGCGCGGGGTGTAACACGTGACCGAGATGCTGCCGCTCATCCGGGATAATCTTGTAGCGCCACCCATCCTGTTCTTTCTCTTAGGTTTTGTGGCGCAATTGGTCCGGTCAGATCTGGAGATCCCGAGGGAGATCGCCCGGACACTGTCCATCTACCTGCTGATGGCTATCGGCTTCAAGGGCGGCGCAGAGTTGGCGAAGAGCGGCTGGACTGTCCAAGTGTTGGTGTCGTGCGTCGCAGTGGTGGTGCTCGGCGGGCTACTCACAGTCTTGGCCTTCGCTATCCTCCGAATAGTTCTCGGACTAACAGCCCTCAACGCCGCGACCATTGCGGCTCACTACGGTTCCGTCAGCGCCGTGACCTTCATCACAGGCGTGGTGTTCCTTGAACGCGTAGGGGCGTCGTACGAGGGGTTTACCGTGGCCCTTATGGCGCTGATGGAGTCCCCAGCGATCTTCGTGGCCGTCCTCTTGGCCCGGCGGGGAAGGGATGAGCAGGTGCCAAAGGAGGGGGGCTGGCTCTCGAGGAAGGTTATCGAGGAAGCGCTCTTCAACGGCAGTATCGTTGTCCTCACCGGGAGCCTGATCATTGGCGCGGCGACGGGGACCAGTGGGATGGAGACGGTGCGGCCGTTCCTGATCGCACCGTTCCAGGGAGTTCTCACCCTCTTCCTTCTGGACATGGGCCTACTGGCCGCCGCGCGCGTTCTTGCGTTCCGTCGGGTGCCCTGGAACCTGATCGCCTTCGGCCTGGCGTGGCCGCTCATCGGTGGGGCTCTGGGCCTGCTTACCGGCTTCCTATTGGGCCTCAGCCCTGGCGGCACGATGATGGTGATGATCATGGGGGCCAGCGCGTCCTACATCGCGGTCCCGGCCGCGCTCCACTTGGCCCTGCCCAGGGCGAACGTCGCTTACGGCATTACCCTGGCGTTAGCTGTGACGTTTCCGCTGAATATCTCCGTGGGGATCCCCTTTTACTACTGGATAGCTAGCGTGGTCGTTAGCAGGTGACGGAGGAGTACGTCGTGGCTAGTTTGACCCCTAAGCAGAAGCTTGAGATTGTCATTGAGAAGCTCGAACTGGATCAGGTGTTGAAAATCGTGGTGGCCGCCGGGGCCTCGGGATACACGGTGATCCCCGTCGTCCGGTCGATGGGACGCCGTCATGGGGTGCGGCAAGACGTCGGTATCGGTGAAATCGAACGGAGCAAACTGGTGCTGGTCGTGGCTAGCGCGCCGGTGGTCGCTCGGATCATCGAGGGTGTGACGCCCCTCCTGACAGATTTCCCGGGAACCCTGTGGGTCTCCGATGTCCAGCAAGAGGAGCTTCCCGAACAGATGGAAGACGCGAATTTGATGTAGGGAAGAAAAGTCCTTTCCGCACTGGGGTACTGCTGCGACAACCAGATCTTTTTGTCCGGGCGCCGGTGGGTTCCTGTAGGTGCGGCGAGCCGCCACGGGCCGTGCGACCCAAGAAACCGGCAACAGGTTGTTTGCCATAACCGGGGGTGTAAGCCTTATGCTTAGGGATCGCGAGAAGCCTGACCACTCCCTTTCAGAAATGGCCACGGATCAAGAGGGCCGATCGGGAAGGGAGGTGGTCGAAGGGGAGCGGCAACGCTTCCGGTGGCTTGACCTCCTTCGTCCCCGCGACGAAAGGGAGGATGCTGAAGGCGAGTGGCACCGCCTACGGTCGTACGTCGCTCATGCGGCCAGAATCTTATCTCCCAAAGGACCGATAGATGGCTTTGTCGCCCAGAATCCCCTACAGTACCTTGAACATCTCCCGTTTGACGCCGCTGTTCGCGAAGCCCATCGTCTGTTGGGCGGGCAGGGGTACCTTTCCAATGAGGCATTTCGCCGGATCTATGTCACCGGCAGGATCACCAGACACGATCTTATGCGGGCGTTGGATGCCCAGGTTCCCCACCTTGCCGGCCGCCCCGCCGTGGAGGTGGGCGGGCGGAAGGTGGACGCGAAAGACGTCCATTTCGCCCAATTGCTCCATGACATTGATCCCTTGCCTCATGGCGCGCTCCGGTGGCAGATCACACATGGAAAAGCGACCAGGCGGTTCCGCCAAGACCTGCCGCCTGATGCCCGCCTTGCCCTTCTTCACTGGGCTCGCCGCAATCTTCAGAGAGAGGACCAGCAGGAGCTGGAGGCCTATGCAGTCTCGACCCTTTGGGCTGCGGTCCTTGCTGCGCTGGGGCTCGACCATCAGGAATCCTTGGAAGATAAGGAGGCGCAGACCGAAGAGGCTCTGCTGGGTCGTGTCCTCGGGGTCGCCAGGGACGGGGGGACGCCGATCCCCATCACTGATCAGACGAGGGCCGTCATTGAAGCGGAGGTCATCTCCCAAGGTGGACGTGAGGAGAGGCGCTTATGCGAGCGTGTCGCAACCGGGTTGCGCCCTGAGGAACTGACCAGGGATGGCTTCGAGGCGCTGGAGGAGCTGCTCAGGCTTCGCGGGACTGATTTGGCTGGACGGCGACGGCTCACAGGACTCCGGCAACATGATCCTCGCATCGGTCTGGCGCAACGCAGCCACGAGACCCTCGAACGTGACCTGAGATCGATCGGTCCAGAGGGCACGCTGGGCGATTTCTGTCAGAGGATCACGGACGCGCGAATAGTGGGGTCAATCAATGACCAGATGATCAGGTGGTGTGGCGCTTTTCTCGACGAGGGCCTTGCCGGTTGGCCGATGCCCTACCGCGAGCGCGGATTCTATGAGGCGTGGCGGAGGTTGGCGGAACAGGATCACACGTTACGGTTCCTGGGGGTGAAGCACTCCGCGCACAGAATCCGGAAGCTCCCGCCCCATCCAGAGGATGCCGTCATCCTCCTCCTCCGGACGATGGGCATCCCGGAGGAGCAGTGGGCGGCATACCTCACCCACCACGTCGCCGCCCTCCCAGGCTGGGCCAGCATGGTCAGATGGCGGGGAGCTCACCCAGATTATGAGATGCAGGAACACCATCCGATCGACCTTTCGCAGTTTCTGGCGGTACGCCTGTTCTACGAGGCAGAACTGGTCTCTGCCTTGTGCCGCAGGGAGTGGGGGATTGATGGGACGGTCCCGGCTCTCCACGACTACTTCCAGAATCGCCCTGAAGAGTATTTCGCGCGGGCGCAGGTGGCCGAAGGCGACTTGCCTGACGCGTTGGCCGTTGCAGTCGTACGGACAGGCCAGGGAGCGATCGACTTGTACTGGGATGCCCTCGCCGATCCCGCCTATGGGAGGATGCGCAGGGCCAAGGGCCTGAGCCGGGGAGATCAATGGTTCAGGTATGCGGAGATGCTCTACGTCTACCGACAGGGAGGGGGGCACGGGCACAATGACCTCCATATAGTTTACCACGACGCCTGGCGACTATTTCAGCTTGCCCAGCTCCTTGGGCTGTCGGCCGACGACATCCGGCCGCTCTCGGCGGGGAAGGCGACGGCCTTGCTGGCCCTCCTGGACGACCTTCCTCCCGCCTCCCATGGGCCGATCTGGCTTCAGGCCTACGAAACCCACTATCGGGAGCAGCTCCTGTCGCTCATCACAGGGAAACGGAGACCTGCCCGGAATGGGACCCGTCCGCAGGCACAGGTCATCTTTTGTCTGGATGTGCGTGAGGAGGGCCTCCGACGCTACATCGAGGCCCAAAGCGAGGCGTATGAGACCTTCGGGACCGCTGGCTTCTTCAGCTTGCCGATCATCTTTCGCCCGCTCTCGGACGGGGGAGAGAGGGACCTGTGTCCCATCGTCATCAAGCCACGGCATGTCGTGGTCGAGGTGGTCCGTCCAGGTCACAGGACCGGGGAGCATCAACGCGAGCACCGAACAAAATGGAAAGAGGCGCTTCATGGCCTGTACCACCGGCTCGAGACCAATCTTGCGACAGCATACTTCCTCATCGACCTCTTGGGGATCATCTTTGGGTTCACCATCGTCGGAAAAACCGTGCTCGTCCGTAAATGGGACGCCCTGAAGAGCACCCTCCGCCACCGGATCATCCCGCGTGTGCCGACCGTTCTCCTCCTGGACGGACCCAGAGAAGAGGGAGTGAGGAAGGAACTCACCGCGACCCAAACGCCACGCCAGGATGGATTGGTTGAGTCCCGGCCCGCTGCTCAACCTGCGCAGGGCCGGCTGCTGCACTTCTCCCATCTCGAGCAGGCCGATATCGTGGAGGCGCAGTTGCGCATGATCGGCCTGACCCAAAACTTTGGCCGCCTGATCGTGTTTTGCGGCCACGGCTCAACCACGGAGAATAATCCCTACGCGTCCGCGTATCATTGCGGCGCCTGTGGTGGAAACCGGGGCGGGCCCAACGGTCGTGCGATAGCGGCAATGGCGAACCACCCCGCGGTGCGGGCCCTGCTACGCCAACGCGGGATTGCCATCCCGGATGACACACATGTTCTGGGGGCGGAGCACGACACTGCCGCAGATCGGCTCACCTATTTCGATACCGAGAATGTTCTCTCCACACATTGGGAGGAGTTTGAGGGGCTGACGCACGATCTGTACCAGGCCGCCGCGCTCAACGCCCTGGAGCGTTGCCAACGCCTGCCCCATGCGCCGCGGGATTTAGCCCCTGAAGAAGCCCTCCGCCACGTCCAGGCCAGATCCCTGGACTGGGCCCAGGTGTACCCCGAGTGGGGTCATAGCACCTGCGCAGCGATGGTGATCGGCCGACGCCTCTTGACCCAGGGCCTTTCCCTGGATCGGCGCGCCTACCTCCAGTCGTATGACCCCGACCAGGATCCGGATGGAGCCATACTGGAGGAGATCATGACCGCGTTTATCCCGGTTGTCAGGGGGATCAGCTTGGACTACTACTTTTCCTATGTGGATAGCGGCATCAACGGTGTCTTTGGCGCTGGAACGAAGGCGTACCACAACGTCGTGGGCCTCATCGGTGTCATGCAAGGACCCAATAGCGATCTCAAAACCGGGTTACCCTATCAAGGGGTGGCTCCTCTCCATGAGCCGATGCGTGCACAGATCATTGTCGAGTCGCATCCCGCAAAGGTGGCCTCCATCGTGGAACGAAATAAGACCCTTGAGAATGTCTTCAAGAATCACTGGGCCCATCTGATCGCCTGGGATCCGGGGACCAGGCATCTTCTGGGCTATCAGGCGGACGGAGGCTGGAAGACCCTCCAGGCGGGAGAGGCAGCGATCGCGAGATGACAGGGCATTCAGGCGGGAGCTGACCGCTTCAACCCCTCTCCGCGACTCATCACCTCTTCGTAGAGCCTGGCGTCGTCGATGGTGATGGCGGCCTGGGCGGCGAAGGTCTTCAGGAGGTGGATCGTCTCCGTCGAGATTCGCGTCTGACTCGCCTTGTTGTCGGCCCCGAGGACCCCGATCGCGGCCCCCCGGACGATGAGGGGCACGATTGCGAAGCACCGCGAGCGGAAGGCCTTGATCTCCGAGTACGGATGGGCGAGGCGCCACTCCTCGGGCACGGGCCCAGCGCCCTCCCAGACGATGTCCCGCCGCTCCAAGTAGGCCTTCGCGATCCCCCCACCCTCCGGGCTCACCGGGACCTGAATCTGCTCCAGCGGCTCCTCCACTCCCAGACTGGCCACGGCACGAAGCCGCGTCCCGTCGGGGTCGGCGAGGAGGATGTTCATCCGGTCGAAGCCGAGAACCGTCTGGGCGCCCCTCAGGATGAGGTCGAGGCCGGCCTGCAACGTGCGGTGCTCCTGCATGGCGACCCCCAGTTCGTACAACTCCTCGAGTCGCCGCTTCGAATCGCTGAGGTCAGAGAAGAGGCGCGCGTTTTCGATGGCGACGGCGGCCTCGACAGCCAACAGACCAAGCAGATCGCGGTCCTCTTCGGTGAACGATTGCCAGGTCCCCTCGTTATTGACCGTGAGCACCCCGACCAGTTGGTCGTGATAGAGGAGGGGCTCGGCGATCACGGCGGTGAATCCGGCCCGCTCCAGCGCGAGCGAGCTTGCGTATGGCGAGCTCCAGTAGTCGTTGACGATCATCCCCTCGCGGCGCTGGGCGACGATCCCCGGGATCTCCTCGCCGAGCCTCAGGGACCTTCCCCTCGTCCACTCGCCCGAGCTGTACACTGTTTGCGTGAGGAGCACCTTCGCTGTCTCGTCCCAGAGGTAGAGCGCGCCCGACACGGCCCCCACCAGCGATGCCGCCTTCCGGGTGATGAGGCTCGGCAGGATCTTGAGGTCAAGCTCCCGAGTAATCTCCAGGCTCATGGCTCGGAGCGCGTGCGTCCGCCTCGTTCGCTTTTCCAGCGCCCTCTCCGCCCGCATCCGCTCCGTGACATCGTTCGCGATCCCGCTGACGATCGGGGTCGCCAGGCCTTTCGTACGGAGGGAGTTGTGATACTCCAAGATCCGTTCCTCCCCGCTTCTGGTGAGAGCCCTCATGAACCCATACGCGTGGCCCTCCTTCAGGAGCCTCTCGAGGTAGGCATCGAACAGGGACAGCACGTCCGAGGCGAGGAAGTCGCTGAGCTTTCGGCCGACCAGTTCTTCCGCCTGCTCGTATCCCAAGTGTCGAACCATGGCCCGGTTGACACTAAGAAGCTTCCCCTCCAGATCATGCGTGAAGATGAGAGCCTCGCTGTGTTCCACAAGGTCACCATAGCGCTCCTGACTCTGCCGCAATGCCTCCCACGCCTCCTTGCGCTCGGTGATGTCCCGCGCAACCGTTGAGGCGCCCGTGATCTTGCCGGTCGCATCCTTGATCGGGGAGATGGTGAGCGACACGTCGAGACGTGTGCCATCATGCCTCATTCGCACGGTTTCAAAATGATCAACACGCTCTCCCCGTCTGACCTTGTCGAGAATCTGCGGCACCTCGTCGGTATGGTCTGGCGGGACCAGAACCGAGATCGGCTTCCCGATCAGCTCCTCGGGCGCGTAGCCATAGATCCTCTCCGCGCCAGGATTCCAGCTTACGATCGTGCCATCCAGGCTCTTGCCGATGATCGCATCATCCGAGGACTCCACAATGGCGGCCAATCGGGAAAGACCTTCGCCCGCTTGCCTCAACTCGATGATTTTCTGCTGCAGTTCTCGGTTGACGGCTACAACTCTTTTCGCGATACGCCGTGCCGTGAGGACGAGAAACACCGCGAGAGCGAGCACCCCGGTCGTCAGCAGTACGACGACGATCCTCGTTTCCGGGATGAAGGCTGGCGTTCCGGTAAGCACGGTGGTTGGATCTTCCCTGGCGAGGCTCGGTACAGACGCCACCAGCAGGAGACAGAAGAGAACAGCGCTGTGAATGAGCGCCCGAGGCATCGATCAATCCTCCTTCATGTGGGGTATCGCCACAAAAACTCCCGGTACGCTGGATCCGAGCCTCCTTCACCGCTAAGTCTGGGCCTCACTCTTGGGTGCCAGCCCTTTGGCATGGCCTGTGACCTCTTCGTAGAGCCTGGCATCGTCGATGGTGATGGCGGCCTGGGCGGCGAAGGTTTTCAACAGATGGATCGTCTCCGTCGAGATTCGCGTCTGGCTGAACTTGTTGTCGGCGCCTAACACCCCGATCACGACCCCCCGTACAACGAGGGGCACGATCACGAAGCATCTCGAGCGTAGGGCCTTGATCTCCGAGTAGGGAGGGGCCAAGCGCCACTCCTCCGGGACTGGTCCCACGCCTTCCCAGACGATATCCTTCCGCTCCAGGAAGGCCTTGGCGATCCCCCCACCCTCTAGGCCCAACGGGACCTGGATCTGCTCCAACGGTTCCTCCACCCCCAGGCTTGCCACGGCGCTGAGCCGTGTCCGTTCACGGTCGGCGAGGAGGACGTTCATCCGGTCGAAGCCGAGGACCGTCTGTGCGCCCTTCAAGATGAGGTCAAGCGCGGCTTGCAACGTTTGGGGTTCCTGCATCGCCACGCCCAACTCGTACAACTCCTCGAGTCGCTTCTTCGAATCGGCGAGCGCGGAGTACAATCGGGCGTTCTCGATCGCGATGGCGGCCTCGACGGCGAAGAGGCCGAGAAGATCGCGATCCTCTTCGGTGAATCGCTGCCAAGTCCCCTCATTGTTGATCATGAGCACCCCGACGACCCGGTCATGGTACAGCAGTGGCTCGGCGATCGCGGCGGTGAATCCGGTTCGCTCCAGGAACAGCGAACCCACGTATGGCGAGGCCTGATAGTCGTTCACAATCAATCCCTCGCGGCGAAGGGCAACAGTCCCTGCAAGCTCCTCGCCGAGCCTGAGGGGCTTGCCCCTGGTCCACTCCCCAAGGCTGTACCCCACCGGCGCGGAAAGGACCTTTGCCGTCTCGTCCCAGAGATAGACCGAGCCCGACATCGCTCCCACCAACTCTGCAGCCCTGCGGGTGATCAACCCCAGGAGGGTCGTGAAGTCAAGCTCCCGGGCGATCTCCAGCGTGTCATCCCGAAGCGCGTGCAGCCGCTCCGTCCGCTTCGCAAGCGCTCTCTCGGCCTGCACGCGTTCCGTGACATCGTGTGCGACGCCGCGCACGATCGGTGTCGCCACGCCTTCCGTCCGAAGCGAATTGTGGTATTCCAGAATTCTTTCCTGCCTGTCTATCGTCAGGATCTTCATAAACCCTTGGACGTAGCGTTCCTTGGCGAGCGTGTCAAGATAGGCGTCGAAGAGGGACAGCACGTCCGAGGCAAGGAAATCGCTGAGCCTGCGGCCAAGTAGCTCTTCCTCCCGCTCATACCCCAGGCGCCGGACCAAGGCCCGGTTGGCACTCAGGAGCTTCCCCTCCAGATCATGGGTGAAAATGAGGTCCTCACTATGCTCTACGAGGTCGCGATAGCGCTCCTCACTCTGGCGTAGCGCCTCCTCTGCCCGCTTGCGCTGGGTGATGTCACGCGCGGTGGTTGAAGCACCTGTAATCTCGCCGGTCGCATCCTTGATTGGAGAGACAGTCAGGGACACATCGATGTGTCTGCCGTCTTTCGTCAGGCGCACGGTTTCGAAATGATCGACCCGCTCTCCTCGCGTAATCTTTTCGAGAATCTGCACGACCTCATCGGGGTGGTCGATCGGGACCAAGACGGAGATCGATTGTCCGATCATCTCTTGTTGGGAGTAACCGTAGATCCTCTCGGCGCTCGGGTTCCAACTGACGATGACACCATCCATTGTCTTGCCGATGATCGCGTCATCCGAAGACTCCACGATAGATGCTAACCGGGACAGTGTCTCGCCCGCCCGTTTCAGCTCGATGACTTGCTGTCGCAGGTCTCGGTTGATTGCCGCAAGGGTCCTCTCGCGTTGTCGTGTCGTGCGGGCGAGGTACGCCGCGAGAATGAGTAGCGAAGCGACGAGAAGCCAGAGGGCCACCTCCGTGCCCGAGAAGGATGATTGCGTGATGGGCGCCGATGTGATCCGGCTCTCCTGGGCGAGGCAATCGATGGATATCGCCACGAGGAGGCAGGAAAGGAGGGCGCTGGCATGGAAGGCTCGGCTCATCGCTCGACGCTCCTCGTCGACAACGTCTCCGACACTTTGGAGGGCTCTGTCGGCACCGCAGTGTTGTCCGTTGGAAACCGTTCTTTTTGTTGCAGACCAACTGTCACATCAGAGGAAAGTATAGAACTTTGCGATTCGGTGGTAAAGACCTTTTGCCGAGATAAAGCCTGGCGGGATTCGTTCCATTTGTCTGCTCTCCAGCGGTATGGTATAAGGAATGCCATGACGGGCCCGGTTCCGCTGAGTCGAAGCAACCCCGGAGTGGCCGATCGGGCACCGCGGGTCCATTGTTCCTTTCTGGTGCCGGTGCTGTTCGCTGTGCCGGGCGTTGCGGCCGCAGCGGAGGGGGGCAGGGCGAGCCTGGGCCATCAGCTTGCGTTGGGCTGGGTGGCTCCATTCGTCGTCTTGCTCCTTTCGATCGCGCTCCTGCCACTGATCGTCCCTCACTGGTGGGAATCCAACCTGAACAAGGGCGCCATCAGCGCCCTGTTCGGAGTCCCCGTAGCGATCTATATCGCTCAGGTGGATGGTCACCGTCTCATTGAGACCGGGATCGAGTATATCGCGTTTATCGTCCTTCTCGCGGCCCTGTTCATCATCTCCGGTGGAATCTACCTGCGAGGTTCCCTCACGGGGACCCCCTCCGTCAATACCATCGTCCTCGCGGTAGGGGCCATCCTGTCGAATATCATTGGAACGACAGGCGCCTCGATGCTCCTGATCCGCCCCATGCTTCGCGCCAACGAGAAACGTCAACACCAGGTTCACATTATGATCTTCTTCATCTTCGTTGTCTCGAACATAGGAGGGCTCCTCACCCCTCTCGGCGATCCGCCCCTCTTTCTCGGCTTCCTTCGCGGGGTCCCCTTTCAGTGGACACTTCGGCTCCTGCCGCACTGGCTCCTGATGAACGCGGCGCTGCTCGTCATCTTCTATCTATGGGATCGGCGGCAGCTCAGGCGGGAGGATGTTGCAACCCGCGAGGCCTTGGAGCGGGAAGGTCCGGCGCAGAAACGGCTGCGTGTGGAGGGTCGCGTCAACCTCCTGCTTCTGCTCGGGGTGTTGGCGGTTGCCTTTATCGTCGGCCGGTTCGGCGAGGAGGTCGGGCTCCAGTCCGAGCATGCGCGCAAGTGGGGGCAGGTAATAGGGATGGGCCTCCTAGCAATCATGTCCATCCTCATGACGCGCAGCGAGACACGAGCGGCAAACCGGTTCACCCTCCACCCCATCGTTGAGGTGGCGGTGCTCTTCGCGGGGATCTTCGCGGCGATGATCCCCGCCCTGGCGATCCTGGAGGCTCGCGGAGATCGGCTTGGTCTTCGGGAGCCCTGGCACTTCTTTTGGGTGACCGGGGCCCTGTCGAGCTTCCTCGACAATGCGCCGACGTACCTTGCCTTCGCCACGACGGCCAGCGGCCTGATGGGGACGGAGGCGATGAACTTGGGCCAGTTACTCCAGGCGAAGAACGGGGGTATCCATGGGGAAGCGCTTCTGACGGCTATCTCCGCCGGCGCCGTGTTCATGGGGGCGAATACCTACATCGGGAACGGCCCCAACTTTATGGTCAAGGCGATCGCGGAGGAGGCGGGGGTCAAGATGCCGTCATTCTTCGGCTACATGAAGTACTCCATCGGCATTCTGCTTCCCTTATTTGTCCTGGTCACCCTGGTCTTCTTCCGCCCTTAGGATCGGAGCGCTCATGTGTGCGGTGGGGACCAGAACTGGAGCCACGGTGGAGGCCCGAGGGCATTCGTCCAGCTACACGGCTCAGAACAGAACGCTCTATCAGGCTTACGGATGGAGGAATCTGTATGACGGTAGGAATGCAGGCGACCTGGAGAGAGAGGATGCAGTGGTTCCTGTTGAAGTTGAACCGCTTCTTGGAACAATGCTATGGGGATGCAGATGTCGCGACGGGTTGCTGACCCCCCTGAACCCGGGGTGCGTGCATCCCTCAAAGACCTACGGTGCTTTCCCCAATCTGCCCTGGTTCCTGAAGCGCCGGTCGGAGAGTCAGGGACTGGGTGTGAGCCCTACCGAAGAGGAAACAGCAAGACAGTCTGCTCCGGCAGCAACCTCGCTAGCGCTCGCTTACAACGAAGTGCGCCCGTCGGTTCCACTTCCAGGTCGACTCGTCGTGACCCAACACGAAGGGGCGCTCCTTCCCGTAGCTGATCATTTTCATCCGTGTTGCGTCGATTCCGGCCGCGACCAGATAGTCCATTGTGGCCTTAGCCCGGCGTTCGCCCAGGCCCAGGTTATATTCCGCGGTCCCTCGCTCGTCGCAGTGGCCCTCGATCGTGATCTTGGCCGTCGAATTGGCTTTGAGCCATTGGACGTCTTCGGAGAGGTTCGGCTTTGCGTCGTCACGGATGTTCGACTTGTCGAAATCAAAGAAGATATCCTTGAGGGGAGAACCCTTCTCTGCCATTCCCGTTGGTCCCGCTGACGGTGCCCCCATAGCGGGTGACTCCTGAATGGACGTGGGGGGTTTGACCATCTCTTCTTTGGGCGTGAGGGTGCTGGAATACGACCGAGAAGCGTCCCCTGGTGAGGTGGTCTGGCCTGCGGTTGATGTTGACGGCGTTGCTGCTCCCGGCTGTCCCGCGCTAGGTTGAGTGCCGATATCGGCAACATCCGCGCGCTTCGGGCAGCCTGACAGCAATAGCGGGAGAGCCATCAGCAGCGCCACTGTCGGAATCGCTCTGATCCTCCGTGGTCTCATCAGCATCGCCTCCTCTGAAAGAATATCGTGTGCGGTTGAGCGGCTCTCGGTCAAGGAGCCTCACCCTGGACTGGACCTCATCTGTCGCCAGCAGCACGGGAACAGGCGTCCTGCCCGGTGGCGTGGTCTAACATGATAGAATATTTCACGGGTTTGGCATTGAAGCATCTATACTACGGGCCTGTCTCCCTGTCAATCGAATTCATGGCTGATGCCCTACTAGGCTCAGGGAATTCCCTTGCGGGGGTGACTTTGGCCGCGCTATAGTCAACCCGATGCGACCAGAACAGGAAAGGAAGAGCCTTTGCTCGAATCGGCGGGCGAGGCACAATTACGAGATCGAGGAGGTCATCGAAGCCGGGATTGCCCTCACCGGAACCGAGGTGAAGTCGTTGCGCGAGGGCCGGGCTGACCTGAAAGATAGCTACGCCGCCATCGAGGGTCACGAGGCGTACCTCTTGAATTGCCATATCAGCCCGTATTCCGCAGGCAACCGGTTTAACCCTGACCCCAATCGCAAGCGGAAGCTCCTGCTGCACCGGGAGGAGATCGGCAGGCTCATAGGAAAGGTGCAGGAAAAGGGGCTCACGCTGATACCCCTTGGGTTCTACGCGGTTCGACGCAAGATCAAGATTGACCTGGCGCTCGCCCGTGGGAAGAAGTTGTACGATAAGCGAGAAGACCTGAAGCAGCGGGCCATGGCCAGAGAAATGGCCCAACTTTCCCGCGGCCGGGCGGACCGCCAGTAATCATTGACTTTTTCCGCTTGGCGACCTACAGTGTAGGTGCTTCTCTGACTCCGGCTTCAGCCGACCGAAGCATGGCCTTTCCAATGGGGGCGCTCCGGTTTCGACGGGGGCAAGGGGGTTAGGGCTGCGTGCCGAGGTCCCATCTCCTCGTGAAAAGGTGGGAACACAAGCAACTGCCAACCACGAATTGGCACTGGCTGCCTAAGGGTGGCCACGTCCAACCTGCCCCGTCCGTCGGGCAGGATCTGGGCGCCGTCTAGACGGGCTGGCCTTCCTCTATCGCTCTGGAGAGGCGGGCGAGACCAAGTGAGCTAGCCGCTCCGTGACCCCGCCTGTGGGGGCTGGGAGGGGCGAACGAGCATTCGCAGGCTACGCACGTAGATGTCCTTTCCGACATGTCCTCGGACGCGGGTTCGACTCCCGCCGCCTCCACCACAGATACGATACCATCGCCGGTCGGTTCACAGGAACCGCCCGGCGCTGCTGTTAGTGCCGAGGAGGGTAGGTGATCCGGCCCTCAAGGACCACGGCAAATGAGGGCATCCGGTGGTCTTCGACCTTCCGGTCGGATAGGATGTGGGAGACTGTCCCGCCCCGCACCATGAACGCGTCGGCGATCAGCGCCCGATGGCAGCGCCAGTAGAGGGCCTCGGCGCACATGATGGCGGTCCGACACTGCCCGGTGAGATCCCAGAGCTCGTCGAGGCCGCGAGCGAACTCTTCGGTCTGCATGTGATCAGCGAAGCCTCGGAAGCCCGCGCTGCGCCAGCCGCCATTGGGGGATTCGCTGCCCCGACTCTGCCTGAGCCCTCCCAGCCGAGGCAGATGGACATAGCGAAGGCCGGCGTTGGGGAGAGCGGCCTGTAGCGCGTCGCGGTTGAACTGCGGGGCATGTCGCGAGCGGGGGATCGTCCGGACATCAGCGAGGCAGGCGATGTGAGACATGCGGAGGAGATGAAGGAAATCCTCCAGGCTGCGGGTCGAGTGCCCGATGGTGTAAAGCTGCCTCACAGGTGTTTCCATTCAGAGGCCTCGTATAAATCGAATCGCCAGGGTCACGCTCCACCCTGGCCCTGATTATACTCCTCACCGATCGAGAACGCCACGAGGGGCAAGCCCTCTTCGGCGACCCTTGAATTTAAACCACCAGCCTGCTACACTGTCTAATAGAGCCGGAGGGTGGATAACCTCCGACCCCGCCGCCCCCGGATGGTGTTGCGTGAAGCTTTTCTATCGGGCGCCGGCCAAGCGGGTTGCAGTAACAGAGTCGCTCAGTTAACGACACGAAGTTCTGAACCGTTCGTGGGGGATGAGATGCGTATGGGAAAGTTTTCCGGCAGGACCATGCTGGCAGTGGCGGCCTCCTGCCTGATTGTGGGAATTCTGGTCACGGCCTCGTTGAACCTTGTCCCGCTCTCGAAGGCCACCAGTGGTCAACTGTGGAGTGAGAAGCGAGAGAGCGGCCTGTTCAGCGCGAGCCAGATCTCAGACGGCAAGATCTGGGTCCGGTTAGCGAAAGAGCTGACCCCCTCGGTGGTGAATGTCAACACGACGCAGGTCGTGAAGGGGAGGGGCCGGTTGCGGAGCCCCTTCGGGGAGGATGATCCGTTCAACGAGTTCTTCAAGCGGTTCTTCGGGGATACCCCGCGGCAGTTTAAGTCCACAAGTCTTGGATCCGGATTCATCATCAACAGAGATGGGTATATCCTGACCAATAACCACGTGGTCGAGAATGCCACGGAGATCTCGGTCAAGCTTAGCGATGCCCGGGAATTCAAGGCGACGGTGATCGGAAGGGACCCGAAGACTGACATCGCGCTCATTAAGATCGAGGCGTCGAATCTCCCCGTGGTCCCATTTGGCGACTCGGAGAAGTTGGAGGTCGGTGAGCCGGTCATGGCGATCGGCAACCCGTTCGGCTTGAACCAGACGGTCACCACCGGGATCGTCAGCGCCAAGGGCCGCTTCATCGGTGAGGGACCGTACGATAACTTCATCCAGACCGACGCCTCGATCAATCGGGGCAACAGCGGTGGACCCCTGCTCAACGTCAACGGTGAGGCGGTCGGGATCAACACCGCCATCTTCAGCCCGACAGGCGGCTCTATTGGGATCGGCTTTGCGATCCCGATCGACATGGCCAAGGAGGTGCTTCCACAGCTCAAGGAGCGGGGGAGCGTGACCCGGGGATGGCTTGGCGTGTCGATCCAGCAGATTACTCCGGAGCTGGCCAAGACGTTCGGCTTGAAGCAGGCGAATGGGGCGCTGGTGTCGGACGTGATGGATGCTTCACCAGCAGAAAAGGCCGGGGTGAAGCAGGGGGATGTGATTGTGGAGTTCAACGGCAAGAAAATCAAGTCCTCCTCCGAACTCCCCCATATCGTGGGCGGCACGAGCGTCGGAAAAGAGGTCATCATGAAGATCATGCGCGATGGCGAGGAGCTGGCCTTGCAGGTCAAGGTTGGCGAGCTGAAAGACGAGCAGTTGGCCGCCCTGGCGCCGTCCTCGACGAAATCCAAACTGGGGATCGACATCCAGCAACTCACCCCTGAGCTATCCCGCAAGTTTGGAATCAAAGACGACAGGGGCGTTGTGGTCACGGGTGTCGATCCCGATAGCCCAGGCGAGGCGGCCGGTCTGCAGCCGGGCGACTTGATCCTGGAGATCAACCGGTCGAAGGTGGCCACCGTGAGCCAGGCCAGACGAGCATTGGAAAAACCCCGGCCGGATGAACCGACGGTGGTCCTCGTGAAGCGGGAAGGCAACACGCGGTATGTGGTAATTAGATCCGAAGGGTAATCGGAGGTCTCGCTCTGTGTAGGGATGTAGTCCGGTGGTGGCTCAGAGACCCCCTCGAGCACGAGTGGGGCAAGGGAAAGGAGGTGATGCGAGCAGAACGTGACGCCGTAGTGGCAGGAAGGAGGTGAGTGTGATGCCCGGCATTCCGCCAAAGTGCTTGGAATGCGGAGCCGACCTCCGGTATGACCCGGCAGGTTTAACCTTTCAGTGTTCCGTCTGTCGGCCTGTTGACAGGCCAGCGATGGAGCAGGTTCGGGAAGGCCGAAAGGAGGCTGCGTAAGGCGTGAATCTCGAGACGAACTGACGGGCAGGCTTTCTTGTGGCAGATGCCGAAGGAAGTCTGCCCATTTATTTTTTATGGCCTGTTTCTGTATGGAAGATTATTGGTTCGGCGGTCGGGCGATCGCGAGTCGCCAGAGAAGGAGATCAGTTGTCGGGTGATGTAGCGGGTGAGGCTGCCGGAGAGCACCAGGGGTCACGTGGCAGGAAGGGGGTGGTTGAGCTCGCTCGGCTCTTCCTGCGACTTGGTCTGGTTGCGTTTGGCGGGCCTGCTGCGCACATTGCCATGATGGAAGAAGAGGTCGTCAGCCGTCGGCGTTGGCTCTCCCGAGACCAGTTCCTCGACCTCCTTGGCGCCACCAATCTTATCCCAGGCCCGAACTCAACGGAGATGGCCATCCACATCGGAATGGTCCGGGCGGGGCTGCCTGGACTTATCGTGGCCGGCCTCTGTTTCATCTTGCCGGCCACAGCCATCACCCTCGGGTTCGCGTGGGCGTACGTTCGGTATCAGACCCTGCCGCAGACGTCGGCCCTCTTGTTCGGCGTCAAACCGGTCGTGATCGCCATCATCCTGTCGGCTGTCGTCCGTCTTAGCCGGACGGCTGTCAAGACACCGTGGCTGGCTCTCCTTGGCCTGGTTGTCCTCGTGTTAGGACTGCGAGGCGTCAACGAGATCGTCCTCCTCTTGGGCGGGGGCGCCGCAGGCATCCTCTGGTTTATGGTGCGCCGTGGCCCGTTGAGGCCTTCCGGTCTCGGCCTCCTGGGCGTGATAGGACTCATAGCAATCTTTCCGATGGTTGTG
>Ga0209619_10001135_pt1 | contig 19329 bp, 16 predicted proteins | sample Rifsed16ft3_FD_184011 | JGI IMG/M metagenome (GOLD analysis project Ga0209619, IMG submission 184011) | Soil microbial communities from Rifle, Colorado, USA - sediment 16ft 3 (version 2) | ecosystem: Environmental > Terrestrial > Deep subsurface > Rock core/Sediment | place: Rifle, Colorado... | reverse complement strand
GATCCTCGCGCACCATCTCCTGAATTGTCTCAAAGGCGTATCCACTTGACGCCCCTTTGTGACTGAGGCATCATCCTTCTGGTGGCGGTCGCCGCCCTCGATCCCGTCGCGGGAGCGGACTACCCCCAGACGCTCCGCGAGTTCAACGCCTGGTTTCCCGACGATGCCGCCTGTCTCGACTACCTCGCTCGCCTTCGCTGGCCCGCTGGCTTTGCCTGCGCAGCCTGCGGCGGGAGGAGGGCGTGGCGGATGAGCAAGGGAAGGAACGTGCGCTGCGCGGCCTGTCGGGCCGAGACCTCGATCACGGCGGGGACGATCTTCGCCGACACCCACCTGCCGCTCAAGACCTGGTTTGCCGCCGCCTGGTACGTGACGAGCCAGAAGCCGGGGGTGAGCGCGCTCGGCCTGAAGCGGGCGCTCGGGCTCGGCAGCTACGAGACGGCCTGGTCGCTCCTGCACAAGCTGCGCCGGGCGATGGTCAGGCCGGGGCGCGACAAGCTCGTCGGCGAGCTCGAGGTGGACGAGAGCTACGTTGGTGGTCCTGAACCCGGCAAACGGGGCCGCGGGGCGCTTGGCAAGGCGATCGTCGCCATCGCCGTCGAGGTGCGGCCTCGCGGAGCCTCGGGCCGCGCCCGCCTCGCCCGCATCCCGAACTGCTCCGAGGATGTCCTCACCCGCTTCGTCGCCGAGGTCGCCGCGCCGGGTTCGCTCATCTACACCGACCACTGGGGCGGCTACAACGGTCTCGGGTCGGCCGGCTTCATCCACCATCCCACCAACGTCTCAGCGAGCGGCGACCCCGCCCACGTCGCCATGCCGCGCGTCCATCGCGTCTCCTCGCTCCTCAAGCGCTGGCTCCTCGGCACGCACCACGGCGGCATCAGCGTCCGCCAGCTCGACTTCTACCTCGACGAGTTCGTCTTCCGCTTCAACCGCCGCACCTCCAGGCACCGCGGCCTCCTCTGCTACCGCCTCCTCGAGCAGGCGATGCAGGTCGATCCTGTGCCCTTCGCTCAGATCGTGGGAGGCCGACCTCAGGCGGGCAAAGCGCGAGGGGCGTGATGGGGATACGCCTTTCGTGAAATCGCGAAGGATGACGCCATGCACGGGCTGGGTGTTCCCTGCCAGCTGCACCTTGAGCATTTGGCCCGTAAGCCCGGTCGACGCCTCGAGCCGCGTGCCCTTGGCGTCGTGCGTGGCTCCTTGCTTCTGTCCCGCGCCGACGCCGTAGATCTGGACGTTATGCTTGTTGATATTGATCGGCGCCGAGATGTTGAGCGACAACGCGAGCGTGCGCTGTTTCATCATATGACGGCTCGCCGCTGAAACCAATGGCGAACGTCTTTACCGGGCTGGAGGCCGCTTCGGCCATCAGCGCCGCCACCCCCTCGGTCAACAGCCGATCTAGCACCTCCCCTTGTTCCACCCGGAAGTCGGCCGGGGTGTGGTAGTTGACCGTCACGCCACCCAGCAGCCAGCGATAGGCATCATGTTCCTTACACAAGCGATCCAGTGCCCGCGCACTCCCCACGCCTTCCAACGTGGCGTATCGTTCATGCAGCTTGACTGCACAACCACAGCGCCATCAGGATCTTCGGGTCGATGGCGTTCTGGCCCGGATGGCCTTCCACCGCCAGGATCTGGGCATACAGCGGCCGCAGGTCGAGCTGTTCGACGAACTCCCAGATCAGGCGTGCACCATGCTCTTCCGGCAGCGAGCTCTCCAAGTCCACGGGCACCAGGCGGATCTGCTCCCGGTTGGCACGCTTCAGGCGCGGCTGGCCAGCCGCTCCCTCCGCATCCGGTCGATCCTCCGGCTTCGGCAGAGGAAACAGGGTTGGATCCATCTTCGCCTCCCCGGGCCGCTCCTTTACGGCAAGCAATGCTCTCGCCGCGCAGCCTACCACGAACGCAGCTTCTTGAGGAGGGTGGCCCATTCATTCACAAGCTCTTCGCTCCAGGGATCTTCGAGGGCGAGACGGCCCGCGGTGCGGCGAAGGTGTCTAGGGCGCAGCGGCGCGTTCGCGAGTCAAGGGGTGATCGAAGGTGGTCCGCTAGCCGCTTGCGTTCTGCCGTCCCGCCCGGACGCTGCGGAGGAAATCCGCTCGCGCTTGGAGCCCGCCCAAATTACTGAAATCGATCGTGTGCGATTTCCAGCCGTGAAGGTCGGCCCTCCGGGCTCGGGGACGCCCAAGAAGCCGAAGCGGGAGAGAATGCTGCGCAAGCGCTACCGGGGGGGCGGGCCTGGAGCCGGTGACGGAAGCGGCCATGAGCGCCCGATCCAGATGGCATCCCCATTCGCTCTTCACCGCCGTCCCCGTGTTGGCCGTGTTTATCTCAACCAACCGCGCATTGCGGAGGGCGAGCATCATCGCTGAGAACGCGGAGAGCGCAGAGCCCCCACGGGGCCTCTGCGCTCTCCGTGAACTTCGTAGTGAATCGCGCCGTCCCTAGTCGACGCGGTGGATGTGAGCCCCGAGACCGCGGAGCTTCTCGTCGATCCGTTCGTAGCCGCGATCGATCTGCCCGATGTTGCGAATCTGGGAGCTGCCCTCGGCGGCCAGGGCGGCCAGCACCAGAGCCAGGCCGGCCCGGATATCCGGGCTCTCGAGCTGCTCACCGTAAAGCTGGTTTGGGCCCTGGACGATGCAGCGATGCGGGTCGCAGAGCACGATCCGGGCTCCCATGGCCACCAGCTTGTCGATGAAGAACATCCGGCCTTCGAACATCCAGTCGTGGAAGAGAACGGTGCCTTTCGATTGGGTGGCCAGGACGATGGCGATGCTCATCAAGTCGGTGGGGAACGCTGGCCAGGGCATCACGCTGATCTGGGGGATCATCCCCCGGACCTCCGGCTGGATCTCCATGCTTTGCGCAGCGGGGACAGAGAGATCCTCGCCTTCCAATTCCCACGTCACTCCCAATCGCTGGAACACCAGACGGGCCATGTCGAGATGTTCGGGTGCGGCGCGGCGGATGCGGATCTCGCCCCCCGTCACCGCGCTCGCCCCGATGAAGCTCACCACTTCCAGGTAATCGGGGCCGATCGTGTAGTCGCCTCCGTGGAGGCGCGAAACGCCTTCGATGTGCAACGTGTTTGACCCGATCTGATCGATTCGCGCGCCGAGTGAGTTGAGGAACCGGCAGAGATCCTGAACGTGCGGCTCGGAGGCGGCATTGCGGATGACCGTGTTGCCGCGGGCGGTGACGGCGGCCATGACTGCGTTCTCGGTGGCGGTGACGCTGGCCTCGTCGAGGAGGACGGTGCCGCCGTGCAGCCCGCCGGGTGCCTCGAGGTGGAACTCGCCATCCGCGAAGCGACATTCCACACCCAGGCCCGCCAGGGCGATCAGGTGGGTGTCGACGCGGCGGCGGCCGATCACGTCGCCGCCGGGCGTCGGGAGCTGAATGCCGCCGGCGCGGGCGCACATCGGGCCGGCCAGGAGAACCGAGGCGCGCATCTGCCGGCACAAGTCGGGGTCGAGATCGGCCTTGCGCACCTCCTTTGCCTGGATCCTCCAGGTGTGGGCGTCGATCACCTCGATCGCCACCCCCAGGCTGAGCAGCAGGCTGCGCATCGTGCGCACGTCGCCGATGTCCGGAAGGTTTCGCAAGATGACGGGCTCGTCGGTGAGCAGACAGGCGGCCAGCAGGGGCAGCGCGGCGTTCTTGTTCCCCGAGGGGACGACCTCACCCCGCAGGGCCTGGCCTCCTTCGATGAGGAATGAGGTCATGGCCGGCCTCTCCCGGGGTAGCCCAACACCACCTCCTGGCCGAGGGCCAGGGGCAAGACGTCGGCGGCGCGGCCACGATTCACGGCGATCTCGAGCAGGCCGTCGCTGCCGACGTAGGTGAGGGCTTCGCCCACGGCCACGTCGCCGAAGGTGGCGCGTAGGTCGAGGGCCACGCCGTTGGGGAGCTGGAGGCAGAGGCCGGCAATGGGTAGACGCGCCGGCGGGCAGTGGGGCAACCAGGGCTCGAGCACCAGATCGTCTTCCTCCCCGCGCAGCATCCCGATGCTGGTCGTGAAATTGCCGAAGCGATCGATGCGCAGGATCTCGCCGCGCACGGCGGGGCCTTCAACCAATTCGAGCTCGGGAAGGGGGAAACGAACCAGGTCGGTGACCGGAGGCCCGAGAGTGGCGGGAGGCAGGCCGAGGGAAAGGTGGGCGGCGGCAGGGGCGAAGAGATCCCGGCCATGGAAGGTGCTGCTCACTCGAGGGAGCTGGTAGTCGGGAGCGATCAGGCGGTGGGCGTGGAAGCTCGGATCGGAGACGAGCAGGTAGGTGAAGAGGCCGTTGTCCGGGCCGACGCAGACGCGCTCGGGCCAGGCGACGGCCACCGGACGCCGGTTGGTGCCGACGCCGGGGTCCACCACGACGCAGAAGATCGTCCCCCGGGGGAAATAGGGGACCGCCTGCCAGAGCTTGAAGGCGCCTTCGTGGATGTCCCCGGGGGTGATGTTGTGGGTAAGGTCGATAATCGGCACGTTCGGCGAGATCCGGGTGACCACACCCTTCATCACGCCGACAAAGGTGTCCAGGGTGCCGAAGTCGGTGAGCAGGGCGATGCAGGGCGCGGTCAGTGGATTCTCCACAGCGGTGATTCTAGCGGAGGCCCGCCGGGCGGTCAAACCGGGGGCTTGGAGATCGCGGCGGGGCGGGATTCATGCCGCGTCCGGCGTCCATGCCTTTGATCCCGTGCGTCAATGGCAGTCAAGGGCCGTGTGGTAAAATTCAAGTTTGTGAAGCGTCCCGAATCGGATCGAACCCAGGTTCCAATCGGTGTCTTGCCGTCGCTGCTAGTGGGCTTTGATCGCGTGGCAGCGCGGCCGCTTCTGCTGCTGCCCCCGATCCTTCTGGATCTGATCCTGTGGCTCGGCCCCCGGCTGTGGATCGCCCGCCTGGCCGCCCAGGCATCCGGCGCGATTGTCCTGCCGCCCGGGGCCGATCCGACCTTTGTTGAGCAGACGCAGGCACTCCGTGAAGCGCTCACCGACTTCGGCGCCCGATTCAATGTCCTGGCGGCCTTGAGCAGCCTGCCTGTGGGCATTCCAAGCCTGATGTCCGGCCGAATGCCGCTCGGGACCCCGCTCGGCGAGCCGCAAGGGATGCAACTCCCGACGCTGCTTGCCCTTCTGGCGGCGGCCGTGGCCTTCACCTTCCTGGGTCTGGCGATGGGGTCGCAATACCACATCTGGGCGGCGAGGCAGGTGGCGCCCCAGGCCGAGGTGGCTCGGCTGGCTCCGGCCTGGGGGCGGGTTGCGGCGCTCTCCCTGGGCGTCTACTTAGGTGTGCTCGGCCTGCTGGCCGCCACAGGGCTGGCCGCTACGCTGGCTGCCTGGTTGGCTCCCTGGCTGGGGCTGCTGATGATCTTTATGGCGTTGAGCCTGGTCTTTTGGGTTGCCGTGTACTTGATGTTCACCCCGCACGGAATCATTCGCTATCGCCTAGGTGTCTTGAGGTCGATCGTCGAGAGCGTGCAGGTTGTGCGCTGGAATCTGGTTGGGACGGCGACGTTTCTGGCGATCGCGTTTGGCGTCACCTGGCTGACAGGGTGGGTGTGGAGCCTGCCGGCCGAGAATTCGTGGTACCTGCTCCTGGCCGTGGTGGGGCATGCCTTTGTGAGCGCCACCCTGCTCATCGGCAGCTACGCCTTCTACCAGAGCCGGCGGGAGTGGACGCTTCAGATCCCGCAGCATCTGGCGGCGCTGCAAGCCGGCGGGAAGACGGCGCCCAGGCCGGGCTCGGAAGGACGGGGAGGCTAAGGGATGGCTGAGAAGAAGCCGCGCGCCACCGGCTCCTACGGCGCGAAGGACATCCAGGTTCTCGAAGGCCTGGAGGCCGTGCGGCGTCGGCCAGGAATGTACGTCGGCGGGACCGACGTCAAGGCGCTCCACCACATGGTCCATGAGGTGGTGGATAACTCAATCGACGAGGCTCTGGCTGGGGCGTGTAAGAACATCGAGGTCGTCATCCACGCCGACAGCAGCGTGACCGTCGAGGACGACGGCCGCGGCATCCCGGTGGACCCGCATCCGGAGAAGAAGAAATCGGCGCTGGAAGTGGTGATGACTACGCTTCACGCCGGCGCCAAGTTCGGTGGCGACGGTTACAAGGTGTCGGGCGGGCTGCACGGTGTGGGCGTCTCGGCAGTGAACGCCCTCTCGGAGTGGTGCGAAGTGGAAGTGCGCCGCGATGGACAGCTACACTTCCAGCGCTATGAGCGAGGCGTCCCACTGGCGCCGGTGAAAGCGATCGGCAAGAGCCCGAAGGAAATCACGGGCACCAAGACGACGTTCCTGCGCGACAAGGAGATCTTCACCGGGGATCTCGATTATCGGTTTGAGACTCTGGTGCAGCGTTTCCGCGAGATGGCGTTCGTCACACGGGGAGTGACGATCCACCTGGTGGACGAACGCGATAACCGGGAGATGACCTTCCATTTCGAGGGCGGAATCACGTCCTTCGTCCGCTACCTGAACCGCAACCGGGAGGTGCTGCACCCGGTGGTCCACGTCGACACCGAGCTGGACAACATCGGGATCGAGGTGGGGCTGCAATTCACCGACGCCTATGCCGAATCGGTCTACTCCTTCGCCAACACGATCAATACGGTCGACGGCGGGACGCATCTCACCGGGATGCGCGCCGCAATCACGCGCACGATCAACGACTATGCGCGCAAGGCGAGCCTGCTGAAGGATGCCGATCCAAACTTCAGCGGCGACGACACCCGAGAAGGCCTGACGGCGATCGTCTCGGTGAAGCATCGCGATCCTCAGTTCGAGAGCCAGACCAAAGTCAAGCTGATGAACCCCGAGGTGCAGACTCTGGTGCAGCAGGCTCTCGGAGAGGAGTTTGGGCGTTTCCTGGAGGAGAACCCGCGCGCCGGCCGGGCGATCGTGCAGAAGTGCCTCACCTCGGCGCGGGCGCGGGACGCGGCCAAGAAGGCGCGCGATCTGGTCATCCGCAAGAGCGCGCTGGAAAGCCTGACTCTCCCGGGCAAGCTGGCCGACTGCTCCGAGCGCGAGCCCACTAAGTGCGAGCTCTACATCGTCGAGGGCGATTCGGCCGGCGGCTCGGCCAAACAGGGGCGTGATCGCCACTTCCAGGCCGTGCTGCCCTTGCGGGGCAAGATCCTCAATACCGAGCGCGCCCGGCTGGACAAGATCCTCTCCAACAACGAGGTCAAGGCGCTGATCTCCGCCCTGGGGACGGGTATCGGCGATTCGTTTGATCTGAAAGGGCTGCGTTACGGTCGGGTGATCATCATGACCGACGCCGACGTGGACGGCAGCCACATCCGCACCCTCCTGCTCACCTTCTTCTTCCGCTACATGGTCGAGCTGATTGAGGAGGGGCATCTCTACATAGCCCAACCGCCGCTCTACCGGATTGCCCACAAGAACAAGGTGCACTACGTCTACGCCGACCCGGAGCGAGACAAGGTTCTCAAAGAGCTCGGGGTGAGCGCCGAGAAAGCCTCGATCCAACGTTACAAGGGCCTGGGCGAGATGAACCCCACCCAGCTGTGGGATACGACCCTGAATCCGGAAAACCGGACTCTCCTGCAGGTGACAGTGGAAGACGCGGCCGCGGCCGACCTGACGTTCGACATGCTGATGGGCGAGGCCGTTCCACCGCGCCGACGGTTTATTCAGACTCACGCGCGCGAGGTGCGTAATCTCGACATCTGACACGGGGTGCGAGGGACCCGCCGTCGGGGTTGCCTGCTGGAACGCACTGCGCCGGATACGCCCCCCGACCTCGGGTGAGGCGGTATGGGATCAGCCAGAGAGCCCCGCTTGACGAGGGCGGCGCTTTGGCGTCTGGGCCTGCTGCCCCTGGCCTTCCTGGTGATCGGCGGGGTGAGCGGATGGCTGCTGGCGCGCTCCTGGGGGCAGGGCTGCCCGCCAACCTGCCCGACGACGCCGACCGCTGCGATCACTGCCACCCCACGCCCGAGCCGAACGACTTCCCCGACCCTACCTCCGTCGACCGCCACACCGACGCCCACGGTGACGGCGACGGCCGAACCGCAGCCTCCGGCCTTCCGGATCCCGGCGCTCGAGTATCACGACACCCAATTCAATATGTCCGGCGGGCGCGTGCAGATGACCCCGGAGTGGTTTCGCGAACAGATGCTCTGGCTGCGAGACAACGGCTTCACCACCATCACCGTTGCGCAACTGCTCGGGTATCTGGACGGTACTCTCTCGTTGCCGCAGCGGAGCGTCCTGCTCACTTTCGATATTGGGACTCACCGCGCCGACGACTATGAGAACGTGATCATCCCCACCCTGCGGGAGCTTGGCTATCACGCCGTGCTCTTCGTCTTGACCAACGTCATCACCGGCGACGGCTCCGACAATTCGGTTACCTGGGACATGCTCCGCGAGTGGCAGGCCGAGGGGCTGATCTCAGTCCAATCCCATGGCGTCTACCACCCGGACTATCGCGAGCTCTCCTTCGGGCAGCAGCTCTGGGACGCGACCACCGCGCACACCCTCATCATGCAGGAGATGGGCGTGGCGCCCCAGATCTTCGCCTTTCCCTTCGATGCCGTCCCCGATGAGGCGGATCTGATCATGCAAACGGCGGGATACGCCGCGGCCTTGGCCGGGCACCGCAACGAACGCAGTATCCTGGCCATGGATCCGGAACGCTTTGGCCTGCCTCGTTACTACCCGTACTCCAGCCAGGATTCCTACCCTGCCCTGGTGGGGCCCGAAGGCTGGACGTTCGAGGAAATGATGCTGCGGGCCATCGAGCCGCCCCCCGGCATTCCTTCGCCGGCCTCCCCCACTCCGGAGCCCACGCCGACGGCCACCCCGTCCGCCGCAGGGGCATCGGCGGCCCGCTTCGACTACCTGGCTTCCCTGGCGGACTACTGCGCCTCGACCGGAGGCCTCGATGGTCCGGAGATCGATCAGCAGGCTGCCTTCGTCACCGACGTCAGCCCCTACGCGCAAAGCCTCCTGGCGTTGCCGGTCCAGGTGAGACCGACGTGCGACTTCGGGCCGGTGATCCGGCCCGATGCCGTTGTACTCCACTACACGGTGGGCTCCTCCGATGCCGCGTTGGCGTCGTTTCGCTCTCCGACGACACTTACCTCCGCACACTACATCGTCGAGCGCGACGGGACCATCCTCCAGCTGGTGCCGGAGGTGCTGGGCGCCTATCACGTCACGTGCTTCGGGGTCCGCAGCGTGTGCCTGCCCGATTGCCCGATCTGCGAGGATGAGGACGGGCGTCTTACGGAGCCCTGGCTGCGGTCGATTGGCATCGAGATCGTCAACGTCGGGCCGCTGGCTGGCGAACCGGGATCGTTCCGCTACCGTGATGGCACGCCGTTTGACGGCTTGGTGTTTACCGACTACCTGGCTTCATGGCGTTATCGCTATTGGGAGGACTACCCTCCTCAGCAGGTGAGGGCGCTGCGCATCTTGGTCGAGGACATTCTGCGGCGCTGGGCCATCCCGCTCGACGGCGTGATCGGGCACAGCCGGGTGCAGGTGAGCAAGATCGATCCAGGCCCGGCGCTCAACCTCACCTGGCAGCGGTACGGCGACCCTCCCCGAGACCCGATCTTCTCCCCGGACGACCTGCTTCTGCCCCCCGATTTCCCCGTCAGGCTCGGCGCCGCGACCGAGGGGTTCTGAACATACGGCGCTAGGGCGCGAGAGTCGCTCTCAGTTTGTGATCCTGGAAGAGCCTGACACTCTCGTCTGGGCAGCGTGGGGGCAAGGCACCGTTAGTGGACATGGAGTCCACAGGGGAGTCAACGGGATCCTTCGGCCTCCGAGGATGTGCGCGGGGCCGACATTCTGGAGGACGGCCTCAGGATGACGTCAGTGAGATGGCTCTGGCGTTGCGGCCGTGAATGGCCTATTGTCCCTCAGTTAACGTCATCCTGAGGGCCCGCAGGGCCCGACACCTGCACCTGCGGCGCACCGCAGGCCGTCTCGCCCTCGAAGATCCCTGGAGCGAAGCGGAAGGGGCGGCGGGCCGGGGCTCGCGGCCCGAACGGGGGGCTTCGCGGCCCGAACGGGGTGCGGTGCAGGTGAGGATCTCACATCCTCCAATAAGTAGGCCCTCAGCCACGCTGCATTCCGCAGGCGGCTCAGGGCGTCCGTTGGCACTTTGGGCTCCGCCGGGCAACAGTCGCGCTGTATGGTCGAGGGCGGCGCTGAGCGGGGGCGCTTGGGCCAAAGGTCCGGGGCTATCCGACTAAGCCGCCGGGACCGCTGCGCTCTCGTAGCGCGCGTGTGAGCGGAAGTGGGCCACAAGGTCGAAGAGAATCTTCAATGCGACCAGGAGCGCGAGCAGAAGCTGCAGCGCCAGGAAGGCCTGGATGAGGATCCCTCCGATGAGGATCATGAAATGCATCAGGAAGATCCGGCCATAAGGCCTGGCCATCTGCACGCCGGGCGACACCATCCGATATTCCTCCCGCCCGAGGAAGTAGATCAGATAGGAAATGCCGTGACTCGTGAAGAGCAGGAGCGTCGTCAGGAGCATCTGGCCGACAGGCAGGGTGGGCAGCCCAAAGAATTCGATCAGAAAGATCGCGTACCCGGCCATGAATAGGCCGTAGTGGACCAGGAAGAAGAGGATCAATGGTACCTTGGCCAGAAGAGAGATGGTCGGCGCCGCGTGCTGCTCGAACTCGGGTGGGGCAGTGAGCCCGTGCTGCTGCTCGACCAATTTCGCCTCGGCAACCTTCTGATACCCCGCGAAGTTCTCTCCCGAGGCTGTCGACCGTGCCTGCGTGGATAGCCGGACCTTGGCCAGACGTCCCAGGTCTACCTTATTGACCTCTCGGCCCGACCCCTCTGCCTGGGCCATCTTTACCACATTGAAGAAACCGACCACAGTACTCTCAAGCCAGTAAACGAAAAGAACCTCCCCAGTTTCCCAGCGCAGGAGTAGAGCCCCGGCCAGCGGCATCAGGTTTGCCACAACGAGGATCGCCCCGGTAACCCAGCGGGCGTCTTGTTTGCTAAGCCTAGGCCCCATCTCGTCCCCGTTGCCGCGGATGGCCCGCCTCGACAAAGGAGTTGCCGCCGCGGCCGGTCGGAAGCAAAGTATGACCTCGCATAGGTGCCGGGCAGTGACTGTCGTGCCCAACAAGCGCCCATTGGCTCATCATCTGCCCGGAGGACAAACGAACCGCACGTGGGAAAGACAGCGGAATCAGTTCACGCCACCGGAACAGCCACACTCTCGTAGCGCGCGTGCGAGAGGTAGTGGGCGACGAGATCGAAAAGGACCTTGAGTGCCACAAGAACCGCCAGCATGAGCACCGGCGCCTGGAATACCATGATCAACATCCCTCCGATGATGATCGTGAATTGCATCAGGAAGATACGGCCGTAGGGCCGGGCCATCTGCTCGCTGGGCGAAATCGCCCGGTACTCCCCGCGGTGGAGGAAATAGATCAGGTAGGAGATGCCGTGACTGGTGAAGAGCAGGAATGTCGTCAGGGCCCACTGCCCGAACGGCAGGCGAGGGGGCCCGAAAAACACCAGCAGGAACACGCCGTGCACGGCCATGAAGATCCCGTAGTGAACCAGGAAGAAGAGGATCAACGGGATCCTGGCCACCGAGGTGATCCTCTGGGCTACCCCCTTGCCTCGCTGCTCAGCCATCTCCAACTCGGCCATTTTCTGCAGCACGCCCAAAGCCCCTCCGAGCACCGCGGATCGCGCTTGCGTCGTCCGGCGGACCTCGGCCAGTTGCGCCAGATCCGCTTCGGTCACTTCTTCACCTTCCGAGAGCGGCCCGGGTGTGGTCGAGCCCTCCGCCTGGGCCATCTTGACGACGTTGAAGAACCCGACCACAGCGCTCTCGAGCCAGTAAACGAAGAGCAGCGCCCCAGTTTCCCAATGGAGAAGTAGGACGCCGGCCAGCGGCATCAGGTTTGCCAGAAGAAGAGCCGCGCCGGTGAGCCAACGGGCATCTCGTTTGCTGAGGGTGAGGCTCATATCATCCCCGAAGACCCGGATGGACCGCTCAGACCAAGCAGGCCCCGCTGCGGCCGGTCGGTAGCGGAGTATAGCCTCGCATCGGTTCCGGGCAAGGCTTCTACAATCCCATTGACGCGCATACGCGCCGATCGTCCCATCCCCCATCCGGGCCAGGGCCCCGCGCCCATTCCTGAGCGCTGGCTAACGGGGTGCGAACGGCCGGCGGGAAGAAGGCCACCGGGTTTCTCGCTGAAACCCGGTGGCGTCTGTCTCCCGTCATGCCGGGTCTCCCGACTCCGACGCCTCATGTGGTGGAGACAGTCCGGATGTGTCTGCGGGTGAACACCTTGCGGGGAAGCCCCGATCGATTTCTCTGTGGGCGCCTCAGCCGGTTGACGCAACCGCGGCCCACCACCCCCGCTTCCCGAGCCCAGGCCGCGACTTTCCCGGCTTCGCCGCTGTAGTAGGCTATAGGAATGCCGGACTCAACTGACCGGACCCTCGTCCTCCAGACCCGGGACGGGGACGTCGAGGCCTACGGGGAGCTTGTCCGACGGTATCAGACCTCGGTCTTCAATGTGTGCTACCGCCTGCTTGGCGAGCGCCGGGAAGCCGAAGACCTGGCCCAGGACTCCTTCATCCGAGGCTACGAGAGGCTGAGGACCTTCGATGAGGATCGGCCGTTCGGGCCCTGGATCCGGCGTGTGGCGGCGAATATGTGCCTCAACCATCTGCGAGGCCACTGGCGTTCCATGGAACCGCTGGATGACGAGCACGACCTCCCGGCGTCCACGACGGTGATCGATCCTTCGGCCACGGCCGATGAACGAGCCTCCCGCTCCAAAGTCCGGGAAGCCATCCGCTCCTTGCCGCCGCACTACCGCGCCGTCATCGAGCTCCGCCACTTTCAAGGGCTCACCTACCAAGAAATGGCCGAGGCACTCTCCTTGCCCCTCAGCGACATCCGGAGCCACCTGTTCCGTTCGCGCAGGCTCCTGGCGGATAAGTTGAAGGCTGATGTCTAGCGACATGAACGCCCACCTCGACCCCGAAGTGATACAAGCCTTCCTGGACGGCAGCCTCTCTCCGGCCGAAGCCCGCCGCGCTGAGGCCCACCTCGCCTCGTGCGCGGCCTGCTCAAAGCAGGCAGTCGAGCTTCGGGCTGTCTTTGAGTGGCTGGCCACGCTCCCCGACGAACCGCTGACCACCGACCTTCGGCCGGCTGTGCTACGCCGGCTCCGCCCTCGTCGCAGGCCATCCGGCCGCCTCGCCTGGCTCCTGGCCGCCGAGGCAGCCGGAACAGCCCTCGCCCTGGTCGGAGCCTGGCGATGGCTGGGTGAGATCCTCTCCCCGTACGCAGATCTGACATCCAATACTTGGCCAGCCGTCGGCTGGGATCTTGTCGTCCAGGTCGCCGAACGGATCTGGGAGGGTGCATCCGGACCGATCGCCCAGGGAATGAGCCTCCTGGCCGGCCTCAGATTGGGCGTCCCGCAGCCGGCGATCCCTCTCCCACAAATCCTCGCCCTCATCGGGGCGGCGGCAGCCCTGTGGTTGGTCGGCCACCGTGTGTTGCTGCGAAGCCAACCCGCGCCCCAAGGCCTGGAAGAAGGCGCTCGATGAATCGTCCGCGCTGGCTCGCGCGTAGGAGAAGAGGGAAGCGCGCCGTCAGGCGAGTGCCGCCGTCTCGGATCAGAGGCCCAAGGCAAGAGGCATCACTTCGTCGGATCTCGGTTGATACCCATTTAGAAGGGAGAAGAGATGGATCAAATGCTCGGAATCCTCGTAGTCGCAGTGCTTAGCGTGGTTTGCCTGGCCGCGCTGTTCCTCGTGATGGGGGTGCTCTTTCCCGCGGCCGTGGAACGCACACGCAGATCGGCCGATACCGCCCCAGGCCGTTCGTTCCTCCTCGGCCTGGTGAACTTCATCTTCGTTGTGGCCATCGGCCTCGGGCTCGGTGCGCTGGTCCGCAGCCTCGGCCTCGCATTTCTCGGGGTGATTGTCGTCCTGCTGGCGGTCGCTCTGATTCTCGCCCTCACCTTCGGGCTGGCGGGAATGGTAGAGGTCGTCGGCGAGCGGCTGACGCCTGATCGAGGCCGCGTGCGCAAGACGGGCTGGGGAACCGTGGCCCTCGCGCTGGGTTGCCTCACGCCGTATGTAGGCTGGTTTGGCCTTTTCCCATTCGTCGCGCTCACGGGAATTGGCGCTTTCGTTCTGGGCTGGTATTCCGGCCGTGGCCAGGCGCCCGCCTCGGCTGAGGCCTAAGGGAAAGACCTGACAGGTCTTCAAGACCTGTCAGGTCTAATGCCTAACCGCTGAGATCGCAGAGAGCGCAGAGAGAATGGAGGAGGCTCAGCGACCTTTGCGGGCTCTGCGGTGAGAGCTCCTCCATCCTTGGTCTCGGGGGCTCATCACCCCGATAGATCATCGTATCCGCAAGGAGAAGCCGGGTTTCGCGGAGCACCCCTGAAGCGCAGCGGAGGGAGCTCGCAGAACCCCGGCTTCTCCCGTTCTCGTCCCCCGATTCTGCCCTAGAACGTGGCCGCAACAATCGCCAGAGCGAGCACCGCGAGCATGAAGAAGAAGGCCAGGACGTCGGGCGACCTCAGGTAGGCAACGCCCCGCCGCGCGTAGTTCGAGGCGTAGAAGGCCCGGGTTGCGTCGAGCCTCCCCTGCTGGGAACACGAGGCGGACGGCCTCAGGCCGCGCGCCTGGAAATCGCGCACCCGGCCAGCGTGAGCCGCGAGCACCTGTTCCGGTGAGCCACCTGGGACATTGCGCACGGAAATGGGTGGAGCCTCCGCCTCGCGCCCGAAGGCGAAGTTGCGGGTGAAGACCATGCCTCCATCCTCGAAGGGAGTGTAGAAGTAGAAGCTGGCGGGCTCACCCGAACGGGCCAGGACAATAGAGGCGAACGTTGACCGCTCTCCGCTGGCCAGGGCCACTTCCCGGTAGGCCGGGCCGCCCAGGGGGAGCTTCTCCAGCTTGAGGCCCAGGGAGAGAAAGCCGAGCGACTTCAGAGCCGCCACGAGATCGCGCAGCGCCGCCGAATGGGAGACCAGCGCCGCAGACTGCTGCGTATCGTCAAACCAGACTCGGAGCGAGCCTGGATCAAAGGAGAACAGGAGCAGGGGAAGGGCGCGGCGGCCGGCGAGGACCACGAGCGCCAGTGCGAGGAGTATGAAGACGGGGCCGGTAATGCTCACGGGTGTGGGCTCCTTGGGTATGGGCTCAAAACTGCCGGGAGGCCGGCTTGCGCGGACGGCGTCTACGGCTCCCAGGCCAGGAAGGTCTCCAGGATTCGGAGGTTCACCTCGAAGTCGGTCCCCCAGTGGGTCGAGAGTTCCAGATCGACGGCAGGGATACCGCTGGCGGCGGCCCAATCAGGGAGGGTCCCTGAGTAGATGCAGCCGGTCTCGATTGGCGGGTACGGGTAGGGCGCCTCGGCGGCGATCGCCTCCGCCAGCCGCGCCGAGGCCGGGTCTGGCGGCGAACCGCCGGGGAAAATTCCGAGGGCCGCGCTGTGGTAGCTGATCAGGGCATCGAGCTCGGCGTCGAAGGCGAAGTGCATCAGAGCCCGGGTCTCCGGCTCGGAAACCGGAGTACGGCCCGGCGTGATCTCGAGGAATCCCCAGCATCCGCCTCCCGGCCAGCTTGGAAGCCAGTTCACGGGCCAGTTGCGGTTCAAATCCACGCCGTTATCGTTGGCCCTACCCTCAGGGCCGTGGCCGCGCGCCTCGCCGTCGGGGTTGAGGGCGCGCAGAATATAGAGGGTCCTCTCGGGCGGGACGGCGTGCGGATGGGCGGCGAGATAGGCGATCAGCTCGTCGGCGAGGGCGATCGTGTTCCACTCGTATCCGCCGTGGATCCCGGCGACCATCATTCGGCGGGACCGACCCTCGCCGAACCGATAGGCCTCCAGGGGGCGTCCAGCGACCGAGGCGCCGATGACAAGAGGAGCCGGTGCACCGAGCGTGGCGGGCGTCGGGAAGGCCGAAGGTGTGGCGATCGTGGATGCCGGGGTGGCCGTTGGAGGCTGAACGGCCGCGAACGCGCGGGGTCCGCGCCCGGGTATGCCGGCCAGGAACGCCAAGAGGACAAGGCTCGTCCCGGCGGCGACGGACCGAGTCCGGATCAAGAGGAAAAAGCTAGGCATTCGTCCCGCGCCTCGACCATCGTCGATTCCATTCTCGCCGGAGCGGCCCTGCGGCGACCTTTCAATCTCATGACAAAAGAGCGGTGGGCCGGATGGGAGGGTGGTCAAAGGTTCACCGTTTTGCTACAATTGCCTGTGCCCGCCCCGGAGGGGCGGGCGGAATTCGCCATGCCTCTGCAACCCGGATCGGTCCTCCATCATCGTTACCGCATCGAGAACACCCTCGGCACCGGTGGGATGGGGGCGGTCTACAGGGCTTTCGATATTAACCTCGGTGTTTCGGTGGCAGTCAAGGAGAACCTATTTACTACCGAGGAGTATGCCCGCCAGTTCCAGAAGGAAGCCACCATTCTGGCCAGCCTGCGTCACTCCAATCTCCCCCGGGTGACCGATCACTTCGTGATTGAGGGGCAGGGCCAATACCTCGTGATGGATTTCATCGAGGGAGAGGACCTGCGGCAACGGCTCGAGCGCAGCGGGGCCGTCCCGGAGCAGGAGGCCCTGCCCTGGTTCGTCGAGATCTGCGACGCCCTCGTCTACCTGCACACCCGAACGCCGCCGATCGTTCACCGCGATATCAAGCCGGGCAACATCAAGATCACCCCCGAAGGGCGGGCGATCCTGGTGGACTTCGGCCTGGCGAAGATGGGCCCGGCATCCAGCGACACCGAGACCGGCGCCAAGGCCATGACGCCGGGCTTCTCGCCGCCGGAGCAATACGGCACTGGCCGCACCGACCCGCGCACCGACGTCTACTCCCTCGGGGCGACCTTCTATGCCGTGCTGGCCGCAGCCGTGCCGGAGGACTCGCTGGAGCGGGCGATGGGCCGCGCCCAACTGACGCCGCTGCACGACCGCGCCCGGGGCCTCACGCCGGGCACCGCCCGGGCAATCGAGAAAGCGATGGCGATCCGGTCGGAGGATCGCTACCAATCCCTCGGAGAGTTTGCCGCGGCGCTGAGCGCCGGCGCTGGCGCCAGCCGGCCGACGCTCGTGCGCAACTATCCGTATCTCGAGCCGACGATGGCGACGGGCGCCAAGCCACCCGGATTGAGCGGGACGCGGTCCCATCCTGTTCGGATTACTCGGCGGCGACCGAAGCCCTGGCCCGTCTACATCTTCTTCGGCGGGACCCTCCTCACGATCTTGGCCGGGGCCGCCTTCGCCGCTCCCGAGCTCACCGACAAGCTCGCTGCCTGGCTCAGCGGCACCCGGGGAGCCCCAAGCACTACGCCGACCGATGCCGCGACCTCGACCGCTGACCCTCCCACCCCGACCCGCGGCTTTTCGCTCCTCTTGCCGAGCCCGATCATCAACGGTCCGACGGCCTCACCCAACGGCGACGAGACGCCGGTCCCCAGCCTCGTGCCGACGCCGATGCAGACCTCCACCGGCGGGGGCAGTGGGCTCATCGCGTTCGCCTCCAACCGCGGCGACACCCCTCAGATCTACTTGATCAACCTGGACGGGACTGGTCTGGTTCAGTTGACCGATCTTCAAGACGGAGCCTGCCAGCCGGATTGGTCGCCGGAGGGGGTCCAGATCGTCTTCACCTCCCCTTGCCCCGGCAATACGGAGCGCTATCCGGGGTCGAGCCTGTGGGTGATCAACATCGATCGCAGCGGCTTGCACGCGCTGCCCACGATCCCCCTGGGAGGGGACTTTGATCCGGCTTGGTCGCCCGACGGCACCCAGATCGCCTTCACCTCGCTGCGCGACGGCCGCGCCCAGATCTACTCGATGAATCTCGACGGCTCAGACCTCGTGAATCTAAGCGGGGGCACGCAGGCCTGGGACAGCCAGCCGGACTGGTCTCCGACTGGGACGGAGATCGTCTTCACCACCCTGCGCGCCGACATCTCCACCTTGTGGATCATGTCCAGCACCGGCGGTTCGCCGCGTTCGTTCTCGCGCAGCGGGGCCCGCGAAGACAGCAGCCCGCAATGGTCGGCGGATGGCAGCCTGGTGCTCTTCGAGCAGGATAACGGCGGGATCTCGCGGCTGGTGGCGATCGACTACAGCGAAGGCCGCTACTACGAAGCCCCGATCTGCCCCAGCGGCCCCCGCTCGACCTACCCGATGGCCGAGCCCCAGTGGTCGCTCGACGGCAACTGGATCGTCTTCGAGACCTGGCCGACGGGTGTGGATCACGACATCGCCATCCTCTCCGCTTCCTGCACCAACTTCACCCAGCTCACCTCCGATCCCTCTCTGGATTTCGATCCCGCCTGGCGGCCGTAGGCGCCGAGCGGTCGGTCCTTGAATAAGGAAGGGTGTCAGCCGAATAGGCGCAACCCTTCCTTGCTCGTGGCGCGCCGGCTGGCCGATAATCGTTGTGGGCTCGATCGACTTCGGCGGCCGCCCGACAGGCGCCTGGCCTTCGGGCGCGCCGTCTTGCCGAACCTTATCCACGGGAGCAAGCGATGACAGCCAGGATCATTGACGGAAAAGTGATCGCCGACGAGATGAGGACGGAGATCCAGAAGGGGGTGGAGGCGCTGTTGGCCGGCGGGGGACCGAGGCCCGGCCTGGCGACTGTCCTGGTGGGGGAAAATCCCGCCTCGCACACCTACGTTCGCATGAAGCGCAAGGCATGCGCTGATCTGGGGATCGACTCCTTCCCGCACGAGATGCCGGCGACGTCGTCCCAAGAGGAAGTGGAACGGCTGGTGAAGGACCTGAACGCCGACCCCAAAGTTCACGGCATTCTGGTCCAGTTGCCGCTGCCCGCCGGGCTCGATGAAGAGGCCATCCTCAAGGCGATCAGCATCGAGAAAGACGTGGACGGGTTCCACCCCATCAATATCGGCAGGCTGGCGCAGAAGGGGCGCGAGCCCCTCTTCGTCCCGTGCACGCCGGCCGGATGCCTTGTTCTATTGAAGAAGGCCGGCGCCAAGCTCTCGGGCGCCAAGGCCGTCGTCTGCGGCCGGTCGAACATTGTGGGGATGCCCGCGGCGCTGCTTCTGGTGAAAGAAGACGCCACCGTCACCATCTGCCATTCGCGCACGAAAGATCTCGCCGGGGTTTGCCGCGAGGCGGATATTCTGATCGCGGCCATCGGGCGGGCGCAGATGATTCGCGGCGATTGGATCAAGCCAGGCGCGTATGTCATCGACGTTGGCACCAATCGCGTGGAAGATCCGACGACCAAGAGCGGCTATCGCCTCGTTGGGGATGTCGCCTTTGATGAGGCAGTTGAGGT
>Ga0209619_10001131_pt1 | contig 19372 bp, 15 predicted proteins | sample Rifsed16ft3_FD_184011 | JGI IMG/M metagenome (GOLD analysis project Ga0209619, IMG submission 184011) | Soil microbial communities from Rifle, Colorado, USA - sediment 16ft 3 (version 2) | ecosystem: Environmental > Terrestrial > Deep subsurface > Rock core/Sediment | place: Rifle, Colorado... | reverse complement strand
AGTCTGGGGATGGGGGTGTCCTATTCCTATTGCAAAATTATCTCTCTGGGCAATGATAATGAGCTTTTCAATCTGTCCTTTTATATATTCCTCATCTTCTTCGTTATCAAGGAATACCTGACGGCGGGCTGTCTTTACACCCAATGTCTTAGCTGTCTGATAGGCAAGAGACTTCGGGGTTGTGAAGCTGTCAATAAAGAATAGATTTTTATCTTTCAGGATTTCCATTACATACCTCATCCCCCTTTCATTCTCAGTGAACTTAGACCCCATGTGATTATTCATGCCCACTATATGAGGAATTTCTGATATATAATCCTTCATCAATGCCTCTATGTCATTTTTATTCATATCATCTGTCAGGGGTTTTATTCCCGGGTCTTTATGCGGATAACCGTAAGGCTCCATAGGAAGGTGTAAAAGGACATCTCTATGTTTTAGCCCTGCCTCATCGGCTATTATTTTTGAAAATGGGAGATGGGGTAAAATGGCGAAGCAAATCGGTGCATCAATATTCAGAAGGGCATCTGCACTCTCTTTGTTCCAGCCGAGGTCATCTATTATAATTGCAACCCTCTTTACATTTGCCCTTGAGTCATCTTTGGAGGGGGGAATATTTTCGCTCTTATTATCTACAGCAGGCGGTTCAAAATCTTCCACCTTGTCATAGATTTCATACTTAAATTCTAATCCTTTATTACTGTGGTTATACCATACAATCCCAATGCTCATTGAGAGGGTAATTATAACTGTAATAACTAAAGCCCATAGCTTAGAATTACCCTCAGGTTTTGTCATATCTGAGGCTCATTTTCGGTTGTATCACCTTTTATTTGCTGGAAAAGATTCCAGCTTTTTAAAAGCGCAACTGCCCTCTCCAATTGAGGGTCTTCCTCTCCTGCCTTTCCCTTTATCTCAACAACCTGCTTCTTTTCAACCTCAGGTGCTACATCATCGCCTTTAAGATGATTTTTTAAATCTTTTTCTCTTATAACACCAGCATCAGATGGGGGGGTGCCTGCCTTAGCCATTAAGATAGGAACTTCAACAACAATATCAGGAGTAATGCCTTTACCCTGAATCACCCTCCCCTTCGGCGTATAGTATTTTGCTGTGGTCAATTTCAGTGCCGAACCATCACTCAGAGGTATTATTGTCTGGACAGATCCCTTTCCAAATGACTGTGTTCCGAGTATGACTGCCCTCTTTAGGTCCTGAAGTGCACCTGCTACTATCTCTGATGCACTAGCACTCCCGGCATTTACGATTACAATCATCGGAAAATCAAGATATGCACCCCTCCCTGTGGAAGAAAACTTCAAGTTCTGCTCCTCCTTCTTGCTCTTTGTATATACAATCAGATGTCCCTTTTCAATAAATCTGTCGCAGACTTCCACTGCCTGATTTAAAAGACCGCCGGGGTCATTTCTCAAATCAAGGACAAGCCCGTTTATCTTATTCTTTGTAACAGATTTTAATGCAGTATCAAGCTCATCTGTCGTGCTCTTTGAAAAACTCTTTATCTTTATGTAGCCGATTGTCTCATTCATCATCTGATATTTTACGCTCTTAATCTTTATAACAGCCCTCGTAATTGTAAAGTCCTTCGGCTCTTCAAAACCTTCACGCATGATTGAAAGTGTTATCTTTGTCCCCTCTTTTCCCCTCATCTTTTTTACTGCGTCCATGACAGTCATATCCCTTGTAGTCCCCCCATCTATCTTGACAATTTTATCTCCTGCCTTCAGCCCTGCCTTATCGGCCGGTGTATCTTCTATAGGGGCAACGATTGTAACTATGTCATTCTTTAAAGTTATCTCTATTCCAAGTCCTCCAAATTCTCCCTCAGTCTCAACTTGAACCTCTTTATAAATATCAGGGGTCATAAAGGTGCTATGCGGGTCAAGGGTCTTTAACATCCCCTTTATTGCACCATGGACAAGCTCTTCAGATTTTACATCCTCAACATAGTTTGATTCTATAAGTGACAAAACCTCGGCAAAGGTCTTGAGGTTATCGTATGCCCCTCCACTTACCGCCAGAACATTTTTAACCCTCGCATTAAAAAATATCCCTGTAGAAATAAGCAATATAATGCCGACTACAACAATCTTACTGTTTACCCTTTTAAACATTCTATCCTCCCTTTAACGATTGAAAATTGAAAATTGAGGATTATAAATTAAGGAATTCCTTATTTTGTAATCTTCAATAGTCAATAGCCAATCTTCAATTATTTACTTGCTATTCTCTGTGGCATAAGCCATTCGATGGGGTCTTCAGGCTTACCCTTTTGTCTGATCTCAAAATAAAGCGTATAACCGTTTATTGAATCTGTATCCCCAACCTTTCCTATTACATCCCCTGCATTCACCCTCTCGCCTACACCCACTCCTATCTCATCCAGATGGCCATACAATGAATAATAACTATTGCCATGGTCAGCTATTATTAGTTTACCATATCCTTTGAACCAGTCAGCAAAAATTATATCACCCGAATAGATGGTTTTTATATCGACATTTTGAGAGGAGCCAATCTCTATTCCATTATTAAAAATATAGGTATTAAACCTTAACTCCTTTGTCTTGCCAAAATTAGATACTATTTTACCGCTTACAGGCCAAGGAAGGATGCCCTTTCTCTCTGCAAAATCTCCTGAACCCTTTTCAGGAGGCACAACTGCAATACCTTTTTTCTTTTTCTCAAGTGACTCAATGAGTGCCATCAGCTGATGAGATGAATCCTCCAGTTCCAACTGAACTTTCTCATAAACAATCCTTTTCCCTTTTATCTCGCCAAGCAGTTCTTCCTTTCCCTTTTTCTCTCCTATCAATTCCTCTTTCTTTTTAGATGCCATATCTCTCACAGCTTTAATCTCTCCTTCAGTTTTCAAAAGGACCAGCCTATCCTCCTCTATCTCTTTCTGCTTTTTAAAAAAGTCTTCAATCATTACTGAATCATGTTCAGCTATCTTTTCTATATACCTCATTCGTTGAATAAAATCTGTAAAATCGTTTGCAGAGAATGCAACCTTTATGTAAGAGAGATTCCCTTCTTTATACAGAGTCCTCAACCTGCTGGAGAGAAACTTCTTTTGCCTGTCTATGGCAGATTCCATCTCCTTCAGTCTCTTCTCCACCTCAGTCTTTTTATCCTGAATCTCTGAAAGTTTCAGATCATAAACCTTCAGTTCCTTTTCTATAATCTTAAAACTGCGGCTTACTATATTTAATTTTGACAGGATTGAATTTTCTTCCTTCTTTACTGTCAATACCTTTGTCTTCTGCCTGTTAATCTTTTCTTCTATTTCCTTAAGCTCCTGCCTCTCTTTTTCAATCTTTACAGTCAGAGTATCAATAGTCTCAGCATGAGAAACAGACGACAAAAGACAGAGGACAGAAGACAGAAGACAGATGGGAAAAAACAGCTTTCTAATCTTTAATCTCTGACTTCTGACTTCTGACTTCTGACTTCTGTTCATGTTCTGACTCTTAAAATTCTCCCGAGTGATAAGACACTTCCTATGAGGCCAAGAGAGATGCCTGCTATAATCATAGCAAGCACAGCCTTCGGATGGATAAAGGAAATGTCAGAAAGTCCAAATGTCAACATCACTGAATTGCTTATCCTGCTTATAATAATTTTATAAACAACAATCAGTGATACGAGAGAGGCAATCGTGCCTAAAAGACCCTGAATTATCCCCTCAATAATAAACGGGGCTTTAATAAAACTGTTTGTAGCACCCACCAATTTCATAATCTCTATCTCATCCAAACGGGAATAAACAGACAATTTAATAGTATTAGAGATGATAAAAAGCAGACCCACTGCCAATACACCCCCCACTGCAGTCATCCCCAGTTTTAAAAACATTATGAGAGTTTCAAACCTGTCAATCCATTCCCTTCCGTATTCAACCTCTTCCACACCTTCCATAGCCAACAATCTTCTTGCCACAGATTCCACACTCTCCAGCCCTCTAAAATCTTCTTTTAACTCAATAAAGAAAGATGAAGGAAGGGGGTTAAAATCAAGCCCATCCAATATCGTCTTTTTGTCCTTAAGCTTATTTCTAAAATTAGATAGCGCATCCTCTTTTGACATATAAGAGAATTTTTTGATTTCACTGTAAGAAGAGATATTTTTTTTGATGGAATCCAGTTGTGCGTTAGATATATTTTCTTTTAGATATACTTCCATCCCCACCTTGCCCCTCAGCCCTGTTGCCACCTTCTGAAGATTTATATAAATCAGGAAGAATATGCCGAAGAGTGTCATTGAGATTGCTATAGTTCCGATTGTAATGGTGCTTAAGCCCTTATTGACACGGATACTGACAAATGCCTCTTGAAATGAATAAATAATATTACGAAGTATATTCACGGCTCCTATTTTAACAAAATTTATCTAATCTTTCATCTTCTCTTTTTGCTTCTTGTAAAGGAAATTATATATCCGCAGATTTCGCAGATTATCGCAGAAATGTCATTCCGAGCGAAGCGAGGAATCTATGTTTTTAGATTCTTCGGGCTTTGCCCTCAGAATGACAGCATTGCTGTCATCTGTGTAATCTGTGTAATCTGCGGATTAATCAAGTTTTTGTTCTTTTGAGATTGGAATTATAAACTGAGGATAATACAGATTAATATAAACAGGATTATATATTTGGAGAGATTATTTGGATTTTGACACCCCTGCACTCTCAAATGTCGCCATTTGTGTCAGGATTTTAAATCCTGCCTCTACCAAGCCGATTCCGAGTGCTGCACCTGTCCCCTCACCGAGTCTGAGGTTCAAATCCAGCAGTGCATTATTACCAAGCTTCTTAATCACTGCCATATGCCCCTTTTCCACAGAAAGATGGGAGGCAAATATATAATCCCTGACTGCTGGCTGGATGCCCAAGGCGATGAGGGCACCTGCACCTGATATAAAGCCGTCCACTACAACAGGAATCCTTCTTGATGCAGCCCCTAATATCAGCCCTGCAATACCGGCAATCTCATAACCGCCAACCTTTGAAAGGACATCAATAGGGTCTTTTACATCAGGTTTATTAATCCTGATTGCCTCTTTTATAATATCAACCTTTTTCCTGAAAGCATCATCGTTAATTCCGGTTCCTCTTCCCGTAACATTTTCTACAGGCTCTTCTGTCATAACAGCAGTAATTGCACTGCTTGGTGTTGTATTGCCTATCCCCATATCCCCTGTCCCCATAACATCCACACCCTTCTCTGTCCACTCCTCGGCAAGCCCAATGCCTACACTTATACCTCTAATAGCCTCTTCACGAGTCATAGCCTGCCCTTTTATCATATTCTTTGTTCCTTTGGCTATTTTCTTTATTACCAAGCCATTTGCCGGCTCAAAATCATAATCCACTCCAATATCTATAACTACAACTTCTGCTCCCACATGCCTTGCCAGGACATTGACCCCGGCACCGCCCCGCAGGAAATTAAGGACCATTTGGGGGGTCACCTCTTTTGGATAGGCACTGACACCATCATCTGCCACACCATGGTCACCTGCAAATGTAAAGATTACTTTTTTCTCAAGTTTAGGGTTATCAACTCCTCTAATTGCCACATACCTCTGTGCCAGTTCTTCCAGCCTTCCCAGACTCCCCACAGGCTTCGTCAGATTATCAAGCCTCTTTTTTACATTTTCGTATGCCGATTGCGGAATAGGTTTAATCCTACTTACAATTTCATTTATTAGATTCGAACCGCTTACTACATGCCTATCCATTTTCCTTTCTCCTTAAAAGTAGATGATTAGTTGTCAGTCAGTAAACCAATTGAGATTTTTTCCTTTTTGACAGGTCCGAGAACAGCCAGATTAAAAAATGAGTTGTCAAGCAGCCTATTTGCAAGTCTCTGAATCTTTTCCTCTGTAACCTTTTCTATCTCATCAATAATCTCATCTAATGAAAAAAACCTCTCAAAATACATTTCCTGTTTTGCAAGCTGATTCATCCTGCTACTGGAACTCTCAAGAGAGAGCATCAAATTCCCTTTTAATTGTTCTTTTGCCTTTTTCAATTCATCAGCTGACACTTTAACAGTCATTAAAAGTTTGAATTCCTCCAATGACATCTTTAAGACCTTTTCAAAAAATTCAGCACTGGTCCCTGCATATATTCCAAGTAGCCCTGTATCGGCATAGGGCGATATAAAAGAATGTATGGAATAAGCAAGTCCACAATCCTCTCTTATCTTCTGAAAAAGCCTTGAACTCATACTGCCGCCGAGTATTGTATTTAATAAATACCCTTCAAATCGGCTCTCATCGGCACTTCTAAGCCCCTTTGTCCCGAGACAAAAATGCACTTGTTCCAATTCCCTTTCCTTAACAATAAAATTTCTTTTTATCTCAGGAGGTGCTTCTCTGCTTGATGAGGCATTTTTGTTCAAACTGCCAAATGCATTTTCAAGAAGTTCATTTAATCTACACTCATCAATATTTCCGGCAGCCGCAATTATAATATTTTTCGGGATATAATGATTATCAAGGTGATTAACCAGTTTATTTCTATCAATCTTTTCTATTGATTCATGATTTCCAAGGATGGAGCGTCCAAGCGGATGGGATGACCATACACTCTGATAGAGGAGGTCGTATATATAATCTGCCGGGTTATCTTCTACAAACTTAAACTCTTCTAATATTACCTGTCTTTCTTTATCTATATCTGCAGGTTTAAGAGTAGAATTTAATAGTATGTCTGAAAGGAGGTCAATGGCAACCGGCAGGTGTTCATCCAGAACCTTTGCTGAGTAGCATGTATATTCCCTGCTTGTAAAGGCATCTATCTGACCGCCAATGGAGTCCATCTCAAAGGCAATCTGTCTGGCACTTCTCTTCTCTGTACCTTTAAAAGCAAGATGTTCAAGGAAGTGAGAGATTCCGCTGTTTTTATCTTCCTCATCCCTTGAACCGCTGTTTATCCAAATACCAATTGAAACCGATCTTAAATACGGTATCTTCTCTGTGACAATCCTTATGCCATTATGTAGAACTACCTTCTGATACAGCCCTTCCGTAATCCTTTTCTCCACCATCCCCCTCTCGCAGCGCATCTTTCCTGCTGAGCCTTATCTTCCCCTGCCTGTCTATCTCCAATACCTTAACCAGAATCTCTTCCCCCTCTTTTACTTCATCGTAAACATTGGTTACACGGCGGTCTGCAAGCTGGGATATATGGACAAGTCCGTCTGTTCCTGGAAGTATTTCAACAAAGGCGCCGAAATCCATAATCTTCCTGACCTTTCCCATATATATCTTTCCAACCTCTGCCTCCTGTGTTAATTCCTTGATTATGTCTATCGCCTTTTTAGCGGCAGTTTCATCAGGAGAAGCTATGGATATTGTTCCATCATCCTTGATATCAATATTGACGCCTGTCTTTTCAACTATACTCCTTATAACCTTTCCTCCAGGCCCAATAACATCCCTGACCTTCTCGCTCCTTATCTGTATTATAGTAATCCTCGGGGCATAGGCTGACAGGCTTGATTTTGGCTGGGCTATAACCTTCTCCATCTCTCTTAAGACATGGAGCCTCCCCTCTTTTGCCTGCTCCAACGCAGCCTCCATAATCTCCTTTGTAACTCCTGTCATCTTTATATCCATCTGTATGGCAGTAATTCCAGAAGTGGTTCCTGCTACTTTAAAATCCATATCGCCGAGATGGTCTTCCATTCCAAGTATATCGGAGAGTATTCCCACCCTCTCACCCTCTTTTATGAGTCCCATGGCTATACCTGCCACAGGTGATTTAATAGGAACCCCGGCATCCATCAATGCAAGTGAGGCACCGCATACGGTAGCCATTGATGATGAACCATTAGACTCTAAGATGTCAGAGACAATCCTGATTGTATATGGAAATTCATCTTCTGACGGCAACACCTGAAGGACTGACCTTTCAGCCAATGCACCATGTCCTATCTCTCTTCTTCCAGGACCACCCATGAATTTTACCTCCCCTACAGAAAATGAAGGGAAGTTGTAATGAAGCATAAACTTTTTTGTTTTCTTACCCTCTAAATTATCAAGCCTCTGCTCGTCAATTGATGTCCCGAGGGTTGTAACTACAAGGGCTTGAGTTTCACCGCGTGTAAAAAGTGCAGAACCGTGAGTTCTTGGCAATACACCAATCTTTATATTAATAGGCCTTATGTCTTTTAAACCCCTCCCGTCAGCCCTGATTCCCTTCTCAAGTATAAACCTTCTGACTGTCTCACTTTCTAAATTTTCAAATGCCTTCTTTATTTCATTTTCCAGTTCCTTATTTTCTTCGCTCCCTTTTAATTTTTCAATCGTATTTTTCAGTATCTCATCTATCTTTGCTTGTCTCCCTTGTTTTTCCTTTATTACTACCGCCTCTTCAAGCCTTCTGCCTGCAAATTCCTTTACCTTACTAAAGGTATCAGACTTCCCATGTGAGGCTTCATGATATTTAATCTTTTCATTAGCTACATTTTTACTCAACTCTAATTGAATGCCGACGATCTTTTTAATCTCTTCATGACCAACTGCAAGGGCATCAACGATTACATTCTCAGAAACCTCCTTTGCCCCACCCTCAACCATCATTATGGATTCCTTTGTCCCGGCAATGACTATATTGATATCACTCTTCCCAATCTCTTCATAGGAGGGATTCAATATAAACTTTCCATCAATCCTTCCAACCCTTACCGCCCCGACAGGGCTGAGTAATGGTATATCTGAAACAGATAACGCCGCAGAAGCACCTATTATAGATAAGATGTCAGGGTCATATTTCTGGTCGGAAGAAAGGACAAGGCATATTACCTGCACTTCATGTGTAAAACCTTCCGGGAAAAGCGGACGCAGCGGTCTGTCTATAAGCCTTGAGGCAAGAACCTCTCTCTCAGATGGCTTTCCCTCTCTTTTAAAAAATCCGCCAGGTATCTTCCCTGCGGCATAAAACTTTTCTCTGTAATCTACTGTTAATGGCAGAAAATCAGCCCCTTCACGAGGGTCTTTAGATGCTACCGCAGTGGCAATTACAACCGTATCGCCATATTTAACTAATACAGAACCATTCGCCTGTCTGGCAACCTCTCCTGTTTCAATTGAGAGCCTGTTGCCGTTTATACTCATCTCTACCTTCTGAAAACCCAATATATCCTCCTTTTTTCTATTGAAGATTGACTATTGAAAATTGATTATTGAAGGAATATCTTTTTAATCTTCAATCTTCAATTATTTCCTGATTCCGAGGGCGTCTATAACATTTTTATATCTCTCAATATTCTTTGTCTTGAGATAATCAAGCAGCCTTCTTCTCTGACTGACGAATTTTAAGAGCCCCCTTCTTGAGTGATGGTCCTTCTTATGAACCTTAAAATGTTCGGTCAGATAGCTAATCTTTTCGCTTAAGATCGCAATCTGAACCTCAGACGAACCAGTATCTTTTTCATGAAGCCTGAACTTCCCTATTAATTTATCTTTAGCCTCTTTTTCTAATGCCATCTACCCTCCCTAAAAAGCCACAGCTATCAACTGATAACTGACTGCTAAATGTCATCTTTTTTTATAACACAACAAGTTTACCTTGTAAAGTATTTAATGTATTTAATGTATTTTATTCAAAGGAATCAATACATCATTAAGCCTTCCATCTTTATATAACACACCTAAATCCTCAAGGGAAACAGCATCAGTCAGCTTAAAGTCTCCTATGCCTGTCCTCTGCAATTCAACGAGATGCCCATTACATCCCAGTTCTTCACCTATCTGCTCACAGAGTGTCCTTATATATGTTCCCGGAGATGATTCTACTTCAAATCTTATAAGTTTATCACCTGCAGTTATAAACTTTATATTATATATGTGCACCCTTCTTGCCTTTCGCTCTACTACAATCCCTCTCCTTGCCAATTTATAAAGCCTCTCACCTTTATGTTTTAGTGCAGAATACATCGGCGGCACCTGTTCAATATCTCCAGTAAATTTCAAAAATGCCTTGTCAATCTTTTCTTTATCAATTGAACAATTAGTGCATGAAGCAACTACAGAACCTGTTATATCCTGAGTATCTGTCTTTTTCCCCAATCCCATATCTGCAACATAGGTCTTCCTGCATTTCGTGAGGAGACTTGCAAAACTTGTAGCTTTTCCAATACACATGAGAAGAACGCCTGTGGCTATTGGGTCCAAAGTACCTGTATGCCCTACCCTCTTTTCTCCTATAATTCTCCTCACTGCAGAAACAACATCATGCGATGTCATCCCCTTCGGTTTATTGATATTCAGAATACCATCCATAAAAAATCTAACTCACAACTTAAAACCTACAACTGTCGTTAGTTGTTAGTTGTTAGTTGTCAGTTGTTAGTTAATCCTTGACACCTTCCTCCTGCTTCAGTTCTTGCAGTATCCTCGCTATTTTCTCTCCATGTTCAATTGAAGTATCAAGTCTAAAAATAATCTCTGGTATAAACTTCAGTCTCATCCTTTTTCTCAGCTCACTTCTTATGAAACCAGAAGCACTCTCAAGCCCTTTAATTGTTTTTTTCTTCTCCTCTTCACTCCCCATAACACTTACAAATATCTTGGCATTCCTGAGGTCGTCTGAAAGCTCAACCCGTGTAAGTGTAGCAAAACCTATCCGCGGGTCTTTTATCTCACCCATAAGCATCTGAGAAATTTCCTCCCGCATTACCTCTTTTACTCTATCAGATCTCTTGAATTGCATATATAAAATGATTACACAGATTTTTCAGAAAAGAACACGAATTACACGAATAAACGAATGCCACAAAAAAATTCAAACAGGGATATACAGGATGGACAAGATAAAAGAAAAACCTGATTATCCTGTGCATCCTTGTTAAATAAATTTCTTTATTCGTGTAATTTGTCCATTCGTGAGATTCGTGTTCTGAATTTTAATCTGTGTAATTTGTGTTTACAGTTTTCTTGCAATTTTTTCCAAAGAGAATGGCTCAATAATATCGCCTACTTTTATATCCTGAAACTTCTCTATCCCGATTCCGCACTCATATCCTGCCTGAACCTCTTTCACATCATCCTTAAATCTCCTAAGAGACCCTATCTTCCCCTGATATACAATTACACTATCCCTTATCAATTTCGCATCGGTATTCCTCTGTATTATCCCGTCCAATACAAAACAGCCTGCTATAACTCCCATCTTAGGAATACTGAATATTTGTCTTACCTCAGCCTTCCCCATAATTTTTTCTACAACAGTCGGCTCCAATAAGCCTTCCAATCCAGCCTTGACATCTGCAATTGCATTATAAATTACAGTATACAATTTTAATTCCACCTGCTCTTTTGCGACCAATTCAGATGCCTTATCGGTTGGCCGGACATTGAATCCAATTATTACCGCATTTGATGCAGCAGCAAGCATCACATCAGTCTCTGTAATTCCGCCTACAGCACCATGAATCACCCTTATCTTCACATCCTTAGTCCCAAGCTTTTCAAATGAATCCGTAAGTGCCTGAATAGACCCGTGGACATCCGCCTTGATAACGAGATTAAGCTCCCTTACCACTCCTTCATTTATCTGCTTATAAAGGTCCTCAAGCGTCACCCTCGTCCTTGTTCCAAGCCCTTCCTCTCTCTGCTTCTGTGTTCTTAATAATGCAATCTGCCTCGCCTTTCTCTCATCAGAGGCAACCATGAATGAATCTCCTGCCTGAGGAACACCGGACAGCCCCAAAACTTCCACAGGTGTTGATGGTCCCGCCTCCTTAACCTTCGCTCCCTTATCACTTAGCATTGCCCTTACTTTTCCAAAATGAAGACCTGCTATAATAGGGTCGCCTGCCCTAAGAGTCCCCTTCTGTATAAGAACTGTAGCAACGGGTCCTCTCCCTTTGTCTAATTTAGATTCAACGACAACCCCTTTTGCAGCCTTTAAAGGATTTGCCTTAAGCTCCATAATTTCAGCCTGCAGAAGTATCATCTCTAAAAGGTCTTCAATCCCCATCTTCTTTTTTGCGGAAACACTTACATATATTGTCTTTCCACCCCACTCCTCGGGAAGGAGATGCGGATTTACCTTTGCAAGGTCCTGCTTAATTTTGTCAGGATTTGCACCTGGCTTATCAATCTTATTAATAGCCACTATCATTGGAACACCTGCTGCCTCTGCATGATTTATTGCCTCAATGGTCTGAGGCATGACACCATCATCTGCCGCAACAACAAGGACTACAATATCTGTAACCTGAGCCCCCCTTGCCCTCATGGCAGTAAATGCCTCATGGCCGGGTGTATCAAGGAATACTATCCTTCCCTTTTTAACCTCCACCTCATAAGCACCAATATGCTGTGTTATGCCCCCTGATTCCTTTGCAGCCACATTCGTCTGCCTTATGGCATCAAGCAGGGATGTCTTGCCATGGTCAACATGACCCATTATTGTAACTACAGGTGTTCGTGAAACCAGCCCTTCTGTATCAGCTTCTTCCTCCTCAGCAGTTATCTCCTCTTTCTCTAAACCTATAATCTCAGCATCAATACCCATCTTCTTCGCTACAGATAGCGCAGCCTCCGGGTCTATAACCTGATTTATTGTGGACATTATGCCAATCTCCATCAACTTCTTTATAACATCAGTGGATGGCACGCCCATTTTTTCAGAGAGTTCCTTAACTGTTATAGCCTCACCTATCAGCACCTTACCCTTTTCCTCAGGTTCAACTGATTTAACAACCTCTACCACCTTTGGCTTTTCTACCGGTTTTTCTATTGGTTTTTCTACTGGTTTTGTTTCAGGAAGTGGTTTAACCTCTACCTTCGGTTCTTCTTTTTTAACCGGGGGATGAGGCTCTTTTGGTTTTTTCTCTACTACTGCTAACTTTTTGGGGGATGTAAATATTTTTTTTACAAGAGCGGCAGTTTCTTCATCAACAGAACTTGAATGAGATTTTACAATTATCCCCTGTTTTTTGAGCAGTTCTATCAATTCCTTGCTCGTTATACCAAACTGATTTGCTAATTCATATACCCTTATATTTGCCAGAGAAACCACCCCCTATTCATTATTTCCTTCTTCCTTCCTATCAACGGCTGAATCCTCTTTTTCAACTGTCGCCTCTCTTTCTTCAGTCATAATTTTTCCTTCTTCCAATTCCTTTTTATATTCGCTCTCGCTCTTTATATCTATCTTCCAATGCAAAAGTTTTACAGCTAATTTTACATTCTGCCCCTTCCTTCCTATCGCCAGTGATAACTGGTCATCAGCTACAATAACCTTTACGTATTTATCAGTTGCATTTACATTAACACTTGAAACCTTTGCAGGACTAAGGGCATTCTTGACATAGGTCGCGGGGTCATCAGACCATTCAATTATATCTATCTTTTCACCCATAAGCTCCTGAACAATTGACTGGACACGAATACCCCTCATCCCCACACATGCCCCGACTGCATCAACATCCTTTTTATTAGAAAATACAGATATCTTTGACCTGCCGCTTGGGTCTCTTGCGGCACCCTTTATTTCTACAATACCCTCCGCTATCTCTGGGACCTCCATCTCAAAGAGCTTAATAATCAATCCAGGGTGAGTCCTTGACAGAATAATCTGCGGTCCCCTCGTATTTTTCTTAACATCTATGACATAAGCCATTATTCTGTCACCCCTTTTGAAATTTTCTCTGAAAGACTGCTCCCTTTTATAAATAATACCCTCTGTCTTTCCGATATCTACAATTATATCGCCCCTGTCTTCTCTCGTAACAGTTGCGCTTATTACATTCCCCTTTTTATCTCTATAACCATCAAATACTGCCTCTTTCTCAGCATCCCTGACTTTTTGAAGAATTACCTGTTTTGCCGCCTGGGCCGCAATCCTCCCCAAATCCCCTACATTGCATGGAACCATCACCATGTCATCCAGCTTGGCATCTTCCTTTATTTTAATAGCATCTTTTAATGAGATTTCATTTTCATCCTCTGATACCTTCTCAACAACCTTCTTGCCGGCAAATAGCTCAATCCCGCCTGTTTTCTCATTAATAATGACCTCCAAATTTTCAGCAAAATTTAGTCTTTTCTTAAATGCTGAGATAACAGCGGCTTTTACTGCTTCTATCAGTTTTCCCCTGTCTATCCCCTTTTCTTTTTCTATCTGATTTATTACATTAATTAAATCCAAACCCATTTTAAACCCCTCTTCCAATGTATTATAAAAACTACCACAGATTTATCACGGATAAACACGGACAAGACAAATCCTTTTATTATTTCGTTGTTTCTCTGTGTTTATCCGTGTCCCTCTGTGGTTATATTAGGTTTTTGTTCTTTTAAAACTCAAACATTAGATTAGCCTTTGATATATCCTTATAATTAACCTTTATATTCTCTTTGCTCTCTTTTTCCTCAATTGATATGGCATCACCTTCCACATCAATAATTTTTCCGACTAAATGCTTTTTATTATTAACCGGAGAATATAAATATATTTTTGCCAGTTTTCCTTTAAACCTCTCATAATCCTTTAACTTTTTTAACGGCCTCTCAATGCCAGGTGATGAGACCTCAAGTGTATAAGAATGAGGGATTATATCCTCCACATCCAATAATTTTTCTATCTGATAGCTGATATTCTGGCAGTCATCAATCTTAACACCTCCATCCTTATCAATGAATACCCTCAGATACCATGCCTTCCCCTCTTTTTTATATTCAACATCAACAAGCTCCATCTTTTCTGACTCAACCAAAGGCTTGACCAGATTCTCAACTGCCATTGTTACATCAACCCGCTGCATCTATTCTCCAAATAAAAAAAGTGGGTACCTTTTCCGAGTAAACCCACTTTTTTTGTAGAAACTCTAATTCAGCTTAAATTCAGTGTAAATTTTTTATGTCTTCATACTGAATGATTTGTAAATTAGCACAGTTATTTTGCAATTGCAAGTCATTTCACATAAAAAATTGTATGATAGCTAATATTTATAAACTTTTTCTATGAACTCATAAAGCATAAATTTCTGGACAATTATTTCTCTTTAAGTATAATACTTCCCAGTAGAAAATAACTTCTCATGAAGAATAATCCACCAGCCTCGGGTAAAAAATAGGTCTGCTTTTTATAGGAGAAAAGATATGATGACAAGAGTTTCTTTTTTTGTTTTAACTTTTTTTGCGGTTATTCTTCATCCAGCTATTTCTTTTTCAGATACAGCATTAGATATTAACAGCTTACTTGACAGAGAGTGCATAAACTTAAAAAAGGAAAAACTCTCTAATCTAATATTAACCGGATTCTCTTCTGAATTACAAAAAGGTCTTGACCCTGACCTTCATAAAATCATGGAGGGTGTTATAAAGAGGACAGATTTTGATGGAATCTCTGAGGAAAAGACATTTGAGATAATAAGGCTGGTTTATGGAGCATTTAAAAAAGGTGCATCTCTGGAATATCTTGACGAGATATTTGATGTGGCATATTCAAAGGATATTAGTGTAGACCAGCTATTTGCTGCAGCAAATGCTTTAAAAGAATTTTATAACTCCGATGTCCCGCAGGATATATATGAGGAATTTGTGTATCACTTTATAGAGGAGAAATGGGACCCTTCTGTAATGCCAACACTTACAAGGGGGCTGATATATGGTGTTGATAGGGGGCTTACGGCTCAGAAGGTAGCACTGGCAATAATTATAGATGTTGACCAGAACGGACTAAAGAAGAAGAGTGCTGATGAACTGGTGCTGGATGCAATAAAATTTGTCAGGGGGAAGGAGCCAGAAAAGTGGAAACCAATGAAAGATGTAGAGAGGGAATTGATGATGAAGCTGGCGAAAAAGAGGGAATTAGAAAAATTGAGGCAGGATATTGAGGCAAAGAAAATGCAGAAAGAATTAGAGGGGCAAACGGCAGAAGAGGACTTAAATAAGAGGCTTGAGGAAGAAAAGAGAAAAATTACTGAAGATGAGAAAAAAATTGCGATGGAGTTGGCTGAGGTGGAGAAAAGAAATTATGAGGATATTCTGAAATATGAACTTGAGCAGGAGAAGGTGAGAAAGAAGGAGGATGAGGAAATACTTAAATTTGAGCAGGAGAGGCAGAGGCTGTTAACGCTCCAGCAGGAGGCTGAAAGAAAAAAACTTGATGAAGACGTCTTAAAATATCAGAGAGAGCAGGAAGAGATGAATAAAAGGCTTGAAGAGGAAAATAGAAAACTCAAGGCTGAAAGAGACAGGATTACAAAGGAAGCTGAAGCTAAAAGGAAAAAGAATCTGGAAATGGTAACAAAATATAAGGATGAACAGGAAAATATAAAAGATAGGCTTGAAAAAGAGAAGATGATGTTTGCAAAGGAAAAGGATCAAATTGCCAGAGAGATAGAAAAGATGGTGAAAGCCTATCAAAATGAAATCTCTAAATACCAAAAAGAGGAATCTGAAGTTGATAAGATGGTAAAAGAGCAGACAAATGAAATGGAAAGGGAAAAAGAGAGAAAAAACAGGGAGAGGGAGGAAAAGAGGAAAAAAGAGCTTGCCATGATGGAGCAGAAGATTGTTGAATATGGCAAGAGAGGCAATCTTGATATAGACAGATTATTCTCTGCAATAAGTAAACATATCGGCATACCTTATAGATTTGGGGGTGATTCAGAAAATGGGATTGACTGCTCTGCATTTACAAGAAAGGTATATAGAGAACAGGGGATAGAACTCCCCAGAGTTAGTTATGAACAGGCAAAGATTGGAAGGGATGTAGAGAGTAGCTCCTTACAACCCGGAGATTTGGTATTTTTCAATACATCTATCATGGGAACCATATCACATGTAGGGGTATATATGGACAATAATACATTTGCCCATGCCAGCAGCAGCCAGGGTGTAACAAAAAGTAATTTAAGACAGAAATATTTCTCAAAGAGATATGTAAGGGCAAACCGAGTCTTTGATTGATTTATTATGCCATTGTCTCAGCCGAAGGCATATATCTCTTTACAATATCCTCTGACTCTGAGATATGAGAGATTATGATTAAGTCTTTAGCCTTGTCAAGCTTGATATCAACGAGGGAGCCTTGATGCAGGTTTAGATATTTTGCATACTCATCAGGAATCTGAAGCCCTAATCCCTTTTCCATCTTTACAATATGCCCTTTCATAAAATCACCTCCTGATTCAGCCACAAACTTTCACTGACACTTATTAGTCAGTGGCTAAATTTAATATGTTTATCATTTCCTTATGTATTAATCCATTGCTTGCAAGCATCTCACCTTTATATATACTAAACTCACTGCCCTTGAAATCTGTTATCATCCCCCCTGACTCTTTCACAATGAGGCTTGATGCAGCCATATCCCACGGATAAAGCTTCAATTCCCAGAATCCATCAAATCTACCTGCTGCCAGATAGCAGAGGTCAAGGACTGCTGAACCGGGTCTCCTTATTGCCTGTGCCCTTACTGCAAAGTTGCAAAAATGATTAAGGTTATTCTCTTTGCTCTCCCTTATATCATAAGGGAAGCCGGTGGCAAGGAGGCTCTTATTTATATCACCGATTTTTGAAACCCTTATCCTATTACCATTCAGATATGCACCCTCCCCTTTTATACTTGTAAAAAGCTCATCAATCATTGGATTATAAACAGCACCAGCAACAATCTCACCATCTATCTCCAATCCGACTGATGCACAGAAGCATGGATAGCTATGGGCATAGTTGGTAGTCCCATCAAGAGGGTCAATTATCCATTTGTATTTTCCCTCCATCTGTCCCCCCTTTGTAAGGGGGGAATGTGAGGGGGGTAGACCTTTAACACTGCCAGCCTCCTCAGTCAATATCTCATGCTCAGGATAATGCCTTTTTATAATATCAATAATTACCTTCTCACACTGGTAGTCAACCTCTGTCACAAGATTTATCTCCCCCTTATGCTCAATCTTAAAATTCTCCCCAAATTTTTCCTCCTGTATCTTCCCTGCTTCTTTTACAGCCTCTATTGCAATTTTCAGAAAATTTTTAAGTTCAAGGAGCATAATAAATCACACTTTTTATATAAACAATCTCTCTTTCCCCTTTGCAACAATATTATCTCTAAGTCCTCTGCAAAGAGGCACAAAAGCCTCAAATGAAAGACCTTTATTATCCTTATATAAGCTTTCTGAAATAATCAGATATTCCCATTCTTGAGGCTGGCTCATATATTCATTACATGGCACTAAAGATGCCTGCTCACACCATGCAGTTGCAGCCTGAACCTTCACAGCAATATTTGGAGAATCAATATCTTTATCAGCCTTTGTTTCTACGAGATATATTTTATCTGGCGTCTTAACAATAAAATCAACCTCATAGTTTCTAAGTATTCCTGTTTCATCCCTATATGTAACCTTTAGTTTATGCTTTCTATCCAATTTTGCAAAAGCAAGGACATCAGCAGAATTGTTAAGGACTTCCTGCATAAAATCTCTTTCAAAACCTCCACCCTTTGGCTGATAGCCATTTCTTGGATAGATACTCCTTTCTGTTACAACAGATTTGCTTTCCCTCACCATAATTCTTGGGACATCTGAGAGCTTCCCCCAAACGCCTTTTTTAACTTCAAATTTGTATCCCTCAATAAGCGTGATGATTGCCCTGCTTATGGTTTCCACAATATGGTCAAAAACTGGCTGATAATTGAGGATGTGATAATTTTCCGGATTGATAAAATCTATATGTTCTCCAAAACAATATTCGGAAACATAGTCATCTATAATCCCAGCAATCTCAGCCTGTTTTGCTGAAAGGATTGGAGTCTTTCCTCTTGTAGAAACTGCTTTTGACGCCTGCCTCAGAAAATGATTGTAATCAAAATAATCATTATCCAGCTTCCATGTCTTTGTCTTTGCACCTGTTTCAACATGGGTCTCCTGAATAATCAGCTTTGAGAGATACTTTTTAAGTTGTTCAAAATCACCCTGATATTTTGGAAGGGTTTTAATATCAATCCGTGAAATTTCAGGCATCCTTCCTTCATCAAAAATCTGTATAGGCCATGCAATGTCATAAAGAGGGATTCTCGTAGTAACAGCATCAACCGGTATAATATCGCCTGTCGTTGGTTCACCACTCGTATCGCCAATACCAATGACATACCCCTGTTCTTTGAGTTTGTTATAAAACTCAACAAATCTTGGATGCTCTACAACAAAAAGAAAATCAAAGGAATTTGAAGGGTTTTTCTTTCGCCTTATTTCCTGATATGCTTCCACTTTTGCATCCTGCAATTGAGGATATTCATAAGATGGAAACATCAGACGGAGACCTCTGCCCACTATCTGCTCAAGTAATAAATCCGCCTCCGTTGCCCTTAAAACCACAGTAACGC
>Ga0209619_10001125_pt1 | contig 19405 bp, 20 predicted proteins | sample Rifsed16ft3_FD_184011 | JGI IMG/M metagenome (GOLD analysis project Ga0209619, IMG submission 184011) | Soil microbial communities from Rifle, Colorado, USA - sediment 16ft 3 (version 2) | ecosystem: Environmental > Terrestrial > Deep subsurface > Rock core/Sediment | place: Rifle, Colorado... | reverse complement strand
GGTGGCTTCCTTGTACATCCCTAATGTTCCCATTATGGAAGCCAGGTTTAATTTGGCCGAATTGATTTTTGTTACATCCCTTAGAATGGTTGCTATCCGTAAATTCTTTCGTGCGTAAGCTAATGCGGAATCCGACTGATAGAGTTTGTATTCATCAAATAGCTTTTGGCCAATATCATATTTTTGAAGATCGGTGGAAGAATGTGCCAGTAGATCTTTGAGTTTATTTATTTCGTTCTCTTTGCGATTGGAATACACTTGGTAATTATCGACAGTATTATCCAACTCTTTGAGCAAAGTGCCAAAATCATCCTGCGCCAAAAGAAGAACGGGAAATAGCGCTGCAATAATTAATGTCAAGAATCGAGTCATTCAAAAGGGATTAAATTCAGGTAAAAATATAAATTAACTCGGTAAAGCAAGAGTCAAAATCAAAATAGTTGATTTGGGATACTGGGTGAAAGAGCATCAATTTTCACGGCTATCGTTTTTTAGGAAGGGAGAAATTACATAAGTCGCCCACAATTGATTAAATTTGTGACTTATTCAAAGTTATGTTAGAAAAAGAAACAATAAATTTCGAAAAAACGGCCATCGTCGGCATTGTGACCCAAAATCAAAGCGAAGAGAAATTAAAAGAGTATCTCGATGAGCTGGAATTTTTGACTTACACGGCGGGCGGAGAAGTGGTAAAACGTTTTTCTCAAAAAATGGAACGCCCTAATCCCAAAACTTTTGTTGGAACAGGAAAAATTGAGGAGATTCACCAATTCGTAAAAGAAAACGGTATTTCGACTTTAATTTTTGATGATGAGCTATCCCCTTCACAACAAAAAAATATCTCCAAAATAATCGAAGAGTGTAAAATCCTCGACAGAACAAACCTTATCCTTGATATTTTTGCGCAACGTGCCGAAACTTCCTATGCAAGAACGCAGGTAGAACTGGCCCAGTGCCAATATTTACTGCCGCGACTTTCTGGATTGTGGACTCACCTCGAGCGTCAAAAAGGGGGAATCGGAATGCGTGGACCTGGGGAAACCGAGATCGAAACGGACAGACGTATCGTTCGCGACAGGATCGCCTTATTAAAAGACAAAATCAAAGCCATTGACAAGCAAATGGGCACGCAACGCGGCAACCGTGGCGCGATGGTTCGTGTTGCTTTGGTGGGTTATACCAATGTTGGGAAATCGACATTGATGAACGCCATCGGGAAAAGCGACGTTTTTGTCGAAAACAAACTTTTTGCGACCTTGGACACCACCGTTCGAAAAGTAGTGATCAAAAACCTGCCTTTCTTGCTTTCTGACACCGTAGGTTTTATCAGGAAACTGCCAACGCAACTGGTGGATTCCTTCAAGAGTACACTCGATGAGGTTCGTGAAGCCGATTTGCTGTTGCACGTGGTTGATATTTCGCATCCCGAGTTCGAGGATCATATCGCATCGGTAAACCAGACTTTACTGGACATCAAGGCCAACGACAAACCTGTTATCATGGTTTTCAATAAAATTGACGCCTACAAGCCTCTGACCATTGACGACGACGATTTGATGACCGAAAAAACGCCAAGGCATTTCACGCTCGAAGAGTGGAAATCCACCTGGATGAGCCGTGTGGGAGAACAAAACGCCCTGTTCATTTCGGCAACAAACAAGGAGAATTTCGAGGAATTCAGGGAGCGATTGTATGAAGCGGTGAGGCACATTCACATCACCCGTTTCCCTTACAACAAGTTTCTCTATCCTGATTACAAGGACGCCGTGGAGAAAGAAGACAAGGAAGAGGAAACGATAGATTAATTCTAAGTTCCCCTAAAACATATAATACCCAATCCCTTTTGATATTGTCATCAGGGATTTTTTTTGGGCATGCCCCAGCCTCCACTGCGTTGCGGCCGCGTCAGGCTGTACGCTGCCATCTCCCGAAGAAAAATCGGGAGGATTTCCGCTGCCACCCTTCATGCGAGACTTGGGGATTAATGGTTTATGTGCTTTTCCGCACAATTTGTAAGAAAAAAAGCAATATATTTGAGAATAAACAAAGTCTGACCTTTGTCAGACCTATCTACCCTCAGTTGGTGGTCGGTGTAGGATTTTGTCATACATATATGCTAGTTACCAGCAATAACAACCAAAAATGTGAAGATGAAACGACTCATTATCTTAGTGACTTTTATATTTTTGAGTTGTTCTCCAAAGCAAGATGAAATTGATAAGATCGAAATAATGTCATATCAATATTGGTGGCTTGAAGAAGAACCTAACATAAAAATAAATCCCATACTATATGCGGAAATAAACAAAAATGAAAATGTTCTGATTGAAAAACAAGAGGAAATATTCACTTACTATAAAACGGAAATTGAAACTGATTACATAAAAGAATTATCAAATCAGACAAAAAATTTTGACGAGCAATACTTTAAACACATAAGAGATTCAACAAAAATTTCTATTGATGATTATCCAATTATAAGAATCAAAATTGAATATAGAAATGGCAAGGTATTATCTTTCTATTTTAATGAAATAGAAAAAAACAAGAAATATTCTGCTTCAATTAATCTGTTCAAAGAATTAATTAGAAAATCGAAAGATAAAAATCATTCAATTATAGCATCGTCAAAAATTAAATTGAAAAGAAATGGATATGCTGATTTTTGCATAAATAAAGACACACTCGAAAGAGCAATTCCAAAACCTAACAAGACTAAAATAAAATTTACTAATCCATAGTTACTGCTGGTAACAGCTACTACAACGGATTTGGGCAATTGGCTTAATTCCTCTGGTGCTCGTCTGCGACGAGTACCTACTTAAACTGAAAAGACAAATTGTAGCGTTTGCAACGCGGATGACCAAAACAGTAGTATCTTAGACAAGCATACGTCTGATTTATAGTATAGTTTCTTAAAATCAATTTATTAAAAAAAAATGTCTGAGAAATACAAAGTTATCGATAGTACCGTACCAACTTTTATTACGATAACAATTGTCGACTGGGTAGATTTATTCACACGACCTATTTATTATAATATCTTAGATGAATCCTTAAATTTTTGCATCAAGGAAAAAGGTTTGAGTGTACATGCCTATGTATATATGACCAGTCATATTCATTTGATTGTAACTGCATTTGATGGTGAATTGCAAAATGTGATTCGAGATTTTAAAAAATTCACATCAAAAAAATTAGTAGAAGCTATTAAGGAACATCCTGAGAGCAGACGAGAATGGTTATTACGAAAATTTAGTTATGAAGCTCAAAAATCAGGAAGGGCTACAAATTATAAATTATGGCAAGATGGTTTTCATCCCATTTTATTAGATACTTTGGAAAAAATTGAGCAGCGTGTAAACTATATACATTATAATCCTGTTGAAGCAGAAATTGTTTATCACGAAAGAGATTATGTAAATAGTAGTTATAGGAATTACGAAGAAGATAATGCTGTTTTTTGTAATGTGCATATCGAACCTTTATGGTAAGCTGTCTCTATGAGCCGCGTTGCAAACGCTTCGTTTTGTTCACACAAGTAAGTAGGTACTCGTCGCAGACGAGCACCAGAGGTAGGACAAATGCAGCACTTGCGGTTGACACCTTTAAAAGACAAATTTAAACTAGCGATGCACCATTTTTTATTTCATTTTAAATTAGAAAGAATATAATAGCATGAAGACAACACCCGAACATGATGAGCGAATGGCAAAAATGACCTTTGCGTCAGTTTACCCGCACTATCTGGCGAAAGTCGAGCGCAAAGGGAGGACAAGGGAAGAGTTGCATCAAGTAATTGAGTGGCTGACGGGCTTTAATGACAAAAAAATCCGAGAACTGATTGAGGGGAAAGTAACTTTTGAAACGTTCTTCAACAAAGCCAAATTGAACCCCAACAGTAACTTGATAACAGGAGCCATTTGCGGCTACAGGATAGAAGAAATTGAAAACCCATTAACCAAAAAAGTCAGGTATCTGGACAAGTTGGTAGACGAATTGGCGAAAGGCAGAAAGATGGAAAAGATTTTAAGAGTTGCATAATAAATAAAAAGCCCTTTTGATGAATTTCAAATTTTGGTTGGTTTTTAGAAACCATAATTCACTCCAATTCCGAAAACTTCACTTACCTGAACGGCTTGCACGGAGTTGTCATCGTATATCGTTCTCAATGCCACGTTTGCCGAAAGGTATTTGTTGATTTTCATCACCAAATTCATTTGGTAATCGATATCCACATTTTGCGGATCGTCCAGATAGTTAGAATACAAATTCAAACGGTTCTCAATGGTTACGTTAGCGATCACGCTAAACTTATAATTAGCCGAAATGCTGGCTCCAAACTCGAAACGCGAACTGTCGCCCTGCAATACGCCAAACGATGGTCCGAAATCAGTAAAATGTTCGTGAACGAGAATCAGTTTAGCGGTAGCTGGAGAAAAGTTGACACTTAGGTTATTGCTTTTTTTCCATAGCATTCCCGGTCCAAATTGAGTATAAGCAGGGGAGAAAAAATGCGAAATTTTTACGTCGTCTTTATCATAACCGGAATCCATTTGGGTTTTAAAATTGAAAAACAACGAATAGTACCAATCGCCTTTGGCCTTTTTACCCCAAAGCGAATTCAGTTCCAGTCGGTCGTCCGTTTTGGCTATTTTGTTGTCCCCTTTTATTTTTGTCAAACCGTAGGCCGCAATGAATTTGTTGTCCCAAACGACATCGTCCTTTTTATAGTTGAAGTCATAATTCAGGCTGAAATTCCCCGCGATGTTTGATGTTCCGCCGCCAAGCCATTGCTTGTTGTAGGCGGATTGGTTAAAAAGCAAGGATATGTTTCCTTCTTTAGTCCACAATTTCGTGGTGTCATTTGCAATCTCCTGAGCGCTTAAGGAGACTATGGTCAATAGGAATACGAAAGAAAGTAAAGTTTTTTTCATGTTCTTGTGTTTTTAGGGAATCTATTTTTTCGCCTTGTACAAGGGAACCGCGGAACAAGCCTCGCCATACATGATGCTTCTGGCAAAGGGTTGCAAATTATGCGCCGCCAGAACATAGGCGCGCATAGGCACAGGTTTTCTGGAGCAGCCTTTGATAATAATCGCTTTATTGGCGTAGACTGAATAATCGATTTTGGCCAGTATCTCTTCATAAAGGGCAGCGTCCAGATCTTCTATGTTCCCGTCAACAACTTTCTTCGCAAACGGCGCCACTTGAATGGTCACCAAAATAGAAGCCCAGGCAGGAACTATAGCATCCGTGCTGCAATTGATGGCTACAAATTGATCTTGGTATTGCGTCCAGTCGTGATTTTTGAGGTGTTCCCTAAAGTCTTTTTCTTTCAGCAAAAAACCCTCTAACAGCCATTGCGAAATGTCTATTTGAGCACGCGTACCCGTTGGATAGTAATCTTCAAGATCGAATACTTCCAGGGCACTATTGGCCACTTTATTTACAATTTCTTCCATATTTTTAGTAATCAGTAATCAGTAATCAGTGTTCAGTGATCAGTTGTGCACTGAATACTGAACACTGAACACTTTTTTTAAAGCATTCCCAATTCTAATTTCGCTTCCTCGCTCATCAAGTCTTTGCTCCATGGCGGGTCAAAAGTGATTTCCACTTCAGCGTCTTTTACGTGCTCGATTGATTTTACTTTTTCTTCGACTTCTCTCGGCAAACTTTCTGCCACGGGACAGTTAGGGGAGGTTAGGGTCATCAGAATTTTTACTTCGTATTCCGTGTTGACCATGACGTCATATATCAATCCTAATTCGTAAATGTCAACTGGGATTTCAGGATCATAAATTGTTTTTAATTTTTTTACGATTGCTTCCCCTAATTCGTTGGTGTCTATTTCTTGTGTCATTTTTATTCTAGTTTTATTCTGTTTTAATGATTATTGCATTTTTTTAACCATATAAGTCATGTAAGTTTTTAATTTGCTTATATGACTTATATGTTGAATTTAATTTTTCGCATTGAATGCCAAAGCATACATTTTAATGTTCTTTATCATCGAAACCAATCCGTTTGCGCGAGTCGGTGACAAATGTTCTTTCAGTCCGATTTCGTCGATAAAACCCATGTCGGCCTCTAGGATATCCGCTGCGCTTTGATTGGAAAATGTCCGAATCAATATCGCGATAATCCCTTTGGTCAATATCGCATCGCTATCGGCCGTGAAGACTATTTTGTCATCGTTTTGCTCGCCTTGCAGCCACACTTTCGACTGACAGCCTTTGATCAAGTTGTCTTCTGTTTTGAATTCTTCTTTTATCAAGGGCAGATTCTTCCCTAATTCGATGATGTATTCGTAACGTTCCATCCAGTCGTCAAACATGGAGAATTCGCCTACGATTTCTTCTTGTATGTCCTTAATTTTCATTATTTTTTTTTGCAAATGATGTTATTCTGTTTACGAATTTCTTGATCTCTTTTGGCGGAAAACCGTGATCAAAACTGCTAGTCTCGTAGACTGTGTCTTTATAGGTAATTTTCAAATTGGCGATTGCAGCGCCGTCATAAAAACGTTTTTCTGTAGGCGCTTTTAATTTTGGCAGACTATCCAATTCTACCTTTTTGAAACAGTTCACCAAATCATTCCAGTCGTCATCCGAAATTTTTGTCGGAACGGTTTTCTCTTTACCGCTTCGGTCTGAAGAAACCGTAACGGTTTGTTTTTCCACGGTGATTTTTTGGTAAAACCCTCTCGAGTTGGCCACATATTCAATCACGGCAGTGTCGATGTCCTGTTGCTGGTGATCGGAACAACCTTTTCCCAGAAAAAGGCTTAGGAACAATAAGGATAGTATTTTCATATTTTAAGTATTAGGATAACATTGTTTTTGCTCTCTTAATGGCTTCCACCATGGCATCAATTTCCTCTTTGGTATTATAGAAAGAGAACGAGGCCCTTATGGTTCCTGGAATCTTGAAATAATTCATGATCGGTTGCGCGCAATGGTGGCCGGTTCGTACCGCGATTCCCAATTTGTCAATAATGGTACCAATATCATAGGGATGAATTCCGTCAATATTAAACGAAATTACGGAAGTTTTTGTTGCTGCCGTACCATATATCTTCAAACCTTCAATTTCCAACAATCGTTTTGTTCCGTACTCCAACAATTCCAGTTCTTGTTTTTGGATATTTTCAAAACCAACGGAATTCATGTAGTCAACGGCAGTTCCAAGAACGATTCCTCCAGCAATATTAGGCGTTCCCGCTTCAAACTTATGTGGCAATTCGGCATAAGTTGTTTTCTCGAAAGTCACTTCCTTGATCATTTCGCCTCCACCTTGATAGGGTGGTAATTTGTTCAGCCAGCTTTCTTTTCCGTACAGAATTCCGACTCCCGTTGGACCGCACATTTTGTGTCCGGAAAAAACGTAAAAATCACAATCCAAAGCCTGAACATCCGGTTTAACGTGCGGAACGGCTTGCGCCCCATCTATTAAAATTGCAGCACCAAACTCATGGGCTTTGTCAATCATGTATTTTATGGGATTGACTGTTCCCAATGCATTCGAAATATGATTTACGGTTACGATTTTGGTTTTGTCCGACAGTAATTTGTCGTATTCCGCCATAATCAATTCGCCGTTGTCATTCATGGGAATCACTTTTAGCGTAGCGCCTGTTTTCTCGCACAACATTTGCCAAGGCACTATATTGCTGTGGTGTTCCAATGCGGAAACTAAAACTTCATCGCCTGGTTTTAAAATCGTAGCGAAGCCGTTGGCGACTAAATTAATCCCAAAAGTCGTTCCCGATGTAAAAAGCACTTCGTGCGAAAACTCAGCATTGATGTGGTTTTGGATTTTTCCGCGTGAGGCTTCGTAGGCGTCGGTTGCCAGTTGGCTCAAAGTGTGTACTCCACGGTGAATATTGGCGTTTATCTCCTCGTAATATTTTGAAATTGCGTCAATGACCACTTGCGGCTTCTGTGAAGTGGCTCCGTTGTCGAAATAAACCAATTGTTTTCCGTTTACTTTCTGGGAAAGGATAGGGAAATCGGCTCTAATTTTATTTATATCTGACATTGCTTTATTTAGAATTTTTCTAAATACAAAAGTAAGAAAAACTAAATTGTTTTAGCCATGAATTCGCCAATTTACTTGGATTAATTTCTGGGCTTTTATAAAATTGAATTGGAGATTTAGTAACTTAAAAATAATTATATTGCATTGTTTTACAACTGACTGCTATGAAATGAGCATAGTGAAAACTCGATATGAAAACCGATGAAGATATCCGAATTCCATATTCCGATACAAAACAAATATTAACTACGTATGAAAAAAATCTTTAAGCTTTTTAGTTTCGCTTTTTTTATAGCGATATTTTATTTGGGATTCACCACCTATCCAAAACTGGATTTGATTTCTGGATTTTCGGCCAAGAGTGTCGCTTCGGGTCATTTTATCGATAAGCGCTCACAGGAATTGATAGAAAAAGGGGACAACGATATCGATATGATTGATTTGGCTACCAACACTATTAACGAAAACGGAAAATTCGCTACCGCTTCAGTATATGGTTTGAAAGGGCGAAAAGCAATTTACCGCGAAGGTTTGGGAGCGACTTTAATCGACGATGATTTTGATGTGACAAAACCGTATTTGGTTCCCAAAAGAACAAAACTGAACAATGATTTACCTTTTCCGTATGGGAATAAGGAACAAAAAGACACGGTTTTTGAAAACGTTGATTATGCCAAATTAAATTCGGCTGTCACCAATGCTTTTGACGTTGAAGGGAAAAAGGACAAAAGAACCCGCTCGCTATTGGTGATTTACAAGGACAAAATCATTGCCGAAAAATACGATACGGGTTTCGGTAAAGACAGTAAAATTCTGGGCTGGTCAATAACCAAAAGCATAACCAGTGCGATGTTCGGAATCCTTGAAAAGCAAGGAAAATACGATATTTACAAACCTGCACCAATCAAGGAATGGGCAAACGACGAGCGCAAAAATATCACGACAAACGATTTGCTTCACATGAACTCAGGTTTGGAATGGGAAGAAAATTACAGTACGATTTGCGATGCGACCAAGATGCTTTTTCAGGCTGTAGACATGTCACGGTCACAGTTGGAAAAACCAGCGGCATTCAAACCCAACACGCATTGGAATTATTCGTCAGGAACTACTAATTTGCTTTCCGGGATTTTACGTCAGCAATTCAAAACGCATCAGGAATATCTAGATTTTTGGTATTCGGCCTTGATTGACAGAATTGGCATGAACTCCATGGTTATAGAAACGGATATGGCAGGGAATTATGTGGGTTCTTCCTATGGCTGGGCCACTACAAGAGATTGGTCAAAATTTGGTTTGCTGTATTTGCACAAAGGAAATTGGAACGGGGAACAGATTCTTGACGAAAGCTGGGTGAAATACTCGGCAAAACCAACAGATACATCCGACGGACAATATGGTGCGCAGTTTTGGTTGAATGCCGGCGGGAGATTCCCCGACGTCCCCAGAGAGATGTATTTCTGCAGCGGTTTTCAGGGGCAGATGGTGGCCATTTTCCCGTCACTTGATTTGGTGATTGTCCGTATGGGTCTGAAAGAAGATCCTGAATTTGACTTTAATGGGATGTTGAGCGGAATTATCGGGAGTTTGAAGAAGTAGTTGTTATTTTTGATTGTTTTTATTAATTTTTGCTGAAATATTAACAAATATTGTTAAAATTTAATATATTAGATTAACAAATATATAAATATGAAAAAAATTAATTTTTTAGCCTTATTAACGTTGCTTGCTTCTATGTTAATCACATCATGTTCTAGTGATGATTCTTCTTCCGATGTTTCAACTGAGGTTGCTAGTGATAGTTATTGGCCTTTGGCCATAAACAATCAGTGGGTCTATACTGAAAATGGAGAGCCTTATACCGTGAAAATCACAGGGACAGATACATTTGATGGAACTACCTATTACAGTATTACGGAGAAAAATGAGTATAATTTGCAAATATGGGTAGCTAAAAAGGACAACACTTATTTTTTAAAAACAGGAGCCTTAGACATTACAGAAGGTGACATTAATATTAAAATGGATAGTTATGAGTTGCCTGTATTGAAAGATAATTTAGCAAATAATGGGCAGTGGAATGGAACAGCGACAGTAAAAGTAACTTATAAAACAGGTACTGAATCTGCTTCTATTGACATGACTATAAAATGCTTGGGTGTCATTTTAGATAAAGACGCAACTGTAACGGTTAATAATAAGGTGTATACAAATGTTATTAATATGAGTTTAAGGCAAGAAGTTAGTATTGCCGGTGAAAGTACCATAACTGAATCCCTATACTGGTATGCAAAGGGAATCGGGCCAATAAAATCTATAAATACAGTCGACGGTAGTACTGTAGAGAGTATCTTGGTTAGCTATATTGTTAATTAATTATTGATCGCATTTTCAAAAATCTTGAATATAATTCTTTTCAATTTTTAGCCCCGATAGAAATGGAAATCCTTTTTGAGGTTTTTCACCGAAAAAAGATTGCAATGGATAGCGGGATTAGCTGCTAAAAAACAAACCCGACAGGTTTCTAAAATCTGTCGGGTTTTTTTATATCTGTTTTTGAATTATACTACAAATCAAAACCCAGCTTCACACCTAATTTCGTTGCGATAATTTTGGTGATTCGTTGTTTCAATTCGGGTATTTTGATGTTTTCGATAACAGAGTTCGAGAATGCGTACATCAATAACGCTTTGGCTTCTTTTTTAGGAATTCCGCGTGCTTGCATATAGAACATTGCCGTTTCGTCCAATTGTCCAACCGTGCAACCGTGAGAACATTTTACGTCATCGGCAAAAATTTCCAACTGCGGTTTTGCATTGATAGTTGCCTTGTCGCTCAACAAAATGTTGTTGCTTTTTTGGAACGCATTCGTTTTTTGAGCTTCTTTCTCGACATAAACCTTTCCGTTGAAAACGCCTGTGGAGCTGTCGGAATAAATTCCTTTGTAATCCTGGAAGCTCTCGCAATTTGGGGTGGAATGCTTCACCAAGGTGTAATGATCCACGTGTTGCTTTTCGCCAATAATCGTGATTCCGTTCAAGGTGCTTGTCAATCTTTCGCCAAAATGGTAAAAATTCAAGTTGTTTCTGGTTAGGTTACCTCCAAAAGAGAAGGTGTGTACCGAAACGTGACTTTCCTGTTTCTGGGAAACGTAGGTGTTATCTATAAGATTGGCCTTCAGACTGTCATTCTGTATTTTGTAATAATCAACAATCGCGCGTTTTTGGGCGAAAATCTCCGTCACGGAATTCGTCAACACTGGGTTTTCGGTCAAACTTTGGTGACGTTCGATAATTTGGACATGAGAATTCTCACCTACAATCACCAAGTTACGGGGTTGCACCATAAGAGCCGCTTCGTTCCCTGTAGAGAAATACATGATTTCAATAGGCTTGTCGGCAACTTTGCTTTTTGGGATATTAATGTAGGCACCTTCATTGGCGAAAGCCGTATTCAGTGAAGTCAAACTTTCCTCTTTGTTGACAATTTGGTTAAAATAGGTATCGATAACCATTTTATATTTTGGTTTGTTCAATGCCGATGACATTAGACAAACATCGATCCCGTCGTGAGTTGTTGACGACAAATGCGAACTGAAAACACCGTCAATAAACACTACCTTGTAGGTGTCTACTTCGTGTAAAAAGTATTTTTTTACTTGGTTGAATTCAATTGCTGTATCCTGCTTTGGAAAAACGGTAAAGTCATTTTTTAAGATGGCATTTAGCGAAGTGTATTTCCAAGCTTCGTCTTTTTTGGTTGGGAAACCTTTATCTTCAAAGTTTTTTATGGCCTCAGTTCTCACGTCATGAAGTTCAGAGTGAACATCGACGCGCTCCTCAAAAGCCATAAAAGACGATAATAATTTTTCTTTCAAATCCATTTTTTTATTGTTTAAAGTTTAAGGTTTAAAAGTTTAAAGAAGCTCGAGGCAACTTTAAAGTTTAAACTTCAAACAAAATTTTAAGCTTCTTGTTCTTGTTTGATCCAGTCATATCCTTTTTCTTCCAGCTCGTGAGCCAGCTCTTTTCCGCCCGATTTTACAATTTTACCATTGTAAAGAACGTGTACGAAATCAGGAACGATATAATCCAATAACCTTTGGTAGTGCGTGATGACTACTATTGCATTTTTGTCGCTTTTTAGTTTGTTGACACCATTGGCAACAATGCGCAAGGCATCGATATCCAATCCAGAATCGGTTTCGTCAAGGATAGCCAATTTTGGTTCCAACATCGCCATTTGGAAAATTTCATTACGTTTTTTCTCTCCACCTGAAAAACCTTCGTTTAGGGAACGGGAAAGGAACTTTCTGTCGATTTCCAATAATTCTGATTTCTCACGAATCACCTTTAGCATTTCGTTTGCTGGCATTTCTTCTTTGCCGTTTGCTTTGCGTGTTTCGTTGATGGCCGTTCTAATGAAATTCGTCACCGAAACTCCCGGGATTTCCACTGGGTACTGAAACGACAAGAAAACACCTTTATGTGCTCTTTCCTCTGGTGCTAAATCAGAAAGGTCTTCTCCATCTAGAGCGATTTCCCCTTCGGTCACTTCGTAAGTTTCATTTCCGGCAATGATTGACGCCAATGTGCTTTTTCCGGCACCGTTCGGTCCCATTATCGCATGAACCTCTCCTGCTTTCACTTCAAGATTGATTCCTTTTAATATTTCTTTGTCCCCGATCGAGGCGTGTAAATTTTTAATACTTAACATTTGTTTCTTTAATTTTAAAAAGATTTAAATTCTCTTTTATTCTAAAATACTGTTTATGTGTTCTTGGTCTTTTATTGTTTGATAGGATAAATGTTTTTGTCCTAAATAGGTCATTCCTAAATACTCTGCCGATAATCGGAAAGGCATATGGAAATCATAATCTAATTCATCTTGATCAGAATTTGAGATCACAAACATGTTCTTACCCCTTAATTTCCGGCCGAGTTCTTTTTCGATTCTGATCAAATCGGAAAAACGGTCAAAAAACACTTTCATGATCCCACTCATGGTGTACCAGTAAACCGGTGTCGCGAAAACCAGAGTGTCATATTTTTCAATTATTGATGTGATCAAAGGCATAAAGTCATCTTCCCTATTTTCACTTTCGTAATCATAATAGGAAATAGAATAGTCCCTTAAATCGATAACATCTGCATTTATTTGGGTGGAAATTTTGTCAACTATTTTTGAAGTGTTTCCATTGCTTCTGGAAGATCCCACTATAATAACGGTCTTGTTTTCCATGCTTGAATTATCCAACGCTTCCCTCAAGGGAAATTTCTAATAGTTTTTGTGCCTCTACCGCAAATTCCATCGGCAACTTATTCAAAACCTCTTTGGAGAAGCCGTTAACGATCAAAGCAATGGCTTTCTCGGTTGGGATTCCACGTTGGTTGCAATAGAAAACTTGGTCTTCGCCAATTTTACTTGTCGTAGCCTCATGTTCAATTTTGGCGGTTGGATTTTTACTTTCGATATATGGGAAAGTATGCGCTCCACAACGGTTCCCCATTAATAAGGAATCACATTGCGAAAAATTTCGGGCATTGTCAGCAGTTGGTCCAATTTTAACCAGACCACGGTAACTATTTTGCGATTGTCCAGCAGAAATACCTTTGGAAATGATCGTCGATTTGGTGTTTTTACCGATGTGGATCATTTTTGTTCCCGTATCGGCTTGTTGGAAATTATTGGTTACTGCAATAGAGTAAAATTCCCCTACTGAATTATCTCCTTTTAAGATAACAGAAGGATATTTCCAGGTTACTGCGGAACCGGTTTCTACTTGTGTCCAAGAAATTTTGGCGTTTTTCTCGCAGATTCCTCTTTTGGTAACAAAATTGAAAACCCCGCCTTTACCTTCTTTGTTTCCCGGATACCAGTTTTGTACTGTTGAATATTTGATTTCGGCATCTTCAAGAGCTATCAACTCCACTACAGCTGCGTGTAATTGGTTTTCATCGCGACTTGGTGCCGTACATCCTTCCAGATAAGATACATAACTTCCTTCATCTGCAATCAGTAATGTTCTTTCGAACTGTCCTGTTCCTGCTTGATTGATTCTGAAGTAAGTAGAAAGTTCCATCGGGCAACGAACGCCTTTTGGGATATAACAAAAAGAACCGTCAGAGAATACTGCTGAATTCAAAGCAGCATAAAAATTGTCTTTTTGTGGAACAACGGTCCCCAAATGTTTGCGAACTAATTCTGGATGCTCTTTGATAGCTTCAGAAATACTCATAAAGATAATTCCTTTTTCGCCTAATGTTTTCTTGAATGTTGTAGCTACTGAAACAGAGTCAACCACGATATCCATGGCCACATTATTCATCATTTTTTGCTCATCGACAGAGATACCTAACTTTTTGTACATTTCTAAAAGTTCAGGATCTACATCGTCTAATGTTTTATTAGGGTCAACCGCTTTTGGCGCTGAATAATAGGAAATTGCCTGAAAGTCTGGTTTTGTGTAATGCACATTTGCCCATTCCGGTTCGGTCATCTCTTGCCAAGCGCGAAAAGCCTCAATGCGCCAGTCGGTCATCCATTGCGGTTCTTCTTTTCTGTGGGAAATGGCGCGAACAATGTCTTCGTTTAAGCCAATAGGAAAAGTATCCGATTCTAATTCGGTATAAAATCCGTACTCATATTCTTTAGTTTCGAGTTCGATTTTTAAGTCGTCTTCAGTATATTTACTCATTCTTGTTTAAAGATTTAAAGATTTAAAGATTCAAAAAATGAATATTAAACTTTATTATTTGTGTCTAAATTTTAAAGAGAGAAACTCTCTCCGCAACCGCAGGTCCTGCTTGCATTCGGATTGTTGAAAACAAATCCTTTCCCATTTATTCCGCCTGAAAATTCCAGAATAGTCCCTGCCAGATAGAGGAACGATTTTTTCTCTACTGCAATTGTTATATCATTGTCTATGAATATCTTATCGTCTTCCCCCTTGGTTTTATCGAACTTCAAATCATAAGACAAGCCCGAACATCCGCCGCTTTTCACTCCGACTCTTACGTAGTCGACTGTAGCGTCAAAGCCATCTTCTTCCATCAAATCGATGATTTTCTTTTTGGCTGTATCAGAAACTTTTATCATTGTTATATTGATTTTGTCTAAATTAACCACAAAGGTACTATATAAAAATCTTTTTCCATAATCGATAACATTTTTATAACTAATGATAAAATAGAAAAAGTCTATATGATTTCTTTTAAAGCAGATCAATTTTCATAAATTGCAATCAATAATCGAAAAAGTGAAAGATGCAAAGTCTTTTCTTTTATCTACGGAAGGCCTAGAGAATCTAATTTGAATCCTCTGGTTCTTCAAATTTTTAACTTTTCAATTCAAAAAAATGAAACTATATCCTATTGAGACCGGTAATTTTAAATTGGATGGCGGCGCGATGTTTGGTGTGGTGCCCAAAACAATTTGGAACAAAACCAACCCGGCAGACGAAAATAATTTAATTGATATTGCGGCAAGATGCTTGCTGATAGAAGAGGGCAATCGGTTGATTTTGATAGACACCGGAATGGGGAACAAGCAATCGGAGAAGTTTTTTGGCTATTATTCGCTTTGGGGATCCCATTCGATGGATAAGTCCTTGGCTAAATATGGTTTTCATCGCGATGACGTCACCGACGTTTTTATGACGCATTTGCATTTTGACCATTGCGGCGGAAGCGTGCAGTGGAATGCGAACAGGACGGGATACGAACCCGCTTTCAAAAACGCCAAATTCTGGAGCAATGAAAACCATTGGGAATGGGCCACAAAACCGAACCCCAGGGAGAAGGCTTCTTTCCTTTCGGAAAATATTCTTCCAATGCAGGAAAGCGGCCAGTTGAACTTCATAAAAAGACCCGAAGGGGATTTCCTGGAAAAATCAGAGTTGGGGTTCGATATCTTTTTTGTCGATGGCCATACCGAAAAACAGATGATTCCGCATATTAAGTACAAGGATACAACAATCGTTTTTTGCGCTGATTTATTGGCGACAGCCGGACACATCCCAGTTCCTTACGTAATGGGTTACGATACGAGACCTTTGTTGACCATGCCAGAGAAAACAAAATTCCTGAATGCCGCTGCAGACAATAATTATTATTTGTTTTTGGAACATGATGCGCACAATGAAATTATCACAGTGCAACACACCGAGAAAGGCGTTCGATTGAAAGAAGTTTTCATGGCTGAACAAATATTAACTTAATGTTAATCATATTTTTATTGTAACAAAATAATTTATTTTAGACAAATATTTAAAACATAAACAAAATATTCAATGAATAGCATTAAACCCATTTGCCTTTCTGCTTTTGCCGTTTTGGTTTTAGCAGGTTGTGGAGCCCAAAGACAAGTTTCAAGTACTAGTTCACTAGTTCAAATTACCGCTCCTTTAAACATAAAAAAAGTTGCCCCATTAAAAGAAAACGAATTAAAACGTTGGAGTCACTTGGATATCGTAAATGATACGATTCCGGGAATGAGTGTTGACAGAGCTTATTCGGAATTATTGAAAAATAAAACTGGAGTAAAAGTTATTGTTGGAATCGTGGATTCGGGAGTGGATATCGAACATGAAGATTTGAAATCGGTGATTTGGACCAATTCCAAAGAAATTCCCGAGAATGGAATAGATGACGATAAAAACGGATATGTCGATGATATTCACGGTTGGAATTTTCTTGGGGATATCACCAAAGAAAATTTGGAGTACGAAAGAATCATCAAAAATAAAGACCTAGTTGATGAGGTAACGTACCAGGCTGCAAAAGCGGTAAATGATAAAAAAATTGCCGACGCTACTGCAGGTAAGGCTCGTACGGAACAAATGATCTTGACCTTAAATGAAAGCGACGCGACTTTGGTAAGACATTTTGGAAAATCGGTTTACACGATGGATGAGGTAAAGGCGATCGTTTCGCAAGAGCCGGAAATACAAAAAAGCAAAGCTGCTATGCAACAAATGCTTTCTTTTAATATGCCCATTGCGGACTTAAAGGTTGCTGTTCAAAAACAATTGGATGGTTTTAATGCGCTTCTAAATGGCGACAACCTAAAAACCGATTATAGAAAAGTCGTGGGTGATAATCCAAACGATATAACGGACACAAAATACGGGAACAACAATGTTATGGGGCCGGACAAGAATGAAATTCTTCACGGAACGCACGTTGCAGGAATCGTCGCTCAGGTTAGAAACAACGATATTGGAGGCGACGGAATTGCTAACAATGTTCAAATCTTGACTGTTCGTGCTGTCCCGGACGGTGATGAGTATGACAAAGATATTGCTCTTGGGATTCGTTATGCGGTTGATAATGGTGCAAAAGTGATTAACGGAAGTTTCGGTAAGAGCTTTTCTCCACACAAACAGTGGGTTTATGATGCCATTAAATATGCTGAAAAGAATGACGTATTAATTGTTCATGCAGCTGGAAATAGTGCGGAAGACATCGATAGTTACGATAATTACCCGAACGATTCAGATGATAAAGTGACTGAGTTTGCGGATAATATGATCACTATTGGAGCTTTGAATTTTGAATATGGTGATAAAGTGGTCGCCCGTTTTTCAAATATTGGGAAAGTGAATGTCGATGTTTTTGCTCCGGGGGTAAAAATTTATGCGACGACACCAAACGATACTTTTAAATACCTACAAGGAACTTCAATGGCTTCTCCAAATGTTGCCGGAGTGGCTGCCGTGATACGTTCTTATTATCCAAAATTATCGGCATCTCAAGTGAAACACATCTTGATGGATTCAGGAGTTTCGATTTCTACCGATGTTGTTGTTGGAGGAAAACCTGCTGACATGCGTTCGTTTACCACCTTATCCAAATCAGGGAAAATAGTGAATGCTTACAATGCTTTACTGATGGCACAAAAAATGTCTAAATAACAGTTTCAAACATTTATAAATGGAAGGGCAAATTGTCCTTCCATTTTTATTTTATCTAATTTGAAAAACGCTTTCATTTATTTTTTTACTTTCGACAAATCTTAACGGAGTGTTAATCCATCGATATTCTGATACAAAAAAACATAATTTAGGCCCGCATTCAATTTTAAAAATTTACAGATGAACACGATTAAACCTATCTATTATTTCGCGGTTGCTTTTTTTGCATTAGTGGGATGTAATGCCCAAAAACAAGCTATTAAAGCTAATGCACCAATGGCTGTAAGTTCGCCTTTGATCATTAAAAAAATTGCACCCATTAGCGACGTTGATTTAAAAAGGTGGAGTCATCTTGACCTAGTGAAGGACACGATTCCCGGAATGAGTGTTGATAAAGCGTATTCTGAATTGCTGAAAAACAGGAAAGGGGTTAAGGTCATCGTTGGTGTTATAGATTCAGGGGTTGATGTTGATCACGAAGATTTAAAATCCGTTATTTGGACGAATGCCAAGGAAATAGTGGGAAACGGAATCGACGATGACAAAAATGGGTTTATCGACGATATTCACGGTTGGAATTTTCTCGGCGATTCGGGGCTTGAAAATTTAGAGATGACCCGCATTCTGAAAAAACCGGATGATGGATCTATGACCTATAAAAATGCTAAAGCGGATTATGAAAAAAAGTATAATGAAGCCTTGGAAGGAAAACAGCAGGTAGATTTTCTTTTGAGCACCCATAAAGCAATTCAAACGTATTTAAAGAAAGACGATTACACTCTTGAAGAACTGAATTCAATTGTCACCATTAATGAAGAGTTGAATAGAAGCAAAATGATTATGACTCGCATTATTGGCCAGTCAGGTCCTACATTCAGCGCCGATCTGGAGGAATACAGAAAGTATGTTTATGACCAATTAAACTACAATTTGAACAAGGAATTTAACGGCAGGGAATCAGTTGGCGATAATCCGGATGATATAAATGACACTGTATACGGCAACAACGCTGTGTACGGGCCTGACAAGGAAGAAGCACTTCACGGAACCCACGTTGCGGGAATAATTGCCCAAGTTAGGAATAACGGCATTGGAGGCGATGGAATTGCAAACAATGTTGAGATTATGGCGGTAAGAGCCGTTCCTAATGGCGACGAATACGACAAGGATATTGCTTTGGCGATACGTTATGCCGTTGATAATGGGGCGAAAGTAATCAACGGGAGTTTTGGAAAAAGCTATTCCCCTCGCAAGCAATGGGTTTTTGACGCCATTAAATATGCCGAAAGCAAAGATGTTTTGTTTGTGCATGCATCCGGAAACGATGGAAACAACATTGACTTGGAAAAAAACATCAGTTTTCCAAATGATTCTGAAGACAACAAAAAAGAGTTTGCCGGTAATGTCCTCACTGTTGGGGCGGTAAATAATATTTACGGACCAACTCTT
>Ga0209619_10001122_pt1 | contig 19420 bp, 20 predicted proteins | sample Rifsed16ft3_FD_184011 | JGI IMG/M metagenome (GOLD analysis project Ga0209619, IMG submission 184011) | Soil microbial communities from Rifle, Colorado, USA - sediment 16ft 3 (version 2) | ecosystem: Environmental > Terrestrial > Deep subsurface > Rock core/Sediment | place: Rifle, Colorado... | reverse complement strand
AGCGGCCCGCTGTAGAGAATCTTGCTGGCTCCAGCAGCTGCCACACCCACTGACCAGTGGGTTGCTACAGCGGTGCCGATATCGGTACGCTGACCAAATGTTACGGCTGCAGCATTGGTCACTGTGTTGGTTGCCACCGTCCAACCGGCACCTGAACGCGCCACTCCGACACGCGCATAACCGGTGTACGCGATCTCACTGGTGGTCTGATCGCCTGCCTCGCCAGGTTCTGCAGTGTGCAGGGCAATATACAGACTGCCCGCACCTGCTGAGGGCAGCAACCCGGCTGCGTCGCCGATCAGGGTGATTGCTGCATTGTTGAAGATATGCAGCAGCAACTCATTCTCAAACGTATTGCCCTTGCTCATGTTTAGCCTCCAATCTCTTCAAATGTCACGAACCCGGATATGTTGATGGATGTACTCGGTGCAGCATCCAGCTTGATAACCAGACGCGCCGCCACACCTGCCGTCGGAGACAACACGATCCGCGTTTCCGGCGTCCACAGAATATGACAGCCGCTCAGAACATTTTGGGACTCGCGCCGGAGCATCGTCGTCTCGGTGGCGAACGTTTCCGCTGTCAAGATGTTGGTACGAACCACGCCGCCAAATGCAGGATCTCCGATCTGATGCGGGTTGGGCGTGTTAGCCGATCCCTTCGCTGACTGATCAGTTGCCGTGCGGAAGATGTTGAGCGGCAACTGTTCACTCGTCTCGCTGGCATCCTGGGTGATCTTGACTTCGTGAATCACGACGACGGCATCAGTCGGCGCGGCGATGTAGAACAACTCGCACACCGCCGCTACCGCCTGGGCATCCATAACTGCCGTATAGATACGTCCCATCTTGTCACCTCACATCGTAAGCAGTGTTGAGGCCGATCTCAGAAACACAACCAGATCGCCCAGTCTCAGTGTTGAATCGTATTCCAGCGCGCCCCACTCCCGCTGCGCGCCGATAACCGCCGTGCCGCGCATGTCGGTGGTCGATGGGGATGTGCCCGCCAGATTCACAAGCTGGCTATAGCTCGCCAGGTCGAAAGGTGAGAGCATCCGACCCTTGCCGCCGACCAGCTCAAAAAACCAGCGCGAATCGAAAAGCGGCGGATAGGTGATTGAGCTTGCGCCCGTAGCGACATTCGTGCGGTTGGTGTTGTTGCCATAGAAGGTGTTGTAGTCCTCCGTGATCTCGCCCAGGTTGGCGGCAGACAAGGCTGTATTGCAACCATCGAAAATACAATTATTCACTGTCTCGGTTTGCCCACCAGCCAAAGCTATGTCAACGAGAATACCCGCATTGATTCGGGTAGTGAATACACAATTTTTTACCGTGATCCCTCCAACTGCCGTGATCTGAATACCATATAAGCCACCCAAAAAGACGCAATTCTGAATCAGATGGCCTGCATTGCTCACTGTGGCGCTGTGAGTAAAAAGTATATTGGTAGAGTTTGCCGCCCCCCAGAGAAGGCAGTTCTGGATCGTTATCGCTGCCTGCCCGGCTCCAGTCACATAAATACCCTGATATGCGGGGACACCTTTTATGAAGCAGCCGTCAATTATCCAATTCGTACAATCTGTCAGCGCGGCAATAGGCCGTTGCGCTGTGGTATCAAGCCGGAATCCTCGAAAGGTTCGATAGATTTTGGTCGTGCCTGTAATGCAATTATTCCGCGTCGCGGTCTGGTCGTTGTCGCTGCCGGTGATGCGCACGACACCGCCCCCAGGCCATATTACTCCCGCATAATCGCCTCGGTATTCAATCGCGTTTCCTGCTGTTCCCGATACATCTATCGTCAGAAGTTCCCTATAAGTCCCGGAGCGAACATGCACCAGATCACCAGCCGCGACCGGGGAATCCTCTGCGCCATTCCAGGTTGCTTTAGGGCCATTCGTACCAGAGACAAAATTGGGCGCAAGACCATCCCAGCTATCGTTTCCGTTTGCGCCGTCAACATAGCGGGTGGTCATCCTGACACCAATTCGCCCGTATTCGTATCGACACGCCAGCCCGTCTCAAATTGGCTTCCGATTTCAGACAGGCGATAACGGTAGCCATGCTCCAGTGATTCTTCCAGCAAGGTACTCTCGACCAAAGCATGAGCAACCTTTAGAGCCTTTTCTCGTGACGCCAACGGATAAGCGATCTGCGCAAGATGTCGATAACCGTCTCGCGTCTTGCCCTCGACGCGATCTAGATATTGAAAGAAGCACAGGACTTTTGCTTGAGCGCTAGAGAGTTTCATTCGTAATTTGTCCATTCGTCGATCCCCAACGCCACTCTTGCCGCAGCGATAATCATCTCGTTGGCGAATCGCCTGCGCACGGCCAGCGGCATGGCGGCCAGGTCGTTGGGGAAGGTATAGGTCTGCGGCCCGTGAACACGTTTCACTCCCGCATCATCCGTCCATTTGATTTCGAGCGTGAAGGTGTACCGGCTGAAGGGAGTGGTCAGACCGGTATTGACCCAGTTGGTGATGTTAATCTCGTCTACGCTTCGAGCAGGCATGGATTGTCCTTGTTAGAATCTCGCAAGCCAGGCCGACAACCCAGCCATCGCCAACCAATCGAGCCAGGAGCCACGCAACAGCAGGGTTGCAACCATCGCCAACCAGAACGAGACACACCCGGCACAGCTCAGTCCACGTCCCACCCAGGTACGCTGGTGCGGATCAATCTTTCCACGCAACCAGGTAAACACACCAAATGGCCCCTCCTCACGTGCTACCATCCAGGCCACCCGGTAGGTTGCCAGCCCTAGCAACAGAATCTGCTCCACGGGCAGCACTGTTAGGCCCACTCTAGCTCCTCCAGAACCTCCAGGTGCTCCTGAGTGGCCTGGGCAGGTAAAATCCCCTGTGTCCTGTCCACCGCTCCTGCCTCCATGCCGCCTGGTTGCGCAGGAGTGAGTCCTGCTAGTAGAGTGGGATGGTGTGGTAGCACCAACTCTGCTGGCTGCTCTGCTTCTCGTGGTTGCCGGGGTGCACGTTCCCACTTGCCTGTGCCGAGCAGCCGCAGCACATCCTCGTTATCCACGTTAGCGAACGCATCCATCTCGTTGCGGCCACCACGGTACTGCCGGTGTGCACCGAAGAACGAGATCGAGCCAATGTTCTCACCGGTATACACCAGGCGGGTTCTGCCTTCAGGCACCGGACTCTCTGCAGCCACTTGCGTGATACCCATCAGTGCACGTTTGGCAGCCAATAGTGCATCCGAGTCACCACCACAGCATGATGACATAGCAACTCCTCCATACTTGCGTTCAACTTCTGCCAATATCTTTTCTTGCTGCTTGTGGCTGAATTTGCGCACTGTCCCGGTTTGGCTGCGGTATACCAGCAGTGGCTTAGCGATCCGCTTGCCACAGTAGCCCGCAACCGCAAGACGGGTGAATAGGCCACCTTCCTCCCAACCAATCAGGCTCTTGTCGAGCCCTCCCACAGCCTCGAACCATGCACGCGGTATGAGTGCAGTCACCGAGTGCAGCCAGGTTGACATCACATTGCCGTGCCACACTACTTGCTCGTATTCTCGTGCAGGCTGAACATGAGACTCACCATGCCCATCCCACACCAGTGCGTCAGGATAGACATATCGCCCGCCCGATTGCACATGCTCGCGCAGCATGGCCTCCAACGCATTGGGGTCGAGCAGGTCGTCTGCATCCAAGAGCAACAGCAATGGCGCATGGGCATGTTTCACGCCCAGGTTGCGCGCGGCAGCGGGTCCACTTGCCTGCCTGCTTGTCGTCTTTACCCATTCCACAAACGGATACCGTCTGCGCAGGTTGTCTGGAAGCGGCTCGCTATCCAGCACGCAGATCGCCTCCCAGTCCCGCATCGTCTGTCCAAGCAGGGATTCAAGTGCATCCGGCAACCATTTTGCGTGTCCAGGCCCAACAGGTATCACCACACTTACCCGTGGCCGGCTATAAGAGCGTATCGGCGGCGCTTCACGCGAAGGCGCGGCCGCCGGGTAGTGCCCATCGCGCATCCACGGCATCCGGTCGTCGATGCGACGGTAGACCTTCGCGCGCGATGCGCTGCCATCGTGCAGGCGATACCAGAACAGAGGTGCACTGGTCACTTTGCGTGCAGTGAAACCCACCGACAACCCACGTGTCCAGAACTCCGCATCCTCACCAGGTGCATACTCCTGGCGGAAACCGCCTGCGCGTTCCCACATCTCGCGCCGGAACACACAAGCGGACGGGATACAGTTGGAGGGTGGCACACTCACGTGAGACTGGTTAGCCCACAAGAAATCCACAGGCCAGGGGTTTTGTTCCACCACATCACCACGGATCAGGCCCAGACCAGTGTAGGCAATGCCTAATGGACGCTCGTATTGAATCTCCGGCATTACCATCTCCAGGAAGCGCGGATCGAGCCTGTCATCTGCATCCAGGCAAACAATGAATGGCTGTTGTGTTGCAGCGATACCTGCATTGCGCGCGTGAGCTACGCCCTGGTTGGCCTGCTCGATGATATGCACCTTGTCGCCATAGCGGCGGATCACTTCCAGGCTGGAGTCTGTCGAGCCATCGTCTACCACGATGATCTCTTCAGGAACATGCGCTTGACTCAGTGCGCTCTCGATGGCCTCGCCCACGTACTGGGCATAGTTGTAGTTGGTGATCACCACTGCCACACCGTAACGCTCGTGGCGTTTGCTCTCCAGCACTTCAGCGTACAACTGCGCGTACTTCTCGATGGCTGCCGGCCAATCATATTTGCGCGCCTTTTCGCGCGCCGCCTCACCCATCTCGGCGCGGTGCGCCATCACCTGCACGTATCCTGCCAACAGTGCATCAAAATCGCCTGGCTTGACCAGCCATCCATCCACACCGTGCGTCACGATGTCAGGCGTCGCGCCCCAATCGAAGCCAAGAACGGGCTTAGCACAGGCCATCGCCTCCAGCGTGCCAATACCAAATGTCTCTTTCGTGGTGCTGAGGTAGACACTGCACCCTGCAATCAACTCACGCATCTGCTCATGTGGCATGGAACCGATCACAGTCAGAGCTTTGGGTTGCTCACCTTTCCACGCATAGGTGCTGATTACCTGTATGCCGCGTGCTGCCAATTCATGCGCTGGCTGCGGGCTGCATACATCACTGTTGCGGTTCTTGTTCCACAGCACATAACTCTTGGACTTGCCTGGTTGCCAATCTGCGAAGTCAATGCCATGCCCGATCACAGTAGGGTTGACGCGCATATCACGCTGGAACAACCGTGCCACCCAACGCGAGGGCACAGTGATCATGTGTGCCTCACGGAACGCGATGACCAGATCATTATTTGCGCGTTGATGCCAGTCGGTGTAAATGCCAGAGCCTAGATCGCCCGTCCAATACGCACCGTGCGAGTGCAGCACATCCAGCGTGGGCATATCGAAGCGGCGGGTATGGCCTACACACAGATCGGCTTGCAGTGGATCGTCCACCAGCTCGGCGCCGAAGGCGGGCAAGTGCTTGATCTGCGCGGCCAGCACCCGATCAATTCCAGCCGGCGGCGGCGTATCGCTCTTGAGTTGCGGACGGATGCAAACCCTCACGCTGTCGCCTCCGGGATGAAGCGCGCCTTGTTACCGTAGATGAAGCGGTAGAACTCGCGCTCAAGCTGCGTCAGCCGCTTGGTGTAACGCTTGGTGGACAGGTCAAACACTGTCGCGCCCTTACTGTTCGGTGGCTCGAATCCCACCAACAATACATCTCCATCGCGTTCAAGCGTGACGAATCCGTTCTTGCTCGCATCCACCATGGCGCCGTTCTTCGCGCTGAATTCAGCAACCCAATCCAGCACCATGTCCCATTGCTCATCGCGGCTGACCTTATGCCAGAACGGGACATCTATCTCGCGTGCGGGCGTGCCAGCATATGTTCTCTCCGGTTGCGTATCTCCGGTAATCACCGAGTGCGCCAGCGCGATCGAGCGATGTGCCATGTGTACGCCAGGATTCACGGTCACGGTGTCGCCCACCAGCCATACGTCGTTCTCCAGCACTGTTGGAGCAAGGTGATACAAGCCACCCTCAAACTGCTCGGCTGTAGCTGCATGTGTCCACACATGGCTACCCGTGCCGATACGCACACCATGCCCAAGTTGCAGCCCGCCCGTGCCATCCAGCCACACCATTTGCCCCAGCCACAGGTTGTGCCCGATCTCCACGTCGCCCGGCCCGATGAAGCAATGGTTGTGGATCACCGCCCAATCGCCGATCACGATACGCTTGCTACCCGCGATGATGCGGGTATCCGCCTCGATTCGGCAGCAGTCACCGAGCGTCACGTCACCATCGACGATCACTCGCTCACCGATCTCGTTGTATTTGCCCATAGTCACATGCGGCCCGATCTGTGCGGTCGGGTGCACTGTATTGATAAGCGAGTGCTGACTTCCCAGGAGATTTACCCGTGCTGGTATGCTAGGTATCCATGAATCCCAAAGCGTCTTGCTCATGCCATCGCATCCTTGAGCGTCTGCGCAATTCTGTCCCGGTCGGAATCCGTGAGCCACCACCCGCACGGGATGTGCAATGCGATGCGCCAAAATTCGTCCAGGCCCGGCAATCGCACATGGTTGCTGCGCTCGAACACGGTGTGCAGGTCGTTGCGACGGTGCACCAGGCCGCAGGCGATGTCTGCCTCGACTAACTTAGCCATCAGGCGATCACGCCTGGGGGTGAGAACAGTGAAGAACCAGTAGGATGGCTCACCCTCCACGGGCGCGATTTCCAAATCCGGGATGCCTGCAAGCTCGCGTGTGAACCACTCACCATTGTGCACATGCAGATCAATCACCGATTGGATGTGCTCCAATTGCACCAGGCCCATCGTCGCAGTGATGTCGTTCATGTTGTACTTGTAGCCGGCCACCTCAACATCCACGTCAGCGCGCGGCTGCTCTCGGTCGATCCCGAACCAGCGTAGCGCGCGGATATGGGGAAGATGCTTGTCGTTATCGATCGCCAGCATCCCGCCGTCCCCAGTCGTCAGGTGCTTGATGGCCTGGAAACTGAATGCGCCGAAGTCGCCGAGCGTGCCGACGTGTGTTCCGCCAGGTATCTTCGTGCCCAGGGCGTGGGCGCAATCCTCGATGACCCATAAGCCGCGCTCGGCGGCTATGCGCAGGATAGCCGCCATCGGCGCAGGCACGCCGCCGTAGTGCACAACCACGATCGCGCGGGTCTTATCCGTCACGCGCTCCGCAATGCTGTCCGGGTCGATGTTGCCGCTGCGCAGAACGTCGGCCCACACGATGCGTGCGCCAGCGTGGTAGATGGCGAGATTCGTCGGCTCGGCGGTCATGGGCGTGCTAATCACCTCTGTGCCTGCCGTTGCGCCGGACACCAGCAGTGCCACGTGCAGCGCCGCCGTGCAGGAACCGAGTGCGGCGCAGTGTTCCGCGCCAACGAACTGCGCGAAGGCGGCCTCGAACCTCTTGACGTGAGCGCCCTCGGCGATGTGCCCGCTGTATAGCGTCTGCTCCAGGGCAGGTATGAGCGCCTCACGCGGGGCGACGTAGGGCTTGAATAGCGGTATCACAGCCCCGCCCCTTCGACCTCGCTGTGCCACACATCCACGAAGGCGTCCAGCGGGTAACGCTCATCATCACCCTCAGATTCCTTCAGGGACACAGTCGAGAAATGGATGATCTTCGTGTTTGGCTCAAGCGACATCGATCCGTTGGCCCACCCCGCAGGTATGTGCAGTACGGCAGGCGTTGCCTCGTCCATCACGAAGCGTAGCACACGCCCAGTGTCCATATGCGCCGCGCAGATCACCGCGCGGCCACTCGCTACGTACACGAACTTGTGCTCAGTGCGATGCCCATGCCAGGCGCGCGGCAATCCCATCACGGCATTCTCGATCACGTAGAAACGCTTCACGCCGGAGAAATTGAATGGGTTGACGAAACTTACTGAACCACGAGCATCGCTGGCGATACCGCCCCCCATCAAGTGCGGCACTGAGTTGCCATTCATTGGAACCTCGCGGCGTTGGTATAGCGCGGCGAGTATGGATTCTTGATGCGCCCGGAGCGCAGCAGGCTGGACAGGTCATGGATCGAGTCGTCGATGCTGCGCATCGGCTCAAAATCGTATTCCTTCGCCCTGCGCGATGAAACCTCGTAATCGCGCCGATCTTCCGAGTCGGCGGCAATGAGGTTCAGCCGCGCGCCGGTCAGCCCCACCACGCGCTCGCCAATGGCCTCAATGGTCAGGTTCTCTCCAGCCAGGTTGTATATGCCGGGATGCGGCACTTCGGATAAGACTTGCAGCGCGATGTAGTCCGCCGCATCCTGCACCGCCAGCAGCGGGCGGCGCTGGTGTCCGCCATACACGCGCACCAGGCCCTGATCAACCGCGTCGCGCGTCATGGCGTTGACCACCAGGTCGAAGCGCAGGCGATCACTCACGCCGTGCAGCGTGCCCAAGCGCAGAATGACGGCTCGCTCGCCGGGCAAGTATCTCTCGCCCTTAAGCTTTGTCTCGGCGTAAATCGACAGCGGCTTGAGCGGCGCATCCTCGTTCGCCTCACCGCCATTTAGACCGTAGACCGAGCATGATGATGTGAATACGATCGGCTTGCCGCAATCAGCAATAGCCTTGATCGCCTCCTGATTAACTGCGATCGCGCGCGCAGGGTCTGCGGCGCAGGCGGCGTCGCCCACAATGGCGGCCAGCCATATGTCCGCATCGTGCCGCTTCACCTGGCGGGCAATGAGTTCCGAATCGATCACATCTCCGAACACGAACGCCGCAGGCCCGCGATACTCGTCCTGGTAGGTCAGGTTATCCAGCACTGTGACCTGTTCCCCGAGCTCGGTCAATACGCGCACGACGTGGGAGCCGAGATAGCCTGCACCACCGACGCAAAGCACATTCATGACAATCCCTCAAATAGAAATGGGTAGTGCTCGTAGATCCAATCCTCGGCGATGCGGTACTGCGTGGCAATCTCCATGTTGCGCACCAATGCAGGCCAGCGAGCGACGTAATCATCGCGCGAAAGGTTACCCAGGATACCCTCCAGGTCATCGACGTGGGCGAAGGGGAGGATGCCCTGGGCGTCGAAGAACCGGCCGATGTCCGGGCAGCCCCAATAGATTGGGATAGTGCACAGTGCCAGTGCATCAAGCAAGTGATCAGAGAAGCACCAGTCATTGCATTCAGCGTCCACCACGATGGAGTATAGATAAGGTGCGTGCCCCTCGTGCTTGCTCACGTAGTGACCGTTGATGCTGCCCAACACCTCCACCCGGTCACTGTATCTTGCGGCGACAGCATGGCGCAAGCGGTGCCCAGTGGCCTCGTTCTTGTTACTGGCGATCATGCTCACTCGTTTGTGTTTGTCACCGAACACACCCCACTCATTCAACGGCACGCGGGTGCCACAGTGCGGATAGAACAGCCACTTGCGTGGATCATGCGTCTCTAGGTGTGAGCGCATGTAGGTGAGGATGTAGTCAAACTCGTCCTCGTGCTGCACGACGTAATCGTAGAACTCGGTGCGGAAGGGTGGCGCCTCGATCAACACTGCCACGCGTGGGTGTGGTCCATCTTTCGCTTGCCGCAGACAGATGTCCGTGTAGAAACGTGGGATGCCCTGGCGATCCCACCCGAAGTACTTGGGCACATCCAAATCACCCGACATGGAGGCAGTGGTGAACGACCCATCGCGCAACCCGACTCGCATCATCCTTCACCCCAACCGTTCGGGTTGCGTGGCCGCCCACGTATCTGTTCCAATGTGACCGATGCGTACCACTCACCGCCTTGCTCGTAGCCGTCCTTGAGTGGGCTGTGCTCTTGGTGGATCAACTGGCATTCCGGCCACCCCAGGTACATCGTGTGCAACTCAGATAATGCCGCTTGCCGCGCGTTATCCACATCAGGATTCTCATACGGATAGCGCACCTCATCGTAGCCACAGATGGAGTGCCACCACTCGCGCTCGGCTACCATGAGCGCACCAGTGGCCGGCCGATGTGGCGCGGAGTAGGCATCTGCTGCAGCACATAGTTCAGCCCAACGCGAGTGTACAGTCTCGATTGACCCAATCGGGGTGTTCTTGGATAACACGGCGCACGCAGATTCAATCCAGCAACCGGGTTGCACCTTAGAAGCCAACACCTCAACCACGTTAGGGCTGAACAGCATTTCCATGCAAGTTGCCATGACGTACTGTCCACGCGCTGCCTTGATGCCCACGTTCATGCCCTTTGCCAGGTTGAACGGCATGCGCGGCCGGCAGATCAGCCGCACCAGCGGGTAGGGCAGCAGGGCGTTGTAGTTCTCCTGGATGAAGGCGGCCTCAGTGTTGGTATCCACTACGATGATCTCGCGCGGCGGGTCGGTCTGATCGCTCAGAGTGTGGACGCTGTGCAACAGCATGTCCGCGCTTCGCCTCCAGGTACAGACCACGACCGATAGGTCCATCTCACAGCCCTTGCAACTGGAACGAGTGCCCGACGTGATCCCATCCGTGCTCACTGTCGCACTCTAGTGGAATCAGCACCTGCGGACCGCCGCGCGCGCGCGCGATGTCATTCACTTGGTGGCACCAACCATCTTCGGTTTCACCGGTCTTCACGCCCTCCGGGTACAGCCCGAACCACTCATGGAAGCGCCGATGCTTCAGGTGGATGCGATTGCTGGCGATGTAATGCTCTCGGCTATCCCAACGCACGCGCCAGTATTGCCCATCCAGGTCGGCGGTGAAGTTGTGGCAGCCATTCCACATGAAACGTATCCAGCCGGCCTGCTCGTCTGCCAGCAGCTTGTCCGCGTAGGGCGTCAAGTCGAGCGGCTTGAGCAGGTAACAGTCGTCATCCTGCTGGTAGAACAGGCTCGCGCCCGCCGCCTGCGCCGCCTGGATCAGCGCATTCAAGTTCGCGCCCAGTCCGCGCCGGGGGGCCTCGACGAGGCCCACGTCGGGGAACTCGGCCCGCACCAGCACTGGCGTGTCGTCTGAGCCGTCGATGCCGAGCCACCAGCGCAGCTCGCCCGCGTAGCTCAGGTTGCGCTTGAGTGAGCGGATCGCATTGCACACGATCTCGGCGCGGTCGCGTGTCGGGATGATGACCGCGATCGGCGGGCGCCCATTGGCGGGCACTGGCGTGACGGCCATGTATGGGTTCGGCTTTCCATCTGCGAACATGCTCATCCTTAAGGCCGGGGCGGGTGCTGCCATGCCACCCACCCCGGCAGAAGGAGGAGAGAGTCAGGCACACATTGCTACGAGGTCGGCGAGTAGTAGCTAGGCCCGTAACCCAGGTAGTCAGTGCGGCCACCATCGGCGAAGAAGCTGCTGTCAGTGAATCCGCTGCGTTCGTGTGCAACTGGAACGTACAGGATGTTGGTCAGCCGCGCCGCCAAGTACGGCGTGAGCATCAGCAATCGCGGCTCGGTCTTCGCCACGAGCTGCACGCAGAAGTTGGTCGGCGGCTTGCGATGCCACAGGAAGCGCCCGCCATCACTCACGTAGTACGTGCCGGGCGGGGCGAAGTAATTCGCCGCCTCCAACGCGCCGCCGGCCACATCGTAAGGCAGGTACTCGAAGAACGTGACGATCGTGTTGCCCACCACTTTCAGCGGGATGAAGTACATGGTGCTGGTGAACGTCTCACCCGCACCCACCACCTCGGCAATCGCATCGTCGATCACTACTGGCACTTTCTGCCCGTCGATCAGCAGGTACTGCCCGGTGCGATTGAAGATGTCGCCACGCATATCATCGCGCAGCTTGAGCTGATCGTCCTGGCTCTGGATGAAGTTGGTGCTGCCGGCGGCTACCTGGCAGCGGTAGGAGTGATATGCGCACGGCCACACCTCGGTCACTTCGTAGAACATTGACCACGGCATGGAGATGGCCCATGAGGCCGGTTCCAACCCGGTCTTGTTCGACAGGAAACGCAGGTTGCGATAGATGTTGCTGACCACACGCACCAGCGTGCCGCCGTTGCTGGCAATGTCCAGGCCACCGAAGCTGCGCACGATGCTGTTGGCGGCGGGGCAGGCCTGGCCTGTCACCGCATCACGGTAGCCTGTGTTGATCAGGGTGTCGAAGCCATAAAAGAACTTGCGACCACCACCGGCAGTGTTGTTGGTTGGGTTGCCCGTGTACAGCTCCTGCGCGAAGTCCCGGCCCCAGCCTACGCCCATCTCAAAGACAGCCTTGCCGAGTTCGTTGCGCGCCACCTGCTGCACATTCAATCCGGGTAGCGTTGGCACCGCCGCGCCGCCAAGCTGGTTGTTGAACGGATCGCCCGCCAGGATAAAGTCGGTGAACTCGCCCCGGTTGGTCAGCAGACCCATCCGATCCAGCTCGAACACGCGCGACTGGCGCGATTGCCGCCCAAACACGAACGAGTGTGTGCACAGCTTGGAGAGACCCGCGGTCGGCGGGTCATCGCACACGCCGGTCGGCTCGCTGCCGCTGGTGGCCGTCACGCCGGTGATGATGCCGTACAGCGGGTTGGCATCACGCGAAGGGCGTGCGGGCAGGATGGACTGCATGCCCAGACCGGGCAGTACCATCGCGCTGAACAATTGCTGCGACAGTCCTGCGCCGCTGAACAGGCCGCCGGGTCCGTGCCCATAGAATGTCGTCGGTGTGCTGGAGGGCACGGTCTTCTCCCGCTTGCCTGAGAACTGCGACAGCAGCGCACCAGCGAGTTGCTGATAATCGATCTGTGGTTCCATTTGTTACCTCCTGTAGAGTTTCTTGCTGCTAGTGCGCAGCTAGTGCGTGGCCGGGGGAACTGCTCCCGGCTGATTGTTGCCGATGCCGAGTGCCTTCATAAACTCGCCCATCGGATCATTCTGCGGCTGGGCAGTCTCGCCTTCCTTGAGTGCAGCGAGCACAGTGGCTGGATCAGCACTGGCCTGGTAGCCCTTCACCCCGCGCGGCTGCTCCCCGGTCAGTTCCTTCACGGTCTTTGCCAGTGCCTCGATGGCCTTCTGATGATCCGCGATCTGCTTGTTGGCCTCGACTACCTTGGCGGCATCGGCCTCACTCGCGCCGGATTCCTTCGCGGCCTGCTTCTCCATGTAGGACTGGATCGCCTTCATGCCTTCCATCATGGGCGCGAGCGCGTCGCGCAGCGCGGCGGTCAGCGCGTCCTGCACGGTCGTTGTGGCCTCTGGCTTGCCCTCACCCTCGCCTTCCTTCGTGGAGGGCGGCTTATCGTCGTGCTTCGCTCCCGTTTCACCTGCCCCTGCATTCGCCTGCTTACGGCGCAGGCCCATATCACGTGCCTTCTTCTCGACGGCCTCGGCGCTCTCGATCACACTCTTCGCCAGCGCCTCGTCGCCGACCAGGTCCGTGAACTCCTTGTACTTATCCTTCAAATCCACGCTTGCCATGTCGGACTCCTTTCCGGTGACGGCGGGTACTGCCGTCAAGAGGTTAGCCGCACGCCCGCGCGGCAACAGCGCCCGCGCCGTCGTGCGAATGTTGTTGAACACGCCCTGCGCATCCGGCTCATCGTGCGGATGGTAGAACGTGAGTGAAACCTGAAGATCATTGGCCTTGTGCGACACCGCCTCGCCGACTCGCGCATCGTTAAATGTTCCGCTCTCGATCAGCACATTGCCGTGTAGCGCACGGAAATCGCACACGCCCAGGGCCAACGCTGGAATGTGCCACCAATCGAGCGTGCCATAATCGCCGAGCACCTCACTGAACTCGACATCCTGCGCCAACGCCTTGCGCGACACGATCTCGCCGTCCGTGTCCTCATAGGCATTGGATGACAGCGCCACCCAACGCCATGTGCCATCGGCCTGCTTCATGACCATCGGACACTCCGCGCCGAGGTATACCGCCTTGTCGTGGATCGCCTGTATCTCGTCGTTGTCGGCCTTCGAGTGCCGCGCCCCAGCCTTCGCGCGCGCGGCTTCCTTCAGCGCCGCGACTTTCTCGATCCACTCCTGCTTCCGCTCGACCTCGACCCACTCCGGCGGTGAGGCGAAGATCACCTCGCTGCCGTTGTCGGTGAACGGCACGCGGTAGTATTTGTCGGCGCTGGAGATGATGATGTGATCGGTGAATGTATCAGTTAGCCAGGGGCCGCTATAGGCGGGCGCAAAACCCCCACGGTCGCCATATTGCGCATCAAATGCTCGCCAGATGCGCTCACGCATGGCATCGAGAGATTCCTGCTTGCGGCGCTCCAGCCAGGGGAACATCTGCTTGAGCGAGGCGGTAAAGCGATCGAGCAGGCGATTTTCCTTTTCGGACTCGCGCAGCTTATCGTAATAGCCGTCCAGCGCGGCACGCGCTCGATCAAGCACATCGGCTGGCGCGTCGGTCTGCGGCAGGCGCGATGCAGCGGGCCCGAGCGCGACATCGACCACCTTCAGCGCACCACCGACCACGTCGGCGATGGGCAGCTTATATGCGCCTATATTCTCCTCGTTCTCCGAGTCGTAAACGAGGAACGCACGGCGCGCCTTCGAGGGATTTGGATCATTGGGCCAGCCGGCCCAGTTGAAGATGCGCGCCTTCGCCGCGTCGGCGTCCCAGGCCGTGCCGCGCTCAGCGATAGGCAGGTCACGCGCCACACCGACCTTCCATGCAGCCTTCATGGTCGCTACGTAATCCGGGCAGCCCGCACAGCCGCCCTTCTCCTTCGTCTCCTTGACGATGGATTCGTGACAGATGGCGATGGCGTTCGACTTCTCCAAGTCGGGCTGCTTTGCCATGACCTGTTCGACGCAATTGTCCATCTTGCCCCAGAGACTTTCATCGATATTGCTATATGGCATCGCGCCTCCTCTCAAAAACAAAAAGCGCCCACATCCCTTGCGGATGTAGGCGCTACCCTTAGTGCGTGGTATTCGATTGTCAGACGATTAAGTCGTCAGCGATTTCTCAGTCGGCGCGGATTGCCGGGGTTGCTGGCCGTCTCCCACAGCGACCAGCATTCCCCATCGAACTCAAGCCCAATCCTACACCATCTGTGTTTAGATTGCAATAGCCGCATCGACGCAATGACCTGATGCTCGGCAGGCGTCAGGAACCTGCTTTCGGTTTGCATAGTGTCTGAATCAATGCGAGTTGCCGTTTGAGAGATAGGCTCTATCACGATAACCTCACACCCCCGGCGCCTCGCCCGCCGCCAGCGCCGCCAGCGTGCGCCGCAGGCGGTTGGCTGCCCCTGGCTGAAGCCGATCATGGATGAGCTTGGACCACCCACGCGCCTGGATGCCAGGTCGATTCAGCTTGCGGCTGATGAACAGCACGCGCCCGCGCCCAGCGAATGAGCCGACCACGCGCGGCTTGGTTTTGCTCACCCAGTCGCGCGACATGAGCGCCCGCCGAACGCGCGTGCCCTTTTCGAGATAGTGGAATACCGGATCATCGGTCGTCACGGTGTACTGCCCGCGCCGAATCTGACCGATGACGAACTGCGGCTGATGCTGCCAGGTGCGCGTGACGCGATGATATTGATCCTCGGCGTCAAGGGCGATCTGATGCACGGTGGCGTCGAGCGCGTCAGCGTATTTGCGTGACAGGTTGCGCCAATAGGCTGCAACTTTTGTGCTGTTCGAGGTAAATGTGATGTGCGCCGGCATCACAGCAACCTTTCGTCTGTCTTGGGATCGTAAACACCACACAGGCATTGAAAACCTTTACACTCTAAGGTTTCGCTGCCCACTTGACGCGGAATGTATCCGTTGTGGATGTACCATGACACACGGCGTGGTCTGCCATTGCTCAATCGAGTGCATGTAGAGCAATGCTCGATTGTGCCTCCCAGCCTCCACTGACCGGTGCGATTCTTGAGTGCGAATGCCTTGCCCATGTCGCCCAGATTGCGCAGCGCACCAGACCATAGATCGAGCCGGTTTAGGATGGACTCTTGTGCCTGATCTGTCTCCGCGTTGTCCACCGCCTCAGTAAATGCTGGCACGTAAGTGAGTTGGTTGTCGATCCACGCCTGGAGTGCATCGCGCTCCTCGTCCTCCATCTCGTCAGGGTCGGCGCCGCCCTCCTGCATCCCCTCGGCGAACACGCGGGGAGCGAAAGTCTCGATCAGTGCACCCATCGCGTCTTGCAGCCCGACGCGAGTAGAACGTCTTTGGTAAACATCCGCCACAGCCAGACGCAACTGGTTGCGATAGTTGAGTGCTACCGATGCAATGTCCTTAACTGCCGACTCAGCGTGCTCCACCACCCCAGCCAAGTACGACGCGATCATGTACGGCTCGACGAGCGCATAGGTCGCGCCGACCAGGTCGCAATATCTCTGCGCCAGGACACGAGCCGGCTCCATCGTCTGCGGTGTATCCATTAGCGCCTCGCCTCACCCAGCGCCTCGCGCATGAGGCCCCAGGCCAATATCAGGTTGGCCTCTTTCGTCTTCGGGGCCATCCCCGGCGAACTCTCCACGAATGGAAATTTTCGTTGTCTGTTCGCCCAAGCCAGCGTCACGCTTGAGAATGTCAGCTTAATCACCGGGACATCAATCGGCGGCAAGGGTCTATCGTTGGCGATATACGCCAATGTGATATGCGGCGTGAACCCATGCGATGGCTGGAAATCTATTCCTTCCTCCAACAGCGACTTGACCAACGCTTCTCGAAACGCTGGCAGGTCGGGCGCATCGAACGAGGCGTATATCGCGCTCGTGCCATCGCCTTCGTCATTGTTGAACTTTCCAACACCGCTGATCGTCCCGACAATCGGACTGTCGAATCGCAGACCGGACAGCGCGCGCTCAATCGCTTTGCGCTGGCGTTCTATCTCGTTGACTTTCCCCAGGAAAACCAACGTCAAATGCAAATCGTCAACTGGCTCGATGCCATCGGGCAAGTCCTCCGGCAGTGCGGATAGCAGCGCCTTGCTATCCGACTCATCGAGTATGAAGGCGATCGTCGCGCTCATATGGTTGGCTTGTTTCTCCGCTTGCGCCAAAGCAGGCGCGGTCAAGTCTGCTACGGTCAACGGGCGCACAGCCTCTGATCCCTTGCCTTCCGTCGCCGCCTCGGCCGCCTCTGGCTGCTCCTCGTCCGAGATCGCCACATCGGGCGTCTGATCACCCTGCGGCGGCAGGAACTCCTTCGGCAGGTCCCCAGAGTCCACCGCCAACTGTCGCGCCTCCTGCGGCGTGATCTCCATGCTGGCGATCTGTGCCGCGCGCGTCCCGGCCCGCGTAGCCTCGATGTCGGCCTGGGCCTTTTCATCGCGCAAATCGCGCTCGGTGAAAGTGAACGTCACGGACGCCGACACAACGCGCGTATTGAGCAAATGCACAAGCTGTTTGTCGCGCGCGGCCAGCCCCTTCGCCGCCTGCTTCTCGGCCAGCACCACCGACTGCGCGCCGATGCCGAGCGCGCCGCGCCCGACGAGCTGCGGATTCAACTCTTGCGGGTCGAGGCCGAGCGCGGAGGCGTAGGCCAACTGCGCGATCTCGACCTCCTCGCGGCGCTCGAAGCCGTCGGGCATTCCGCGCAATGGGATGCGCACGTGCGTCAGCGATCCTTGTGTCGTCGTGCCCGCCAGGATATTGCCCTGGTAGTACGTCAGACCGCGCTGCTGCTTGCCCGCCTCGGCGCTGGATAGAATACCTTCAAGTTGCATGGTCTGCATACCTTGAATGATGTCCAGATTGTTCGCCCCGGCCCCGGTGATCTTCTCCTTGAAGTAAAGCTCCATCGCGGCCAAATCGTAAATCTTCCCGTAGCTGCGCTCGGCGGCGCAGTGGCCGATGCCGAGAGACGACAGCGATGGGTCGGGCATGTCGCACAGGTTGATCACCTGCCAGTCGCGTAGCACATGATACGCGCCACGCAAGTCCATAAAGATGACCGGGCGCTCCGGGTCGCCGGTTCGCACACAGCGCAATGAATCGAGATGCACCAGCCCCAATACCCGGCTGCCGCGCGCGTCGCTCACGCGCACGACCTCCCAGAACTCGCCGTTGTTCGTGGTGCAATAGTCCGCCACGCCGCGCATCTGTGACGGCACGTAGCCGTCGCCACCCCAGTCGATCAGCATCTCCTGCCAACGCCCGGCGCGTGTGCCCTTGACCTCCCACGACTGCGCGGCGGCCTTCGTCGCGGCGATGCCCACCGCGTCGGCCCAAAACTCCTCGTGCATGATCGTCGCGCGCAGCACCGTGTCGCGCGACCAATAGGCGGACAGGCCAAGCGAGATAGACCAGTACGGGGGAAGCTCGCGGGGCAGGGGGAGATGATACGCGGCCGAGAAAATCGTCGGCAGGAAGAACACGACAGCGGCCGGCTGCGGCGTATCGCCCGCCATTGCCGGCAGGTCGGCGGCGGTCACGCTCTGGCGCAGCAGGTCGGGTATGTCCGTGGTCACGCAACCACCTCATCTGGGTGCTCGGCGGGATCGTCATGCATCACGGGCGGCTGTGGCTCCCAATGTGACATGCGGGATGCAGGCTTACCAGGCTTAACAGGCTTGGTGGGTTCCTCGGCCTGCATCACCTCCTCCAAACGCTTCGCAGCCAATGTCGCCAATGCTGATGCACGATGTTGCTCTAACCACCGTTCACCCTTCTGGCGCGCTTCTGCCTTAGTGCGGCTAGAAAACTCAGTCAATGGTGTACTGTCTGTGACCGTGCGATGCACTGGCACATACACCTTGACCTGCTGAGCTTGATCCCACAACTTGATTACGTAGATGCTATCCATGAGAACTGTCCTCCTGCACAGGTGCGCCCAGACCGATCCACTCGTCCAGCCAGGGTGGCGAGATGTCAAAGCGAGTGCCTGCAACAGACTCAGCTTTACGCACTGCTTGCTCTGCGATGCCTGGTAACAACCCGCGCACCCCGCCATAGTGTTCCATTGCGCTGTAATACTCCAGTGCACGCTTCATCACCTGACACGCAAGATACAGTGGATTGGAAGGGTCATTGGTGAACTGTTTGCGCATCATGACTTCAACCAAGACCGACGGTTTGTGCCGCATGCAGCGCCATCGACAACGCCACGGCCAGATCGATTTTCTTCTCTGCGTTGCGCTTGACAATGCGCAGCCGCTGCAAGTCCGACTTCTCATCCTTCTCCGGCTTGCGGTTCGCGTTCAAGATGTGCGCCCGAAGCGCCTCATTCCCGTCGTGAGCCAGCCGGCGCGCCAGGATCATATCGTACAGGTTCTTGTCCGCCTCCAGACGCTGCCCTTGCTGGCTGAACTCATGGCAGTAGACTACGCCTTCATTGGACAGGCGTAGCGCGAATTGCCGCATCTCGGTCGGGTCGTACACCAACTGCGCTACGCTGTACTCGCGGCACAGGCGGCATACCTCGGCATAGGGTCCGTCGGGCGCGTAGAAGTCGATCATCCCGCCGATCGGCTTCCATTCGCGCGCGTAACGCACCGCGTAATCACCAGCGCGCGCTGGATGTCCCGGCGTAACAGCAGTTCGGCAAAAT
>Ga0209619_10001117_pt1 | contig 19456 bp, 17 predicted proteins | sample Rifsed16ft3_FD_184011 | JGI IMG/M metagenome (GOLD analysis project Ga0209619, IMG submission 184011) | Soil microbial communities from Rifle, Colorado, USA - sediment 16ft 3 (version 2) | ecosystem: Environmental > Terrestrial > Deep subsurface > Rock core/Sediment | place: Rifle, Colorado... | reverse complement strand
CCCGCCACCACTGAAGGTCCTGCCCCCGCGCAAGAAGGCGGATGGTGCTCCGGCACGAATATTGTCTTCTTCCCAGGTGGCTCGCCCGGTGGTGGTTTTGAGACCGTAGTCTACAACGGCGCTTTACAAGCTGCTGCCGACACTGGCGCGAATGTGGAATACCTCTGGTCCGACTGGGATGCATCGAAGATGGTTACCCAGTTACAAGAAGCCATCGCCACCAAGCCCGATGGCATTGCCATCATGGGGCACCCCGGTGACGAAGCCTATAAAGACATCGTGGATGAGGCTGAGGCTGAAGGTATCATCATCACCAGCATGAATACCCAAACAGCCAAGCTTCAGGCCGAGTATGCCACCAAGGGCTATGGCTACGTTGGTGCCATCCTGCACGATGCGGGTTACGCCCTAGGCCAAGAAGCTGTCAAACGAGCAGGCCTGAAGGCTGGCGATAAAGCCCTCCTGTGGGGTCTGGAATCTCAGGCTGGGCGTGGTGAGCGCACAAAAGGCGTTCACGATGCTCTCGATGATGCTGGCGTTACAGTGGTCTATCAGGAAATTGACGATGCCACGAACAAAGATGCATCCGCTGGTGTGCCGATCTTCACCGGCATCATCTCCGCTAACCCGGACATCAAGTTGGTAATCACCGATCACGGCAACCTGACCGGCACGGTACAGACCTTCTTTGAAGCCGCTGGCCTCGGCCCGGATGATGCCTACGCAGCCGGCTTTGATATGTCCGGTAACGCTGTGGAAGCCATCCGCTCTGGATACCTCGACTTGGTGATCGACCAGCAGCAGTGGCTGCAAGGGTACTTTGGCGTTCTGCAGATCTGCCTGACCCACAACTACGCTTTCGCCGGTCTACATATCAACACTGGCGCGGGCTTTGGCGATAAGGACAACGTCGAACTTCTGGCTCCATTGGTCGAGAAACAGATTCGCTAGTACCGCAACAACACGAAATTGTAAGGGCACTTTGTATATTGTTCCTTGAAACGTAGCAAAGTGCCCTGCATCTTAAGGTGGTTGCGGCATAGGGTAGATGACATTTCCCCTTTCTAACGTTTATTCTTCTTAGCAAAATCAGCGTTTAGAAAAAAATTACAAGGGCTAAGTGGCTCCAAGGTTTCCGCAGTTCGTTGTAGCCACATCGCTACAAATTAGCCACTTAGCCTTTGCCGTCGCCAGAAAATTTAGATGGTATTATTAGCGTTAACAGCGCATTCTTGTCTCATAAAACTAATTTGGCAAGAAAGCTGCGGATGAATTTTGATGATTTAGCGCGATCTTCCCGCAAAATCGGTTTCATCGAACGCTAAAACGGAGATAATCATATGGACTATCGCCTGGAGCTTAGAAACGTATCCAAATCTTTTGGAGAGGTGCAGGCACTTGAGGATGTCAACTTTCAGTTGGGCCAGAACGAAGTCGTCGGCCTGCTGGGCGATAACGGCGCTGGAAAATCTACTCTGATCAAGATCCTCACCGGTTACTATCAGCCTACCTCGGGTGAGATTCTGTTCAATGGTCAAAAAGTGGATCATCTCACAGTTCCCAAAGCCAGGCAATTGGGTGTGGAAACGGTTTATCAAGAGCGCGCCTTGGCCGAACTGCAAACCTTGTGGCGTAACATTTTCCTGGGTCGGGAGCTGAAAAATAAATGGGGACTCCTTGACGTTCAAAGGATGAAAGAGGAAACTTATCGATTGATGAACCAATCCATGGGCTTCACATCCTCGGCGGTAGATCCAAATTCGCGCGTCGGCACATTCTCGGGCGGTGAAAAACAGGGAGTTGCCATCGTGCGTGCGCTTTATTTTGATGCCGAAATCATCATCCTGGATGAGCCGACGATGGGCCTTTCGCTCAAGGAAACCGCCAAAATGGTTAATTTTGTGCTCGGTATCAAGAAGGCGGGCAAGTCGGCCATTTTCATCGACCACAATGTCTTGCACGTCTACAACGTAGCCGACCGGGTAGTGGTGATCGACCGCGGCCGAATTGCCGGTGAATTTATGACCAACAACATCACCCTGGACAAGTTGATGGACAAAATGATTAGAGTTGCAGAAACCAGCAGCCTTGACTAATTAACTTACAAGGATGAATGCAATGAGCTCTCAAACCAAGGGAATCACTTCCGAGGCCAGCCAGCCCTATAAAGAGACTTTCAGCCTCGGAAAATTTATCCGCACCAATGGCGCCCAGCTCGGTATTCTGGGAGTCTTCTTTGGCTTATGGATCGTCTTTATCGTTTCAGCCCCCAATACTTTTCTGTCGTCTCGAATTTACTTTGCTTTCATGTCTACCATTCCTTTCTTTGCGATCATGGCTATTCCACTCACAATGGTGGTCATCGCCGGCGAAATGGACCTCTCTTTCCCATCGATCATGGCCATGGGCATGGTGGCATTCTCATTTGCGTATAATGCCACAGAGACCAGTATAGAGAGCGTATCGATGAGGGTAATTTTGGCTTTTGTCGTTGCCTTGCTTGCTGGAGCCATCATCGGTTGGCTTAATGGTTTGATCATCGTCAAATTTGGCATTCCCTCGCTGGTTGCTACGATCGGCACGCAGTTCTTCTGGCGTGGGGCAGTGTTGGTGCTAACGCAAGGCGCGAATTACACTCTGAGTTATATCAAAGAAACTTTTTTATACTCTGTGCTGGTTGGCAAAATCGGCGGTTACTTCCCCATGCAGATGGTTTGGCTGATCGTCATAGCAATCCTCGGCTGGGTGCTGCTTAACCGCCATAAATTTGGGGCGCACATCTATTTAATTGGTGACAACGCCCAAAGCGCCCAACTGATGGGCGTCAACACCGGGCGTACCCGCATCCAGGCTTTCATACTAGTGGGTCTGCTCTCAGCCTTTGCTGGTGTGGTTGCCAGTTTTCACGTCGCCTATTTCTGGCCCAGCCTCGGCGAAGGGTTACTCTTGCGCACCCTGGCCTCTGTCTTCCTGGGCGGCACGTCCGTCTTCGGCGGCGTCGGCACAATTCTGGGAACCTTCCTCGGGGCTTTCATCATTGGCGCCATCGAAGCGGCGACCGTGGCTGTCGGCTTGACTGGTTTCTGGACCCAATTGATCTACGGATTGATCATTGTCCTCTCGGTGATTATGCATACATACCTGGGTAAACGGGCGGGCTAATCTGACTGGAATTTCCAGTCTTAACACCCGTAATACCGTACCAAACAACATCAAGGAGCTGGGAATGAACCCACGTGAACGAGTCATGCTGGCGCTCGATCACAAAGAGCCAGATCGGATCCCGATTGACCTGGGGGCGACCATCGTTTCTTCAATCACAAGAAGCTCATATATCCCACTTAAAAAACATTTGGGTATCCCACTTGAAGAGATCACTATGCTGGATAACGTCCAGCAGCTTCCATATGTAGACGAAGCGTTAATGCAGCGCTTCGGTGTGGATTTCCGCCTGGTCCAGTTGCCGGCTGCCACCGCGCCGGGATTGAAAGTCTTCGAGGAGGGTGGCTATTACGCCTTTATCGATCGGTGGGGTTCCAAGCTCCACATGCCCAAAGAAGGCGGGTATTACTTTGATTGGGTCGACTTCCCGATCAAGGAATTTACGCTGGAGGCACTCGACCGATATAACTGGCCGCGTCCTGACTCCAGGGAATATATTCTTCAACTGCGCGAGCAGGCAGAATATCTTTATGAGAACACCGATTACGCCCTGGTCGGTAGTGCTGTGATCGGCGGAGGGATCTTCGAGCAGCCGGCCCGCACGATTGGAATGGAAAACTTTTTGATAGCTTTGGTTGCCGAACCCAAATTTGCCGACCGCCTGATGGAGCAGATCACTGATATTTACATCGAGTCGTGCAACAACTATCTTGAAGAAGTTGGGCAGTATATCCAGGTCTTTACGTATTGGGACGATGTCAATACCCAGAATGGTTGGATGATCAATCCTGACACTTACCGCAAGATGATCAAGCCCAAGCAACGCAGGTTGGTAGATGCAATTAAGAAGAAGACGGATGCTAAGCTCTTCTTCCACGGCTGTGGAGCCACATTCGACCTGATTCCCGATCTAACTGACCTTGGGTTTGATATCCTTAACCCGGTGCAAGTCTCGGCCCGCGGTATGGACACCAAACGACTAAAGCAGACCTACGGCAAGGATATAACTTTTTGGGGTGGTGGTGTCGACACGCAGCATATCCTGCCTTTCGGAACCCCGGCAGAGGTGGCTGACGAGGTCAAACGTCGCATCGACGACCTGGCTCCTGGAGGCGGTTTCGTCTTTGCTGCTGTGCACAATATCCAGGCACAAGTTCCACCAGAAAACATTGTGACGCTGTTCGAAACAGCTCTGGAGTATGGAAAATACGGTCAATAATAATTAATCAAGACATTCTCTACAATCAATCATAATGACATAAACCTGGAGTTATCTATGAATGCAACCCTAAACGAATTGTTCGAGGGCGTGGTCAATGGTCAGAACGAAATCGTACAGCAAAAGGTACACGAAGCTCTAAGGTCCGGAGTCGATCCGGTTGTTATCCTGAATGAGGGCATGGTCCCGGCCATGGCTGAAGTCGGGCGACGCTTCGAGGAAGGTGAATTCTTCGTTCCCGAGATGTTGGTCGCTGCGCGGGCAATGCAATGCGGTCTCGGATTGCTCAAGCCGCATTTACAGGAGGGCGAGGTCAAATCGCGAGGCAAGGTAGCCATCGGCACAGTCAAGGGTGACTTGCATGATATCGGGAAAAACCTGGTCGCGATGATGCTGGAAGGTTCCGGTTTTGAAATTCAGGATCTGGGCAATGATGTTCCACCCGAGAAATTTGTCGAGGCTGCCCGCTCGGGCGCGAACATTATCGCCATATCAGCGTTGTTGAGTACCACGATGATCAACATGAAGGACGTCATTGAAGCGCTGGACAGGGCTGACTTACCCAACACTGTAAAGGTCATAGTGGGAGGAGCACCTCTGACAGAGGGATATGCCAAATCCATTGGGGCTGACGGTTATGCACCCGATGCCAGCCAGGCTGTCAGCATAACCAAGACTTTATTGGCTTGACAAATCGGGCTAATAATGAAACATAGAGAACGCATACTGACGGCTCTTAATCACGAGGCCCCCGACCGCTGTCCACTGCAAGTCAGTTTTACGCCCGAGTTTGCAGAGCGGCTGAGGGCGGATCTACAGGTTAAAGGCCAAAGGGATCACAATCCGCACGGCGGCGGGAACACATATGAATTGGAACGCGCCCTGGGGGAGGATATGCTGCTTGTTTCGGTTGGCTGGGCAAACTCTTACTACCAACAAAGCGGTACATATACCGATGAGTGGGGGATTACATGGAAACCAATCGAATATAAAACCCCTTACGGAGTTGGCCATTACACCGAACCCACCGGTCACCCTCTCTCGGACGATAAAGAAATTAATAAATACAAAGGGCCTGACCCTCATCGCCAGGAATTATACAATGATGCCGAGCATGTTATCCGGGATTTCAAAGACGAATACTGGATCGTCGGCGTTACAGTGACCACGATCTTCGAATGCGCCTGGGCTTTACGCGGCTACGAACGCCTGCTCTCGGATTTCATTCTGAATCCCGATTTCGCCGATCAGATATTGGAAATCCCTTATAACTATCATCTTACGGCTGCCAAAAAGCTGGTTGAGATGGGTGTGGACATGATATGGATCGGCGACGACGTGGGTACGCAATCCCGCATGTTGATCTCGCCCAAGCATTGGGTTCACTATCTAAAGCCCCGGATGGCAAATTTCATCGCCGAATTGAAGGCAATCAACCCTCAAGTCAAAGTGGCCTACCATTCTGACGGTTTTATCTATCCCATCATCCCTGAACTGATCGAGATCGGCCTTGACGTACTTAATCCTATCCAGCCCGCCAGTATGGATCCGGCGCGATTAAAAAAGGAATTCGGTCATAAGCTATGTTTCTGGGGCTCCATTGATGAGCAGCATACCTTGCCATTTGGTACGCCTGAAGATGTCAGAGCAGAAGTGCACACGCGTCTAAAAACGATCGGAGAGAATGGCGGGCTGATCATTGGCCCAACTCATCACGTGCAACTGGATACACCCCTGGAGAACTTCTGGGCGATGGTCAATACTGTTACGCAAACCAAATACGCCGATCTCTGAGTGTTATCGTGGTAGCCTGACAAACAAATTATTTGTCAACCAGTTCGATCTGCCATTCTTCTGCTTCGACATGTATCTTTGTACTGTTTCCCGGCCAGTAGAGATGCGTCCAATAGTTGCTGCCTCGCAGCGTAGAGGGGTTCGGCCCCATCGTGATGATAATATGCTCTGGCGTATAGTGGGCAAAATAAACGTCCCGGCTGAGCGATGACTGTCCCAAGGTTGGATCCAATGCGACCCAGCCGACACCGGGCATATACACGTCCGGCCATGCGTGCTCGATGCGAGCGATGGCATCCATTTCCTTCTTCAGATACAGTAATCCCTCGAAATAGCGCGCTGGAATCCCCTGTGCCCGGCTAAGTGCCACTAGCAAAGAAGTGTATTCAGTGCAGTCGGCTCCCATGGGACCCAATGCTGCCTGCGCTCCCCAATTTTCCCTATTGAAAGTATAGACGAGTTCGTTTCCGATGTAGTCGTAAAACGCCCGCACCTGCTGGCAAACGGTACTTTTGCCTTGCGAAAGTTCACTCGCGAGAGCCACAATTTGGGGATTAGCGGCTTCGATATGCAGCTCGGGTTGGATAAAATCATCGAGAAGTTCCCCCTCGCAGACTGACAAGTCGTAAGCCAATTCGTTGACGGCCACCCGATAATCGATCTTCACCGTTTTGGTCACCCCGGCGGGATGATTGGAGAAATCGAACTCAGCATATTGGTTGCCGTATTCGTCAACGACTAATTCATAATCTTTGGGCGAAATCTCCATTGACCGCACCTCTTGATAAGGAGAAAAGTCTCGAATCAATGCCAGCCAAATATTCTGCTTCTCTGGGTGACCCGGCCCTTCATTGAAGAGCATCAATTGCTGGTGCACAATATATTCACGCTGGCCCAGGATAGTCACAAGAGGGCCAGGAGTTGTACTTGCAGGGGTCGATGAATCCGCCCGCGCCTGACACCCCAGCGAGAAGAAAATCAATAAGGTGAACCAAAATAATCTGCTGGAAAAGCTTATTATGCTGCCTCTATTCGTGCCAATTGTATAACAATAACGGCCAATAACGCAACAATGAGTGATACAGCAAGCCTTTCCACCAGTGCCAGCTGTTCATGTCGAGCAAAATAACCGAGGCTGTTGATTTCTCTGTAAATACTGATTCCGAATATGAACAGCTGCATCTGAGCATCAGCCCCGCATCAAACTCTGACCCTCACTCCTTCGGCCCTGCTCAGGGCAAGCCTGCAACTTGCAATACTGCCTGATCTCCCCCACACGCATATCTGCGTTACAAACAATATCGAATGAGCCGTTACTCGAGAAACGTTTATTCTGTAGATCGCGCGCGGCTTGGATACGGGCACGAATGGACTCGCGAGACTCCCCATCCGATCTCCACTTAATTTTTCATAATCCACCCGCGGCACTTCGATGAGGCAAGCCGTGGCAATTCGGTCAAGCAAGGGACCCGAGATCCGCTTTTGATATTTGGTCAGCATGGTAGGCGCGCAGGTGCATGGTTTCTGTGAATCTCCAAAAAATCCGCAGGGGCTGGGTTACACACAGTCCCGCCAAGATCTGGCGGGACTTTCGGACAAATTCTTCCTGCATGGTCGGGCAAAATAGCGTGATTTTGGCGATACAGCTCAAGATAGATATTTCAATTGTACCTGCGTCCACCCGGGCAATTGCCGCTAGATTTCAAATCATACGAACAGCGAGAAATGCATCTGGCTGCCCTATCATTCATTTTTCCTGCATGCCATCGAGTAGTTATCAAACACATTACCTATCTTCCATTCAATGACCTGTGTGGCATTGAGATTTGTCTCTCCTACAAATTGGCTCAACAAAGAATATGGCAGGGGTTTCTCGCCGAGATTTTTCATCAGCTGCCCGAAGGCTATTTGAACCTCAGGCCGGACCCAATAATAACGGGCACGGTCGCTCAGGCTGTACTTGCGTTTGAACGCCTGATCGGCTGCGTCGCCGCGATAATACTTCTTCCAATGTTCAGGATGTTTCACCATCACATCATCCAGAATCTGAATAATCTGTGAACACTGGTCTTCTGCAAACAGTTCATCTTCAATCATTGCCAGCGCAAAGACCGCTTCACGGAAGGCAAATGTCAAACTAGGTCCCACTTTGAGAATAGCAAAATGGTCACTGACCAAATTTTTCAATGCGTCGCCTGGTTGATAATCGGTGGAGTGTGCCTCGTAAATCATTGATTGGCTTTCAATAAAACGCGATAATTCTTTTGCTTCATCAGGTTTATAGGGCAGAATAAAGTCATCTCCGAACTCGACGCCTGGTTGGACTACGACCGCGATGACCCGCTGCCAAGCAGATTGCAAACCCTCCCGATAAAATGCTTCACGCGAGACCTCAATCATCTGACGCACGTCCACTACCTTCGTCACCCTAACGTCTTCTTCGTGTTCATTTGCCCCGCCCGGGAGGGGGACTTCCGTGCCGATAATGTAACGGGGTAGAGGGTATCCATCCACGTGAGAAGACTCTGCAACCTTTGCTAATTGCACCACGCGTTTCGCGGATACTTCAACATCAAGAGCGCATTCTGGGTCATCGTAGAGGCGCATACTGCAATCGAGATGGATTTTGACAAATCCTGCTTGCACATAATCCCGCATCATCACCTCCGCTTTTTGCATCGCTGATTCTTCAGGCTCGTTTTGCCAGACGTTTGGACCTAGATGATCACCACCGAAAATAATATTTTCAAATGGGAATTGGTTTTCTTCCGCAATCCCCTGCACATAGCGGACGAAGTCTGCGGGGGTCATCCCAGTGTATCCGCCAAATTGATTGACTTGATTACAAGTAGATTCAATCAGCAAGGTCTCCGAGGTCTCGGAGACCTCGGAGACCTGTTGAGCATTCCACACGGCAGCTTTCAATACCCAGGGATGTGCGGAACAGATCGACGTGATACCTTTTGCTTCCCCGCGTTTTTGAGCACGCACGATTTCATCAAGGTACATATTTCATCGCTTCTTCCAATGTAGGCTGGCCTTCTATACCGCCCGCCCTTTGCGTAGACATGGCTCCGCAAACGCACGCGAGTCGCAGTGATTTTTCAATCGGCCATTGGTTGAAATAGCCATACAGGAATCCTGCATCAAAAGTATCGCCCGCGCCAACCGTATCTACGACATTTACAGAAATGGATTCTGCGTGGATGCTTTTGTTGTGAGTGCAAGCCAATGCCCCGTCCGCGCCGAGTTTGATGGCAACGAGTTTACTTTTGCTGGCAAGTTCCCTTGAAGCGGATTCAATATCGTCTGACTGTGTAATTGAAAGCGCTTCAGTTTTGTTCGGCAGATAGATATCTGTGGCTGAAAGCAGTTCGTCGAAACCGATCCATTTTTCGGACGGGTCGTAATTTGTATCGAGCGAAGTGGTCAACCCGAGTGAGTGTGCGCGCCGAAACAAGGCCGGTAAATCAGGTTGAAGTTTGGTTTGCAGAAAATAAGATGCAACATGCAGGTGGCGGGATTGGCTAAGCAAACGATCGGGGATATCTGATGCCTGTAGATCGGGAATCAAGCCGAGGTGAGTCAGGATGGCCCTGTCTGCATCCTGATTCAGGATCACGCTGAGTCCAGTCTGACCATTTGGGCGAATGATGACGTTGCTGACATCCACAATTCTTTTTTGCATTTCATCCAACATAAAGCGGCCAAAGAGATCGTCACCGCATACGCCGATGAAGGCAACGCGCAGGCCCAGCCGTGCAGCACCGCATGCAAAGATAGCCGAGGAGGAACCGACAGCCAGAGTGTATGAAGCAACCAGTTTTTCAACCTGACCAAATTCAGGGAGGACGTTACCCGAAAGAATCAGATCAGGATTGATTTCGCCCGCAACGAGAATGTCGTAAGGTGTCATGGGTGGGAGAAGTGTAAACAAGTACACAAGGAAACAGGTAAACACAACTTTTGGATTCCTGTATACATGCCTACCTGTTTACCTGTGTACTCAATATGTTTTATACCAATCAAAGGGTGCCTCAGCTGAGTAGAAATCCGTATAGGGTTTTGCGAGTGCATGACATAATGATGTAAGACGTGAGATGCGTTGACGCGCAGTGGTACGCAGGAATTCCATTCGCTCATCGCCATCCAGCATGACTGCTTCTTTCCATAGCGCGCGGCCTACGGCGATACCACTTGCACCCGCGTTACAAGCGATTGCTACCTGTTGAAGAAAGACTTCATAATCGACGGCGGCTGATAGGAGAATCCACGGGGCGGTGGATGCGGCAGAAATTTCTGCACACGCATCAGCCCAGACTTTTTGATCTGTATCTGCTGCGTCGAGTGGGAACTCCGCTTTGAGAATATCTGCACCCAATGGAGTTAAGCGTCTGGCAGTTTCCACCACTACATATCTTTTCTCTTCCGATGAAAGTTTTTTGTTTTCATCAAGTGAATATGATAGCGGCTCGAGCATGAGCACGAGATCGTGCTTTGTGCAATCATCTGCAGTTTGTTTCGTGAATGACTCAATTTCAGAGGCTGTTTGTGCTTCGGGGTGGTAGTACACCAGCAATTTGATCGCGGACGCGCCCATACGCCTGGCTTTCTCCACCGACCAGCCTGGGATCATCTGCGCCTGTCGCGCGGTCGCGTCGCCAGTGTAGCCCGTAGATTCAACTGCAACAACCAGCCCGACGTTGTTGGGAATCGCGCGCCCGGCAATCGCTTGTGCAGCGGAAACTTCGGGGTCGAGCAGAACAGCTGTTGCCCTTGAAGCGAGCGCGGAAGTTACTTCCAGCTTAAAGCGCGAGAGTTCTTCGTCGCTGACGAAGGCGGGATTGGCTTTACGCAAGTTTTGGCGATGATCCAACGCGAGACAGGTGAACGTGCCACGTTTGGAGGAAATTTGTTGAAGTCCGCGGAGTTTACCGATTGTTATGGGTTTCATGTGTCAGGTTCCAGGTGTCAAGTTCCAAGTGTCAGGTTAAGGGCAGATTCGTAGCCACGCGTCCAAGCCGCGGTTTTTGAGGATGGTGCTGAATTTCAAATCTTTCGATTTGCGGCAGTAGGATTCAAAGTCGCCGCCAAGGTCGGTATATTCCGCGGCAAAGACAGGTTTACCCGCTTCGATGAACAGCTTCATCTTCTCAGCCCAACCATAGAAGAAGGCATCTTCCGTGATGGCGAAATCGAAATGTTCGACCAAATCTTTCACCTGGTCTGGCGCGTTCTTGACACCGATGGCAAGTCCGCGTTTGTGGGATTCATCCGCGAACCAAAGTGCGTATCTCAATTGGTCTTCGTAGGTCAGCGGGAAACCTGTGTTATTGGTGTGGATTTCCATGTTGTCCGGCTCGACTGCGTCAAACCCTTTGGCTTTACACAGGTCAAGCCGCGCAAGCATAATGGGTGCGAGCTTGTCAACCTGACGAATATCCAGCCATTTCTCGCCGCGCCAGCCTTCGTAATTATTGCCCAATATTTCAGGCGGGAACCCGTCTTTGTCAGGTCGCCAATCCTCCCACGAGCCAACGCTGATATAACAGATGACCTTGCGACCTTTGGCGTGCAATTCATCAATGACGGATTGGTCAACGTATAAATCAACATCATAGACATCGGCTTCGATGGAGGTATCAATATCGATGTTGCCGATTTGCCATTGCCAGGTGAGTCCAACAGTGGGACGCCACCATGAGGAGGAAGATGTAGAGGCCAAGGGAATCTCCATGGTCGGTGAATCAGGTTCGGATGAGGGGGAAGCGGGTTCACATCCTACAAGGAAAGATGAAAGAAGAAAGAGGGTCAGGAAATCCTTAAACCACATGATGTTTGAATTGAGGCAGGTATTCCTTATGCTGTGCAAAGAGTTCGTTGGTCATCTGGCGGATCTCGGCGAGAGACAACACAGCGGAAGTAAGTGGGTCATGCGCGATCGCGCGATAGACCATGGTCGGGTCGCCTGCGATGGAGGCAGTGATCGCCATCTCTTCGATGCCGCTCGAGAGCTGCGTGAGCAGTGCACATTCCGCGGGGAGCGCGCCAACATGAATGGGATGGAAGCCGGCCTTGTCCACGACGACAGGTACTTCGACACAAGCGCCTTCGGGCAGATTCGTGATGAGCTTCGTGTTGCGGACATTGCCATTGAACTTGAACATCTCACCGCCCATGAGGGCATTGATGATATACGCAGCGTATTCATGTTCGCGTTGCAAATCCTGTTCAACGAGAGGTTGCGCGAGTCGCTCCTTGACTTGCTCCTGCCACGTGGCTTCGTTGTACTGATACTCCTTGAGGATGTAGGCATACTCGCCAGGATTCCAACCTGTGCCATCCTTGCAATATTTTTCGATGAGGTCGGGGCGTTTGCGAAACCACGGGTTGTATTCAGAGTTATGCCCGCTCGATTCGGTGACATATTTGCCTATGGCGAGATACATCTCGTTGCGGACCTGTTCATGATTGTAAATTTCAGGTCGCTCGGTAATGGCTTTGTGGATGAGCGGATACGCATCCTTGCCATTCCATTTGTATTCGAGATACCAGGCCTGATGATTGATACCTGCACACAAATAATCGATTTCGTTGTAGGGGGCGCCAATCCATTCGGCGAGCATCATCGCCGTACCCTGCACTGAATGACATAAACCAGTGACCGGGATAAACGTTTGTCGTTGCAGCGCGGCACACAACATCGCCATCGGGTTGGTGTAGTTCAACAACACCGCGTTCGGGCAATATTTTTCCATGTCGCGGACGATATCCAGCATGGGGTTGATCGTGCGTAGGAACCGGAAGATACCGCTCGGTCCGCGCGTATCGCCGACGTTGATATCGACGCCATATTTCTTGGGGATCTCGATATCGTGCCGCCAGACTTCTGTTGAACCCGCAAGGATCGTTGTAAGGACGACATCCGCGCCTTTGAGAGCGGTCGCGCGACTGAGAGTCGCTTTCACTTTGGCGGGACGCTTGCCTGCCTTGATCAATTTCTCAACGCCCTTTTTCGCCCATTCGAGCCTTTCGGGGTTGATGTCCATCAGGCAGAGGGTCGCATCCTCCAAAAGCGGGAAGGTGAGAATGTCGCGCACGAGTTCGCCTGTAAAGCCTAAACTCCCCGCGCCGATGAAAGTGATTTTGGTCATGTATTATCCTTTCAAACCGCTGAGTGTGATGCCTTCCACGATCCACTTTTGGACGAGAAGGAAGACGAACAGGACAGGCAGAATGACCAGCACGGAAGCTGCCATCGTCAGGTTTGTTTTGTCAACCTGCTGATTTGAGAACCAGGTCAGGATGATGGGCAGTGTGCGGACGTTTTTCTCCGTCAACACGATCAGGGGCCATAGATAGGCGTTCCAGTTGAACATGAAAGTCAACATTCCGAACGTCGCCAGCGCGGGACCCAGTTGCGGCAGGACGATGCGACGGTAGATGTAGAACTCGCCCGCCCCGTCCACGCGCGCCGCGTCGAGCAATTCGTTTGGAATCGAAAGCGCGAACTGACGGAAGAGGAAAATACCGAATGCATCTATGGCGGCAGGAATGATCAAACCCAGCAGGTTGTTGATCAAACCAAGTTTTGCAAGGATGAGATAGCCTGGGATCATGGTCATCTGGTGGGGGATCATCATTAGCGACAGGAGAAACCAGAAGAGCGCCTTCTTGCCCTTGAACTCGAACTTGGCAAAGATATAACCGAACAAGGAACTGGTGAACAAGACCTGGATTACATTGGCGACCGCAATGATCGCTGAATTGCGGTAGAAGATTCCCAGCGGCAGGTCGGGATCATCAAGGACCTTTACGTAGTTATCCAGCGTAAACTCCTGAGGGACAAACGTCGGCGGAATCTGGCGGATCTCCTTGAGCGTCTTGAATGAACTGAGAACCATCCAAGCGAAAGGCAGGAGGGCGATCAGGCTGGCAGGGATGAGGATGAAGTAAGCCAGGTTGATGCGGAATGTGACTCGTTTACGGGAAACGGATGAAACGGTCATGCTTAATACTCCCATTCCGTGCGGAGCAGGCGCGTTTGCACGAACGAGATGCTGAACACCAGGAGAAACATCACGATGGAGACCGCCGCTGCCCAGCCCATTTTCTGGTAGCGGAAGGCGTAACTGTAAATATTCAACAACAACACCTGGGTCTGATCGTCTGGACCGCCGTCGGTCATAACCTGGACAATGTCAAAAACCTGAAAGGCGGAGATCATCGTCAGAACGGCAGCCAGCAAAATGGTCGGCATGAGAAGCGGGACAATGATGCGCGCAAACATCTGCCACCAGTTCGCGCCATCAATTCTTGCTGCGTCCTTGATGCTTTGGGGAATCCCCTGCAAGGCGGCAATGAAAATGACCAGATTGTAGCCCATGTCCTGCCAGAGATAAGCGACAACAATTGCGAACAAGGCAACGGGAATCCCCCAGACCGTCAGGCTTGAATCCCTGAGCCAGGCGACGCCGACGAGTTTCCCGGTAAACTCGCCGATGATGGCGTTCAATAATCCGCGCTGGGGATGAAAGATGAATCCCCACATGATTGCCACACCCACAGAGGGCGCCAGCACAGGCAGGAAAAAGAGCGTTCGGAATATGCCTTTGACCTTATCGTTGATCGATTCGATCAGGAATGCCAGCGGCAATGTGACAAGCAAATTGAGCGGCACAACCAGCACCGCGAACAGAAGTGTGACCCTGATCCCAATATGAAACTGCTGAACTTCCAGCGGCGCATCGGCTGTGAAGTTCAACATGCTTTCAAAGTGCTGCAAACCAACAAAGGGATTGCCTTCGCCAAAACCCAGGAAGCCGCCCGTCTGACGGGGACTGTAATCAAAAAATGCCAGTGCAATTCCCCACAGCAGGGGGAAGATCGTCCAAAAAGTCATGTACAGGACCAGTGGGGAAATCGCGCCCGCAAGGAATTGCTTTTCAGCCGAATTGCGCCCGCGAAAGAATCGCCGCAACAAGTTGTTTTGGATCGAGACAGTCATCTGGGTCTCCTGAGCGGCTCCGAGGGCATAAAGCCCTCGAAGCCGAAAAGGCAAAGTGGAATTACTTGAACGAACCTTGCACTTCGCTCTCGATGGTTTGAAGTGTTTCCTCCAGGGTGGCGTTGCCTTGCAGGAAGTTTAGAACAGTGGGATATGCCACTTCATACCAGACGAAATCGCGGTCGGGGAACTGACCCTCATACTGACCGTATTCCAGAATACCGAGGAAAGGCTTGAAGTACGGGAACTCAACCACAAGGGCGTCGGCGTTCGCGCCACTGATGTTTTCTTTCAACGCAGGCAAAGTGCCGGAAGCCAGATTCCATTCGACAGCGTTGCTTGCATCCAGAGTTACGAACTTGACGAAATCCCACGCCGTTTCCTGCGCCTTGCTGTTGACGGAGACGGTCAAACCCCAGCCGGAAGCCGCCGCGAAGACCGGTTCGGAACCCACGCTTGGCAATGGTTGATAGATGGTCGCCGCCGCCACCTCCGCATAGTCGCCGCTGTATTCAGGGATCGCCCACGGACCAACCAACCCCATGGCGCTGGTCTCGGCAAAGTACGAGTCGCCCACCCAGTTCTCTTCGTCATTATAAAGCAGGGGATCCACCAAACCATCGTCCACGAGTTGCTTCATCAATTCGAGCGTCTTGACACCTTCGGGTGTATTTACAGTGTACACGCCATCCTTCAGGTATTGCCCGCCGTATTGCAGATAGACGGAGTGGAACATGGTAGCGATACCGTCCGAACCGGTGAAGTTCAGCCCGGCGCGGGTCATCACGCCATCCTGCGTAACAGCCATCTTCTTTCCGTCTTCGATGACCTCATCCCAGTTCGCCCAGCCATCCTTGTAATCGGTCGCGCCAACTTCTTCTGCTATGGCAGTATTGAACAATACCGCGCCATACTCGATGTTGAATTCCTGGGGCACGCCATACAGTTTGCCATCGCAAATGTAACCACCAACCGGTGCGCCCAGTAGTTTGGCCTTCGCATCGTCCATAGAAATTACACTGGCAGGCATTTCGGCCAGGTTGCCGCCATCGGCATACGAGCACACCCACGAGCCAAACATTTGCAGGACATCGGCTTCGGTCTTGGCTGGCAGTGCGGTCTGCAGGGTTTGAATGTACGTGTCATAATCGAATGTCTCGAAAACGATCTCCACGTTGGAGTGCATCCCCATATATTCCGTCGCCAGCGCTTCATAGCCGGCATTGAACGAGTCGTTCTGGTGAGTCCACACGCGGATGGTGACTTTCTCGCCGCCCGCAGGCGCTTCGGTGGCGGATGTCCCTCCGCCGCACGCGGCAAGCAACAGACTTGCCACCACAAAAACGAACAGTAACTTTTTCATGCTTCTCTCCTTTTTAGAAATTGAGTTTGACAACCGCCGTCAAATTATTTGGACGGTCGGGATTTAGGCCTTTCATCACCGAACGATAGAAGGCCATCAATTGAAGAACGGGAAGATATAAGACCCCGCGTACGCTCTCGGGAATTCCTGACCTAAACTCGACATCCGCATCGGACTCACCCAACGCCACTACCGTTCCCCCAAGCGCTTTCATCTCTGACAATACTTTCGCCTCGTGAGCCCGGTTCGCATCCGACAACATTCCCACCACGACAGCTTTTTCATTGACCATGCTCATTGGTCCGTGACGGAACTCCAAAAAATGGAAAGGCTCGCTATGCGTGAGAGTCATCTCTTTCATTTTGAGATTCACTTCACAGGCCAATCCATGACGAATCCCTGAACCAAGAAAATAAAAACTGTCATAATTCAAATTCTCCCCAATCTCTCTGGCATACGATTCATAATTACCAATCAGCCAATTACCAATCTCCGGCAACCTGCTCAGTGTGGGCAACAAATCATCACGTCCTGCGATGCGTGCGCAAAACGCAGTCACCGCCACATACATCGATGCGAACGAACGCGTCTGGGCCACGGATTCTTCCTGTCCCTTTGAGATCACAATATTCACATCCGCCAAACGCGAGAGAACTTCATCATAATTACTGATGACAACCACTTCCCCGCGCTTTTCTGCCTTGAACTTTTCAACCGACTTGACGGTCTCTGTTGTCCTCCCTGAACGGCTGATCGCCACAAGCAGCGTTCTTTGATTTGTGAGAATGGTTTGGGAATTCAACAACAACTCCCCACCAGGGACGGCCCGCGCCGCGCAACTTGTCAATTCCTGATACAACGCCGCCGCGGCAAGCGACAGGTAATACGTCGAGCCGCATCCAGTGAAGATGACCTGTTCATAATCTGTTGCTTTCGGCAACGATGCGGCACTCGTCAATTCAATTGCTTGTGCCCATGCTTCAGGCTGCGATTTGATCTCACGATAAGTTGCAAATCTTTCAAAAGACATGATTACTCCATTCCCAAAATTCGTATCGCATTCTTCCGATACACTTTTTCCAACACATCATCAGGCAGATACATACCAGACACATACCAGCGTCCCTGCCCTGGTATTTCAGCGGTGTTGTAATTGAAATACTCATCGTCCGTTTCCAGGAAGCGGTAATACAAACGATACTCATCCAGGTCGGGACTCATATCCGAGCCAAATAAAATACGGTCCTGATATTGGATAAAAAATTTCCGCGCGGTGTAAGGCTGTCTTCCCAGTTCGCCAAGCCGCGCGGAAATGTCGATGTAATAGTTTGGGCAATCATCCAGCATCTGCCCCACCCAGCCAAGATTCTCTCCATAACAACCCACATGTGCGCCAATGAAAGTTGTATTGCGATGTCGCGTCACGAGATTCTTAAATCCATTCATGATTTCCATGAAAGCAGGGAATGGCGGACTGGTAAACGCCCAATCAGGGTGCTCGCCAATCTCCTCCCAGCGTTCATTTGTCTCATCCACCGGGTCAAAGAACGCGACCGGATCAGCAACATGCATCAGGACAGGCAGGCCCAATTCGCCGGCCGTTTCCCAAATGGGACTCAAGCGCGCATCGTCTACTTTGACCAATTGCCCTTTATCATCTTTTACATGCAATCCAAAAGGTTTCCAGATCTTCAGACCTTGTGCGCCCACCTCTTTCTGAACCTTCAACCTGCCCGCTGCCCATTCGGCGAATCCATCGCCGCGCGTTTCCCACTGTCTCCAATCCACGCCGCCAAAGATCTGGAATCTCCCAGGTGCCCCCTCCTTAAAATGCTTCAGATGTGCGTGGAGAATATCTTCACCCCAACCCCCATCGAGGTCAACGTAATGCGTCACGCCCGCTTCATCCAGGAGATCGAGCAATTCGCCGAACGGCTTTTTGTCCCAGCCGCCGCCGAAAGGGTCACCCAGGTGATTGTGCGCGTCAATGACCGAGAACCTTGGTTTATTGACCAAAGTGGTTTTGGTCACGAGCTTGGATTGTGGACGAAAGTCTTCGAGCTGCATAAACACCTCTTTGTGGGCAGGATGACATCCGGCCTTACGCCACGATCACTTGTATCCTCTGCCGCTTCAATGTCTGAACAAACTTTTTGTCCACCTTTGAATCCGTCACAAACGTATGCATGCTGTTCAACGGCGCAAGCAGGACAGTGGCAACGCGATTCACTTTCGTATGGTCAGCAACAATAATGACCTCGCGTCCGCTCTGCATGATGGCTCGGTCAGTCAATGTCTCCTGCAAATAATCATTCGTAAGTCCATGCTCGAGACTCACACCGCGTGTTCCCATAAACACTTTGTCCGCGCGGACTTCGATCAAGGCCTGCTCAGTAATATGTCCAATAAATGAAAGTTCACTGTCACGCAACATCCCACCTAAAGAAATGACCGTGATCTCGTTTATCCCGGCCAACATATTCAACACAGGCAGAGAATTGGTGATCACAGTCAGGTTTTTGCGATCACGCAGGTTACGCGCCACCTCAAGCACGGTTGTGCCCGAGCCGAGGAACACAGTCTCCTTGTCGGCGACCAGGCTGGCGGCTGCACGGCCGATGCGAGTCTTTTCTTCCGGTTGTTCACTTTCCCGTTCAAGGATCGGCAATTCGGGCGGAGCCTGCTCCACTGCAATTACGCCGCCATGCACACGCTGAGCTTTCCCTTTCGAGGCAAGCGTATCCAGATCGCGCCGCGCAGTGGCTTCGCTGATCGAGAACTGCTCCACGATCTCTGTGACACTTAATCGTCCCTGTCGCGTGAGCAGAAAAAGGATCTGTTTCTGCCGTTCAGGGGTAGGTATAAAATCGCTCATGATCGCTCACAATCGATCACGAACAATCACGAACAA
>Ga0209619_10001116_pt1 | contig 19467 bp, 18 predicted proteins | sample Rifsed16ft3_FD_184011 | JGI IMG/M metagenome (GOLD analysis project Ga0209619, IMG submission 184011) | Soil microbial communities from Rifle, Colorado, USA - sediment 16ft 3 (version 2) | ecosystem: Environmental > Terrestrial > Deep subsurface > Rock core/Sediment | place: Rifle, Colorado... | reverse complement strand
GCCACCGATACGCCGTCCATGGTGATATTTCCGCCGCTGCTGCCTTTGATTAGCACTACCGCCTTGGCCAGTGAAGCCGCCGAACGCACACCGCCCGCGACACCCTGAACACTCGCGATGCGTGCGTCCGTGGTGATGCTGATAAACCGCGGCAGGGCCGTGGCCGCCAGCAGGCCGAGGATGACGATGACGATGACCAGTTCGATGAGAGTGAAACCGCTTTGCTGTTTAGACATACTTTAATCTCCGTATCAGAAAATTAATTGCTTTACCGCATCCTGGCAGGCGCCATATTACCTGCCACCCTTCACCTTTCCGTCCCGGCTTCACGATCGGGACCAGGAATATGTTTCCACGGGACTCAGGCGTAAACCTTCTATGGCATCCACGCCCGGGTTGAACACCCCGTTCCCGTTCCTGTCACTATAGACCAGCCTCACGGCGAACCGCGCCCGCGGGGGGTTGGCCAGTCCGCCGGTAAAAAACCCCTTGTTGCGGACCAGATAGACCAGCGCCTTGTCGCGCTTGTCGAAATACCAATTACCATCCTCGAGCGACGCCGGATTGGCGCCATCCAGCTCGCCCAGGTAATTGCGCGGCACTTCCGCCAGCAGCGCCATTGGATTGCTGCCCTCGAAGGCCGGAAGGTCCGATACTTTCGATTTCACAATACTTTCTGCAACTCTCATGCCAATGGCGCTGCGCAGCGTCCCGGCCACGGTTTCCATGGTCACCCTTTCCGCATCCACCATCAGGGCCAGCAAGCGCGAAACGGCCACTACCAGCAGCACGGAAATGATCACGATGACAATGACCAGTTCCAGCAGGGAAAAGCCACCGTTACGATGCTTTAGGCACCCCCGACCCCTTGGGTCCTGGCTTTCCCGGCTCACTTTTTGGCCTTCCTGCTCGAGTCTTATGTCAGGACGAACGAAGTAGGGCTACCGTCATGACAGCTTATAAAAACAGTAGGATACGATTTCTAGCTTGTCCAGTTTCTCAGGGCCAGCCATTTCCCGCATTCTGCCTAGCCTTTACGCGCCACCTGGACCAGGTCCCACATCGGCAGGAACACGCCCAGCGCCAGGATGAACACCATGATGGACAGAAACACGATCAGGATCGGCTGAATGGCGGTGCTGAGGTTGGCGATGTCGTAATCCACCTCGCGCTCGTAATATTCCGCCACGTTGAACATCAGATCATCGACCGACCCGGTGTCCTCTCCCACCGAAATCATCTGGATCACCAGCGACGGGAACATGCCGGTGGCCGCGGCGGTGCGGGCGATGGTCTCGCCGCGCTCGACCCCGTCGCGCATCTGCACGATGCGGTCGCTGATGTAGTCGTTGTCCACGGCGCGGCTGACGACGGTCATGCCCTGCACCAGCGGCACGCCGGATTTCATCATCACCGCCAGCGCCCGGGAAAACCGGCCCAGCGTCGCCTTGTAAATCACCTTGCCCACCACCGGGATGCCCAGTTTCATTCTGTGCCAGCGATAACGGCCTTCCGGCGTGCGAACGTAGTAGCGGATAGAAAAGATCGCCGTGATCACCGTCATCACTATCACCGGCCAATAGGCGACGGTGAAATTGGAGGAGGCAATGAGAATCTTGGTTGCCAGCGGGAGTTCGATCTTGAACCCGGCGTATACCTTGGCGAACGTCGGGATCACGAACAGATTGATGATAAAGATCGCGATGAAAATCGCGGCCACGACGAAGATAGGGTAACGCGTCGCCGACTTGATGCGATCGCGGGTGTCTTTTTCGCGCTCAAGATATACCGCGATCTGAAGGAAAACTTCCTGCAGGCTGCCCGTGGTCTCTCCCACCTGCACCATGTTGACATACAGCGATGAAAACACCTGCGGATGGCGCCGCAATGCACTGGTGAGATCCAGGCCCGTGTCGAGGCTCTCGCTGATGCTCGCGATGACCTTGGCCAAAGCCGGATTCTGCGTGGATTCGCGCAACCCGCGCAGGGCCTGCATGATCGGCACACCGGCCTTGAGCAGGGTATACATCTGACGGCTGAAGAGCGACAGGTCGGTCAGGGTGATGCGGGTGCTGGCGGCCAGGCGCGCCCGCAAGGCGGTGAAAATATCCTCTCGCACCCGAGCCACACCGATATCAATCGGAATGACGCCGCTGTTCATCAGCTGCGCTGCCACGGCATCCGATGAGATCGCCTCGAGATGACCCCGCACCGCCTCGCCGCGCTGATTGCGCCCCTTGTACTGAAACAGCGGCATACTAAGAGTCTCTAAGAAATATGATTTTGAACCGCCAAGACGCCAAGGTCGTCAAGAAAAACGATCCTAGGGAATTTCCAATTCCTGGCGTTCCTGGCGTCCTGGCGGTCAATTTCATTTAGGGGTTCTAACGACTATTCTTCCATCGAGAAGGTGGCGCGCGCCACCTGATCCATCGTGGTCAGCCCCTGCGCCGCGAGAATAATGGCGGCGCGGCGCAATGCCTGGAAGCCCGGCTGACTCTTCGCGGCCGCGGCGAATTTCATGGGATCACCCGTGTGCAGGGCCTCCACCAGCGTGCTGTCCATCTCCAGATATTCGAAAACGCCGATACGGCCCGAGTAGCCGGTGCCATTGCAATGAGTGCATCCGCGCCCGCGTTTGAACTTGAGCGTCTCCGCCTTGTCACCGGCTTCAGCCCGGACAATGGCCATCTGCGCGGCGGGCAGTTCATAAGGTTCGGCACAGGACTCGCAGATGCGCCGTACCAGGCGTTGCGAAATAATGCCGCGCAGCGAAGCCGCCGCCATGAAGGGCTCCACACCCATGTCGATGAGGCGCAGGGCGGTGGAGATCGCGTCGTTGGTGTGCAGCGTCGACAGCACCAGGTGGCCGGTCATCGCCGCGCGCAGTCCGATTTCCGCTGTCTCCTGATCGCGCATTTCACCCACGAGAATGATATCCGGGTCCTGGCGCAACATGGACCGCAGCACGCGGGCGAATGTCAGTTCGATGCGCGAATTCACCTGGACCTGATTGATGCCGGCCAGTCGGTATTCCACCGGGTCTTCGACCGTGAGAATCTTGAATTCGGGGCGGTTGAGTTCGCTGAGCGCCGCATAAAGCGTCGTCGTCTTGCCGCTGCCCGTCGGGCCCGTCACCAGTACCATGCCGTTGGGGTTGTGTATCAGCCGGCGGAAACGTTCGAGAAGGTTCTTCGGCATGCCCACCTGTTCCAGGCTGAGCACACCGGCAAAGGGGTTGAGCAGACGCATCACCACCGACTCGCCGAATTGCACCGGCATGGTCGAAATGCGCACGTCGATGTTCTTGTCGCGGATGCGTATGTTGGTGCGGCCGTCCTGCGGCAGGCGCTTCTCCGAAATATCCAGATTCGCCATCAACTTCACGCGCGACACGAGCGCGCTGGCAATGCGCCGGTCCGCGATGGTCTGCACGCGCAACACGCCGTCGAGACGGAAACGGATGCGCAGTTCCTTTTCATCCGGCTCAATATGAATGTCCGAGGCGTTCACCTGCACGGCGTCCTCGAACATGCTTTGCAAAAGCTTGACGACCGGGGCATCGGTCAGACCTTCAGTCTCGGCCAGCGTCGCCAGGTCCACGCCGCCCTGGGCGGTCAATTCCTGATGGAGTTCCTGCGCCAGATCGCTGATCTCCTCCGTGCGCCGGTAGACGCGATCGATGGTCTTGAGCAGCTCGGACTCCTTGACCACCGCCAACCGCAGCGGCCGGCGCAGCTCGTCGTCAGCGACGCTATCCGTCTGCCGTCGTTGCTGTATACCGCCACGCCGATCGAGCACCCGCGACAATTCGTCATAGGCGAAAATATCGGTCGGGTCGGCCATGCCCACCAGCAGGTTCTCGCGGCTATCCTCGAGCACGATGGCGCGGAAGCGCCGGGCGTACGCCTCGGGAATCAGGCGGACGACCTCGGGCTTGTAGTGATAGCGCCGCAGGTCAATATAAGGAATGTTGAGCTGCTGCGACAGGAAGGTGAGCAACTGATCCTCGGAAAGGAAACCGTTCTCCACCAGCACGCGCCCGAGCTTGCGGCCGCTCTTCTTCTGGTCCGCCAGGGCGGTGTTGAGCTGTTCCTGTGAAATAACCTTGTTCGCAATCAGCAGGTCGCCGAGGCGAATCTTTTTGGGCTTCATCTCGGTTATCGCTGCCATCGTGATTCCCCGTCGGGCCGCTCCTTAATACCGGGAATGAAACCGGCGGCCTAATCTATGGTCAAGACGAACGAAGTAGGGCTACTTTTATGCTGAAAATATTGACTTAACCCCACTATAGTCGAAAAAACCGGCGTTCCCGGTTATCGGCCAAGGCAAAGCCTGGCCCCTCCAGGTTCAAGCAGGGGCCTGAATACCCTTGAATCTCTGGCAAATACCAAGCCTCTTTCAGGCCGGAGACAGCAGAACTACGGCATCTGGTTGTTCAGTATCCGCGCAGGTGATAACCGGCGGTAGTCAGTTTTTCCAGCTCTTTGACTCTGTCTTCCAGAACCTTGGCCTCCTCCACTCTTCCAGCCTCCCGCCTGAGTTTGGCGGTCAGTGAATAGAAAGGAATCAGCTCTGGTCCGTTGAAATAGCCGTGCCTGACACCCTCATCCAGGCTTTGAAGCGCTTCCTCTTTCTTACCGACTTGTAACAACAAGGAAACATAATCCATGCGCCCCTGGAACAGCCGGGGGTTCAGGGCCAGTGCGCGCCGGAAGGATTCTGCCGCGAGTTCCTGCCCGTTCTCGCCCGCGAGCGCCGGGTTTTGCTGGTAGAGCCGGCCTCGGATAACAAACGTCAATCCCCGCAGCGAATTGGCCGCCTGCGCCCGATCCAGAAACCGGAGCGCATCTTCATAAAGGAATTTTTTTCCGTCATCCGCCCCCGGCGGGAGCAGCGCGATGGCGTGCCGGTACAGGTCGGCATGCGCGATCAGCATGCGGTCATCCGAGGGGGTCAGGCGTTCCGCGGTGGCCAGGCTTAGATCGGCTTCCTTCAGACTTCCTTGCTTCGCTTGCGCAAGCGCCTTGTCATAATATGAATTGGCCAACCCCAGCGCGATAAAGTAAAGCAAGGGCAGAAGGAACAACAGCATGACGATCACGGGATAGGCCTGTTTGCCCATGAGCCGGGAGGGATGCAGGTGTATCGAAGATATTTTGAGTTCGCGGGCGGCCAATTCATGAAACCGTCCCATCGCCAGACCCGAAATCATCATGATGGACAAGATATAAAGATTGAAATCGACGATGCTGTGGCCGGCCACGGCCGTCAACCCGCAGAAAAGACCCGTTAATTCCACGCGGGTATCCTTGCTCAGGTTGGTTTTGCCAAGGGCGCGTGCAAATAGCCATGCGGCTGAAACCAGCACCGAAAGCAACAGGAGCAGCCCGGGCAAACCGGTTTCAATCCAGATCTGGAGATAATCGTTGTGGGCGAAGAAACCGCCGGAACTGTCCACCGGATTGCGGTACGCAGGGTATGCCAGATAAAAAAGCCCGAGGCCGATACCCTGCCACGGCGAGGCCTGCAGCAGATTCCAGGAGGATTCCCAGATCACGCGGCGCGGCGAATCCTGCATCAACTGGGGAAGACGCTCACCCAGTTCTCCGTGCGAAATCTTCGAGACCAGAAAGGCCGTTATCAGCAATCCAGATAGCAGAAATATCGCACGCTTGGGAACGCACTTTACCGTCAGTACGGCCAACAGACCCATGCTGATGGCGAGGCTCAGGCTGGCGCCCCGACTCGCGCTCAGAAAAATCGATAAAAACAGAATAAACAGGGCTACCCCTAGGATGACGACATGATGACGCGCGATGCTTCTTTCCGAGTTCATGCGCAGAAAGTACGCCGAAGCCGGCAGGGCCACGAGATTGAGGAACGCCGCTTGCGTGTTGCGCGTCTCGAAAACCGATCGGGCGTGCTGCTCCAGCGCCAGTACCTGATAGATCCCCATCAATGCCAGCACCACCCCTATTACCAAAAGGATGGCGGCGGCATGCGACCATAAAACGTCGCGGTCTGGCGTCAGGGTGTAAAGCCAGAACACCAGCACCAGACTGCCGACCCACCAGAAATTGATCGCGCTGATGTTGTGCGCGAGGCTCCACGAAAGAGACAGCGCCAGCCACAACCAGAACAGGGTCAGGCACAGCGCCAGCGCTGTCCTGGGAATGCGCAAACCCGAGTTATAAGAATGCAGGAAGATCCAGCCCAGCCAGATCACCAGCACAATCTGGGTGATGGTAAAGAATTCGATTTGCGGGCCCTTGAACAGCAGGGCCGGAAGAAGCGCGCAGATGAACAGCAGCGAGCTGACATGGACCGTAGGCAGGTTGGCTGTTTTTTTTCTGATCACCGTGGAGTTCCTCCTTGAACGGACGGTTACGGGGCTGCGGATTCCTTACCTACTTATATACAATCCGGGATGAAACACCAGCTCATACCCGTTCCAAAGGCGGCAGAAACATGTTTCATGTCGTGCTCTATCAACCCGAGATTCCGCCCAACACCGGCAACATCATGCGGCTGTGCGCCAACACCGGCGCGCGCCTGCATCTGATCGAACCGCTCGGCTTCCGGCTGGAGGACAAGGAACTGCGGCGCGCCGGACTGGATTACCGTGAGTGGGCGGAGGTAAAAACTCATGCGAACCTCGAGGCCTTTCTCGGGAGTGTGAAACCGCTGCGCGTGTTCGCATTCTCCACGCATGCACGGCGGCTCTATACGGAGGCTGAATATAAGGAGAACGACGCCCTCCTTTTCGGTCCCGAAACGCGCGGCTTGCCCCAGGCCTTGCTGGATTCACTGCCGGAAGAACACAAACTGCGCCTGCCGCTCCTGCCGGGTAACCGCAGTTTGAATCTTTCCAACGCCGTGGCGGTGGTGGTCTATGAAGCCTGGCGGCAACAGGGGTTCAGCGGCGGGAAATAATTATTCATGTCCAGACGAACGCGCGGTAGGGCGAATGGCACTTACATAAGCGGTTTCATCATCGATGTAGGGCGGGTTAGGCACATCGTTTGTGCCGTAACCCGCCGGATGTGCCGTCAGGCACTCATTAAAAAACGCCTTGTGTTGCTACGCAACGCCTGGCGGGTTACGCAAACTGCGCTAACCCGCCCTACATTTGGGTTAAGTAAGTGCCATTCGCGGTAGGGCGACATTTACTCCTGTCGCGGCTCGCGGCTGAGCAGCGCTTCCACGGCATTCTGGGGCGGCAGATTCTCGTACAACACCCGATATACCTGCTCGGTGATGGGCATATCAACATTCAATTTCTTCGCGAGCTGATACAGCTCACGCGCCGTGGCCACGCCTTCCGCCTCCTGGCCAAGTTCGGAAAGAATGTCGGGCAGTTTTTTTCCCTGTCCCAGCGCCAGACCGACGCGCCGGTTGCGCGAGGCGTTGTCGGTGCAGGTCAGTATCAGATCGCCCGCGCCGGTAAGCCCCATGAAGGTTTCCTTCTGACCACCCATGGCCACGCCAAGGCGCATGAGCTCGGCCAGCCCGCGGGTAATGAGGGCCGCGCGCGCGTTGGCGCCGAACCCGAGTCCGTCGCTGATGCCGGCGGCGATGGCCATGACATTCTTGATCGCGCCGCCCAACTGCACGCCGGCGACATCACGGCTGGTGTACACGCGCGCGCGCTCGTTGCGCAACCACGAAGCCACTTCTTCCGCCGTGGACTCGCTTTCCGAGGCGACCGTCAGCGCCGTCGGCAGGTTAAGCGCCACTTCGCGCGCAAACGTGGGTCCCGATACCACGGCGAGTGAACACCGATTACCGAGCACTTCCGCCGCGACCTGGCTCAGCAATTTTCCGCTCCCGGGTTCCAGCCCCTTGGTCGCCCACGCCAGGATGGCTTGCGTGGGCAGGAGCGGTTGCAGCGCTTTGAGCGTGGCACGAAAGGCGTGACTGGGGACGGCCATCAGGAAACGCGAAGAGTCCTTGACGGCAACAGTGAGCGATTCGTATGCATGAAGCTCTTCGGGAAAGGAAATTCCCGGGAGGTAGGCACGATTTTCCCGTTCCTGCTCCAGCCGCGCCTGTCCTGCCGGGTCATGGCCCCAGAGCGATGCAGCATAGCCGTTGCGCGCGAGCAGCAACGCCAGCGCCGTGCCCCATGATCCAGCCCCCAATACGACGATGGCATGTTTCTTAGCGGAGGACATCCTTATTCCTGATCTCCGGTCTGGCGATACAAGACACGCGTTGAACGGATTTGTTGTGGCAATCGTGCCACCCTTACTTACGCCCTCTCCTTGAAGGCGATGGGAGATCTGAGGCTTTTACCTTAAGGAAACTCTGATTTATTAGTTTTCAGCGCAGAGACGCAAAGACGCAAAGATTTTTTCAGTTATTCTTCCGGGTTTTTCTTTGCGCCTTCGCGCCTTGGCGTCAAATAATCATAATTAATCAGACCTTCCTTAATTAATACTCGGCTTATTCGCCTGGGCCGATTGTTTCTGCTCGTACAACGCCTCGAAATTGATCGGGTTAATCAGCAATGGCGGAAATCCGCCCTTCTCGACGAAATCATTTACCGCCTCGCGCGCAAACGGTAACAGCGCATGGGCACAAGTGATTTCAAGAACGCGCTGTAACGTAACCTTGTCGACACCACCGATACGAAAAATGCCTGCCTGTTTTACTTCCACGAGGAAAATATTCTTGTTATCACGCTTGGCGGTCGCGGTTATCGTCAGCACCACTTCATACAAACCCTGCTCCGCCGCCAGAACGCTATGTCCCAGACCCAGTTGCACGCCGATCTCGGTGCCCGCATTTTGCGGTTGGGAAAAGACCAGAGGAACACCCGGCGCCTCATAGGATACGTCCTTGATATATATTTTCTCGATACTGAAAACGGTGTTCTGTTGTTGATCAGCTTCCGCCATCTTGCCCTCGCTTTAATTATTTAATTCTGCCTGACAGAAAATCACGACTTTAACAGCGCGTCCAACTGGCCGGCGCGCTCCAGACTCGCCAGTTCCGCGTAACCACCCACGTGTGTCTCGCCGATGAAAATCTGCGGCACGCTGGTCCGGCCCGCACGCCGGGTCATCTCGTCCCGGCGCGCCGGATCTTCATCCACCATCACCCTCTCGGCCTGTACGCCCTTCTTCTCCAGCAACCGTTCCACCATGCGGCAATAGGGGCAAAAGCGGGTGCTGTAGATCAGCACTTTCGCCGCCATCATTTCTCCACCGGCAGATTGTCCTTCTCCCAGGCCAGCAGTCCGCCGGATAGATTGTAAACCGTGGCAAAACCATGCTTGCGCAGGAGCACCGCGCCCTTCAGGGAGCGATTGCCGCTGCGGCAACTCACGATGACCGGCTTGGCTTTGTATTTATCAAGATCGCGCAGCCGGTCTTTCAGCGATGACAACGGCAGATTGATCGCGTTCGGGACATGACCGGCGCTGAACTCCTTGGGCTCGCACACATCCACCACCACACCGTTCTCGCGATTCAGCAATTGCACCGTCTGTGCGGCGTTGGCGTTTCTGATGCCGTACATTCGCTGGCTGATGGGGCCAACGGCCAGCAAAAAAAGAATGACGCCCAGCGCCACGAACAGATACCAGTTATTGATTACGAACTGTGTCATTTATTTTAAGGTATTTTGTGTCGGTTGATATCAGAATGGCAACGTCCTGGCCGGCATCGGTTTGCCGGACCTCGCCGGTTGAGTTAAGAGGCGGGTAAACAGGTTTTCAATAGGCTGGTCAGCGGCGTACCGCGCTGCAGAAGGCCTCGCGCAGCGAACCGATCAATTGCAGGATTTTCGGATCGCCAATCCGGTAATAAACCTTGTTGGCATCCTTGCGCGCGGCCAGAATGCCCTTGTCGCGCAGGATGGAAAGATGCTGGGAGATGTTACTTTGCGAGGTCCCAACCCGCTCGACGATATCCTGCACGCTGACCTCGGCATGACCCCCCAGAATGCAGAGGATTTTCAGGCGCAACGGGTGCGCCATGGCTTTCAGGGAGCGTGAAGCAAGATGAATGTCATCTTCGTTGGTAATCAGAACATCTTTTACTTTTTCGGCGGCGGCGCTCATGTCGTCAGGTCTCATGGATCGCTTGTCGCCCACGCTTCCCTCTCCGGAAACGTGGAATCAGCGGATACGGCTGATACGCGAGTGAAAACATTATACAATATCAGCAATTTTGAAAAGACTGAATAACTGATATATTTGAGCCACTGAGCATGTCATTCACTCCTAAACCCCTGGTTCTCATCATTTTGGATGGTTGGGGTTACCGTCAGGACACCCAGTACAACGCCATTGCCGCCGCACGCAAGCCGACGTGGGACATGCTCTGGAAACAGTACCCCCACACCCTGATTCACGCCTCGGAAGCCGCCGTCGGCCTGCCTTCCAGCCAGATGGGAAACTCGGAAGTCGGCCATCTCAATATCGGCGCCGGCCGGGTGGTGTACCAGGAATACACGCGCATCAACCGCGCGATCAGCACCGGCACCTTCTTCACCAACAAGACGCTCACCGACGCCATTGACCTGGCGCTCAAGACCGGAAGCGCGGTGCACATCATGGGCCTGCTTTCGCCCGGCGGCGTGCACAGCCATGAGGATCATATTCATGCCGTCGCGGAACTGGCGGCGCGCCGCGGCGCCACCCGGCTTTATCTGCACGCCTTTCTTGACGGCCGCGACACCCCACCGCAAAGCGCGTCCGCCTCGATCAAGGCGATGCAGGAAAAATTCGCCTCTCTCAAGCACGGCCGCTTCGCCTCGATCATCGGCCGCCACTACGCCATGGACCGCGATCACCGCTGGCCGCGCATTCAGGCCGCCTACGACCTCATGGCGCAGGGCAAGGCGGAATTCACGGCGCCGACCGCGTCGCAGGCGCTGGAAATGGCCTACGCTCGCGGCGAAACCGATGAATTCGTGAAGGCCACCGTCATCGTGCCACTCGGCGACGAACCGGCGCACATCACCGACGGCGATGTTTGCATCTTCATGAACTTCCGCTCCGATCGCGCGCGCCAGATCACGCGCCCCTTCATCGAAAAAAATTTCGACGCCTTCCAGCGCGAGGCGGTTCCCAAACTGGGCGCCTTTGTGAACCTCACCGAATACAACTCCGAATTCCACCTGCCGGTCGCGTTTCCACCGGAACGCCTGCGCAACGTGATGGGTTCCTATCTGGCCAGCTTGGGCCGGCATCAACTGCGCATCGCGGAAACCGAGAAATACGCGCACGTGACCTTCTTCTTCAACGGCGGCATTGAAACCCCGTTCGAGTTCGAGGACCGCTTACTGATCCCCTCGCCGACGGACGTGCCCACCTACAACCTCAAGCCCGAAATGAGTGCGCCGCGACTCACCGAGGAAGTCGTCAAGGCCGTCCGCGCGGGGCATTACGACGTGATCATCTGCAATTACGCCAATCCCGACATGGTCGGCCATACCGGTGATTTCGAGGCCGCCGTGAAAGCCATCGAGGCCGTGGATCAATGTCTGGCGCACATTTACAAAGCGGTCAAGGAGACCGGCGGCGAGATGCTCATCACCGCCGACCACGGCAACGCCGAACAGATGTTCGACTTTGAAACCGGCCAGCCGCATACGGCGCACACCACCAACCCGGTGCCATTCCTTTATATAGGCAGGCCGGCCACGCTGGCGCCGAGCGGAGCGCTCGAGGACATCGCGCCGACCATGCTCTACCTCCTGGGCCTCCCTTTGCCGGCCGAAATGACCGGCCGGCCGCTGCTCGCCCTGCAAAACCAGCAAGCGGCAACTGCCGAGGGTCACGGCTGACGCATACGGTGCGCTTTCCTTTCGTCCTCACACCGGCACCGAAGAAGAACCGCTGCAAATCCGGATTCGCCGTCGCCGGGGCTTCAGTATTCCTGTGTACAGTGCTTGTCGCTTTTCTCAATCCGGCATATGGCGCTGACGCCCGCGGCGGCAATGAAGAACGGCTGAAAAAGCTGCGTGTCCGCATCGAGGCGCTTCAGGAAAAACTCAATGACACCCGTGGCCGGCGTGACGACGTGCGCGAGGAAGTTCGCGGGCTCGAACGCCGCATTGGCGGTCTGCTGCATAATCTGCGGGAAACCGGCGCTCGGCTGCGCGCCAATGAAAAAAAACTGGCGGACCTGGATGCCCGCGCCGCCCGGGAGCTAGGCAATATTGGCGTGCAACGGCAACAGCTGGCGCGCCAGATTTACACGGCCTACCTCATGGGTCGCCAGGAATATCCCAAGATGCTGCTGAACCAGGAAAATCCGGCGCGGGTCTCGCGTGTCGTTACCTATTATCGGTATCTGAACCAGGCGCGGACCGAACGCATCGGCTATATCCAGACAAGCCTTTCCCGGCTGGAGGCGCTTGAGCAGCAGATACACGCACATCGCCATGAACTGGAAAACTTGCGTACCAGCCAGCGCGAACAGAAAACTTCACTGGAAACCTCGCGTGCACGCCGCGGCGAGTTGCTCGCGAGCCTCAACCGCGAGGTGCGCGACCAGTCAAAACAAATCGATCGGCTGCGCGCGGATGAAAAGCGCCTTGAGCAACTGATCGAGGAACTGAAAACGGTTCTGCCCGACCCCCCCCTGCCGTCCGGCGCCCATACCCGTTTTGCGAAATTGCGGGGACGCCTGCCCCTGCCTACCCGCGGCCGGATACTGGCGCGCTACGGCGCCCAGAAAAACGTGGGCAATCTCAAATGGCGCGGCCTGCTCATCGGCGGCCGCGAGGGCCAGAACGTTATTTCCGTGTTTCGCGGGCGTGTGGTGTTTGCTGACTGGTTGCGTGGTTTTGGGCTACTCTTGATTCTGGACCACGGAGATGGCTATATGACGCTGTACGGCCACAATCAAAGCCTGCACCAGGGAGTCGGTGAATGGGTCGAGGCCGGCGCAACCGTCGCCAGTCTGGGCAACACCGGTGACATGGCGCAACCGGGACTTTACTTCGAGATTCGCCAGAACGGAGAACCGCGCGATCCGCTGATCTGGTGCAAGGCACGATAACGACCTCTCTTATTATCTCAAGACGAACGAGCGCAGCGAGTAGGGCTACATTTGCTTATCTCAAGACGAACGAGCGCAGCGAGTAGGGCTACATTTGCTTATCTCAAGACGAACGAGCGCAGCGAGTAGGGCTACCAACCTTACTGGGCATGCGCGAAGCGCATCCGGCTCGCCTCCCTCTCCCGCGATCGCGGGAGAGGGAATGAGGGTGAGGGTTTATGTCAGGACGAACGAAGTAGGGCTAGCTTTTCGCCGCCCGCCGCATGACGGGCGGTCCATCAAACGGAGCATCATCTAAATATGAAACTCGCAACACGTTATATTCTGGTCCTGTTTCTCGGGATGTTCGTCGGCGCCGCCATCATCCTGGACATGGGAGTCCTGGCCGAGCGCGAAGCGGGCAAGGAGGCGCCGGCCCCGCTGCCGCTGGATGAACTGCGCACCTTCACCGAGGTGTTCAGCCGCATCAAGGCCGACTATGTTGAACCGGTCGAGGACAAGAAGCTCCTCGAAGATGCCGTGCAGGGAATGCTCGCCGGACTCGATCCGCATTCCGCCTACCTCGATTCGGAAAGCTTCCGCGACATGCGCGTGGAGACCGAGGGCCAGTTCGGCGGCCTTGGCATTGAAGTCACGATGGAAAACGGTTTCGTCAAGGTGGTCTCGCCGATCGAAGACACGCCCGCCGCGCGCGGCGGGGTCAAGCCGGGGGATCTCGTCATCCGTCTCGATGACAAGGCCGTGAAAGGCATGACCCTGACCGAGGCCGTGCGCGTCATGCGCGGCAAACCCGGCACCGACATCACGCTCACCATCGTGCGCGAAGGCGCCACCAAACCGCTCAAGATCACGCTCACGCGCGCGATCATCAAGATCCAGAGCGTAAAGAGCCGCATGCTCGAGCCCGGTTTCGGCTACGTGCGCATCACCCAGTTCCAGGCCGGCACCGACAAGGGGCTCGCCGACATCATCAAGAAGCTGGAGGCGGAAAACAAAGGCGCGCTGCGCGGGATGGTGCTCGACCTGCGCAACAACCCCGGCGGCGTGCTCAACGCGGCGGTCGGCGTGAGCGACGCCTTCCTCGACAAGGGACTGATCGTCTACACCGAAGGCCGTGTGGCCGACTCCAAGATGAAACTGTCCGCCACCCCGGGCGACCTGCTGAATGGCACCCCGATTGTGGTATTGATCAACGGCGGCTCGGCCTCCGCCTCGGAAATCGTCGCCGGCGCGCTGCAGGACCACAAACGCGCCGTCATCATGGGCACGAAAAGCTTCGGCAAGGGTTCGGTGCAGACCATTGTTCCGATCAGCAACGGCGCGGCGCTCAAGATCACCACCGCACGGTATTTCACCCCGAACGGCAGATCGATTCAGGCCTTGGGCATCGTGCCGGATATCGTCACGGAAGAGGCCAAGCTCACCAAGAGCGAAGCCGGCGACCGGCTGAAAGAGGCGGATCTGGCGCGGCACCTGGAAAACGGCGATGAAATGACCAAGCCGAAAGAAGAGCCGAAAAAGGAAGGCAAGAAAGACGACAAGAAGAAGGATGAAACCGGCAAGGCCCCGGCAGTAGAGGACTATCAGTTGCAGGAAGCGCTGAACCTGCTCAAGGGCATCAGCTTCTTCAGGGCACAGAGCAACTGAGAGGCATATGAATGGCGACCGTCCTGGTTCCTCTGGCGCAAGGCATGGAAGAACTGGAGGCGGTCACCGTCGTTGATCTGCTGCGGCGCGCCGGCATCGAAGTGGTCACGGCGGGTCTGGAGGCCGGTCCGGTGAAAGGCAGCCGCGGCACTGTCCTGCTGCCGGACACCACGCTGGACACGGCGCTCAAGCGCGAGTACGACATGATCGTGTTGCCCGGCGGCCTGCCCGGCGCGACCCATCTGGAACAGGACCCGCGCATCATCGCGCTGGTCAAAAAAATGGCGGGAGATAACCGCTTCACCGCCGCCATCTGCGCCGCACCCAAGGTCCTGGCCCGCGCCGGCGTGCTCGAAGGGAAACACGTCACGTCTTATCCGGGCGTACTCGATCCCACCCAATGGCCACGGATACAACTGGAGAACCGCGCCATCGTTACCGACGGCAAGGTCATTACCTCGCGCGGTCCCGGTACTGCCATGGATTTTGCGCTGGAACTGATTGGATCGCTGGTCGGGAAGGAAAAACGCGACCAGGTCGAAGCCGGATTACAGCGGGAGAAATAAATCTAAATAATAAAATGGACAGGATTGACAGGATTTACAGGATTAGAAAAGAAACCACCGGCTGTTGTTGGTCTTTAATCTTGTTAATCCTGTGAATCCTGTCTATTCAGACTTTATCTTTTATTTAAAGCCAAAGCGCGTGCCGAAGAGGATGCGGCTGCGCTCCAGGCTGTAGGGATCCAGGCTGCCGGGGGTCTCTCCCAAACCGTAACTCGCCTCGGCCTGCAGGCTGAGATCGCGCTGCACCTGCCACTTCCAACCCGCCGACAATAACGAGCGATCGCCACTGCGCGGAGAGACAAACAGGGAGTCATCCGTGGTTTCATACAGACTGCGCTGCATCTTGAATGACACGTAGGGCGTGTGCGACTGGAACAAGGTCAGGCTGCCACCGACGGCGAAGCCATAATATTTTCGGCCCAGATGCCGGTAGATTTCCTCACGCGCTATTTCATCGCCGAGGAAAACGCTGCCCGTGATGCTCGGCTTGACGGCGCTCGGCAAAACGCTGGTCCAGGAAAACGCCGCGCGCGTATCGAGCGTGTCCAGCGGCAGGGGATAGACGGCCGTGCCTGCGCCGTATTCGGCTGACACCGCGAAACTGTTCATGGCATTCAGGCGATGTTGCCAGCTCACACCAAATGCGTTGATGCGCCCGAGCGGGGAATCACCCACGGAAGAAAAGCTGCCGGTCCCGAAACGGGGCGATTCGACTTCACCATAGAGGCGGACCGTGTTGGCATCCAGAGCGACTGGACGGACATCCGCCGGGTATCCTTCCTCCACGACGTTCTGTCTCGAACTGAAAAGCTTGATACCGAATGAGGTGTAGTCCGACGGAGTCAGCAGACGTGCCTCGGGGACCCCCAGGGCACCGGCGCCCGCGAAGGGGGTGTCGTTAAACCAGGAGGGCTTGCCCGCCGGCGCGGACAGGGCCGGCCCGGCGGCCACCAGCAGGGCCACGCTCGCGAGAACAGCTTTATTGACCGTCTTCATCGGACCATGGAGTCATTACAATCAGGTGAAATTCTAGCATAAGCGCGCCACGGGCCGACATACCGCCGATCACGGATTTCGGCGCGGCCAGCCGCGCCACAGCATAAACACCCCCGCCGCCGCCAGAACCCACCCCGCCACCCGTCGCCATTCCCACGCGCCGGCAATGGAGACATCCATTCCCAGCAATACAGCGCCGGCAATCAGCAGGCTACTGCCGGCAACGGCGAAATAAAGTCGGCGCTGGTTGTGGCGTACCTGCCGGCGCAGTTCTTCAAGCTCCCTGGCTCGCGATTCCTGCGCCGCGTCGGCCTCGCCGGCACGCCGCAGGCTTTCATGCACCAGCGATGGAATTTCCGGCAGCATGGCCCACCATTTTGGAAACTCCTTGCGCAAGCTTTTCAGGAAGGCGCGCGGACCCATGTGCTCGCTCATCCAGCGCTCGAGATAGGGCTTGGCGGTCTCCCACAGATCGAGATCGGGATAAAGGCGCCGGCCCAGACCCTCGATGTTGAAAAGCGTCTTCTGCAACAGCACCAGTTGCGGCTGGACTTCCATGTTGAAACGGCGCGCCGTCTGGAACAGGTGCAGCAGGAACCGGCCGAAGGAAATTTCCTTGATGGGCCGGGCGAATACCGGCTCGCACACGGTGCGGATCGCGGCCTCGAACTCCACAAGATTTGTGCCCGGCGCTACCCAGCCGGCGCGCAGATGGGCATCGGCCACGGCATGGTAGTCACGGTTGAAGAACGCCAGGAAATTCTCCGCCAGATAACGTTTGTCCTTCCCGCCGAGCGTGCCCATGATGCCGAAATCCACGGCCCGGTACTGGCCCTCCGGCGAAACAAAGATGTTGCCCGGGTGCATGTCGGCGTGAAAGAAGCCGTCGCGGAACGCCTGCGTGAAGAAAATCTCCACGCCATTGTGCGCCAGTGTGCGCATGTCAATGCCGGCCGCTTTCAGGCCTTCGATGTTGCTGATGGGGATGCCGTGGATGCGTTCGAGCACCATCACCGTGCGGCGCGTCAGGTCCCAATAAACCCTGGGGACATAAAGCAGATTCGAACCCTCGAAATTGGCGCGCAGGCGGCTGGCGTTCGCCGACTCGACCCGCAGGTCGAGTTCGTCATGAATGGTCTTGCTGAATTCATCCACCACTTCGACCGGACGAAATCGCCTTGCATCCTGCGCGTAACGAATGGCCAGTCGCGCCAGCAGATACAGCAACTCCAGATCGCGTTCGATGACCGATTCGATGCCGGGGCGCAGCACCTTGACCGCCACTTCAGCGCCATCATGCAGCCGCGCAATATGCACCTGCGCCACCGAGGCCGAGGCGATCGGTTCGCGGCTGAATTCGCTGAACCAGGTTGCGAGCTTCCCCCCCAGGGCCTGTTCGACCAGGCGCACCGATTCATCGCCCGAGAACGGCGGTACGCGGTCCTGGAGCCTGGCGAGTTCTTCCGCAATATCCTCCGGCAACAGATCCGGGCGGGTGGACAGCACCTGACCGAATTTGACGAAGATCGGTCCGAGCTCTTCGAGCGCCTCGCGCAAACGTACGCCGCGCGGGATGTTGCGCCGCGCGAACAACCGCCACGGCGCCAGCCGCAGCAGGAGGCAATAGGGACGGAAGAGATGGATGGCAGTGACAAATTCGTCGAGATCGTGTCGCACGAAAACCTGGGTGATGCGAAGCAGGCGGCCCAACTGGCGCAAACGCGTCATCTTGCTGTCTCGCGCAAACGCGCCAGGCGTTTTTCCAGGCTCACCAGATCGCGCTCCAGGGTTTCCACCGAGCGGCGGAACGCACCGGCACGCGAGCGCACGGGGAGCAGGCGACTTTCTTCCTGAAGATATTCGCCGACATCCTGTTTCAGCGCGTGCAGTGCCTGCCTTGACCAGCCGCTCAAATCCCGCAGGGCATTGCCCAACTGGCGCGCGGGCACATCGCCCAGTACACGCGCGGACTGCTCTTCCCAATCGATGTCGATTTTTTCCAGCAGGCGCTGGAAACGCTGACCGAGATCGATGTCACCGCTGATCTGCACTTCACCCGCGGCCACGACATCCGGCAGCACCCGCCGCATGGCGAATCGCAAGATCACGGGGATATCGCCGATGAGCGTCACATCCGGTTCACGGTCATGCTGGCGGCGCAGCCGCAGTCCGGATTCGTCAGGCAACACAATAATTTCGAAGGGATGGTCACCGGCGGTCCGCAAGCGGATCACCTTGTCCTGGAGTTCAGCGACGCGCGCGAGCGTGGCGGGATCGAGCCGCAGGAGGCGGTTGATAATCTCTTCAAGTAGTACTGTCGTCAACATAAATGAATGAAACCGCAGATAAACGCAGATGGACGCAGATTAAGAAAAAGAAAATAACCGGATATATGTTTTCTTTATATTTAAATATCCGCGTTTATCTGCGTTCATCTGCGGTTGCTTTAAAACTTATATCCTTTATGCAGGGCGACGATGCCGCCGGTTAAATTGAAATATTGCACGCGTTCGAATCCGGCCCGCTCCATCATCCCCTTCAGCGTTTCCTGATCGGGGTGCTTGCGGATCGACTCCGCGAGATAGCGGTAACTGCCTTCATCCCGCGCCACCACGCGCCCCAGCCACGGCAGCACATTAAAGGAATAGGCATCGTAAAGGCGGCTTACTCCCGGCGCGACAGGGCGGGAGAACTCCAGCACCAATAGCGCCCCGCCCGGCTTCAAAACCCGGAACATGGACGACAGGGCGCGATCAATATGTGTCACGTTGCGCAGTCCGAAGGCAATGCTCACGCGGTCAAAATACACTTCGGGAAAGGGCAGGTTCTCGGCGTTGGCCTGCACAAAGTCGACATTGCCCGCGCAGCCCCGGTCCGCCAGGCGTCCACGTCCGACTTCCAGCATGGAGCTGTTGATGTCGACGATCACCACCTGTCCGCGCCTTCCAACACGCAGGGCAAACTTCGCCGCCATGTCGCCGGTCCCGCCGGCGACATCGAGCACGCGGAAACCGCCGCGCACCCCGCTCGCCTCCGTCGCGAATTGTTTCCACAGGCGGTGGGCGCCGAGCGACATGAGATCGTTCATCAGATCGTATTTGCCGGCGACCGAATGAAAAACACCGGCGACCAGGTCTTCCTTGGCGGACTCCGCGACTTCGCGGAAACCGAAGTGCGTCTTGCGTTCGTTCCGGCCGGGTTGTGGCATGACGTATTACTCGGCCGTTTTGGCAGGCTTG
>Ga0209619_10001110_pt1 | contig 19566 bp, 19 predicted proteins | sample Rifsed16ft3_FD_184011 | JGI IMG/M metagenome (GOLD analysis project Ga0209619, IMG submission 184011) | Soil microbial communities from Rifle, Colorado, USA - sediment 16ft 3 (version 2) | ecosystem: Environmental > Terrestrial > Deep subsurface > Rock core/Sediment | place: Rifle, Colorado... | reverse complement strand
AGGGCCTGCGGATGACGCCGCAGGAGTTCTCCACCGCCATGGAGGGGAACAACGTGATCGTGGACGCGGTCGCGCGGATCGGGACGAACGAGGTCACGCGGCTGGGGGCGACGGAGAAGGAGATGGTCGAGATCGCGGAACTCATGGAGATGGCGGCGGCGGGGAAGGGCGTGAAGGAGGAGGTCCTTGCGCTGCGGTCGCGGCTCAAGTTGTCGTACGCATTCCCCGGCGCGTAGCCGGATACTGATAGGGATCATGAAGCAGGCGAAACCTGCCGCGATGACCTCGCGGAGGAATCAGCATAGGAAGGGGCTTACGACGGTCACCTGGCACATAATCCCTCTTATTGTTCGTCGGCGGGGGATTATTGTTCATCAGAATGGGGGATGCTTTCGCCCCTCCGGCGGATACGACTTTGCTAGACAGAGCTGCGCCGCGGTTCTTCTTCCAATAAAATCAGCTGACCGCGGACAACGCATTGAAGGCGAGGAGGAAGAACACCAGCATGACTAGCGTTCCCAGGCTTCCGAAGGAGACCGCGCGAGAGAACGACCGCGCGCCCATGAAATCATATGCACGCACGGAGAGGTAGGCCGCGAGTGGAGCCCCTATCGCGCCCGCGGACGCATAATAGGCGGCCCTCTCCAGGAGGATCCGAATCTAGCCTCCACAGCAGCCCACGAGATCGGCCACCATTTGATTGGCGAGCACAAAGACTGCACCACCTCGGGATATTGGGTTCAGAAGCGCCTTCGCATCGACTTTGGAATGTGCCTCATGAGCGGTGCGTCACTCGTAGATTTCGGAATTCGGGACTGGATTTCCACCGCCGAGTATGAGACATTGTTCCGTCGGTTACGCTAGTGGACGGTTCATGAATTTCGGGGTCGTCAGAAAGCCACTTACGACCGCCTCCAGTCCGAGGGTTCCAACCACCCGGGCTCCGTGTTCGTGCAGACCCCGCGCGGCCCCGTCTGGGTGTCCCCGATCGAGCACCGGCTCTACGAGGCGATGCGCAAGGACGGCCTCGACCCCGTCCCCCAGTACCGCATCGAGGGACACTACGCGGACTTCGCCTTCCCCGACGTGCGCTTGGCGGTAGAGGCCGACGGCGCCGCGCACCACGGGGAGGACCGCCGCCAGCGGGACCGGAGGCGAGACTGGATCCTCCGTCAGAAGGGCGATAGGTGGTCAGGGCCTCGTCTCAACGGCGGATGTGGACCACCCGAACGCCTCGCGCCTCCAGTTCTGGTTGGATCCATTGGCCCCGGTGGCATTCGGAGGGGTCCTCCTCCTTGCACATGATGCAGACGCGCCTGGCGGCCGCCTCGCTGGTCAGCTCGTCCAGCGCCTCCCGCCATCCGGGATGCCGGGGGCCAGTGCTCCCCTGGAACGCGTCCGGCTTCCCGTACTTCCCGCCCAGACGCGGCTCCCAGCGATATCCCTCTCCCAGGGCGGCCTCGAGTTCCTTCGCGCTGTAGCCCTTTTTCACTCGGAACTTCGGGTTCGATCGGACGTCGACGAGCCGCTCGATTCCGTATTTCCCGAGGAGCGCTTTCGTGTCCGGGAACGCGGAGTGGCTGTACCCGATCGTGCAAATCGTCGCCATGCTGCTCCCCTGGGAATCGCTGAGAACGGATAAGAATTCGTTCCCGGAAGGGTTCTCGAGCGCGGCAGGGACCCCGCAACCGTTATCCGGGATCGTCTCGCTTCTCGCCCTCTCGGTGCGCATGCAAGGTCGGACGTGGAAAGGAATTACCAGACCCCAGGCGGAGGAGATTCGGGTCTTGCTCTCTCGATTGGGGGACGCTGACGACAAGGTCTCCGGCATTAAGGAAGTCTGGCGCATCCGGGTCGAAGGGTCCGTCTTCACGTTCTACGAGACCGGGACGCTATACTTCAATGGCGGCGTGGGCCTCGCGGAAACAGTCGCGAACGAGGTCTCGAAACTTCTTCAGGCTGGAGCTCCTCCGTGAAAGCTGGGACCGACCCACGAGAAGGCCCCCGTCCGAACGCCCGCCAGGAGGAGTTGAAGCGAAGGTCAAGCCGCAGACGGAGAAGACAGTTCGCCAAACCGAGCGGCTCCGCGGCAAAGCGTAGGACGGTCCGACTAGTCGTCTGGCGATAGAGGAAGCAGTTCGCACCGGGCCGACCTTCATTAGGCACGGCCAAGATTCGTGCGCATGGCGGCGGAGCGCCCCCTATGGACGTGCCCGAAGCGCGGGCGCAAGCTCGTCACCCGGAACATGTACCACGCGTGCTACCCCTACACGGTGGACGACTTCCTGAGAGGCCGCGGTCCGAGAGCGAGGGCCCTCTGGGTCGCGTTCGAGCGCACGGTCCTCCGGTGCGGTCCCGCCGAACGCGTGGCGACGCGGACGCGTGCCGCCTTCATGGTCCGCGTGCGGTTTGCCGGCGTCTCCTCGCTCAGCGAACGCGGGATGACGCTCGGGGTCTGGCTGCGGCGGAAGTCGCGTCCCCGAGAATCCAGCGCTTCCTCAAGGTCGGGCCGGACGCGTACATCAACACCATGCGGTGCTATTCGCCCCGGGAACTCGATGACGAGGTCCAAGCCTGGCTGTGCGAGTCGTACGCCGTGGGGCGGCAGAAGGAGACCCCCAGGGAGGCCGAGGTTCATTAGGGAGCGCTCGGTTTCATCCGCGTGGCGTCCGCGGACCGGTACCACCGCCAGCGCATCGTGCCGGAGATCGGCGAGGCGGGACAGCGCGCCCTCCGGAAGAGCCGCGTGCTCGTGCTCGGCGTCGGCGCCCTCGGGAGCGTGGCGGCGGACCTCCTCGCGCGCGCCGGCGTGGGCCACCTCCGGATCGTCGACCGGGACGTCGTGGAACTCACGAACCTCCAGCGGCAGACCCTGTTCGCGGAGGGGGACGTGGACCGGCCGAAGGCGGAGGCCGCCGCGCGCCGGTTGGCGGCGGTGAACTCCGAGATCGCGATCGAGCCCGCCGCCAGGGACTTCAACGCGCGCACGTACGCGGACCTCCTCCGGGACGTGGACTTCGTCGTCGACGGCACGGACAACATGGAGGCGCGCCTCCTCCTGAACGACGCCTGCCTGAAGCTCGACGTCCCGTGGGTCTACGGCGGTGCGATCGCGACGAACGGGATGGTCCTCCCCGTGCGACCGGAGGGCGGCCCGTGCTTCCGGTGCATGGTCCCGCGCGCGCCCGCGCCCGGGTCCCTCCCGACGTGCGACACCGCGGGGATCCTGAACACGGTCTCCACCGCGATCGCGAGCCTCCAGGTCACCCTCGCGATCCGCCACCTGATCGGGAACCCGCCGCCGCCGAAGCTATACGTGTTCGACGCGTGGGAGATGGACTTCCAGAAGCTCGACCTCAAGCGACGGAAGGACTGCCCCGCGTGCGTGAGTCATAGGTACGAGTTCCTGGCGGCGACGTCCCGCGAGATCCTCGCCTCCCTCTGCGGCCGGGACGCGATCTCCCTCGACCCGATGCACGAAGGAACTGTGGACCTGGCGGCGATCTCGGAACGGCTGAAGCGGATCGGGACCGTGCGCGACGCCGGCTCCGTGGTGATGTTCGAGACGGAGGGCGTCTCCCTCACCGTGTTCCCGGACGGACGCGCGCTGATCCGCGGGACCGAGGACCCGGACCGCGCGAAGGCGCTGTACGCGAAGTACGTGGGGCGGTGACGATGGACGGCAAGGCGCTCCTCCTGCTCAGCGGCGGGTTCGACAGCCCCGTCGCCGGTCACCTGATGCGGCGGAAGGGCCTCGACGTGCTCGCGCTCCACGTCTCCCTGGAGCCGGTGACGGACGACGCCTCCGTGACGAAGGCCACGCGGCTGGCGGCGGAACTCGGCTTCCGTGGGCTGTACGTCGTCCGCGCGGGGGACGCGTTCAAGGAGATCGTGAAGCGCACCCGCCACCCGTGGTACTTCGTCCTCAGCAAGCGCCTCATGATGCGCGTGGCCTCCGAGGTCGCGCGGCGCGAGGGGTGCGCGTACCTGATCACGGGGGAATCGATCGGGCAGGTCTCCTCGCAGACTCTCGCGAACCTGGCGGTGATCGACAAGGCGGCGAGCGTCCCCGTCCTGCGCCCGCTGATCGGCTTCGACAAGCGGGAGATCATCGACCGCGCGAAGGCGCTCGGCACGTACGACATCAGTGCGGGCCCGGAGCTGTGCGACGTCCTCGGGCCGGAGCATCCGCGGACGCGCGCGACACGGGAGGAAGTCTCCCGGGAGGAGGCGCTCCTGGACATCGCGGCGCTCGACCGGCAGGTCCTCACGACGCTCGCGTCGGTGGACATCGCCGCCAAACTCCTGGAGGCCCGCGGGTGAGCTACTACCTCCTGATGCCGTGCCGGACGACCGCGGCGTTCATCTCCACGCTGAAGAAGCCCCGGCGGCTCTCCCTGGAGCGGGCGCGGCGACAACTCGAGACCGCGGGGCTTTCCGTCGAGGACCTCTCCGTGATGCTGATCGTGAACACGGACCCGGAGCTCACGCTGTACGAGAGCGGGAAGACCCTGATCAAGACCGCGGACGCGGAGGCCGCTCGGCGGGCGATCGACCGCGTGTACGCCGTCCTCGGGATCGCCGCTTCGTAGGAGGTCCATGGCCGCGCACGAGGAGCGTCGCGTGCTCGACACCTCCGCGCTCATGTCCGGTCGCTCGTTCGCGGGCGAGCTGTTCACGACGGGGGACGTGCTCCGCGAGTTGCGGAAGCAGGAGGCGTTCACCCCGCAGCTCGAGACGTTCCTGGAGGTGAAGGTCCGCGTCGTATCCCCCTCGAAAGACGCGGTGGCCTCGGTCCGCCGCCAATCCGAGGGCACGGGCGACGCGCACCGCCTGTCCCCGACGGACGTCCGCCTCCTGGCGGTGGCGAAGGAGCTCGACGCGACGATCGTCACGGACGACTACTCGATCCAGAACCTCGCGCGGGACCTCGGGGTGACGTTCGAGCCGATCCTCGAGCCGGGGATCACGGAACTCGTCCATTGGCGGTACCGCTGCACGGGATGCGGGAAGGCGTACGAGACGTGGGTGAATCCGTGCCCGGTGTGCGGCGCGAGGGTCCGCACGACGCGCGGGGCACACCGTTAGGCGCGATAGTTGCCGCCGCCGTGGAACAGAATCGGCGACGGAAGTGAGTCGTCAAGAGCCGAAGCCCTCAAATCGGTTCTACCGCATTCCTCCACGTGGGTGTGATGACCCGAGCGAAGGCGTGGGCGCGATCTTGGGGACCGCCCTTGCTGAACGCCTCGGCCTTGGTCCTAGCAGTCGTCTTTGTCGTGCCCCTCAAGCTCACCGGAAGTTGCGGCCCGAGGTACGATGTGCCGTCCTCCATCACAATCCTTGGCCTCGCAGGCACGGGACTCGTGTGGGTTCTTCTTTCGAGGAAGGGAGGACCGGTGCGGGCGAAGATGTACTGGAGCGTATCGGCGGGCGTCTTGTCACTCGCAATCCTGATCATGCCGCCAATACCCGTTCTGGAAGGATATTCCACCTGCTGATGCGGATCTTTCGTCGGCGAGCCCGGGGGATCCGCGCCCGGTTTGCGGGGCAACGGTCCGCACGACCCGCGGGGCGCATCGTTAAGCACCGCCAACCGCTTCCCCGGCGGCATGGCGCTCGCGCAGATCGTCCCCGTGGAAATGGCGGTCCCGGGAGGCGTGCGTGTCGTCGAGTACACGGACCCGTACAGCGTGTGGTGCTGGGGGTGCGAGCCGCTGGTCCGCCGCCTCACGTACCGGTACCCGGACGTCGAGGTCGTGACCGTGATGGGCGGACTCTTCGAGGACTTCACCCCGATGAAGGAGTACTGGATCCGCATGTCCGGCGGCCGGTGGCAGGAGACCGTCGAGGCGTTCCTCACGGCGGTCGCGGGGCAGCACGGGATGCCGACGAACGTGCCGGGGATGATGACGTGGATGGAGGACTTCCGGAGCACTTGGCCGGCGTGCATTGCGGTGAAGGCGGCGGAGCGACAGGGCGTGGAGGCGGGTCGCAAGTACCTGCGCCGGATCCGCGAGGCGGTCCAGGTGGAGGGTCGGGACATCGGGGCTCGCGAGACGCAGATCGCGCTCGCGAAGGAGGCGGACCTCGATTCCTCTTCGTTCGCGGGAGCGTTGGATGACGGTTCCACGCGTCTCGCGTTCAAGGACGGCTTGACGCAGTGCCAGCTGCGCGGCGTCTCCGGCTTCCCGTCCTTCGACATCCAGCGGGGAGAGCTGTCCGTGCGCGTCGAGGGGTTCCGGACATGGGAGGCGTTCGACCAGCTCCTCCACGAGCTCCACCCCGACGTGCGCCCGCGGCCCCTCGAGCCGAGCGCGGGCTCTGTTGTCGACGTACTCCGCAGCTCCGGTCGGTGCGCAACGCGGGAAGTCGCTGGAGTCCTTGGAATCACCGATGACGATGCGGAAATCCTGCTCGAGGAGCTTGAGGTTGCGGGGCGGGCGAAGAGAGAGGTTCACGGTGTCGCCGTTCTCTGGCGGGTCTCTTGACGAGGACGTTGGCGGCCGTGGTGACGACCTGACCGGGTCGAAGGATGCGGGCGTAGCGAGGGTTGCCGGTGAAGGCCTCGATGAACGCGTAGGTGTTTGCGAGGTACCTAGTCAAGGTCCTCGTCCTCGTTCGTCGCGGCATGAAGATCCGCGGCGGAGAAGCGTCCCTTGAGCGTACCGACAAGATCCTCGACGTTCGGGGCGTCGTCGATGCGGACACGGAGACGACGTCCCTCGACGAGTCCCAGGCGCCGGGCCGTGCGCTTCGGCACGCGCAAGTCGATCGAGTTTCCCGATTTTCGTACGATGACTTCCACTTCGTCCATGGCGAAGGTGAACGTATTACGGCGCGTAGCACAAGAGGTTTTCGGCGTCGAATGTCCTTCACGCGCCGTACCGACGCTGTCGCATCTGGAACGAGCGGATTGCGCGCAGGAAGTCGATCTTCCGGAATCCCGGCCAGTACACGTCCAAGAAATACAGCTCCGAGTACGCGAGCTGCCAAAGCAGGAAGTTGCTGATCCGCTCCTCCCCGCTCGTCCGCAACACGAGGTCCGGGTCGGGCAGGTCCGCCGTGTACAAGCGACGGGAGAAGAACGACTCGTCGATGTCCTCCACGTTGACCTTCCCCTCCTTCGCGTCCCTGACAACGTCTCGGATCGCGTCCACGATCTCCTGCCGGCCGCCGTACGCCACCGCCAGGTTGAGGCGATAGTTCGTGTAGTCCTTCGACCGCTCCTCCGCGTACGCGATCGCGTCCTGCACGTCCTGCGGAAGCAGGTCCCGCCGCCCGAACGCACGGATCTGGATCCCGTGCTTGTGCACGCGCTCGTCGTCCCCCGCGCGACGGAAGTTCTCCGCGAACGCCTTCATGAGGTACCGGACCTCGCTGTCGTCCCTCCGGAGGTTCTCCGTGGAGAACGCGTACACCGTGAGGATCCGGATCCCGAGGTCGAGGCACCAGTCGAGGAGCTCCTCGAGTTTCAGGCGCCCCTTCTCGTGCCCCTCGACGGTCGCGAGTCCGAGCTCCCGCGCGAACCGGCGGTTCCCGTCCATGATGATCGCCATGTGCTTCGGGATCGGGCCCGCCCTGACCTGCGTGAGAAGGCGCTTCTCGTACGCCTGGTAGGCGGCGTCGCTCAGGAGGCGGGATAGGTCGGAAGCCATCGGCGTGCGGGCCAAGCCGGGCGGCTGCTCATTAGGGTTTCGGCGGGCGGTTCATGCGCACGGCGGACGGGGTCGATCCCGCGTCGTCGCGGCCCTCGCTCACGCCACAGGGGCTCCGCAGCGCGGGCACACCGGGACTCCGAAGGGCAGAGCGATGCCGCAGGAGCTGCAGAACCTGCCGGGGGGTCCCGGATACCCGGTCGGAACCTGAGAGGGTGCTCCTGCGTACGGCGCCGAGGGCGCCATGTACGCGTACGCGTACGGATTCGCTTGCCCGTATCCGGGCTGTGTCGGCGGCCCGGTCGAGACCTGGATCACCACGGGCGCACGCTGGAAGTGAACGTTCCCCATGGAGGCGACGCTCCGGGAGGCCATGAACTGCAGGACGACCGAGACCAGGAAGAGGGCGAACACTCCGAACGAGAGAAACCAGCCCAAGCCCCCGCCCCAGCGCGCGCTCGTTCCGAGCGTCGGCTCCGAGAAGCTCCCGAAGAAGCTCCCGAACGGCGTACCGCCCATGCCTCCGCCGAACGGATCCGTCACGGCGGACGGCAACGCCAAGAAGAGGTAGAGGGGCGCGGCGAGCGTCACCGCGGCGCCCGCGAGACCGAGCGCGACGCCGATCATCCCCGCCCGGGGCCACAGGGCCGCGGGGATTGCGAAGACAATCATGAGGATGGCCATGAGAATCCCGACGAGCATCAGGGCGCTCGAGACGCCGAACGTGTTCCCAAGGGGGGCCAGCTGTCCGGCACCGAACCCGTAGGGGGCGCATCCGATGATGGGGAACCCGCCGCCGAATCCCGAGACGCACACGGAACTCAGGTGGAAATCCGCGCTCACGGAGAACGTACTCCCGAACTGGGTCGTCGTCATCGATAGGCTCCACCACGCCGTGGCGGTCGCCATCAACGCCAACACGAGGGTGACGATGGGCACCACGACGCTCGCGACGACCTTCGCATTGAACCGGCGTCCGAGCTCGCTCGTCGGCGGCTGGTACAGGATCCCCTGCGGGGGAGAGGCGGTTGGCGGCCCGTACGTTGGCACCGATGGCGGCAGGCCGGCGGTCATCGATTCCCTCCTCCGCAATGGGACTCTCCGACGGACGTATAAGGCTTCCGCGGTGCGGTCGCCTACGGCGGCTTCCGTGCCCGGCCCCAGGCGGGGTGTCCCGGGTGCGGGCCCGGCGACGCATCCTGGCAGGCGAGGATCGGTCGGGGCTCGCCCACGACAACGACCACTCACCTCGGAACGTTTATGTACAGCCCTCCCCTCATCCGCGTGCCAGAATCTGTTGTCGTGCTCTCATGAAGCTGGCCGAATATCAGGACTTATACAGTAAGCTCGAGACCGCGGAGGACATCGACTTCCTCGCGGAGAACGCGGGGTACGACCGGGAGCTCCTCCTCGTGATCCACACGCAGCGCGTCGTCCGCGATACCACGAAGCGCTTCTACCGGGTGAAGGACCAGGTCCGCCGGCTCGCCCACCAGTGGCGGAGCGGGCAGTCGTTCGTCGAAATCGCGCGGAACATCGCGTTCCCCCCGACGCTCACCGCGCTCATGATCTTGGAGCAGCAGAAGGTCCCGCGGAAGCAGTTCTGGCGGTACATCACGGACCCGACGAAGGTCGGCGACCCGAAGCTGCGGCGCGAACTGGAGGAGGTCGCGCGCGCGGACATCATCTACTCCCCGGAGGGAAGCGCGAAGCAATACGAGCGCGGCCGCTGGGGCGAATCGAAGCTCTTCGCGTGGCTCGACGAGCGCGCGATCGAGTACCGCACGGAGAAGGACCTCCGGAAGCAGTACGAGAAGACGCCGGACACGCTGCTGAAGACGCCGATCGAGTGGGACGGCTCCAAGAAGTTCTGGATCGAGAGCAAGGCGACGTTCGGCGACCCGGTCGAGATCCGTAGGCACATCCGGAAGCAGCTGCTGCCGTACACGGACATGTTCGGCGACGGCCTCGTCGTGTACTGGTTCGGGTACACGGAGGACGTGGACCACCGGCCGCCGGAGGGCGTCACGATCGCGGACGGGAGCGCGTTCGACGAGGGCGGGGAGATCTCCGTGGCGGTGCCGAAGCTCGCTCCCGAAGTCGTGACCGTGCGCCCCGCGTCGGACCGGGTCCCTTGATGCGCGGCAAATCCTTATAGCGGACCCGTCCCCTCCGTGCTCCGTTGCCCGGCCGAAGACAGGACATCCCGACCCCTGGACAGGAAATCCGAGTCCGGATCCCGCACCTGAAGCAGGGGGAGGTGTTCGGGGTCGCCGACCAGCTCCTCGGCGCCTCGCGGATCAAGGTCATGTGCGCGGACGGGAAGTCCCGCCTCGGGCGCATCCCGGGGAAGCTGAAGAAGCGGATGTGGATCCGGGAGGGGGACCTCGTCGTCGTCCGCCCGTGGGAGTTCCAGGACGAGAAGGCCGACATCCTCCACCGGTACACGAAGACGGAGGCGTCGTACCTGTCCCGGCGCGGCGTGGTGCCGAAGAGCATCGACATCTACCACTGAGGGGCGCTCCGACCCTGTCGGTGTCTCTCGCCGGGCTCGGAATCTAGAAAGCATCCCCGGAGCCTTGCCGATCGGGCGCCACAAGTTCTTGAAAGGGGCTTGAGCCCCGTCTCCTGCTAGCGTGCGGTATGGTAACACTTATGTATGGCCGTCCGCATCCCGGCGGAAGGGGGGGAGTCGTGGTGGCCGGAGATCCGGGGGGCGCGATTGCAAGTCAGCCTGTGAGCGAACCGAGTGCTTTTCCTGTGACACAGGCGGCTCCAACGCCGTTCCCGGCGCACGTGGCAGTCCTCCTCGCGGGGGCTGCGCTGTGGCTCGTTCACAGCGTCCTGATGATTGTCGCTGTCGTGGGGGTGTTCGCGCTCGCATTCGGCGGCAACTTCGGTTTCTTGGGCGCGGTGTTTGGCACGATCATTGCGGGCATGGTGATCCTCCTCGTCGCCGCCATCCTCGTCGGCGTCGGGTTCATCCTCGCAGGTTCCAGACGAGTCTTCTGGGCCCCGGGGGATCTGACGACCGCTGGCGCCCTCTTCATCGTCTACGGAGTCCTCGGGGTCGTAGCCCTGGCATTGGACTTTACGGTGGTCGGCCCGTTCATCACCTGGGTCGTCGGCGCCGTCCTCTTGCTCGTCGCCGCGGGGAAGGTCGCTCCGTTTCTTCGACAGTATGGGACGACGGGGCTCAAGGCCTACGCGGGCGTCAACCTGGCGGGCGCGATCACCTTCATCGCGGCAGGGGTCCTCCTCATCATGGCCTTTGCGGCATTCAGCCTCGGGCTGCTCCTTGTCGCGGGGATTGCGTTCGTCGTGGGCGCGATCATCCAGTTCCTCGTCCTCCCGATCATGGGGATCGTCGTGTTCAGCCTCGTCATCGTCGCGGTGCTTCGAATGCGCGGCGCCCCTGTAGTCGCCTTCCCGCCCACAATCCCCGGCGTACCGACCGCCATGCCGGGCGCCCCCTACGGCTATCCATACCCGTCCCCGGCATCGATGGCCGGCCCCACCCCGCAAGCCTACCAAGGATACCAAGGCTACCAGGCATACCAGGGATACCCACCGGTACCGGGCATGCCTCCGATGACGCCCCCACAGCCTTACCCGCCGTCCGCAGTGCCCACGCCAATAGGGACGGCTCCGGTGAACCCGCCTGCTCCCGCGACATGGGCCGACGGGGGCTCGGACGCCTCGAACCTTGAGGAGCAGGTGCGCGAGCATCGGAGTTTCCTCTTGAAGCTTGACTCCAGTCTTGTGGAGGGGCGCATCGACAACGCCACCTATTCGGAGATGAAACGTGTGCGTACGGAGCGCATCTCCGAACTCGAACGACAAATCGCCGAACGAAGAGGCGACACGTCCCCGCCTCAGACCGAAAGCACGCAGCCAGGACCCTGAGGTCCGCCACCAAACCCTAAATAGGCGCCCTCCAATCCGACGCCCCATGCCATGGGGTCTGCAGAACCGACTCCGGCGATTCATCAGGGCGGACGGCCGCACGCTCATGCTGGCGGTAGACCACGGTTACTTCATGGGTCCGACGCGGCGCCTCGAGAACCCGCGGACGACCATCGAGCCGTTGCTCCCGCACACGGACGCGGTCATGCTGACCCGAGGGGTATTGCGGAACTGTCTCGACCCGGGGGCGGACACCCCGTTCGTCCTTCGCGTGTCCGGCGGCGCGAGCATCCTGAACGAGGACATCTCGAACGAGGTGCAGACGACCTCCGTGCGACACGCGGTTCAACTCAACGCGTCCGCGATGGCGCTATCCATCTTCGTCGGCTCCCCGCACGAGCACCAGACCCTGGCGGCGCTCGGCCACCTCGTGAACGAGGGCGAGGAGTTCGGGATGCCTGTGTTGGCGGTGACGGCCGTCGGGAAGGAGATGGAGAAGCGCGACGCGCGATACCTCGGCCTCGCGACCCGGATTGCTGCAGAGCTCGGCGCGCATCTTGTGAAGACATACTACTGCGACGACTTCCGGAAGGTCGTCGAGGGGTGCCCCGTCCCCCTCGTGGTCGCCGGCGGTCCGAAGCTCGAGACGGAGATGGACGTCTTCCAGCTCGCGTACGACGCGATCCACGATGGCGCCGTCGGCGTGGACATGGGGCGGAACATCTGGCAGAACGACCACCCGGTCGCGATGATCCGCGCCGTCCGTGCGATCGTCCACGAGGGGGCCTCCGTGAAGGAAGCCGCCGACGTGTTCCGATCCCTGCGAGAGGGGAAGAAGGCCAGGAAGTAGGCGGGCGCCATGAAGGACACGATGCGCGTCGCCGTGTACTACAACAATCGCGACGTGCGTGTCGAGGAACGCCCCGTTCCGCGGATCGGTCCGCAAGAGCTCCTCGTGAAGGTCCGCGCGAGCGGGATCTGCGGCTCGGACGTGCTCGAGTGGTACCGCGTCCCGAAGGCCCCCGTGGTCCTCGGGCACGAGATCGCCGCCGAGATCGCCGAGGTTGGCGGTGAGGTCCGAGGTTGGAACGCCGGCGACCGGGTCTTCGTCTCCCACCACGTCCCCTGCGGCGAGTGCACGTACTGCCGTTCCGGACACGAGACCGTGTGCGAGACGCTCCGGCGGACGAACTTCGATCCCGGAGGATTCGCCGAGTACGTCCGCGTCCCAGAGGCAAACGTCCGGCACGGCGTGTTCCGGATCCCGGCCGGGCTCTCGTGGGAGGAGGCCACGTTAATCGAGCCCCTTGGGTGCGCGGTCCGCGGACAGCGCACGGCGCGCATCGAAGCGGGCAACACCGTGCTCGTCCTCGGGAGCGGCATCGCAGGGCTTCTCCACATCCGCCTCGCGGCCGCGAAGGGAGCCGCCAACGTGTTCGCGACGGACGTGCAGGAGTTCCGCATCCAGTCCGCCAAACGCGTCGGGGCGAAGACGGCGTGGCACGCGCGCGAGGACATCCCCGCCAAACTCCGGGCGGAGAACGCGGGCCGTCTCGCCGACCTCGTCCTCGTCAGCACGGGGGCCACCACCGCCATCGCGCAGGCGTTTCGCTGCGTCGAACCGGGAGGGACCGTTTTGTTCTTCGCGCCGACAGAACCGAAAGCAACGATCGACGTGCCGTTCAATGATCTCTGGCGGAACGAGGTCACCATCACCTCGACGTACGGAGCCGCCCCCCGCGACATCCGGCGGTCGATCGAACTCCTCGGAAACGGGTCGGTCGCGGTCCGAGACCTCGTGACCCACCGCTTGCCCCTCGAGGACGCGCAGAAGGGGTTCGCCCTCGTCGCGGACGGGCGTGAGTCCATCAAGGTCGTGCTCCTCCCGGGCATGTGAACGCAACATGCATAAGCCCGAGGCGACTATCATCCCCCGATCCCATTGGATGCGGACGAGGCGGAGAACCGGAAGAAAACGCGTCGACTCCGGACCGTCGTGCTCGTCGCCGCGCTCCTCTCGCTCTCGGTATTCGGCGTCCAGCTCTCCACGCGGCGCTACACCATCGCGGAGGTCGTCGCGTGGACCCGGTGGTCTCCCGGGATGGTCCCGGTAGAGGGGTGGATTTCGCAGATCGGGCAGATGAACACGAGCCACGGGCCCCTCACACTCCTGGCCCCGGAACCTGAAGGCGACTGCGGGAGCCTCACCTCGCTCGGTACCGTGGTGGGGGAACCCGGAGCGGAGTACCGGGTGGGCAGTCGCTTCCAGGGAACCCTGAGATTCCGGGAGTTCACGTACAACGGCGTCCCCGCGGTCGCCGCCGACAATCTGATTTGTCCCTTCCCCCTCCTGTCCGCGTCCATCGGCGTCGTCGTGGACGCGGTCTCGCTGGTCTGGGGACTCGGACTGCGCTACGCCGGAAGGGACGCGGAAGGCTGGACGACCTACGAGATTCTCACCCCGAACCGGGACAGGCATCCTCTGGGGATCGGCCCCGTGTCCCTAGTGGCACAATCGCTCCCCTTCGACGAAGGACTCCGGATCGAGAACCTGTCGTCATGGGTCATCGTGGGGGCCATCGACTACGTGTGGATCACGAGCCAGTTCGGGGAGAGCCCTCCGTCAGACCCCGTCGACGCGATGCAGTCTCTTTCGAGCGGCACGAGCCCCGGAGGGCGCCTCCGGTTCGTGGACACGGACCAGGACGACCGGGTAGGCGACGGTGACTCCGTCCGGGTCCGCCTTGATACGGCGCCGAATGGGTACCAGCGGTACCTCTTGAGAATCGGGTCCGGGGGGATGGGTCTCGGGGGAGTGAAAGCAATCCTAAACGGCCCCCAAGGACCTTACGAGGTCCTCTCCGCGGGCACGGCAATGCCGTGGTTGCAACTCGCCCACATCGGGGAGGCGGCCGGCCCTGTCACGCGGACGACGATCGAGGTCGGGCGGACTTTGGAATCCCCGGGATCATGGTCGGATTTCGACTACTCGCTGGCCTTGGGCCGTGGGTATGATCGTTCGACATACCAGGGAACGCTGAGGACTGGCGACCTGACGATTGGCCCCGGGTATTCCCTTTCGGCCGCAGACGCCGACGCGGACGGGGTCGTGGGGACCGGGGACCGCTTCATCCTCTCCGGTCTGCCGGCGAACTCGTCCACGGAGTTCTCGCTCCAGTTCCGCGGCACCGGCGCTCGCGTGGCCTCGATTTCCTGGTACCCGGGATACGGCTACGTCCCGCGCCTGCCCAACGTGGCACTCAACGGTTCCGGCACAAACCCCTACACATTCGTCTCGTCGGTCCCGTTTCCCCACCCGGAGTTCGTGCTCGGGAGGACTCTCTCCGTATCGTTGCAGGAGGACGGCACGACCGTATTGGACCGGGTGCCCCTGAGCGCGGGAACCTTTGCCTCCTGGGCAAACGGGAACCTGACGTTTTCGGATCTCGACGGGGACGGGTCGTGGTCCGATGGGGACGAGTTCCGGATCGCCGCGACGGCACCGCGAAGGTACCGCCTCATAGTGTCGCTTCTCTGGGACATGTACCCGTACGCCGGCGAAGTCGGACCCTAGGTCGCGGACATTGTGAGCGCCTCGAACGCGTGGCGCAGTACCCTCGCGGAAACCCGAAGCTCCTCGAGCGAGAGCCGCTCTCCATCCGTGTGGTCCAGATGGGCGTCTCCGGGCCCGTACGCCGCCGTCGGGCACCTCCACACGGGCACCGCGAGGTTCATGTCCGACGTCCCGGATTTCTTGCGGAGCGTGGGCTGCCCGCCCTCCGCCTGGATTCCGCCGACGAGCGCGCGCACGACGTCGTTCGAGCGGTCGACCTCGACCGCGTTCGAGCTGTCGGTGACCTTGTACTTCGCCGCCATGTCCGTGCGGTCCAGGAAGGCGAGCACGTCCCCGACCTTCACGTCCGGCGGGATGCGCACGTTCACGCCCACCTTCACGACCTCGCGTCCGCCCATCCGTCCGGTCATGATCGAGTGCACCTTGTGCGTCACGGACCGGAAGTGCGTCTCCTCCTGATGGTCCGCCGCGAACGCCTGCAGGCGGTGCAGGGAGGCGAGCGCGAGCTCGACCGTCGTGGGCTCCGGCGACGAGAGGTGCGCCCGCTCCCCCTCGAAGGTGAACTGCAGGTCCACGTTGCCCTTGTACCCGACCGTCACGCCCTCCCATCCGCTCGGTTCCCCGACAATCGCGGCGTTCGGCTTCATCCGCGGGATCAGGTGCTTCGCGCCCCGGGAGTCCGCCTCCTCCCCGACGGCGGCGATCACGACGATCTCGCCGGAGCCGGCGTGGTTCGTCGCGGCGAGCAAGGCGGCGACGAGCGCCCCCTTCGCGTCGCACGTCCCGCGCCCGTACACCACGCCCTTCTCCTCGCGCACGGGGATCTCCCCGTCCACGGTGTCGATGTGCCCGAGGAAGGCGACCAGGGGCGGCCCCGACCCGATCCGCGCGATCCCGTTCCCGACCGCGTCCACCTCCGCGCGAAAGCCCATCGACGATGCGAGCGCCATGAACACGCGGACCGCTTCTGCCTCCTCGCCCGACGGGCTGTACGCCCTCACGAGCCGCACGAGGGCGTCGGCCTCATCCACCACGGAGCACCCCTCCGAGCGCATCGAGCGCGTAGTCCCACTGCTCCTCCGGGATCACGAGGGGAGGGAGGAGGCGGAGGACGTTCGTCCCGGCGCCGATCGCGAGCACCCCCTTGGCGGCGAGGTCCATGAGGTACGGCGTGGCCTTCTCCCGCAACTCGATGCCGATCATCAGCCCAAGGCCGCGGACCTCCCGGACCGCGGGCGCGTCGATCCCGCGCAGCCGCTCGACCGCGAGGGTCCCGAGCGCCTCGGCCCGCTCCCAGAGTTTCTCCTTCATCGTATAGTCGATCGCGGCGACCCCCGCGGCGCACGCGAGGGCGTTGCCGCCAAAGGTGGAGTTGTGGCTTCCCGCGAACTTCGACTCCACCGCCGTGGTCGTCAGCGTGGCCCCGATCGGCACGCCGCCGGCGAGGGACTTCGCGAGCGTGATCATGTCGGGTTCCACGCCCCACCGCTCGACCGCGAAGAGGCGGCCGGTGCGCCCCATCCCCGTCTGGACCTCGTCGACGATGAGGAGGGCGCCCTCGCGGTCGCACACCTCCCGCGCGACGGGCAGGTACTCCGGCGTCGCGACGTGAACGCCGCCCTCCCCCTGCACGGCCTCGAGGAGCACGGCGGCGGTGTCGCGGTCCACGGCGGCGGTCAACGCATCGGGGTCGTTAAAGGGCACGTGTTCGAAGCCCGGGACGAGGGGCTCGAACCCGTCGCGGAACTCCTTCTTCCACGTCGCGCTGAGGGAGCCCATCGTGCGGCCGTGGAAGCCCCGCATCGCCGCCACGATCTTCGTGCGCCCCGTCGACGCGCGCGCGAACTTGATCGCCGCCTCGACGGCCTCCGTGCCGGAGTTCGACAGGAACGCGCGCGTCAGGTTCTGCGGCGCGGCGGACAAGAGCTTGTCGAGAAACGCCTGCTTGGCGGTGGAGCCGAACGTCCCGCCGACGTGGATCAGTTCGCGCGCCTGGGCCTGGATCGCCTCGACGATCGCAGGGTTGCAGAGCCCGAGGTTGCCGACGCCGAAGGACGCGCCGCAGTCGATGTACTCGTTCCCCTCCGTGTCCCAGAGGGTCGCCAGGAACCCGCGGGAGAACGTGAGGTCCCGCTTCGGGTAGGCGGCGAACTCGCCCTGTCGGTCCGCCTTCATTGGATCACGGTGCCGAGCCCGCTCAACGCGCGCTCCACGGGGTCCTCGACCTGCGAGGACGCGATCACGACCCGCGAGACGCCCCCCTCGAGCGCTTCCTTCGCCGCGAACATCTTCTTCTTCATCCGGCCGTACGCGAAGTTCATGTAGAACTCGAGCTGAGCCCGCGGGACCTCCCGGATCAGCGTGCTCGGGTCGCTCGGCTCCCGCAAGAGGCCGGGCACGTTCGTGAACAGGAGGAGGGTGTCCGCGTGCAGCCCCGCGGCGACCATCCCCGCGACGCGGTCCGCGTCCGTGTTGATCAGCTCCCCGAAGGCGGTGATCGCCGGCGGCGAGATCACGGGCGTGTACCCATTCTTCAGCAGCATCTCCAGGAGGTCCGTGTTCACGGTGTCCACGGTCCCGGAGTGGTCGTCCTTCACGAGCAGGACGCGGCCGTTGTCGACCGCGCGGACGGCCTCCTTGCGCCGCCCGATCAGCAGGCCCCCGTCCTCCCCGCTGAGCCCGATCGCGTTCGACCCGAGCGCGCGGAGGCGCGCGACGATCTGCGTGTTCAGCTTCCCGGCAAGCGCCATCGTGAAGACGTCCATCGTCTCCTTGTCCGTGTACCGCGAGACGACGCCGCTCGGGGACGTGAGGAACTTCGGCGGGCGCCCGAGGGCCTCGGAGAGCTCGTCGACCTCCTTCGAGCCGCCGTGGACGAGGACCCAGTCCTTCCTCGGGGCGATGTCCATGAGGACGTTGTCGATGTCGTTCCCGGTCGCGCCGCCCACCTTGCACACCATCATCGTTCGGTTCACCTCAGATCGGATGCAGTCCAACGAAGTCCAGCCCCAGGGTCTCCGGGTAGCCGGACATGAGATTCATGCACTGGACCGCGCTCCCCGCGGCCCCCTTCATCAGGTTGTCGAGGGCCGACACCGCCACGACGCGCTGCGCGTGCGCGTCAATCGCGAAACCAACGTCGCAGTAGTTCGTCCCCGCGAGGATCTTCGGCTCTGGCATCCGGTACACGCCGCCCGACTCCTTCACGATTCGGACGAACGGTTCGCCCGCGTACGCCTGGCGGTATAGCCGCCACAGGTCCTTCTCGCTGAGCGGCTCCCGGAGGAACGCGTGGCACGTCGCGAGGACGCCCCGCACCGCCTCCACCGCGTGGCACGACAACCCGACCGTGAGGCCCGTCTCCTGCTCGATCTCCGCGGTGTGGCGGTGGCCCTCCGCCGCGTACAGCCGCATGACCCCGGATCGCTCCGCGTGCTGGGAGGCCGCGCCACCGTCGACGCCGCCCGCGCTGGAACCGGACTTCGCATCGACCACGACGTGGGCGGGATCGAGGACGCCCGCCGCCGCCAGCGGACGGAGCGCGAGGATCCCGGCGGTCGCGATGCAACCCGCGCCCGAGACGAGGGACGCGTCGCGGATCTCTTGGCGGTGGATCTCCGGGAGCCCGTACACGGCCTTCGCGAGCATCTCCGGATGCGGATGCTTGACGCCGTAGTACGCCTCGTACGCCCCCGCGTCCTTGAGGCGGAAGTCCGCGCTCAGGTCGACGACCCGGGCGGCGCGCACCACGAAGTCCGGCATGCGCTCCATCGCGCGCCCGTGCGGCATCGCGAGGAACAGGAAGTCCGTCTCGTCGAGCTCCGCGTGCGGCGTGAACGCCAGGTCCGTCACCTTGCGCAGGTTCGGATGCGCGCGGCTCAGGGGCTTGCCCGCCAGGGAGTCGGACGTCACCTGCGAAACCTCGACCTTCGGGTGGCGCATGAGGATTCGAAGCAGTTCCCCCCCGGTGTACCCGGAGCCACCGACGATGCTGACCTTCATCGCCGCGCGACCTCGCTCACGTAGTCGACGACCTTGGCGGCGATGTCCACGCCCGTCACCGCGCGCACCGTCTTGAACTCCGGCGTGTGGTTCACCTCGTGCACCACGAGGCCGTCCGGTGACTCCATCAGGTCGACCGCGAGGAATCCACCGCCGACCGCCTGGGCGGCCCTCACCGCCAACTCCTCGATCTCGGGCGACGGGCCCACGGGCTCGCCCTCCCCGCCGCGCGCCGTGTTCGTCCGCCACGCGAGCGACCGGCGGTAGATCGCCGCCACGAACTCGCCGTCGATCACGTTCGCCCGGATGTCCCGATCCGGCTTAGGAACGTACTCCTGCACGTAGAAGACCGAATGCATGGGGGACGCGAGCGCGTCCTTGTGCTCGATGATCTGCTCCGCCTCCTCCCGGTCGTCGACCTTCGCCATC